>Ga0307512_10001908_pt1 | contig 27830 bp, 31 predicted proteins | sample 14_EM_MG_FD_200267 | JGI IMG/M metagenome (GOLD analysis project Ga0307512, IMG submission 200267) | Populus trichocarpa ectomycorrhiza microbial communities from riparian zone in the Pacific Northwest, United States - 14_EM | ecosystem: Host-associated > Plants > Roots > Unclassified | place... | reverse complement strand
GCGTGTGGGGAATTCAGTATAGAAGTGACATTTGAGACTGACGTGCGCTGGTGGGAATTGAGGGGCTCCCATCGCAAACTGAGGAAGTGCGGTAAGGCGGGTCTAGGGTCTAGAGCGTGGAATGAAATAGAGGAGCACGAATCGAGGCAGACGAGCACCAATGGGGACTGACAAGCGCTATCCCAGCGGAGGAGCGCTGATACTGGGGTCGGGGTAACGAGTGCAGAATTCAGTATCAGGACCGACAATCCTGACTGAGGTGCACAACTTGGACTTGGGAAGCTGGCGTGCCTATCCGTGGAGGGTGGAACGGAGCTTATACAGCGCAGAATGAAACAGAGGAGCACAGATCCAGACAGGGGGTTATGGAGTGCCTGTCCCAGCGGAGGAGTGCGGAAAGGGAAGGAACAGAATGTGCCATGAAATAGAAAAGCATCGATCTAGGCTGAGGAGTGCCTATCCTCACAGAGTTGCACCGCAGGCGGGTTATCAAGTGGCCCACTGATGTGCGATTGATGAGCGCAGTGGCTTCCAGAGTAAAATTTATCACAGGGGATGGGAATTATGTACCTCGATATTCATCTTGAGAAACAATCACTGTGGCCTTCTTTCCACTCACATATTCAGACCGTGCCCAATGAATAACTGCTGCTGCCAGCGCTGAAGTCAGCAGAGCGAGAGGTTGGAAATACTGTGATGTACTAGACCTGTGCCAAAGCTATTACCAGTGAAGAATAATTGATGGACAATTCAAATAATCACTTCCATTTGGGTGAACAATGATATCTTATCATCCACGACCATTGAGAGATATGTATCGTCAAACAGGAGCTCCTTAACCTGATCCAAATCTCAGTCTCAGAGCGCAAATGAAACTGGTAACCATCGAAAACAGCTCGACATGCCCTATCTCCCAACTCTCCTTGAATGGTACATATCTGTAGTTTTAACTGTGAATATTGAGCAGGGTCGTCAATATCATAAATCTGATAGAGGAGCATTAATCATAATCCAAGACATACAGCTTCTCGTGTGTTTGGACCGATTTTGAGTGATCGACCCCTGCCCAATAGACACACAGATGTCATACGTAATGTAGCACCAGCCAATGCCCCCTGATGATCCTCAGCTTCAATGGCTGGTTTCGAAGCTTCTTCCCACATCGACTACCAGTCATCAAATGAAATTGCACACAGAGTTGTCATGAATCCAATTGCCTCCATGAACCTTTTCACTACCTCAAAAGTAGTCTTTGGTATTGGGGACTGTTCTGATCAACATTGGCCTTTGGTTGTGCAACATTCTGATCTCCACTAGACTTGCATAGTGGCAGCGCCTGGTTGGATGGTGGATGGTCAGACTCAGATAATGTGTTGCGGAGGGTTGACCTTTGGCATTCAAGCAGTGGTGGTGCCATTGCCCCAGCTGGATATCGAGAGTTTGAAAGTGGAGGGCATTCAATGACAGTGTTGGCATGGCTCCATGTGTTTGGCAGTACAACCCTCATTGTTCTTTATAACTTGTCCTGGCACCCCTGGCCAAGTACCAGGACGAACTGTTGGTGATCAAAATCATCTTGTTCAATGTTGGATGATCAGGTAGACTCTCTGGTGTCCTCAGTTTTGTCATCACTGATCTCCTGATTGGTATTGGTATCCTCCTTCACTAATAAAATCAGGGGCATTAGTCATCTGCAATACAATGCATGAAGGGAGATGATTCCCAACCATACAGCTATTGGACAATGAAGAGTGGCTGCTTTTTTGAATGCGAGTGCTGTCTCAAGGTGTGCTTCTAGATTCTTCTGTGAATTGTGATTCCTCACCTGGCTGGGCGTAGGTTCCATTTGTGGCAATGAAGATAGAAAGTTGCGGAATGTGGGAGAGAGTGTATAAGTAGTAAACATATGATTCAGTTCAATAGAATCATGGAAAAATTGGTGCAAGCAGTTGCATATACTTGAGGAGGATGTAATTCGAGGCATGCCAGGAATGGTTCAGAAGGGACGACTTCAATAGGTCATATTTATATCGAGGATGGCAGTCCGGAGTTGCAATACAGGATCATGTTATGCGCACCGGAATAGATGGATTCCTAATGCCAAATGTTAGCAACCCCAATTAACAACACTCTGTATGGATTCAAGAATTGGAGGTTGGCTAAAGCCAATGCACAGAAAATGGAACCAGACACACTGGAAGAAAACTCGCGACATCAACGAACCCTTGGTGCTGGCTAAGTGTTGCACTGAGAACCTGAATGAGAACATGCGCCTCTGCATATGACTCGTCAAAACATAGTAGTTATGTGTGACTGTTCAAGCATTGGAGGTGACCTCATGGCGTCGAATTGGTGCAGCATTTGGAATCTGCAGAACTCGACAGATTTGGGACCTTGAGAGTTACAGCTGAGTGGCAAAGGTTCATACTGAGTGTGTTATTGAGCCAGGAGAAGTATGATTCTCCATATGTGGTATATCCGCCAGAAGAACAGTTGTATTTTCACGATATTCCATTGTATTACGATGCTGCACCACAGTTAGCGGTCAATCTGGCACCAATGTAAGCATAACTTCATGTTCAAGTATTCATCTTGGCCGTGTCCGCTGAATATCCTTCGATTCAATGTTACAGATAATGGAGGAGAGAGAGGATTTGGTGAAGAACAAAGAGACACAGCGTTAGAGAAAGAATGATAAGGCATGGTTGATGATACAGTTGTAATCGGATTAATTCATCCACTGGTCGATGCCATGATTGCGACCTAATCGGTCCTAAGTTATCACTCACATTCAGATGTTGGGGTTGAAAGCAATATACTACAATGGTATGAATGCATAGTGAGAAGTCATCCAACAAAGGGCAAAGGAATGATGATTGCATGCATGCAGTTCCGGAAATTGAGGAGCACCAAAGTTTACATGGTTATGCTTGGATTGTATGGCTGTGGATTCGAAGCTCGCCTCACTATGAAAGTTAATTGCACACCTCGAAGCTGGCATTTCTCAACTCAAGCTTTCAAGCTTCTCTCTCTTTGAACTTCTCTCTTGATCGAAATTGGTTCACATAATCCATTTTCATATATGAGTTTTGGTCACCCAAATAATACATTTGGTCAGAATTGAGTGATGTCTGTATTCGAACCATTGAGAACTTAGGCCTCATCAAGTAAGTGCAGTATATGGGTCAGTGGCAGCTGCCGGCCATCTTGCAGAGTCACTGAACAGAATCTGTCTTTTGAGATTGTCACTGTGAAGCTCCAGCTCTTTGCCGGAGCCCAAACTGGCAGAAGCTGTGTTGGGATTTCGAAGCATAGATCCAAACATACTACTTAGTCAATATTGAGTTAAGTCAGGTTACTAATTGGCCAGGTCCGTGCATGTATGGAATAGTTGTGCAGGACTACCTTCCTCCAAAGAACAGTTGAAGCGGAGCTGACAGTTCAAGGCATTTTCGTGGCAGCCTTCATATACGGATTAAGCATAGATCTATATCTCATCAGAGGCGGAGCAAGATGTGCCGTCTGCACCTAAATGTGAAGTGTCTTGAGAGATGACAATCTGTGTCCACAGTATCCACTGATTCAAAGTGAAACGAAACATGCTGAGAATGAAGCAAACGAAAATATAATGTGCATTCCAGACTGGGATACATGCACTTCAGTGGCATATTTGTCGCTTTTGAGGCATGCTTGGGCCGGAATGATCCATTCATAATGAGTCACAACTTGTCAAAGTTGGCTTCATACATAGCCAAGAACCTCATTCTGGACTGGATTGCAGATCTCAGTTGTGCCTGAACTTCAATCATAGGCTAGGTAATACCCAGCAGCAAAAGCTGCAGCCTAGCCAAAAATTCCTGAGCCATGTCTCAGTACCCGACACTCTGGGATGCGGATCTGAGGTGTGCCCAAACCTGAATGATATGCCAGCAAAAGCTGTGGCTTTGCTATGAATAAGTGAGCCCATGTCTCATATTCTGACTCAAGTAATCAATCTCGCCTAGACTGACTGTATTGCCAAATGGGATTGGCAAATGTGCTGGGCTGGATCTGTCATTATGATATGCCCAGGATTCTCTGGTGCACCTGAACTTTGGTCATAGGCGAGCAAAAGTTGCGGCTTTGCCAGTAATAAGTCAGCTGGTGTCTCATATTCCAACACAAGTACTCATCATTGCCTTGACTGACTTCATTGCCACTTGGATTGGCAACCATGCAGTGATTGGTCAGTCATAACAATATATACCCAGGACTCTCTTGTGAACCTGAACATGTATCATATGCCAGCAATGGCTGTGGCTTTGCCACTAATCAGCAAGCCGTATCTCATACTCTGACCCAGAAACTGCATGTTGAATAGACTGACTCAATGCGAACTGCAAATAGCAAGTATGCTGTGCTTGATCTGTCATCACATGACCCAAGGCGTAGGCTGAGGATCCTCTGCTGCACATGAACTTGGTTGTATGCCAGCAAGTGCTGTGGCATTGCCACAAATCGGTGTGCTGGTGTCTTGTATTCTGACCCAGTAACTCAATGTCCCCTAGACTTTTGTCATTGCCAAATTCGATTGGCAATTATGCACTGCTCAATCTGTCGTATCAAGACTCATGTCAGAGGCCGAGCATTCCCTGGTGTCCCTCAAAGTGGTTGAGTTTTTCTGTTTTCATTCGTTTGACTTCGAAATGCATGCATGGCCTCAGGTTTGCAACATACTTCATATTGACTACTGACAGATGATGCGAATAGCTTCACTGTATTATGCTCAAAATTCAACTTCTGCCATTTATCATGAGATTGGCCAGCCGGGAACTGTAATGTAGCTTAACAATTGACTCGATCTTATATTGGTCATTATTAATCATCCAGAACTCCAATTAAATCACTCTCTAACAATTCCAAAATCAGATATTTGATTAAATTCAAAATGGCAGAGAGAAAGGATTACATTATGCAGTATAGTGTGCCTTACAAACAACCTTATTGACTATTGGTATCAGTTAAGAAGATTATGTTAGTTGACAGTCTGAAGGGGCATACCTTGATGAAGCTTCCTAACAATCTAAGATGATAGTTCATCAGACTGCAATGTCTTGCCATTCATTGTCAGCCTCTTCAAATGGTCCTCATGTGAATCCAGAATCAGGTAACTGTTCAACGTTATAATGGTCTGTTGACTCATTAAGCCATTCAGGACTCGCATCAGCGCCACTTGAGAGTGTTGTTGGAGATCACTCAAGTGGTTGTCATAGCCACCAGGACACGTATTCAGGAAACATTTGTGCCGTACCATGATTTGCCCTAGCTGGACAACTGATGCAAATGCCTACCGCTGTTCATTCAACACCCAGAACATCAGAGTAATTACTACATGGTTTGCTGATGCAAGATTGAGGCCTGTCCTTCCCACTTTGGGTGTAGTTATGAATACAGAGAGATTTCGTGAATCCTGGAATTTGAGCTGCATTTCTGTGCATTCTTTATTGGCCATTTCTGTCAGACCGAGTCTTTGTAGAGTACGTCATCACGTGGCTGTGGGTCAGGGCTGCTAGCTACTATATAGTCTACATGTCATCTTGAACTTAGACTCAATCAATCAATCATCTGGACAGGTTCATCATATCAGGTTATGAGCCTGGGCGCGACCACGATCCGGATACCATTTTCGACAATTATCAAGCGATGACATTCGAATGGCGAACTATCAGACAAGCGATGCCGCATGGTCCCTGATGCGTAGCGAACGCATACGGGATCAGAACACCCTACGGACTCAGGACTACGATTCAACAATGGAAAGGATGATGATTCCTCCTCTCGACGAAATCTTACACTCAACCGCTTAGAGGCCCGAGTTGGCTGCAATGGCCGCGATGGTTGCGATGGACACATTGGCCGCAATGGCCGCAATGGCCGCAATGGCCGCAATGGCCGCAATGGCCGCAATGGCCGCAATGGCCGCAATGGCCGCAATGGCCGCAATGGCCGTGATGGCCGCGATGGCGACAATGGTCACAATGGCCAAAATCGCCACAATGGCCGCGATGGCTTTGATGGCTTTGATGGCTGCGATAGCCGCAGTGATGAGTTCTACGGGTATCGGAGATTAAGGCAACCGAACAATACGTCAACAGGACACGTTCGGGATGAGTACGGAGAGCAGTTTGGCAGGAGTTTAGGTCAACATCATGTCAACACCCTCGGAGGACATCGTTTCAACACCCTCGGAGGACATCGTGTCAACACCCTCGGAGGACATCGTGTCAACACCCTCGGAGGAGCTCGGGACAACACCTTTGGATGAGTTCAGATAATATCGGAATGTGTTCGAAGCGATTTCGTAACAGGTCAACCGGCTGCCATCCAAGCAAATCGACATACAGTATGGTATTTGGATAGTGTATGAGAAGTGGGCGGGTAATAGACTGCGGATACTTGGGAGATGTTGGCAGATCAAAACTCCCGTGTAGCACAGTGGTTGGTCCGCTACTGTGCGCTGGGTATAGGATTTGGGCAACCCGAGAGACCGGCGGTGGCAATTGTGGCCATGAATCCATGAAGTCTGTGGACTCCTCCACTATGAGGACGAGAAAGCTTTGTTACCTGTACAGTGTGTACCTTCACCCTAAACCTTCAATGACGACAACCCCTCCTCCACCCGGGAGGCTCAGTATGGGGATCCATGATCTACGGGAATGAGATTCCTAGGCCTAACCGAGGAAGAGCGATCTACGGAGAAGCGTCTGCAATTCGAATTGGAACTATGGGGAGGTGTCTCCAATTTCGACATGACACCAACACCAACACCAACACCAACACCAACACCAACACCAACACCAACACCAACACCAACACATACCCGACTATACGAGCATCCAAAACGGAACCGGCTATGTTCAACACTTCCACTTCATTGCTCGAGCGGAAGCTCACATCGCCACGGAGAAGAGTCTCCAATTTCGACAAAACACTGATACATACTCGACTACGCGACCATCCGCCACCATACAACCGGCCATGAGCCCCTGCATTCAAATGGGAAATGATGATCAACACTTCCACTTCGTTTGTCGAGTGGAAGTCAACATCGCCACGAAGAAGCGTCTCCAATTTCGACACTGACACCACAACTTATGATTAAGACCGAGAGGCTGCGTACGGGAATCAGTGACGCTCCAGCTGGACTGTGTGTCACCTTCGGAGGAGCGGTTGACTGCAAGTCAAGACAGCTGAAGCCGACAGCACAATCAACAACCGAGCTTGGAATTGGCATATGATTGACGCCTCCAATGGCATGAGCGGGAGAATGGTCCTTTGCGAGGACCTCAGGGCATGGCATGATTTGGCTTCTGTCGTCTGTTTGTTTTTTGTCTGTGTTTCAATCCCTTAGTGTTTGACGGACGTGATAACGCCCTGGAGGAGTGTTAGACCGAGTCTTTGTAGCGTACGTCATCACGTGGCTGTGGGTTAGGGCTGGCAGCTACTCTATAGGCTACGTGTCATCTTAGACTTAGACTCAATCAATCAATCGTCTCGACAGGTCCGTCACAACAATTTCCATATACATGTGGAGTATATCCACATGATCCGCAAAGTACTTGGTTAGCCACCACTTCCAATGACAAACTTGGCTAGGAATAGGACAAAATAGCACCGGTTGTTGTGTAGGAGGTGCACAGGGGAGTACATTTTCATTTCTGTCTTGTTCCGGAAAGAGTGCCTCTCTTGATTCATCTACTTGGTCAGGTTTGGGATACTCCACAGGTTGGTTGATGAGAATGGGCAGAGATGTATCTCGCGCCAATCGGGAAATTGAAGTATCGACCTAAGTATCGAGTGGCCATTCATAATACCGTCGCGTGGGATGGTAATTGCGACCCTTGGTGTCTCCCAACCCCCACGAAAAACATGCCAGCCACCATCAATGTATGCTCCCTGCTCCTGCAGCACCCGGTGAAGTGCATCTCTGCCCCACAGTCTTGACTTGTACTTGCTTGTCCTTATTCCGCTCAGGATGGATGAGGTGTGTAACCTCATTCGGTATCCGATTGAGTGGTTTCCCATTGGCTTGTTTCGATTCTTACAGCCTCCTCATTTTGCCAACCATTGCAATCTGTATCATGCAGTTGGCCACATCCTGTTGAGCTTCTTCATCTTCCATGCAGATAGCATCCATCAAACTCTTATATCTGGCATACAATGCCTCTGCACCATGCTTTGCCATCACTGTATCGTCCTCTGGATCTTCAGGCACACCTGTAAGCAGCTACATCGTCTGATACTGACAGTGATGGAGTGAATAGAATCCCGGCGGAGAGGTGACATGATGTCTGGATTCAACTATCGCTATCTTTGCAATTTGCCAGCCTACACTGTTTTTATGTTATACCAATGAGAATCATCAAAAATCAAAACATGCAGTGAACTGTATGACTGTTGACTGTGGCTTGAAGGTTTAGGTCTGAATGTTATGGAATCATATAAACCAAGGTGGATATTCCATCGATTATCCGGCTTGTCAATACCCGTGTTCAGATCCTCATGGGTTAGATATGCATTTTCCGCCTGCAGCCAGTTCACCAGTTTGAAATTGGAAAATATGTCATCTTGTCAATGACACTCTTGATTCGCACTGCCACTCCAGGCATTGGGACCACCACGACTCATTCATGGCCTGAAGTCTGCGCTGGCTTCGCCTCAGGTGGAGTCGTATGGATCTCTAAATGGTGGCGAGGCACTAAATGCAGTCTCTGCAACAGATACCACTCCTGTTCTTCACCAAAAATCCTGGGATAGTCATTCTGTGCCATATTCACCCACTTTCCAAGGGTATTCCCCCACAATATTGATAGTGGTAACCCCACAACAACCTTTTCAGCCAGGAATTTGCATATTACAGCCGCTGACACCAGGGTAGAAGTCTTGCCAAGACCCATTTGGTCTGCCACCAGCGCTCCTGGCATATCTGAAATCCAAACCCATCTCGTCACAACAAACCATATTGCCCAAACCTGGTACATCGGAAGCTTTGTTACGGGCAGGCCTGGAATTGAAAACTCATGCCAGGAATTCAGTCTGCATTCAGTTGCCAAATTGGACGGGCTTGCAGAAGCCTGCGTGCCCAATCAAGACACTTTTATTCAAATTTGTTGTTGATTGTACTGAGCACAGTAGTCAATACTGAACTGCAATTATCTGGATCAAGAACCTCCTTACCATCATCCACTTGCTCCTCAACCTCCCTTCCACGTTTGATTCTTTCCTGATCATCCTCAAACATCTCCCTCAGTTGTTCCAATGTAAGCCAGGCGGATGGGCTCAGACTCTTGTACTCATGTAATCCATCGCAGTGTTAGGTATGTCATAGTGAACCAAAAATTGGAACGAATATATTGTGATGGAATTCTATGGATTCAATTCTTTCAATCAGACCTTACATTAATACCGGTATTGTTCTCTTGCCCACCATCATCATCTCACTCCTCTCTTGCACTCTCCTCAGAACCTTCCAAACTCTATGTATAATGAGTAGTAGTTGACCAAATCTAGCCTTAACACGGCTAGTGGGGATTACATCGACCCGTCTAGTAATATGCTTGGCAATCTCCGTCCATGTATGTGTCATGATTCGGACCAAACATATTTTCGGATTGTGTCCAAGTTCCAACTACAATGTATTTGAAAGGCAACAGTTGTATGAAATCTGGCCATATATGGGGTCAATTATCATTTGCCGGTTTGTATATCATCCCAAACATTCTGCTTCCAATTCGTCCTGCTCCAAGGTGCAGTTGAACATCAATGTTGGAAGGTAAGGCACTTTGCGGCCTCCGTTTGTGTTGATGAAATCAATCATCTCCTCCCAGTGCCTCACATCTGTATACAAGGCTTGGAGATGTTTGGGGGACATAATGATATCGTTGCCATTCGACGCCCAAAGAATGACAACTATGGACGTTGTATTTGCTTACTCCGGAGGGTAACATCTCGCTTTGTTATCCACGCACTCGCCCACATCGGTTGCCAGCCACTTGGTGCCTCACCATTACGTAATTTTTGTCCGCTGAATTTCGCGTGCACATTTCTTCAAAAACATGACAACCCACAGCCACCGAATTCATTCAGCATTAATGAAAATATCCAACAGCAGCCAGTTCTCGCATGTTGTCAAAAAATCCCCAACTGCAGTCTCCCAGGGCAGAGGTCAATTTTGAACAAGTGTGAAACGGTTCTGCCCTCGGATAATGGAGTGATGCTTTTTCTCCAGCACACCAGCCACCCATACTTTTACTTTCACCACTTGTTGAACACACGGTAATTGGCCTGCCCCATCCATTTGGGAAATAACTTCAAGGAGAATTCAGTTTGCTTCAGGCTGATTAGCAGTGTGCCTTCTGCACCACCCAAGTCCGATGAATCATTGCTCTCAACATCTGCATCATATTTGTTGCAGAAAATCTCCAGCAATGGGGGCAAGGCCGCAATGCTTCTGACATCTGTATTGAGTGGTTTTGCAGGCGGCTGGAAGAGGTTCATTTGGAACCTAATTGGGGGTATTCCAGGTGGGCCGGAAGGATGTCCAGGTGCAGGATTAGAGCTTGAAGATGTTGACCAATTGACTGGATTGTTTTCTGGCAGTCCTGGAAGCTCTCTTGGCACACCTGGAGATGACAGCCCTTGTCATGGAATCCACCAAGGGGAGATCATTTCAGACCCACCATACCCACCTTAGTGGAGGTCATATTCTTGCCACTGTGGCCCATAACTTGAATATTCTTGGCATGCACTGGTGGTTGGTTGCGACCTGTGTGTCAGGTTGAATGGAGGATGGTGATTAAACAGCAGAACGCCTGGAAATGGCTGCTCTGAAGGCAGATAACCATGTCCATGTGGCGGATGGATGATATTGATTTGTTTGTTTCCCAAATGAATTTATCTGCAAGTGGCAGTTCATGAACTATTATGTGATGATTCTGAATTATCTTCACAGTGTGGTTGCGTGCCAAACAGTCCAGCCGGTGGAGCCATATTCGCGGTCATCTGTGGAGATCAGTTGGTCGACTTGTTCTGTGCACGAAGAGTGTAGTAAACAACTATAGATGTGAGATCAGGTATAGAATGAATTGGAGTATGGATGAGCAGATTGCAGTCAGCAGTGACCTTGAGTGGAATGAAGGCCTTCTTATATCCCATTCTGTTGTCACGATCTGTGGTGTTTCACTACACCTTTGAACTAAGAAACGAACCCTACTGAGAAAAAGCAACCTCAATCACACACATTCCACCATCCTTTGTTATATGCTCAAATTCATATACTAGAATATTGGTTAGCTGCTCACCTGCATATGCTTCCATGACTTTACAGGTCACAGAAGGGATATGATATGATATCTCCAGGAACCCTGCAAGAACTATATCCAGTATGAAGGTTAGCACAACTAGGAATATTACACATAAGTTGTGTGTGTATGACCTTGCAATCTCATTCAATAGGAGGCCTGTGAGTCAAACAGCAAATGTGCTTGCTTTCTATTTAGCTCTTTGTCTAAACATCATTGTTCTCCTCAGGATCCACACTCCAGTCAAGGATCGTTACTGAAGGAACTGTCCTGCCAGCCTATCAGTTCTCGATGATTATTGCGCGGGCATACAGCTAGCTAGGAAACTCACCAATTCATTGTATTAAAACAACGTACGTTTAGTATCAGCTGCTCGGAGGCTTGAATGTAGGTATCACTCACAACGCTGCAAGCATGGAGTATAAGCCCCATCACGGTGATTGCGGTGATGACTAAAGAAACCTTCACTTCTCTACTACCGACTTTCGCCAGATGATATGCATGATTATTGTGCGGGTCAGGATATATATACCCTGGTTTATGAAGAAAGCAGATGATAAGGTGACTATATGTTACTCCTCCTCTGTATTTGGCGGGGTACAATGTGGCTGTGAATGCCATATGCTAATCTGACTTAGCACACGTTCAAAGAAATCTCCTGAATGCGCTGAGTCACCATTTGAAGCATCATCGAGATTCATCCGAATACATGCTCAGTGACCATGTCTTGAATGTGGTCAACACCCACCGGGTAGTGTTACCAATGTGGTCAGGTATGCTGCCCGCAGTCTGGGTTCAGACTCCAAAACCAGGTTGGTTCGGGTCCAGTCCTGTCCAAAAACCCCACAGGCAACATCTTGGAGGGCTGAACCCTGACCGGTACCCATCTACCCGGGGGTTGGGCTGGGTGTCGGTAGACCTGTCATTTCCAATCACCAGTTCAGGTTATTGGGTTTCTCTATTTCTGGTCCCACTGAGATATCCTACTGTCAATAGCGACATGTCGACTTGGGTACATCATTGTCCTTTCTGGATGCTTTGGCCACCATTATATTCAACACAACGAGACACACACTCCCTGCCTAATGCTGAAGTTGAGAGTCAACAGAGCGTTGATCATTTGTCGTCCTGCATCTTGGGAAATCAGAGTGGCGATCGGTTGCAGACATCCATATATGACGTATATGCCCCCATTATAGTCAAGAGAGAAAGGGACACACTCCCTGTACCATTCTGAGAATGAGCGTCAACTGAGCGTGGACGATCTTTGGTGTTATAAGTTGCGTGAAGAATCAGAGACTTGGTCGCTCTAATGCATAATGAAAGTATTTGCAACCTGTATATGTAAAAATGTGAGCGATGTCATCGCTACTATCTTCTAACACTCAGCGTCAACGATGTGTGGTCATGTAAGTCAGGTAATTGAAAAGTGACTTGGTCGGTGTCTTACATAAATGATGTAATGGCCTCCCTTATGGGCAAACGAGACAGCGACACACTCCCTGCAGCATCTTGGAACTGAGTGTCAACGTAGCGTCAACGATTGATGGTCAGGTAAGTCAAGCAATTACAGAGTAATATGGTCGTTGTTGGACATAATCAAAGTATTGGCCGTCTATATAGGCAATAGAGATAATGACACACTCCCTGCCCCATCATTAAAATGAGCATCCATGGAGGGTCAAAGATTTGTGGCCTTGCATCATGGATAATCAAAGCGCGATGTAGCCGTGATTGTCTGTATACAAAGTTTTGGCCGGTTTTATAGGCTCAAACCTTCATGAACATTGAGTTTCAGCTTTGAATATGAATTAAATTTTGATTGTCTAGAAAGCAGTTGTGAGAATATCTCTTGCTTATCTGCCCATACAGTCTGCCAACTCCTTGTTTGTAGATGTCTGCGATCAAGCGCAACTTAGATTACCCACCAAAAATTGTTGACACTCCGTTGAGGCTCGTCGTGAAGATGGGGCAGGGAGCATTTCGCTTACTCTTTTGCCTATGAAGGTTGCCAATACACCGATTATATATAACAACAACTAAATAACTTGTTAATTACCTAACTTACCTGACCACAAATTGTTGATGCTCTGTTGACACTCATTTGAATGTACTGTCTAGGGAAAGTCTGCTGCCATCAATCTTCGTGTGTCTCATTATTTCAACTTATTAGTTGCCTTCCTACTTGTTTAAAACTTGGCCCTTTGGCAAAGCTGAGCCCAGTAATCAACTTGCATGGGTCGCTCTCATTGAATTGAAATCTATATATCTTGCTGCATGATGCAGTTCACCCGTCAAACTTCTGTTTATCAACCAATAATCACACGCGACTGCTCACAATTCTCCCACAGTGATTCTCTATGTGACATCCTCGAGCAAGCAACATATAGAACCTGGTGAAAACATATTGATCCATTCTGCCCTACTTCGTCTTGTGTCCCTTATTGCTCCTTGGTTCGGTTGCATTGACGGTCATCAACACCTTTTCAGTCTTTCTGTTTGACCTACATGTTGGTCGAATCAATCCAGGAACATTTGGTGCAGCACTCACATTCCGCTTCTCTGGGCTCTCCAGATTCTCCATGGCATTGTCTTGATCTACATCAGATTCATTGTCTGCCTCACAGTCATCTTCGCTCTCATTTGGATTATCCAAGTCACCATTCCAGTCAACCCAATTCATGGTGCTGAAATGCTTTCAGGTGCACAATCCTCATCAGTTTCTGCTGGATGACGGTCGGTTTTTCTGATTTGGCGGACATTCAATATATGAGTTCGTCCTCCAGAAAGGTCCTTTGCAGACAAAGCTGGATGTAAAGGCGATCTTTCTGACCATATAAATGCAGCTGCACCATCATGTTGAAAGTTTGACCAGGATGCTCTGACAATCTCCTCAGTATCTCAAAAGTAACCAACGGCTGTCATTAGCTTGTTTTGAGCGCGAGATTCCTTCTGTGTAGCACATAGATTTGGCTGCCCTGCCACATCTCCACAAAGTTAAGGACATTGGCCATTCTGTGGAATTCGCTTTCCTCCCCCACTCTGTTCATTCCGGTGTAGGTTTCAGTTCCCGTCGTATTGAATGCTGAGTGATTGCCTGCCGATATCACGAGATTGGCTCGAGCAAACTACCTTACGACGACTTTCCTGCACAGGGTCTCACCAGTTGTTTTTGACTGCCTCCAGCCGATAGTGTCTCGCCCCAAGGACAATCTGGACTCCACCCTGACACCATGTGGTATGATAGAGAATATGTTGCATGCCACATTGGAGAGATCCGCATACTTTGAGTGTGTTTCCTCTTGTTGACCCCACTATTCGGTGATACCACGTATCAAAAATCTCCATAGGGTCGGAGTGGTAATTGTTCAGATCTGGATCAACTTGGCCTCAGTTGTGTGGCAATTTTGCAGGTGAATTCAAGTAGAGCCTTGTGGCAGTCAATGAGGGTGCTGGGCGATCACTGCATATGGGTGTCATTTCAGCCATCTGTTCAGGCATTAGGTATTCTTCATCATCGCTGGACAAATCATATGGGTCAAAGGATGATTGACCAGATCTAGAGGCCATTGTGGAGGGGAAGAGATTGTTGCTCGGTATTCTTTTGGGTTTTATGATGGACAATCGCCTATGTTTGGCAACGTATTCATTCTCCACATACTTCAGAAGGGCCACTTAGTACTGGGTAGTATAGGAAGTCACGTCCTAAGGATAATTATTCATTCCCTTGTCCCACTTTCTGAATGATCGCAACTTCCGGGAAGGATAATGGGTCTGTGCTGAGATGAGATGCATATCAGTCGTTGGAGCAACTGCAGCATGATATTTGGACAGCTTCTGTCGCGCAAAATTCAGGGGGAAGTATGAGTCTTCCTTCCATTGAGTCGTCTTCTTTGCTAACGCTCGGATAATGCCATCAATAAAATTGAACATATCATTGTACACAGTGATAGCGTGATGCATCCATGTAATTGAACATGTCATTGTACACAGGGATAATGTGATGCATCCATGTGATTGAACATGTCATTGTACACAGGGATAACGTGATGCAGAGTAACTGTATGCCTGTTCAACACCCACAGGGTCCAGAATCAGATTGGCCTTAAAACTTCCATGAGGTACTTGATGATGGTCCATTCATCCTGTGTTGGGAAGAGTGGCCAGTCATCAGTGTATGTTGGATTCTTTAGCCACTTGCAGGTGAATTCTCGTAATCAGTAGGCTCACTCAAGCAAGTACAGGGTCGAATTCCACCATGTTTTCACATCCATAACTAGCAGTACTGCCATTCAACTTTGGCTTTGTGACAGTGAAAGAAGTTTTTTGATGGCCAGATGTCAGAGTTAACAATACAGCCAGCATTCGCTGCTGTATCAAGGTCAGTTTCAGGATTTTCAAACCATCTTGAAATACAGAATCTATCCATTAGCTTTGTCAAACCTGGTCTCATGGCCAACACCTTGTTAATTCTGGCATTGCCCTCTGTTCCAAGTCTTTGACTGTTCCCATTGTCTATGCTTTCATTCTCCCCAAAGTGCTGATCGCGCTCATGGGCTTTCCAAGACTGTGTGTGGTCTTGGACACCGAGGCTGCTCACGAATGCACCCAACGCAAGCTGATTGACGTGTGCCATACATCGCATGTGGTTGCTGAATGCAGGCCACTCGATTCCAGAGGCCTGAAGTGTTGATTGTAGTTCCCAAGTCATTGAGATGATGGACAAGGTGGTATCAGTCGTAATTCCAAGCAAACGACCATTCCTAAGCTCAAAACGATCAAGAACTTCCTCCAAATGTATGCTTAACCTTGCTCTAGTATGTTGACCCTTGACCTTCGATCCTTAATTAGCTTTGGAAATGGGATAATAATAGGCTATCAACATCATCGAATGCGAGTTGTACTTTGCGCAATGCCCAATCTCAATCCATATAGTATGCAATGACTGACGGAATGGCTAGTTTGTTCGTTGATGTCCACCTGTCCAAAGCTAAACTCAATGTATCTCTTGATGGCAACTGCTTCTTAATTGCTTTCACTGTCAATGAGAATTCCCTCCAAGAAATGATTCTGAGGGTGCTGGCGGACTGTTGCACTAGCTCGCTCCGTAGTGCATTATATGACCACAGTAGCTCCAGGTTTGATATAGTGTTCCAGAGAATATGAGCTGGAATAAATCCTAACATGAGGTAACGATTCCAGGTGGCTTGGTGAAATTCGGCTGTTAGGACATCTTTAGATGACAGTTTGGAGCATTTTGTCTGTCAATGCAGTCAATATAGATAGGACTTCAATGTCAAATATGAATTTCCTTTACGAACTTACTATTGTAATTCCTCAACTTTCCTATCTCTTCAGTATGGCCAAAGCTGTTTCATCAACAGTTCAAGTTGTCAATTCAGTAACTTCTGACGGTGTTGATTCATTTAACATTGCGATATGTGCTTTTGCCAGTAAGTGTTGCCCCATTGAGCTGGTCCCATGTTCTGATGGATGAGGAAGAACATGATGACAAATGATACATATCATGCCATGGATGCTGGTCTCCACAATTCCGCTATGCAAATAGAATCACCATGAAGGCGCATGTCTAGAGTTATTCCTATCTATCCGACTCCTCAAGCCTACATCAATTCAGGCCCACCAAGCATCGAATATGATTTGAAAGGTAAGGTCTCTTAAATCACGAACAAAGAAACATTCATTTTTGGAAGATATCATAGCCTCTGGCAATTAGTGTGAGCAACAGCTCTGGGTAACCCGCCAGAGGTCCTGTTTAGGACCGCAAAAACGGTTTCGTTTGGTTCCAGAAATGTCCAAAAACCCTACCTGCTTCTTCTTGGCGGGCCAAACCCGGACCCGTACCCGTCAACCCGCAGGATTTGCCGAGTTTGGCTAGATCCGTCAGTTCCAATCTCCGGTTCTGTGTTTCAGGTTTTTCTATTTATGGTCGCATTTAGATATCTTACTGCTAATCGCGAAAGATTGACTTTGGTACATCATTCTCCTTTTCGGATGAAACGGCTGCGTTTATAACTAAAAACCAGAGAGACACACTCCCTGCCCCATCCTGAACATGATAGTCAATGGTGTGTCAATGATTTTTGCTCTTGCATGAAGGGTAATCGAGGTGGCGATTGGATGCAGACAATCATACATGAGGTATTGGCTGTATTTCAACGCAACAGAGAAAGTGAGATGCTCGCTGCCCCATTCTGAGACTGAGCGTCAACAGAGTGTCAACCATTTTTCGTCTTGTAAGTCAGGTATTTGAAAAGTGATTTGTTCATTGTTATGCATAAGTGTAGTATTGGCCGTCTTTGAAGGCCAAAGAGACTGTGACACACTCCCTGCCTGATCCTGAAAATGAGCATCAACGGAGCATCAATCATTTTTGGCCTTGCATGATGGTAAATCAAAGCGCAAGATGGCCGCTAATGTCTATATATGGAGTTTTGACTGGATTTATAGGCTAAAATGTTCAGGATCACTGAGTTCCAGCATTGAAATTGAATTATGTTGTGATTGTCCGGGAGGCTGTTGCGGGACCATCTCTTGCTTATCAGCCTATAAAGGCTGCCAAAACCGTGTTTACAGATGTCTGCGATCATTTACCACCAAGATTACCCAAGATTCAAGACCAAAAATCATTGTCACTCTGTTGACGCTCATGGTCAAGATGGGGCAGGGAGAGTGTAGCATTCTCTTTTGCCGATGAAGGTGGCCAATGCAATGATTATAGATAACAACGACTGATTCACATTTTAATAACCTGACTTACAGGACAAAAAATTGTTGATGCTCTGTTGATGGTTATTTTGTCATAGGCGGATCCGCATTATGCAACCATTCACTCTGGCATAGAACATCAATTACTGTGTTTTGGTAGTCATTGTATCCTCTTCATGTACGTTTTCATTTATCACTACATTGTTCTTTAATTGTGCATATAAATTTATCCTTTAAAATATCCTTTAAAGTGTCCGCTAATTGTAGACGCTCATTGTCAAGATGGGGCAGGGAGAGTGTAGCATTCTCTTTCGCCTATAAAAGTGGCCAATACAATGATTATAGATAACAACGACTAAGGCACATTTTAATAATCTGACTTACAGGACGAATAATAGTTGATGCTCCATTGACGCTGATTTTGCCACAGGGGCATCCAGTGATTACTTCAGCCCGTGAACCAATCCTTGTGGTCACACTACCCAAAGTGGCAGATGCATTCAAGGGTGTCATCAACAAGAAAACATATGGAACTGATTCCAAACTGGTAAACTTGTTGAACACACATAATGTGAATCTCACCCACAAGGATCTGAACACCGGTATTGATGAGCCGGAAAACCGATGGATTATCCACCTTGTTTGATATGATACTGGGCAATCCAAAGTGGAACCATCAAGCTACAGCCAACTCTCATACTTCTCATGGAGTTTCGGGATTTTTGGTATGTCCCATTGGTAGCAGGCTAAACCTGGTGTGGGCTGGCAAATTGCGATGAAAGCGAGAATTGGATTCAAACTTCAAGTCACAGCTATGCTGGGATTCCATTCACTCTATGACTGGTGCAATCAGATGATGTGGCTTTTTTCAGGTGAGTCTAAAGATCTAGAGGATGATACTGTGATGGAAATGCATGGAGCAGAGGAATTGTATTCGGTTGTGAAGAGGTTGATGCATGCAATCCGGACTGAAGACGAAGTTGTTCAACAGGATGTGGCCGACCGCATGATACAGATTGGAAAGCCATGGACAATATGGATGTGGTCAGAATTGAAACAAGTGAATAACAAACCACTTGTTCAGGTACCGAAGGAGGATGCACACTGCATTGATCTTGAGTGGACTGCGGGAGAGCAACCAAAACTGAATACCCTTGTGACAAGACACACTTCAAGGGGTGTTTCAGGAGCATGGATGGTATATGGATGGCGGTAGGCATGTTATTTGTTAGTGGTGGGAGACACCAAGGATCACAACAACATGTTTGGAAAATGGTACGATGAATGGCCACTCAATACCTAGGTGGAGTCTCCCATTTTCCGATGGCTGAGAGAGATATTTCTACGAACGCTTGCCAATGACCATACAGAGTATACCAAACCTGACCATGATGACAAATCACGAGAGGCGCTTCTGCCGGAACAAGAGAGAAATGAATGTGCACTGCCAGGTGCACCTCCTCCAGAGAAGGTGGTGCAATTTTGTCATCCTCCTGGCCAAGTTCGTCAGCTGAAGTGGTGGCTAACCAAGTATTTTGTGGATCATGTGCATATATTCCACATGTATGCAGAAATGGGCAATGATAAATGCACAGAAATGCAGCTCAAATTCCAGGATTAAGGAAATGACTCTGTATTCATAACAACAGCCAAAGTGGGTGGGACTGGCCTTAATCTTACAGCAGCAATCCATGCAGTAATGACTCAGAAGTTCTGGGTATTGAATGAGCAGCAGCAGGCATTTGCACAAGTTGTCCAGCAAGAGCGAAACCGAGTACCACACACATGGTGACTCAATACAGGACCTGGTGGCTATGAGATCTGCCTGAGTGATCTCGATCAACACTGTGGAGAGGCCCAACACAGACTCCCACACGGCTTCATGAGGCGACCAAACATCATGGCATTGATGAATTACCAGATTCTCAAGTCTGCTGGGGACCATATAAAGCGTCTGACCAAGAATGGAGACACAATGCATTCTGATTAACCATCATCTATAATTGTTTGGACTCTATATCAAGGTATGCCCCATTAGACATTCAATCAACATAATCTTTGTAACGGATACAACTAGTCAAAAAGATCATTTGTAAGGCACACTATGCCGCATAAACATATCCTTGCTCTCTGTTATTTTGAAGTGAATCATAGTTCTGATATTAGAATTGTTAGAGTGGGATTACATTAGAGTTTGTTTTTGTTTTAATCATACTGTATTCACTCTACTTAGAGTATGACAGTCCCTTAATCCCCTCCTCCTCCGGGCTGGCCGGCTAGATGGCAGAGCTCCCCTCCTGCTACCCGTCTGATTACATTGGAGTTCTTGAATAGTATTAAAGACAAATGAGATAGAGTCAACTGAAAAGTAACATTAAATGTTCCCGGCTGGCCTAGCTCTCGATAAATGGCACAAGTTGAATTTTGATCATGATGCAGCGAAGTGCTTCCAATCATTTGCCCGTTGCAAAATTTGAGATCCACTGGAAACATGACACCACACATGCATTTCGAATTCAAAAGAATGAACTGAGCATATTTCCACCACATTCCGGTGCAGAGGGGAATCCACGGCATATGTCATCAGTCTCATTACGCGAGATGGAGCACTGCATATTTACCAATCCCATTTGGGAATGAAGTCAGTGATGGCGATATTGAGTAGCTGTGACAGAATACGAGACACTGGCTAGCTGATTCATCCCAAACCTGCAGCTTTTTACTGGCATATGATCTAAGTTCAGGGGTACTGGAGAAACCACAGCATGTGTCATCGGTTGTGTTCTGACAGATCGAGCACTGCGTATTTGCCAATCACATTTGGCAGTGAGAAAGTGAATGACATATTATTTACTTTGGTCAGAATATGAGACACGGCTTGCTGATTGGTGGAAAAGCTGCTGCATTTGCTGACCTATTATGGAGGTTGAGATGCACGGGAGAGTCCTGGGCACGTATCGTTATGACTGATCGATCTCTGCATATTTGCCAATCCTAGTGCCGATATAGACAGCCTAGCTAATATTGAGTACTTGTGTCAGAATATGAGACACCGGCTCACTTATTGGTGGCAAAGCCGCAGCTTTTGCTGGCATATGATTGAAGTTCTGGTGCACTGGAGAATCCTGGGCATATCATTATGTCAGATCCAGCACAGCATATTTGCCAATTCTATTTGGCAATAAAGACAGTCAAGGCCATAATAGGTCGCTGTGTCAGAATATGAGACACAACCTCACTGATTCGTGGCAAAACCGCAGCTTTTGCTGTGATAGCATTGAAGTTTGGGCACACCTCAACTCCACATCCCAGATTGTCCGATACTGAGACACGGCTCGGGGAAAGATGGGTAAGCTTCACCTTTCACTGCCCTGTAATTCCTGGTCTATGATCGAGGCTCAGAGACAAAGGAGATGTGTATTCCTGTCGAGAATGAGGTTCTTCGATTTGTATGAATCCAACATTGATCAGCTGTGACTCATTATGGATGTATCATTCAAGCCCAGGCATGTCTCAAGAGTGACAAATAGGCCCACACAGCACATGTATCCCAGTCTGCAGTGCAGTTTATATTTTCGTTTGCTTTGCTCTCATGATGTATTCTTCGAGTTTGAATGAGTGGACACAGTGTACACAGAGTGTCATCAATCAAGACACTTCACCTGTAGGTGCAGGCGGTTCATGTCGCTCGGCCTCTTCGACTATCTTGATCTATCGTGGATTGGTAGGTGAAGGCTGCTGCAAACATATCTCAAACTGTCAGCTCCATGTCAACTGTCCATTGGGGAAAGATAGCCCTGCACAACTAAACCATCAATGCACAGACCTGGCCAATGAATAACCTCACCTAACTCGATATTGACTGAGCAGTAAGTTTGGCCCTATGGCTCGGAACACTAAAATAGCATCTGCATTTTTGTGCTCGGTGAAACGAGCTGGAGTGTGAGATCCAGAATCTCCAATGACAGATTTTGCTCTGCGACTCAGCGAGATGGCCGGCAACTCCAGCTCACCCATGTACCGCATTTACTCAAAGAGGCCTAACTTCTCAATGCTTTGAATGCAGACATTACATAATTCTGACTAAATGTAAGTTTGGGCCATTACAACTCATATCTGAAAATAGATTATGTGAACAGATTTCCATCAAGCGAGAAGTTTGAAGAGATACAATCTTGAATTCTTGAGTTGAGAAAATCGAGCTTTGAAGAGTGGCATTAACTGACAGAGGATGGCGAGCTTGCAATGCCCAGCCATTGAATTCTGGCATAACCATATAAACTTCGGTGCACCTTAATTCCAGGAACTGCATGCTTGTATTCCTTATTCCTCTGCCCACTGTGAGATGACATCTTACTATGGATTCATACCATTGTAGCATATAGCTTTCAACCCCAACATTTATCTTAAGTCAACATTGTAGTGGTGAGACTCACAATGATTAGGTGATTTAACAGTGTGCAACATAGTAGATATTAGGTGCAAAATCAGAATGTGAGTGAGTATTTATGACCCATTTGTTTGCAATCTTGGCATTAATGAGTGCTTGGATCAATAAGATTACCCCTGATTCATCCATCATACCTTACCATTCTTTCTCTACACCTGTATCTCTCCTTTGTGTTCCAAATTCTCTCCTTCCTCCAGTAACTGCAACATTCATTGTTGTGAAGGACAGTTCACAGACTCAGCACAGATGAATGCATGTAAGGGAAGTTATGCTTACAGAATTACCTCATCAACCGCTTACTTAGCTGCAGCATCCTAATACACAAGAATATGTTTAAAACACCTGTGTCCTTCCGGCGGATATACCTCATACAAAGATTCATATTGATCGTCGATCAATATCAAACTCAGTATGAACACTTGCCACTCAGCCTTCACTCTCAGGGTCCCAGATCTATTGAAGGTCTGCCGATTCTCAATGCTGCACGACTTCTATACTGTGCAGTCACTTCACACGCTCGAACATTCACGCAAAATTACAATGGTATAGGTGTCATATGCAGGGGCACATGTTATCATTCATGTCCTCAGTGCTCCATTCGGCCAGAACCAACGGTTAGTTAAGGTCGTGAGTTTTCTTCCGGTATGTCTGGTCCCGGTGCCACTGGTACAGGTGTGTCGGGTTCAGGTGCATCTGGTTCAGGTGCGTCTGGTTCAGGTGTGTCTGGTTCAGGTGCGTCTGGTTCTATTCTATGTGGGTTGGCTTTAGGCAACTTTCAATTCTTGCATCCATATAGAGTGTTATGGATAGAAGTTGCTATCATTCAGCATTAGTAAGCCATCTATTCTGGCACACCTGACAAGGAATCCATCTATTCCTGTTCAGTTGACAACCTCGGTGATCGCAACACTGGACCTGCTTCCTCAATATCAATACAAACCATTGGAGTCTTCCCTCCTGCACCCTTCACCATGCGCCTCGAGTTGCATCCTTCCTGACTATGTGCAACTTCTTGCACCGATATTTCTGTCAATCCATTGCACTTAATCTGATATTGACCACTTATACACTCTCTCCCACGTTCCCCAACTTTCTATCTTCATTACAGCGAATGGAGCCTATGCCCAGCCTGGTGAGGAATCACATTGCAAAGCAGAATCAAGGAGGACACCTTGGGAGAGCACTCGCATTCGAGAAAGCAGCAAATCTTCATTGTCTATCAAATGTATGGCTTCCAATTATCTGCCTTCATGCATTGAATTGTGGATGACTACTGTTACTTATGCATTGATGAATTTGAATGACGATACTGATCAGGGGATCAGTGAGGACGAAGGTGAGGACATTGTAGAGTCCACCATATCATCTCACACCAAAGTAGGCGATTTGGATCACCAACCGGAGGTCCCACATCTGGTCCAAGCAAGTCAGGAGAAGTCATTGCGAACTAGGAAGGTTCCGCTTCGAATAAAACAGAGACGTGCCGATAGTGTCATTTTACGCCCTCTGCTTTCAATTCCCGAAATTCAGCTGGGGCAATGGCACCACCCCTGCTCAAATGCAAAAAGTCAACTCTTTTCAACAAATGATCTGGGTCTGACCGTTCACTATCTGCCCAGGCCCTGCCGCCCTGCAAGTATAGTGGAGACCAGAATGTTCCACAACCCAAGGCCAGTGGAGATCAGAACATTCCCCAACACCAAAAGGCCACATTTGAGATAGTGAAAAGGTTCATGGAGGCAATCATATTCACGAAGACTGCTTGGCCAATATTACCTCATGACAAGCCTGGAAGCACCTGGGAGCGCTGGGGAGAAGCCTGGGAGCACCTGAAATCACTGTAAACCAGTTTGGGAAAAACAACATCTTCTTTGGGAATGCTGCTGGTGTGCCTTGAAATCATAGCTACTACTTATCATTCAACAATTGTTAAAACTCATGTATTCAGTTTGTTTTCTCATCTATGTATCTATATAGCTACCCATCTACACACGGTATATCTGGACTGGCTGAGGGGGGAGCTTGAGAGCAATGTGAGGTGCGCCTGAAAATGACGATCAAGTGAACAGAGATACACTCCTAAACCCGGATTGAGTTAATTTGGAGATGCACTTGGGGGCCATGATCGAGCGAGTTTGGAGATACACTTGGAGGTGGTGATAGAGCGAGTTTGGAGATACACCTGGAGGCCATGATTGAGCGAATTTGGAGATGCACTTGGAGGCTGTAATCAAGTGTGTTTGGAGGTTTGAACTTGGAACTGATGATCGCGCGAACTTGGAGACCGTAATCGAGCGAGTTTGGTGATGCACTTGGAGGTCATGATCTTGTGAACTTGGAGGCTGTAATCGAGTGAGTTTGGAGGTAAAATTGGAGGCTGTGATCGAACAAGGTTGGAGATGCACTCAGAGGCTGTGATGGAGCGAGATTGGGGGAGTACTTGGAGGCGGTCGAGAGACGGCAAGCTGGGTCCTGAGACTATCCTCCTCGGTTAGTCAACTCGCAACATGGGAATGTGACAAGGTGACTTTACCTTTGAGCTCTCATGAAGAGCTGGCTGATGGCGGTCGATCGTGTAGGGAGGCACGCTGGAAGCTCATGCCACATTCAGTGGCCAACTCATCATCAGGAGAATGGAGAGAAGACAAACAATCTTGGGTGGATGCTGTACTTGGTATATGCTGTACTTGATGTATGCTGTACTTGGTGCATGCTGTACTTGGTGTATGCTGTACTTGGTGTATGATGTACTTGGTGTATGCTGTACTCCGTGTCCACTCCTGATCTTGGCATGGAGAGATAGAGAGGGATAACTTAACTTTGTATTCTGAGATGATGGTAGATTTGTGAATGGGAAGGATAGAGATGGGGTATGAAGATGACAACGATGTGGAGGATACGAGCGGATATGAGAAATCTGGGGTACAACTTGCCGGGTTGGGTTTGGAAGACGTCCTAAAGATGATATTACACGCCAGATCGGGACTTGTACCTGCCATATCGGGTATGGTCAATTCACTCACAGACAAAATTCTCTTAAGTCCCATTTTCTCATGATGGTTTCCCCCATCTACTCTCTTTCTCATCCTCAACTCTACCATCACCTAAGAACATGAAGTTATGTCATCCCTCTCTATCTTTCCAGGCCATGATCAAGAGTTGACACCGAGTACAGCATACACCGAGTACAGTGTTCTCCGAGTACAGCATAAACCGAGTACAGCATTCATCGAGCACAGCATACACCGAGTACAGCATACACTGAGTCCTGCATACATCACGTGCTGCATCATCCGAAGATCAACTATCCCACACTCCCAGCCAGTCTCTCACCTCTCGTCAGACCATGTTGTTCTCAATTCTCTACCTTCCCACAATTACAAGTTAACCAATGAATGAAGTCTCACCTCCTGTCGCGCCTCCCTGCCCAACTACCACGTGCAGATTGACCGCATTGCGGTTCTCCTCCAATCTCGCTATATTGTGGGCTCCAATTGCATCTCCAACCTCACTCAATCACAGCCTACATGTGAATCTCCAAACTCGTGCGATTTCGGCCTCCATGGTCATATCATCATGGCCTCCAAGTGCATCTCCAAACTGCCATGATTCAGGGCACCACGTTCGCGCGATCACGGCATCCTAACTCGCACGAGCCCGGGGTTGGAGTGCATTTCTCTCTTCACTCGATCACGGTTTGGTGAAACACTGGCGCTAGAAGGCAGAAAGCCGATCCTCAACACTCCACCCCACCTTGCATGGCATCTGAGGGGAATTCTTGACAATGAGAGGTTCTGGTTGGAGGAGCATTGGAAGAGAGTGAAAGAATATGAAGGCATTCCCGGCCATGATGAACCACACAAATCGCGTGGATCTATGAACGCTTGGCAGATGTGCGTGAGCAACCACACCAAGTGCATGGATATATCCAAGCTCAGCAAGTGTGCGTGAGACCAAGAGCTGGGACAGATACAGTGTGTATTTCGTATAAGGTAATGATATCTATCGACCCCAGGGTCTCCGAAACATATACTCCCTGTTGCTGAGCCCAATTCCAGTTTCCCTGTATCTCCGTATGTATATGTGTTGAGGGACTGAGATGATGCATCCCATATTATGATCACCGGGAAATATGACCTTACGCAACCCGTAACACATAGAGAAGCTGTTTTTGGGCCGGTAATCCATACCATATTTGATGTGTGGCACTATGACATCCTTTGGACTTGTGAGTTGACTAGATTACTATGATACAGATGCGATTATGGGCGCTTGATACTATACATTATGCTGCATTTAACACAACTGCCAAATGCACTGCATTGCACATGCCCAAGTACGCTCTGAAGTACACTCCTGATTGCACTCGATTGTACAGTTTCAGCCTGCTTGCCTTAAGCTCACAAGTAAGCTCTCAAGACACTCCCAAGTACACTCGGAGTATGCTCCCATGAACACCTCAGAGTATGTTCTCATATACACGCCCGGGCATGCTCTCGAGGACGCTCCCAATTGCACTCCATAGCACACCCCTAGCTTGCTTGACTGTATGCTCTCAAGTAAGCTCTGAAGACACTCCCAAGTACACTCCAAGTAAGCTTCCAAGTACACCTCCATCTACGTTCTCAAGCACACTCCCAGGCATACTTCCATGGACGCTCCGGATTGCACATGATGGCACACTCCCACCCTGCTTGACTGTACGCTCCTATTAAGGTCAGAAGACGCACTCAAGCACACTCCCGATCACGCTTTCAACTACACTCCCAATCCCACTTCACTATAAGCTCCCATGTATGCTCCTGGGTGCCCGATGCAGAGACTTGCTGAGTTGCAGGTGCCAGGCATCGGGAAGCTGGTGGCCAGTGGCATATGGTGGCCGAAATCATCACATCGGTCAATTTTATAGTCTGAACCTTAACTTCAGCGTGCCAACCGTGATGAGATCTCATGATGCCTCATAGTCATCGTGTGGACAATTGCAGCCTAAGAAGCTGCGGGAATGGTATACAATTGGATATTGGCAAGAGCAGATCTCCGACTCAGATTTTCTGGCGGAATCAGCCACCCCCTTCCCCCTAATTGTGGGTGTGGGTGTGGGCATTTGGTCCGGGGCTGATGGCAATGGTGATGAAGGCGCTGGTGATGTTAGCGATGGTGATGTTGGAGATGGTGATGTTGGCAATGGTGATGGTGCCAATGGTGATGTTGGCGATGGTGATGTTGGAGATGGTGATGTTGGCAATGGTGATGTTGGAGATGGTGATGTTGGCAATGGTGATGTTGGCAATGGTGATGTTGGCAATGGTGAT
>Ga0307512_10001906_pt1 | contig 27835 bp, 33 predicted proteins | sample 14_EM_MG_FD_200267 | JGI IMG/M metagenome (GOLD analysis project Ga0307512, IMG submission 200267) | Populus trichocarpa ectomycorrhiza microbial communities from riparian zone in the Pacific Northwest, United States - 14_EM | ecosystem: Host-associated > Plants > Roots > Unclassified | place... | reverse complement strand
CCGCCCCTCCTCCCCCTCCTCTCTTCATGTCCTCCGACTCCCAAAACCGCCAAGTTTCTCGTGAATCTGGTATGTTTATCGCCCTCCTGATTGTCCCATCGATGATCGCTCACTTTGTCATCCGCTTTCCAGCTTCCCCGCAACTCTCGCGTTCTCCTTCCCCTTCAGGTCAAGACACCCTCACCCTTCGCGCACTTGTTAGCACCAAAGATGCTGGCGTCATCATCGGCAAAGGTGGAAAGAACGTCGCCGATCTGCGTGATCAAACTGGCGTGAAGGCTGGTGTCAGCAAGGTTACCCCCGGCGTTCACGAACGTGTCCTCACCATTTCCGGGCCAGTAGAAAGTGTGGCAGATGTGAGTCTATCGTTGTTTCCTTCTTCGTGCGTTCCGGTCGTATTTATCCCCTATGTTTTTTTTTTCGCCAGGCGTATGGTCTCGTGGTCAATCAACTCCTTTCAGGCGGTCAAACACCCCCACCACCTGGAACACCCACCAGCTCTTGCATCCGTCTGTTGATCTCTCACAACCTTATGGGCACTGTCATCGGCAGGAGTGGGAACAAAATAAAATCCATCCAAGATGCATCAGGTGCCCGCATGGTAGCCTCCAAGGAGATGCTCCCTCAGTCAACCGAGCGAATCGTCGAGGTCCAGGGAACCGTCGATGCTATCACTCGAGCCATCAAGGAGATTGGCACGTGTCTGTTGGAAGATTGGGAGAGAGGTGTTGGAACCGTCCTTTTCCACCCTACCGTCGGCGACGAACGTCAGTCCAAACGCAACAGCGCATCTGGCGCTCGCAATGGGGATCATCGTAAACCCAATGGAGATGCTGGTCATCGCCGTGACGATCGGGACTCGCCCTCATCCCCTGTCTCCCCTCAGCAGACGCAACAGGCTAATCTCCGGACTCAGACCATCTCTATCCCCTCGGACATGGTTGGTTGTATAATCGGTAGGAACGGAACCAAAATCACCGAAATCCGTCGACTATCCGGCTCCAAGATTTCCATTGCAAAGGAACCCCATGACGAAACGGGTGAGCGCATGTTCACGATTATCGGTTCTCCTGAGGCAAACGAGAAGGCTCTTTACCTCCTCTATCATCAACTCGAAAGCGAGAAAGAGAGGAGGCTTGGCCGTGAAGAAGCTCAGGAGGAAGAGACTCCGATCGTCGAGGCCTAGGTACCTCTCTGCCATGAGTCAACCACCGGTTTTCCACAGACCCCTTCATCAGCCATTAAAAGCCCCGTGTTCTACATAACGAGAAAGCCCCCACAGTACCCAACCCGATCCATTCATCCTGTTCCTCTTCACCGCCCCCCAACCATATACTCCCTCTACCGTCGTCGTGATTTCTTTGCAACCCCGGAACATTGAATGATTCACTGCTCCACTCTACATCTGCCTCGGACATGACCTCTGCTTTTCCCGCTCCGTCTGCTCCGTAACACTCGGTTCTCTCGACGGAATGCTTCATGCCTTATCCACACGATTAATTTCCTCGCCTCTTTTCTCTCTCCTTCGTACTTCACGCATCATCGTTCTGTCTCTTTCATACTGCCACAATCCGTCGTACATTACTGGTTTGCATGCAAGTTACAATGGTTGTTATATGTATAAGCATGTTAATGTAAACCATTCTTGAAGCTGTACCACATTTCATCCACGAGATGCAATGTCCCGAATTCCCTGAGATGTTTCATCATTCTTGGGATTCCTCCCACACCTATCGGAGATGTCAGAATAGAAATAAGTGTAGCAGGATATCGACCTCCCTCAAAAATGCGCCGGCGATGTACAATGGGGATTTGCCTGCAACTTGTGACATCCAAGTTTTGGAGTTTCTTGCACGAGTCGATAATAGAGAAGATACCGTCCGCTGAGATGAGCGTTAGCGCTGACACAGGTCGCAGTTCATTGGATCGTAACCCTACTGGTGAACTTGGTAGAAGCAACTCCGAGGGTTTCTAGCTCCTCGCAACTCCCGATGTATGGAGCGGCATCGTCGCCGATCCCGGTGTTATTGAGGATCAGTACCTGGAGCGGAGAGATCGACGGGTCGGATTCCGAAGGAAAGATGGGCTCTAAATCGGAGGACTTGAGGTTGGATAAACTTGACATGTTGAGTTTCTAGCAGAGCGCACGCTTGTGAACAAGGAAGGACCGAGGGCTGAGCGTTGGACCGCAGGGACGGGCCTTGCATACCTTACACCTTCTCCCGACCTCAGCGATAAATTTCCGGAGTGAACGGGTGGATGAGAACCCCAGTTTCACGTTCCCTACGAGGCTCACTGTCTCGAGATGTTGGAATCCCATGAACATCGCGGTGAGCTTATCTAGTGTTTCATTTGTCATAGTCGCGGAGGCCCAAGCAGCTGCGGAGCCGGTTGAACCCATCGCCCCCAGCATGACTTTTCGAAGCCCACTTAGGTGCTTGACTGTCGCGAGCAGGCTGGAACTAGTCAATGGTGTACAGCTGATGTCCAGTTTTTCTAGGTTCGTTCCGGCGTTTTCCTCGAGAGCTAGGTATTTGTGTGGGGCCTTTACGAGGGTGAAGGATACGTTGAGGGACCTCAGGTTACGACAAAGATCGAGGAATGGTGCGAGAGACGCATCAGAGAGCTGGAGTTGGCTGAGTTTGAGCTTTTGGATGTTAGGTAAAGGATTTCTTCCAAGGGCTGTAGTGAGCTTTTCAAAGGTCGCGTCGGTCTACAGAACGAGTCGATTAGAGCCGGACATTCCAAGATTCAGCAGGCCCGAACCCAGTTTTTCATGCCTGCGACCTTGAGCGTTTTGAGCTTCCCGCAGTTCTGTAATACTGCTGCGAGGGACACGGGCGTCACGAGAGTATGACTCAGGTCGAGCAATAAAAGGCCGAGACAGTGGTTCTTTATCGTCTCCACCGTCAGAGTTCCAACCTTGCTGCACCCGCTGGACGGCGATTCAGTCAATATCCGCGAGCGAAGCTTACAGTTCCAACGCACGAAACATCGAGGAGTTCCAGTAATGGCAGAGATGTTATGGTCGAGGAGAAGGTCTCGTCTGAGATTTTGGAGAAGTTGTTGAGGCGGAGTTCAATCAAGGAAGGGGCCATCCGGGATATACTTTGGACCGTATGGGACCCGACACCTGGAAGGTCGTCGTTCAACGATAGAGACCGTCCACGCATGAAATTCTAGGGAGAATAAAGGGGTGAGTTGACACATTCTGGAAACTTCGCGTATGCGCTTACGCAAACGATAAACTCGCTTTTGAGGAGCGTTGGATGGGTCGATTTGAGCATGGCGAAAAGCTTTGGCACAAGTGGCTCTGGGATTAGCTTGAGCCACATAAGCACGGCCTCCCAGGAATTTGGATCGGCCGATAGTTTCTCAATGTGCCTCACAAAGGCACGGGCGCAGCAAGTAGTCAATGTCGGGAGTGGACCCCCTACGGTACGGGTTGATGCGGCGTTCTTGTACCGAGCCTGTGAGAGCTGTGCGGTGGGATCATCGTCTTCGGTAGGAGCGCCGAATGTGCGCTGACGTTTGGGTGGTCGAGCTCGAGAAGAGGACATAGTGGTCAGATCGTGTGCTGGAGCGTGGCGATAAACCGCGCTCGTTCCGGGGTCTTTGATGGATTGACTTGGTCGGACTCGGCGCACCGCATGTTTGCCATTGTTTGGGCTTAGCATGGAAGTGACTATGACCACAAGTGGTCGCCGCTGTAGTCGTTGCCATGGCTTAGCCTAGACAGCGAGGACCTGATCACGGCCGAGCCGCCATGGTCACCATGAGAGACATCGTCCGTGGACTGAGATCACGAACACACGTGCCAATATATAACGTACGAATAAATTCATATATAATATAACACGCGATGCCCCACAAGTCTCTTTACTATTAGCTTACATTAAGCCCCGCCCCTTGATCTAGACCACCCTCGTCGCAACTTCACCGCTCACTTTCATCACAACTCTAATCATCCACTCGACACTCTTCCGAAATGCCTTCGACCACCTCCGATCGCAAAGTTCAATCGAGAATCAGAGCTACCAATGTGGCGAGGGCCGCCCGCCGAGCGAGCACCGAATCTTCAGATACGAGTCCGGACAGAGGGGAAGGGAGCGAGGACATTCCTTCGGGGCCAGAGGAACTTGACCACCCCTGGGAGTGTGAATTCAAGGTAACGCCCAGAGAGGCACTCAGCTCCACCGCTCAAGCTTAAGGTTTAAACCTGTTTCAGGTTCGAGATACGGTATGGGTTCACACCCGGGATGGAAAGTGGCATCAAGGAAAGATCGCTTCTTCACAGCACACAGAACATAAAGTGAGAAAGGGGAAAACGGTGAGGCATCCACCCATCACGCGCGGCTTCAGCTCTACGATCTAATCACGGCCGTCGTAGGGAAAGTACTGGCAAGTAAACGTCTCCAAAGACGGCAAGGCGGTACCAATGAGACTATCACCAATGAATGGTGATCTCAAACCCGATACTGAACAAGTGCGGGCCCTGTTAAGGACCAACGGTTTCCTCGAATGATTTTGCCCTTAACGGGAGATATCACTGTACGTTACAGCAGCGGCGCCTACTTACAACATGCTTTTTATGGTCAATACCCTATATGCAACGGACAAATTGTAAATTTACAAACAGCATTTCCGCGGTTTCAACCAAACAACACGCCTATATCTCAAACATACCCCCATAACCAAAACCCAGCCAAGACACACGACAGAGGCAGCACAAGTACTGACCACAGTGCAGTCTCTAATTTATTGAAAGTCGTAATCCACTCCGATTTCCGGAGTAGCAAAATAAGCATCTGGGGTATCCGTAGCAGAACCAGGGAAAGAAGGTTGAATGGAACTGGAAAGTAAGAATGTGAAGAATATCTGGCAACCGTTCGTACGAAAATCTTCCTGGATTCAAGTCCGACCCTCGGGGAGTAGCGGTCCCAGCGGTCTGTGGGACCGGAGTTCCCTTGTGCTAGCTGACTGGATGACAAGATCGTAAAGGCCAGGGAGGATATGGTGAGCAGTAGGACGAATGCAGAGAAGGACAAGAACATGACCCGGGCTTCCATGGGTGCAGGCTTGAGGTTGATGGTGGGGAACGCATCAACCAATGCAGAGGAAAGCAGATACGACGAAATAACCAATAACGGGGCAAAGAAAAGAACAACAGGGACGGATATCGTGGTAAAGCCGTCCAGTATAAACGCGGATAGAGGAAGGATATCTCGTGGTGGTAAGAGGTGGATGGGACTCGATGGGTAGGGTAAGTGTAGTTGAAGGATGTTGAGGAGGATCGCGAGAAGCGTCAGTGTGTATGAAGTCTCGTCTGGGGCGGGTGCACGTGAGACCACGAAACATAGGAAGACCAGGGAAAAGGGGAGACCAGTAACAGGTTCTTCGAGGATATTCGCCAGGGAATAAATAATAACATACACGCCTTGGGGCCCAAGCGAACGATCATCGGAGCTCACCGTCTCCGGTGGGTACATCACGTAGTACACGAGGGTGACCAAGTACATGAACAACATCAACAAGTTCATCAAATGCAGAACCCTTGGACATCTTATCAGTTGCTTTCGTGGGTAGACAGAGTCAATTTACTAACCTGGGAGTTCCCAGAGATCTAATTCTGTAATATAAACGAGAGGAGAAGCTGGCGTCCAGTGGTAGGGTTACCACTCGGCCGTGCTTCCAAGTCCGGGAGACGGTAGATATAATCAATGGGTGTACCAATAACCCTTCCCCGAAGCTTTGTTGTAGGAAATCTGCGACTGATGCGAATGGTGGGCTTTTCCAAGGATCAGGGTCGAAACGTAAAAACTTACGACAGACGCCGGTACACCTGTCCTCTCCGAGAGGAAACACGGCCCAAAGTAAAGCATCCAAGTCGGCGCTGTCCCTTGGTACCCGCACAAAATTTGTCCAGACTTCCAGGACGTGCGAGGCACAATGTTCTGAGACCAATTCGGCATTAAGGTGATGATCCCATGTATCCCACAGGTTCAACGAATCATCATGAGCCAACTGTTTTCTAGCGTCGCATCCGATCTGCAGAAGGGTGATGAGGACGAATGCGGTGCGGTAGGATGGGATGAGATCGCGATGTGATGGGAATTGTGCGAGGATATGGTCTGCGGTCGGTGTTGTGTTTGACTGCGCCAGCAAACGATCGATGACTGAACGGATGCACGGTATGGATATAGACGACAAACGAAGAAGAGGAGTCGATTCTGAAATTTCAGGAGCTTCCATCGCCCATCTGGAGGGGGCAATTTTTGAGGTCGAAAGAGCCGTGACCCTGGAGCAGGAGGACTCAGGTCGGGAACAAGCAACAGTGATGGTAGCCGTGATAGGCCGTGCTTGCGGCTCGATCACTCCGATCCTCAACTTTCCTCCACGATGAGCGGCGGCGGCATGAACACGCCATTGCTGGACACGATTGAACCAGACGAACCGTCGGAGGTCCCACAGCCACAACCGACGGCTACCACACATAAACCAGTCGTTTTGACACCAACGAATCGCGCTGCCGAACAGCACCCATCTACTTCCTCGGATGCTGAGTCTGGTGCGTATGACACCCGTCTTGAGGGGTCCCATTTTTTCTTCTTGACATCCGTCTGGCTGCGTCCTCAGGTATCACCGGGATTCTAAGACAGGTGAGGAAGAACACCATTCGAACGAATCCTCGATCATTCACCCAATGAAACACAATTTGCAGTCCGCACATCCTATCGCCCTCATGTTCCTCTACCTCTTCAGGATTGCCGCCATCGTGATGTACATCCTGGGAGGATATTTCGACAATTACGTCTTATCAGTGCGTACCAAATCTCAAACGCATTCCCAGGAACGGAGCGATTGAGCATCGGAATGGAACCAAGTTGACATTAACCCCTCTACCCTGACAGACGGTAATTGTGGTGGTGCTGCTTTCGATGGACTTCTGGAACTGCAGAGTAAAAATTCGGCTGGTTTCATATCCGGAGACCGCGCAAACAGCCGCTGATATGCCGTTCTTCGTTTCCAGAACGTCTCGGGAAGGGTACTTGTCGGATTGAGATACTGGAACCAGGTGGGTTACGCGCCGTTTGTCTCCTGGTATCCTCCTGATTTCATCTGTGTCCGTCCTTGTATGCCGCAGGTCGATGATGATGGAGAGAGTTGTTGGGTATTCGAGAGCCGTGATGTGCGTTTTATCCAGATACGATAAGACCGGCACAAGGACGTGTGTTAAATAACCAACCCGCAGCCATCGCGGCCCGCAAACCCTATTGACTCCAAGTAAGCACACATACTGCCCCTTAGACTGCGCACCATCGCTGAAACACCGCCTCCTAGAATGTTTTGGGCAAGTCTTGCAACTTTGTGTCCGGTGATCCATGCCGCCATATCTAACCGCTGTTCGAACAGATCGCATTATACGCCTTCCCGGTCCTCTGGGTCGGGCTTTTGATCATCGCAATAGTCAAGCTGAATCTGGATTCCGTACCGACCACCATTCTCGCATTAATCTTCAACGTCACAAACGTTATAGGGTTCACGTACGCGTGAGTCGCACGACGAAACTCTTCCCTTCTTCCATAGCCTTTCATTAATTCCCGTGAAACGTCAACAGGGACAGAGACGCAAAGGAGAAGTGGGCCAGCGGTATGGCGTGGAACATGGGGTTCAGCGGTATTGGGGGTCAGCTACTTACGGGGGCGGTCAAGAATAGCGTCGGAAGGGTTTTCGGGTCTCGATAACCATCGTCATGCACTCTGAGCTTACGGCGTATCTCATTTGGAAAAGGTATATTCATATATATATATTTTCTGTATAACGATCTATAACATGCCTCCCAGTCACCGCAGACAAAGAGGATAGGTCGATAATAGCATGATCAGGTCGTGAGAAGGTAGCACTACTGAAAGGATAGCATCAAACGATGAGGGGTGAAATATGTGCGTGATAATAATACAATGAATAAAAAAAACTCAGTCCAAGCCGATAGCGAAGTTAGCAAGGGTTGCGGGAGAGGAAATAGTCCATATCTGTGTGTGATGAAGCAAAAGCAATAATAAACACAGAAACACCTGCGGCCAGAAAAAGGGAAAGAAAGAGAACGACAGCAGGTACGGAAAGATAGCAATGCATCGACAATGAACAACGAAGCGCAAATAACAGAAGAGACGACAATCGACACAGACAAGTTCGGAGCACAGGAAAGCAAGGTGAAAACATGGCACGATAAACTTATTTCATACCCACCCACCCTCGGGCGTCGACACGGGAGAAGGCCGTGGTCGGAGTCGCTGGAGCAATGAAGGACTGTGTGCGCCCACGAGACCCTTTGCTTAGCAAGCGCGGAGTTTTCATGCTTGGAAAAGCGAAGATGTTCACGTTCGGAGTCAGGATCATCATTGAGGGTGCAGCGCTAGGCAGAGCGGTGGGCGAAGGTGGGAAAACGAACAACGTCTGCGATGGGGTGGGAAGCGGCTGGGAAGGAACAGCAGGCTTAGGTGGAGTTTGACGTGAAGGTAGTAACGCCGGTGCTGAGATTCGGGGCTCCGTGTGAGCTTGTGTTCTTTGTGGAGGACCAGACTTCATGACTCCAGGGTTGATGGGAGATGAAGGAACAGTGGGTAAGATCGACAGAGGCTGGGGACGACGACGGCCTTTCATGGTCAGGCGGGCTCTTGGCAATGGGGGGATATCGAACGTGGCCTGAGTGGCGGATGCTGGTAACCGTGGAAACTTTTTAGTTGAGATTGGACCGGAAGAAGGGTTGTGCTGGATAGAAGGACGAGCAGTGTGGGGAGTAAACGGAAGCCTGCTCTCCTCGTCACATTGTGAGTCTGGAGAGGTCGCATCACTTTCTCGGCTATCGTTGTCAAATCCACCACCGACATTGAGCAATTCTTCCTCCTCAACTTCCTCAACAAGATCCTCACTGAGGATACTGCCGTTAGTGAGGTTACTTGCGACTGATCCGGTGCGCCTTCTGCCGGCATAGCGACTTTTCCAGGCGACACCCATACCCAAGCCAGAGGAAGCGATGGAAGAAGATGACGACTTGCGGGCAAGCATGCGGTCTTCCATGGCTTTATCGAGAGCGCGTGCCTCGTGGGCAACCTCGGCAGCATCTCGGTCCTCTTCCACGTCAGCATCGGAAGCATCATTGTCGAGCATGGAGCGACGGCGGCCCCATTGTTCTTCTTCTGCGGCAATAAGGGAAGATCGATCAGAAAATGTTGGGGAATCGGTGCCACCGGACTTCAATGCTCTCTCGTAGTCAAGTAATTGATAAATAAGGCTGGGTAAATGATTGTCAGCTTGACGACGGTACGTGATAGAATGGAAGGTGACATACGACATGTTGGGACCAACCCATTTGCTCTTGTCCTTGACATAGGAGTACGCGTCTTGCATACCTTTGAGTGCCCAAACTTCAGACGGCACGGCCGTTGAGCATTGAGCAGCAGCCCTCATGACGAGGGCAATAATTAACGTTCCAGATCGTGAGATACCACATTGGCAGCTGTTTGATGATCGGCAATTCACGTGAGCGGTAGGCAAGGAGAAAAAAAGGGAAAGACGGACTGGATCAAAATGCCATCTCCGCGTGCAACCGATTTGTCCACAAAGTTGAAAGCTGCTGGTAACCCAACATTGACCAAATCGGGCTGACCATGGGACCATGGGAGCTTGAGATAGTGCAATCCCGGCCGGCCACTGGGGATATGGGCCGGAAAATATATAGGTTTATTGTCCTGGGGCTCCACTGATAGATCAGAAGTGGAAACGGAGGACCGCAGGGACCTCGACGTGGAGGCATCGATGGGACATGCGACTTCTTTTGCGACATTTAGAATTGATTTAATACCCCGTTTGATGAGACCGCGCCAGTCTCGAGCGGAATCTTCTGAACCCAGCCAGATACCAGGAATGATTTCGATGGGACCATCGGCATAAGGAATAGATGGCGATTCGTCCTCACGTTGTCGGAAGAAAGTAGTCGTGGCTGGGAGGGAGACGACGGATGGTCGCCTACGCGGTTCCAAGGCGGGTGAAGGGGGAACCGGGAACTGGTCTTGGGTCACAACAGCAAGTGAGTTAGAAGATGGATTGGTTTGAAGGGTAAGGGAGAGCCGCTTTACGTTCCGGACCGAGCGAGGTTTGGTTGGAGAACGTAGCGATACAGACTCGGACTCGGAGGAGGGACCGGATGGGGGTGGGCTGTCCCCTTCAGCGACGACGACCGTGGACAGATTGGCCGGAGGAGGGGTGATTTTGATACCGAGGTTAGCGGGAGTGATTTTCCTGCGGGGGAGAGTAGTTGACTGTTGTGTGGTTGACTGCATGATAAGTTCTCGAGAGGCGAAGGGGGATGACGACCTGCGTGCTTTTTATAGAGAAGAAGAAAGAGGATATAAGACAAAGATGGCAGCGAGGCCGACGAGCAACGGATGCTCCAAACGGACGAGGGACAACTGGAGGGAGTGGGAGTGGGCGTAGAAAGTGTATCCCTACTTAAGTAACCCTTTCCCTCACGTGGCCATTCCCCGCACAGCCGAGGTCACAGCGCCGGTCCATTGATGAGGCTCGACGCTCATCCATCCGGGGCCTTTAGGAAAACACGCAGAGTATTAATCCTGGTGGTTAATATCGTGTGTCTAATATCAAAGATTATTTCATGTTCTCTCTCTATCTCACTCTCGCCATTTGCCCTCACTTCACCAACACGCTCACTGGTGTTCACCAGCTACCCGACTCGGTGTCTCGGGGATGTCGATGAAACGTGAAACACCTCAACTAACGAATGGCCAAATGGCGTCCCAGGGTCGGCGTAGCCTACGCCCCCCAAACCACACACAGGTTTGTCCAAAATACACTTATAACCGGTGTTATGACACCCATCTCCCGCTGCGGGTTTAGCTATAGGTGGTCATAGCAGCGCGGAGGATTATTCTCCGGGTTTCGTCCGGTTTGACCCACCAGGCAGAGCTGTCTGATGGTCCGTGCTGATCGCCCGTTCCTCGGTCTCCCGCTGTCTCCCGTTCCATCCCGCCCCACTGGCGCGAACCACGTGGATCCTCTTGCTCCTTAGAACGTTTGAACCATTGATTTGTACCCAAGAGCCGTCCGTGTTCATGGGGGGACGAGACATCTCCTTCCAACAGGTGTCTTTGTTGGCCTTCCATCCGAGCCGTCCCCTCTGCACTGCCCATCATCCTTTTGATTCACAGTAAGCGCAAACACAAGCTCCAGCCGAATGACCTTGATTATCAACAGCGTCCAGGTATTGAGTAACTTGAGTGTACGGAAGTTATCAGTGCTGTTTGTCAATGTCACACATCCAGACAGCGTTTGGACCATTTTAGCCTGCTCATCAATTTTCTCAAAGATAGAGACAAGCACCGTGGCACAACACGACGTCCGTGCGTGTTTGCGGTTGACTGGGATGCACTTTCCCCTGGTTCCGTGCCGGGGGGGGGACATGCTTCAGCGGTCCCGATGAAATGAGAGTATATGTCAAACATCCCTCTCCAGCATGACATGGTCAGACATGTCGCATGGGCCCTTCTGTAAACATTCTCCAACACGATCGCAGGCATATCAGGTAGTGAAATGAACCTACTGTCCACGCTTTCACCAAACGTAAACCATTCACCATCGCGCCAACACACAGGTGTCCGTATACCGTTTCCGGTATCCGGTACAGGGATTTCCATGAGATAATCCTGTGTCATCACGTGTAGGTGCACCAATGGGGACGTTTTGTATCTCATAAGAACCGAGGACGGATATCGAGCTTACAACCTCGTGCAGGCAGTGCGCGCCTCAAACAACCTCACGGGGTGAGCGTGGTGGGAGAATTTCGAGAAGTATATCCAAGCGACGTTCCCTGGGCAAGGGCTAGAACAGCGGCGAGACCCCGGTATCTATGGTTAATTGAACAAGGTGTTAACTCGAGGCAGTAGAAAGAGAATGCCCTAGACCCGAGTAATCTCCATCTTGCCCATGCCGAATGCACCCTTTGGCATGTAGGCTGAAACAAGATCAAGGCACGCTTGCCCATCCCGAAGACCGATTATCCGAGAAGGATCAGAGGAGTGACGGAATAACATCGGGAGATGTTCAGGGCAACAGTCATAAACGAGGTGTTTCGAGTTTAACAGGGCCCTCAGATAAGATGTTGATGAGATCCACGAGATCTGCTGAGCGACATTATTTTCTGACCGCGCAACCTGAAGATAAGACGAGAGAAGATGGAGCAATCGTGAGAACCTCAACCAAAGGGAACTTTCCAAACGTGGAAACAACCAATTGTCGACGCGATCACATGACCACGCGACAGACTTGGTTCTAAACTGTTTGCGGGCCACGACCATTGTCGGATACTTTCCGGAGCAAAACGCTCGCTCTCTACCCTCACACCACACCGTCACGCAGACGGCACCAGACGCTAGCCCAAGATGTCCGTTGTAAATCTTGGAATCGACCACGATAGTGATGAGGTTGTTGCTTTAAAGGCTACGATCTCTAGCAAAAGTACCGCGTCATCTCATCCCGATATCATTCCACCCAGGCTGATGAATGCGTCTAGGCAATGAAATTACGATGCTCAGGGTTCATCTCGAGCAGGCGGCTCAACAGAGGGTGGTTATGGATACAACATTGAAGGAAACAAACCATAAGGTGTGTTCCATTTGTGGTCTGGGTGGGATATCGTTCTTATATAAGCATAGCTTCAATCTGAAGCCGACAGGCGGGCTAAATTCGAGGAAGAATTACGTGTGTCATCCGAGGCTCACATAAACCAGAAGACTGCACACGACAACGTGGAACTTGCTTTAAACCAACTCCAGGAGAGGTTCAGGGCGGAACAGAGAGTCGTTCGAGACCTTCAAGCCACGATTGACTCCCTGACAGCCCGAACCGAGGGGGATAAACAAGGACGGCTCCAGGAGAAGTCTGCACTCGATAAACGCAATAACCAACTACAATCAAGGATACAAGAATTGGAGTTTGAATGTCACCAGCTCAAGGCAGCCCCTCGTTCGAAGTTTACGAACGGTCGAACTTCGACTTCGACCGTAACAACCGACCCGCAATTTATTTGGCTGCAGCAGGAGAACGAGCGACTTCGTGATCTCGTTACGAAACACGAGTCAGATACCGAGGCCTCCGAGAAGCGGATCGGTCAACTCCAGACTGAGATGATGAAGATGGAGAACGAGAAGGTTGCGAGCGAGCGGAGTTGGCAGACCAAGGTTACGGAACTGCAGGACAAGGTCGATGATATGGATGAGGAGCTGGAGTACCTCAGGCAACAAACTGGTGAGGGGTCCGCGAGTAGGGAGCAGCAACTCATGGATAGGATCGACGAAGACGCTGCGAAGATGGAACAGCTCCAGAAGCAGGTTTCGCAGGCTCAGCGAATGCAATCAACGCTTGTTCAGACTGAGGAGAAGCTGAGAGCTGAGATGAAGAAGGTGGAGAAAGCTGAGGCAATGAACGTCGACCTTGTCAAGGAGAAGGATACAGTATTGGACGAGCTCGAAGCCATCCGCGCTGATAACGAGGCTCAACAACAACAGATACGACAGCTGCAGTCGAGAGAGAAGTAAGGATCTAGTTCCCATTCTCGCGATCAAACTGACATTCGCTTCAAGGGAGCTGGAACAACAAGTGGACGAAGTCCAGAATGCTTTCTCTGATTCTACCTTCCAGATACCGGTGGCTGTCGGACAGTCGATCTCCCGACAAGTTTTCGAGGACAACCTCATGGAAGAAGACGCTGACTTGACGTACCTCATTCGATCGACACCATTACGTCCGGATAATGTTCGGTCAGATCGGCGCTCTTCCCTTGGCCAGCAACCGGTCGATTATGAAGTCGTCGAACGCCTCCTCGCCACCATCGATCGTCTCCGCGGCGAAAGAGATGATGTCAAAGGTCACTTGGAGTTCTCTCAAATCGAACACAGGTTTGCCGTCCAGGCTTTCGAACATCGAATCCTCGCTCTTTCTTCAACTACCCAATCCAATAAATCCCTCGAGGTCTCCAATCTCGAAGAAGAGATTCGACGGATGCGCAAGGAGGCGAACATCGTGCTAGCGAAGGTGGAGGACTCTCAGCTGGAGGCTAGACGTTCTCAACTTGCTGCTTCTGCATTCTCTGTTGTAATCGATCGTGTTCGGACGAACAGCGAGTATCTGACAGCTCAGTACGGTGCTTCTTTGCGGACGAACGAAGAACTCCTCTCGGATGCGAATCGAAGGGCGAATGTCGTCGAATCACAGCTATTGGAGGCAGTCCAACGGTACGACCAGGCGGAACACAACTCTCAGCTCCTTTCATCCCGTGTGGAGGAACTGGAAGGTGTTATCCAACGGCTTGGCCAGGAGGCTTCCGAGAACGAGGACACATATCATCAACTCAGCGACGATCTCGAGGCTGCAAGAGCCACCGTGGGCCACTTAAGGAAAGTCATCCAAGAGGTCGAAGCCGAACGAGACTCCTTGAACCTTCGCGTTGCACATCTGGAAGACGACCTTGCCACCGCTCGAACTGAGCATGAGGATTTACAGGGCCGATACCAAACCCTTCAATCACAACAACTCTCTTCCATGTCTTCCACCCAAGCCAGCCGAGCTCTACGTCAGCAGATCGAAGAGCTGGAGGGTCGTGTCAAGCGCCGAACGGAGCAGATCGGTTTGCATCAGCATGATGTTCGACGTCTGGAGACAAACCTGAGGCTCCAGGAAGATAGGATTGCGGAGATGACGGCTGATATTGAGACCCTCACGAACCAGAAGGAGGCCATGGTGGAAGATTGTGCCGAAGCGAGGGAGGCTCGTGACCACGCGATCCAAAGGGTGGAGGTCCTCGAGGAACAGGTGGAGTCGTTCGAAGAGAGGATGCTGGTTGCTGAGAGGGAACGAGCTAAACGGGACGTCGAGGTGGCAACGTTGGTGAAGGTCATGGCTCAGGGGATCTCCGACAAACGTGATACGACCCTCCAACTCAAGAGGCTCCTCCACTTCAAGTCCGAACAACACCGGGATGTCCGGGGTCAACTTTACCACGCTCAAGAGCACATTCATTCTCTGGGCCAACAAGTTCGAGAATTGGAGTCGGCTATTGCCTCGAATACCCAGGATACCATGGACGTTGACGAGGACCCCGCCGCAGCGATTACTGAGGACCTCCATCGGATCACAGTCGCTCTCGCTCTTTCTCGAATTGCCTACAGGGACGCCGTTGGTTCTCTCTCCTTGATTAAGGGCCAGCACGCCTCTGCGGAGGCTCGTGTTTCGTCGTTACAGCAGGAGTTACAAGCACTGAGAGACCATCGATCCGCCGAGGAGGACGCTTCTCGTATTCAGTTCCAGTCACGCATCGACGATCTCGAATCGACAATCCGTGGCTTGGAGTACAACCTACAGGAGGCGAAGTCTCATCAGGAGCAAACTTCACAACAGCTTTCTCATGCCCAAGAAGAGTTATGCAGTCATGTCGAACGGACTGAAGCACAAGCTCGGCGTATCGCTGGTCTGGAGACGGAGATCGAGGAACTTAGCGGACTGCAATCCGATCAGGCACATGAACTGCAACAACAACTCGAGGAGGCTCAATCAGAGCTTGCGGAAGCTGTTCGCGTTCGGGATGAGATGGACGCCGAGTACGAGAAACTCAGGGAGGAGGTTGACATCACCAGGGGGGAACTGAATGCTCAGCTCAAACAGGTCCAAAAGCTGTCGACCGTTCGTACGTCATTGGAGAAAGAGCTTTCGGAGATTCGCTTAGTTCAGGCGGAGGAACTTGCTCGTCTCCAAGAAGAGTTATCCAAGACCACTGTAGCTGCGGAGAAAGCTTCCGTCGAACAGGACACAATCTCGAAGGAACGTCAAACCACCATCGAAGAACTGACCCACGCCAAGTCCGAACTCGAGGAGAAGCTAGCTGACACTAAGACCCGCTTCGCGAACCTTCAACAACAATTTGACGAGAAGTCTCAGGCTTGGACCCAGTCGGAGGAGAAGTTGCAGGATGAGCTCCGGTTTACCGTCGAACGCAGCCACAAGACCGAGGCGGATCTTCACCGGACGATTCGGACACTCGAGGCCAATTTCGAAGAATCCTCTTCTGCTTTAGAGGCCGTGAACGAGGAGAAGAACGCGATGGAGCTCGAGATGACGAACCTCGAAGCTGAAATCCAGCGTTATCGCTCTCTCTCCCAGTACCTCGAGAAGCAAGTCAAGGAACAGTGAGTAGATCTACTTCGATCCCGAGCACTGATAGCTCATCGCGAATCACAGGGAATCTGAGATTTCTGACCTGGGAAGTCGACTGGCTGCATTACGAAAAGAACATGCCGCTTTGGAGCAAGAGTCCTCTGGTATCGAACTGCAGCTCTCGCTCAAGGACGCTCAGCACAAAGAGTCTCTGGCCGCATTACGACGCGAGCTCGACATTCTCCGCGAGAAACCTGACTTGGAGGCGCGCCTCCAGGAACTGCAGGAAAGATACGACGAGATGGAGGAGGATTTAAAGGAGAAATGCGCCGAAATTGAGAGGACGGATGACAAATACCTGGTGTAGGTGATGACGTTTCTGTTCTTGACACCTGGTCTGACGACTGTCCATTACCAGCGTACTCAAGGAACGCAAAAAACTCAACTTCCAGGTTGATTCCCTCACTCGAAAAGTTAAAGCTCTCGAGAAGGAGCTTGCAGACGCGGCTACCAAACCACTACCCAAGACCAGGGAAACTTCGGTCTCGCAGCCATCTACACAAGCCCCAGTCCCTTCCCGGACCGCCTCGACCTCTTCCCGAAAAAGCACAACGACGAACTCCTCACAACCCTCTTCACGATCATCGTCAGCTCGCACGAGCGCAGTCTCCTCCACAGATGCCCCTCACCTATTTCAGAACACACGTTCATTAGCATCAACATCTGCATCTAGTTCAAGCTTACGCCGCGCCAAAACTCCAGAACCAAGAGTCCGTCATGAGGTGAAGCCTGTGCCCGCCCCAGCGGTTCAAGTTCAGCAATTGGACCCGGTAACCATTGGGAAGAAACGCAGGGTCCCGGATGATTTTGACCCCTGCGAGTCTATTCCTGCACAAGTGTTCACTCCAGAGAGCGCACCGAGCAAATCCACTGAGAACCAGACGCCTCGTTCCCGCAAGGCGACAATAGGCAATAAGGGAGGGTTCACACCAGTCCGAAGCCGACCGCCGTCCAAGGACCCTGTTGGACGGATTGCCGCTCCTGCGCTAACCTCTACAACCACGATCACCGACGTCACTAACGGAACGGCGCAGCGGTCTGTGACGCAACCTATTCCTCCGACAACGCAGGCTGCTCAGCCACCTGTCAAGGCACGAAGTTGGCTGCGGAACGTGAAACCTCCGGCGGTATCTCGATAAATTTACACTCTCTAATTACTCCTACCTACCCTTAATGCTGTAGCTGGTATCTGTACATACATACGCATGGACGTGTAGTTTATCTCAACTTCTTCATGATCGGCATTTCCTTGGAATAGCATCACATGACACCCAACTCGTCCTCCTGATGTCGGTGTTCAACTTCAAGCTGGGTCAGTCCACGGACGTAGATCTCTCTTCCGAGCTACTTGACACCAGCGATTTCACTCCGGAGAGATTGTTGACCCTCGAATATGCCCACGATATCGTCGTTCAGGCTTTTGATCCGCTGACCGGGCTGCTCGCAATCGGTAGGCTGCTATGCCCTATCGGCCACTAGCCACCTGCTCAATTCCCCCGTCTGAATACCATATCTCCATCAGGAACCCGCGCAGGTGTTGTGTGGTTGATTGGATCGAGGGGCGTGCAGGAACGAATCAAAGCCTCGGATACTCCTATCAAGTTCCTGGATTTTGCTCAGTCGTCTGACAAATTGATATGCCTGGGTACGCCATCGAGTGGGTATCATTGAATTGACGTGAGGTTTGAACTCTTGTTGACAGATAATACAAACCGGTTGCATGTGTGGGATCTCACCCAACCGCGTCTCCAGAGGACTGCGACGCACAGATTTTCAGAGGAGGTCACGTAAGTCACTCCGAGCCTTCGTGGTCCAACCGTGGGGTTTCTGATCTAGGCCGCTCCCGAAGGTGTATGACTACCTCCCCCTCTCACGAGCACGTGGGTTCCTCACAGTGATCAGCACTAGGACTCGCTGACGATATGGTGAAAGCCAGGTCTTCTTCGGTTTGAAGAGTGGTCGGATCAAGACCTACGATTTGTTGTGTTCGAGAGTGTCACTTTTTGAGATGCCGTGCACTTTGAGTGAATACAGGAAGAAAATTGGGATGCCAGTAACGCGTGGATCGTTGGTGCTCACCCTCTGTTTTCTGTCCACCGTTTTCTGACGCAAAGCGTTCAGGGACGTACCGGTCGCCTTGGTCATTCACCCCCGGGACCTCAACTTGATCTTCATTTGCTTCACGGGCGAGTACCATCCTTCTCGTTCTCCGATCGTCCTTTCTCACACCTCCCGCAGGTGCCATAACTCTCGTCAATCTGGTGGGTAGACAATTACGACCAAGTGTCATAACGAGGTGTTGAGCAGAATACAGAAAGAACGGAGTACTTGTAGGGTCTATGAACTTACACTCCCGTCAGGCGCTCCAGGTCCCGAATGGGTTCCAAGCCCTGTGAGTCGTTCTCCCTTCACTACAGCCCCGAGTTATTGTTGATATCTAGAAGACCATGCTCACGATAAGGAACCCCTTCGTGAGTTGTATGGCAGTCCATCCCACAGGCCACTTCTTCGCCGCGGGCTATGAGGACGGTTCGATAGCCGTTTGGGCCACAGAAGACGAAGACAAACCTCTGCTTGTTCGGTCCATTGAGGAAATGGATATCAACCTGATCAATGAAGAATTGTTGAATCTCGCGCTGGAACCGAGTGGTAGCAAACAGAGCGATAAGCCAGCACCAGAACCAATATACAAACTCGCCTGGAGCGGATATTCCAATTCCGCGGACCCGAGGGGAGGGACACACACTCTTGCGGTCCTTGGAGGCGTAAGGGGCAAGGAATCCTCAGGTGTCACCGTCTTCTCGTTCTCCGCTTTCAACCCCACAGACAGTGTAACGGACCCCAAGGTACCATTACCCCCACCGATACGCAAGGCTATGCAGGACTGTCTTTCGAACCCTGGCGTATATAGCTATCAGTCCGAAAGCACAATCTCCGATTTCCTACTTCTGCCTCAGGATACCCCCCATTTCTCCGGAAACTCTGATCCTGTTGCGATAGTACTTGTTTTCAATGGAGATGGCGATAAACGCTCAATAGGTATCATGAAGTTCCCTCCACCATCACTGGCGATTATCCCAGAGCATCCAGGAATGGCGAGGAGCGTTTCCTCATCTACTGCGGATGCCATTGGAGAAGATCTGGCGGAAACACTGCATGCGATGCAACGCTCATCGGACCCAGAGAAGTTGACCTTGCCAAACTTGCTTTGGACCGGTAGTTCCAGTATCGTTGGAGGGGAAATCCTACTTCTGAATACTGCACCTTATGGAACACTATGCCTCCAGGACCTAGAAGCCTCAGGGACAGAGTACGGCCTGAGAGGAGGTGCTGCGTGGATGGAGGGAAAGAATGATGATTCCATGCATGCGAAGGTTCGTCCTGAACTCGCTGCCTTACGGGAAGTTGATTGAAGAAGTGTAGTTTGAGCCTCACCGGATGTTGCTGACATGGCACAGAGACCTTACAATACGTATTCAAGATATCAGCCCGCATTTACTGGTCAGCTCCGAGGCAAAGCCGTTGCAAGGGTCATTCCCGAGACCTCTTCCATCTCTTACAATCGACCTATTTGGCGTCCTGTCTGATCCGATCGTTCTTGAACGATGCTCGCCGGATGTTCTCCATGAAGGGAGCCTGACCCATGTGTATCTTACCCCTGAATCCCTGGAGTGCGTCGCGATTTTCAAGACTGGCGACGTTTTCATATATCAGCTGGAGCCTGATACGAGGCAAATGAAACCTACCGACAAGGACATCATTTCTTTGACCCACATTCTAATTCCCGCTCCAGCAAGATACCACCCAGTCTTGATGATTCCGAGTGGTAGAGGTCCGATCTCTGCGTTTGGAGCATCAGATATTGGTATATCCATGTTGGTTGATCCTGTTTTGGGTCGCGGCTCATGAATGTAAACTTCCAGGTTTATTTGCCTTTACCCACAACGACGGATCACTGGTGGTACTTGACATGAGAGGTCCCACTTTGATCCTTCAAGATACAAACTCGAACACCCACAAACATTCTTTCCTGAAACAATCGACTGCTGATCCGTTTGTTTCCCTTAGCTGGGCGATATTCAAACTGAGCTCTGGTCAGTTCGATGACTCTCACCAGGTTCTGGAGAGCTGATGTCGGAGCAGAGAAGGCACCCAGTATCCACCTTGTTGCGATTCGTGCATCGGGACACACGTTTATCTATACTATCGAAAAGGACGCACGCACGCATCTGTTTCAAGTTTCCCCCAAGCCAATAACCGCTGACTCAGTACCTCAATGCTTCCCATACGGTTCCTATATTCTTGATTCAGCCACAGGAACCCCATGTGTTGCGAGCAGATCGTGGTATTCTGGTGCGGTTCAAGGTCAATCGGATGAGGTGAATGCCTACTGGATAACTGCTGGGCAAAAGGGAGTTAGGTGCAGTCTGAACGCCGATGGAGATCGGCTGGGGAGAGTAGACTTCGGTTCCAAGAACGGAATGGTTGAAAGCGCTCATGTTGTTCACAAACACAGTGAGGGTGGCCTTGATACGCACTACCAAAGCTGATATGTCGCCCTCCAGGATCTTGCATTGTTGGTGCATTCACGGATAAGGGTCAACTCCTAGTTTATTCAATCCCACGCCTTGAACACATGTACACGGTACCCGTAACCATCTCTTCGCCGAGGTTTGTGAGAACGTGGCTCCGTCGAACTCCTACTAACCAGCCGGTCTTCGTAGGTCGCTCAGCATTGATGAAAGCGGAGACTACATCGATTGGATGATCAAAGATGGCATCGCTCATAAAAGCGAGCTCGGGACATTGTTTGGGCTACGCAGGAAGACACTATACCACGACAAAGTTCTCGACATCCTTCGAGACAAAAATAAGCTACCTGCACAACCGCAGCCTGTGTCTATGGGGCCGGCGACGCTCCTTGGTCAAATGTATGCGTACGTTGGTGGCCAGAGTACCACAGGGGCACAAATCGATGCTCTCCGTGAGTATAACGGTATGCGAGTACCGATCCCTCGCCTTGATTAATTTTTTTGTGCATTTAGTTGCTGGGCCAAATCGGCCGGTCCCCCAACCCAAAGAACCCACTTCCACCTCTCTTGGGAACAACCAGTCCTACGCAAACCGGGCGAACGTGACGAAAGATTCGCTCGCAAGTGGAGCAAACGATCTTTATAGTAGGCTCGGCAGTGCCGTGTCTGAACGGGGACAGATGCTTGACGGTTTGGAAGACACTGTCAATTCACTCAGGGCAGGAAGCGAGAACATGGTTGCTCAGGTGGGCTTTCTGCGACTCCAAGTGTTATCGTTCCACCTTCTGACGACGACAATAGGCGAAGAGGCTTGCTGCAGAACAGTCGACGCGAAGTTGGTTCAGCTTTTGAGTTATTCGAGGTTTGGGAGTAGATATATGATTGCGGCTCTGGAGGACGTTTCGGAGAATGGAAGTATTTACGTAACGGGCGTCCCGCATTTTCCTGTACATTTTTGAGAGGGATGGACAAGTAAATCGTGGATCCTTGGTGGGTGAAGCAGGTTGAGTGTCGTGAAACATGGTGTCGATGCTCCGGATGGAGTGGACCAGATGGAGGGAGTTCTGCGGCTTCGTGACGAGGTCAGGGACTGTCGCGGCTGAAGGGCTGAGTCCGAGCTAGAAACAGTGTACCCCAAGACGAGAAATTCTCCGGTCGATGCATGAGTGAGGGGGTCGTGGTCGTCGCCCCATCTGCAGTCAGTAGAGGTGACCGCGTGGAGCGGCGGGCTGGTCCTACTGAGTCCCGGGATGGGTGGTCGTTGGCGATATCGTCAAAATTCGGTGGTCAAGGGTTGGGGGATGGCAAGGAGCTGCTGCGTGGTGGTATGTAAGCGATAGGAGTGTCTGATCGACCAGGTGGACGGGGAGGGGGTAGACTCGTTTGTCGGGAAGTGCGGAAAACCTGGGTTTTCTTGCTCTGGGAGACGCTAGGGATGTACTGGCGTGTGGGGGGTCGGTATCCTCGTCATTGAGAGGTCCTATAGGAGGTGTAAGTAGCGGCAATTTGGGGGTGAGCGAACCTATGGGCCGTCTTTCGTCCACAAGTTCCTCTCTTTCAGTCTCACAAAATATTCTCCCCTAGTAATGGTCATCTCCTGGTGCTTGAGGCTTCGTCTGAACGTTGTAGGGGTGTTGAGGAGTGTTGTAGGATATTGCCGGCTTTATTGGAGCTGGGTTTGAAGCAATCAGGGGGCCGAACTGAAATCTTTTGGGCGAAAATAACAGTAAAAATTGAGGGGCCGTTAACTGGGCGGTTGGGGGCTGCGCTGGGTCGTCCGGTAGGGGAGAGGGAGCGTATCTACGGTGGGAAGGCCGCAGCGGAACATACTGTCGGAGTTTTGGGCCACCGAGGAACAGTTTGTCCGCTACCACCATCCACAACCGCGACGACCTCAAATACCAGCTCTCACCATTTTAAATGACGCAGCCAATGGGGATACATAATTCTTGTTCTTGCGGACAGCATTTCAGCAGCTTACATCGACCGAGAGGCGGCACTACCAGGTTCACAGCTTAGGGTTGTCGACAATCTTCCTCTTGCAGAATCTTGAAGGCTTGCCAGCAGGTCTTGAGGAAGTCTTGAGTCTTGTTAGGTTGTCGGCAGATTCACAGCGCACAAAACAGCCAGAGAAAGCCCTTATCATTGCTTAACAGGAGGAAGACAACCAGGAGAGCGGCCACCCGTAGCCAACGATCTGGCGGCAGCCATTGGGCGTAGCACAGCGCAGAACGGCCCTGGGGGCGATGCGTTGGCACAGAACAAATAGGTGAGCAGACCAGCATCTTGTTTTCTTGCGGACGACCTTGTGTCTTGCGCCGCTTGCTGGTCCTCGTTCTTGAGCCCGCTCTTGACGAAAATCTTGCATCTCTTGCTGTATCTTGCGGATTTCCACTTGCCTCAAAGTCACTCTTATCGAGCGATATGGTCTGGGATCCAGGTTCATAAAACATGAGCCAGGTCATGGACGTTGTTAACAACATGCTGTGGATCAATCTGTTCTCACTTGGAATGTATACGCCCATTGGGCAAGTTGACTCACTGGTGATTTGTGACTGATGGCACGTGATCAGTGTCACAGTGTTAATTGCCAATGGTATCTGACTGGGGGCAACGCGTCCTCTGGTGTCGGTGTTAGGAAGGTGCAACTGCGCTGACGAATATACGCTAGTATAGCTCCCAGGATAGTCAAAGTGTGACCATTTGCCCGAGATCCGAGGATGTATCCAACTGCGGGCTTGGACATCGAGTCTGTCCGACCTGTGGTCCGAGGACCGTGTCTCGGGTGCCTTGTCACGATTGTGCTACCCGAGTCGATATCCTGAACCCCGTCTGTATCCTTTTGAGTGAGGGGGAATGAGGGCGACGTGTTGACATCGACGAGTCTTGCTGTCCTGCGGTCCCTTGGGTCATCGATCTGTTTCCGGCGACTATGACGGTGTTGTGACCTGTTCTCGAGAGGCTGACCTTTCTCGATGGGAAGGGGTGGTCCCAGATTGCCTTGACAGGGTGTTTTGTCGTTGCGAGGGGGGATTGGACGTGCTGAACGTGATCTCTAGTCGCAGAATAGCGCTTGATCCATGGCCACAGAGGGTTACGGAATCCATGTCTAACCCCAGATTTTGTACCCACCTCGCTTTTTGACTTCGAAAGCGGCGATTGGTTCTCTCCTTCGGCGACCTTTCCCTCTTCTCCTCCGCCCTCTCTACCTTTCTCCCTCTTTTTCTTACTTTCTTTCTAATCTACAATACCCATGCCTGGTTCTACCTGCGAGGTTCCACCCATCAATCTACATCTACCAGGCGCCGACGCCGTGACGAGTGATATCCCCATTAAGTTGCCCACTTCTCCGTCTTCGCTAGATGTGGACCATGAACAGCTCACAGTATGGCCTCGCTTCACTGCCTTTTCTCCATTTACTAACCATTCTCCACCCAAAAGCGAACCGTTCATTACACTCACGATGGCAAATCGATCACCGTAAGCCCGTTCATTTCGTGCCCGTCAGCGCTCAGCCCACCTTCCATCGGTTCTAGTTCGAAATTGTTAATAAACGGATGTCCTTGACGGAGCTGGATTCCACCGTCGAGGAAGTCGATCCCATTCCCGACAATATCTTCAAAAGAATTTCAAAAGTGAGTTTCGACTGAGCAGTGCTCCGTTGTCCTTGTATTGACGATGTTGGCGCATAGGCGATCTTATGTTCTTGCATCTCTCGCAAACCACGACGCGTAAAATCCAAGTCTTTGAGTACAATCGGCACTGTTTGAAGCACATCTGGTTCCTTGAGGCTCCATCCGCCACCCTTTTCTATTCCCCACTAATTATCACCATATATGCCATGTATAAGTATGTATATGATACACCATAGTTTTACCTTTATATCCTGAATAAACACGATACTCCTCGGGATAATCCGCAGAACATCAGAGAGCACGGATTCGGTGAGCGACGATCTAGAGTGACCATATCGTGGGAGCATGGCCAAGAGTCCTAGGATATCGAATCTCTACGTTGGCGACTTGACGGTGGGCGAAATAATCTCGGGATGGGAAAGGCTTTGTGGCATTCCCGCTTCAATGCATTGCCGTATGATGGCATTCCTGAGTGAGGCGGATGAGACCTGCACGACATAAGTACGAACCACCTTCCCCACCGTTGCTTGAACTTGGCAAGGATCGTGTGAAGTGCAGAGACATCTTCAGTAGCTCTGAAGAATATCAATGCGCGTTCTCCGGAAAGCTATGATGAAATGTGCTCACGATGCGCCTGTAGACAAGGTACTTGTATGAATGATGTACATCTTGTCGTTCTTACTGGAGAGCTCATCACTGCCAGAAGCGGCGGCGCCAGGGGCGTCAGTAACTTTGAGAGAGGTCACGGCAATGTTGCTGGATATACTCTTGGCCGAGGGTTGGCTGAGGTCCGTGGGGTCGTAATCGAGGACTAGGACGTGTTCATCCTCGGATCTAGGAAGCAACTCGAGTGGCGAGTCGTCTTGGTAGTGGTATTGAATGTTAGGATGTAGGAGGAGCGAATAAGGGGCCGCTTGGGTCGTTGAGAGAAGGGAGGAGTTAGAGACGAAGATGTGGTATGGCAGTTCTCCAGAAGCCATGTTCGCCATAACGATCGAGGACGTCTGGTGAGGTCCCTCTTCCCTCTTGTGGCCAAGTACAGGGTCAAGGGCTCTGGAAACGGCACAGGCCCCGTGGGCCAGACGTTCGCCTCGATATACGTGTCTAACTGCCGTGAACGCAGGGGACAAAATAGGACGCGCTTTATGCCTAGTCACACCGCCGTTCTCCTCATTGACCACCCTTATTTGTGTGTTCTCCGTCCGCCGTCCATAACGATGGAAACAACAGGTTCAGCCACGGCTTGGACCTTTCTCTAGGAGAGGCCGAACATCCTTCGATCAACCATCAAATCACTCCTTATTGTTGAACGGACCCAATCCCCGGTCATCCTTCTCCCCTGCCAGCCTCACTTATTGTTCGGATAGCTCATGGCCAATGCGTATATTACGGACGTGCTTCGCAGAACTATATATTGCCTTCTCCTCCCGACCCCTGCCTGCGCCGGTCGCACAACCTCTTGAATCCTTCATCATATCCACCTCGAGGGTGCAGCAATGATTTCGTCTTCACTCCAGGGCAGCGCCCCTTCACAGAACTCGTCTTGTGTAAAACGCAGTTCTGGGTCCAATCCTGTCACCTCGACCTTCGCGCCTTTCGGGAGATACGTTGATGTCGGCTCCCAAGAGATTAAGAGCCCCCATCCTGGTTTGCCACTCCACGGTTGGTATGTTTCACCCCCGAGATTCTGCTGGAAGCTGACGAGCCGTACGCAAGTTGGTTCCACAAGTACCTTGTATCTCAATAAAGGCACCCTCCTCGGAAATGACATAACCTACCTCTCTCAAGTGTAAGTTCATGTTCATGATTGCCAGAGTCCGTGTCGTGCTGATGTAAGTTATAGTTGGAATATTTGGGATGCGGAATCAACGCAGGAGTTCTACGAACAGGTTTTGCCATATATCCACCCCAAGACCCTCCGGCCCTTAATGGGTATCTGCGCTCCTACTGTCATCGGTCTGTACAGCGCTGCCGGGGGCAGGGTATCACTGGCAATGGAACTCCCCCACCCTGTCGGCTGGCGTGAAGCAGACCCTTACATCTCTCCAGAGCTGAAGGAGAAGGTCATCGTTGCTTACCAAAACATCCACGGCCGAAACATTCTTCACAACGACATCAAGCTTGAGAATTTGTTAATCGGTGTGTCTGAGAATTTGCTACGATTTTGACCGTTGCCTCATCATCCTCACACGCAGGAGATGATGATGAAGTGACCATCGTAGATTTCTGCAAAATGGTGATCGACTCAGAGCCTGCCGACCTCGCCTTGGAAATGCGCGTTGTTAAATTCATACTTGACTACGACGGTGCGAAGAAAGCTGAGTATGAGAGGTTGCGTAGGGCAGATTCGCGGGTGGAGAGGAACCTCCGGAAATCCAGGCTTCGTCGGAAAATCAAGAATAAGGAGCCTGATGATGAGGTAGAACCTGATGAGCCACCTTCTCAAGAGGAGATCGACGTGAGTGCCCCCCATTTTTCGTGGTCTCCGTTCACTCACTTCCCGACCCCAGTTCCCCCCGTTTAGCCGTCGATGCCTCATGAAGTGGGATTCCGAAGTTGTTTCTGAGGGTACGACCCACTGCCCAGGATGGAGGGGGAGGCGTTTTGAAATTCCGGAAGATATGCAGAACCCACCGTGGCCGGGGATTAAAGACTACATCCTGCCTACACTACCGCCCTACCAACCTATCGACTTCGCTGGTCTGGTCAAAAGGGCATTTGGACGGGAATCATTCAGCTCACATAGCCAATGGATGAAGCACTGTCACTACTTCTCGTGTTTGTGGTCGCTGCCCGAATCCGCAGTGCCGGACCACAAGCAGTCGGTTGGGACGTCCTCATCCTTGACCTCTTCTGGTTCCTCGTATTACGGAAGTCGCAGCGAGCGCGGTTCCACATCGGACAGTGAACCCCCCAAGAGATACCGTTCTCCTGCACCTCCATCCCCCCGTAAACGCACACGAACTGAGGATTTCACCCGTCCAGATGACTACCCTCATGGAAATAAACGCGTGCGTAGGTCGAAATCCTTGGAAATCCTCGCCGGGCACGAAGTAGACCCGGCTTCCTGGACAACATTTCGAGTCAGAGAACTGGATTCCCCTCTGTCCTTATCCAAGTCGAAAGGGAAAGGGAGAGAATCACCTCCCTCATTCATGCCTTCACGGGAGAGTTCTCCTTCGGAAGCAGATCTGCCCACGCTTGCCGACCTCTCCCCATATCCCCGGGGGCCTGATGGACGCGCGACCAGACGGTCAACCACCAAATACTCCCGCGGGCGCGCATCAGCTTCGACTGACCCGCGCCGGCCATTGCCTGTTCGATCACCACCCTCGGCTGGACGAACGCTAGTGACAGCTTCGCCACGGGATTACCATCCGCGAC
>Ga0307512_10001905_pt1 | contig 27842 bp, 33 predicted proteins | sample 14_EM_MG_FD_200267 | JGI IMG/M metagenome (GOLD analysis project Ga0307512, IMG submission 200267) | Populus trichocarpa ectomycorrhiza microbial communities from riparian zone in the Pacific Northwest, United States - 14_EM | ecosystem: Host-associated > Plants > Roots > Unclassified | place... | reverse complement strand
GTCATCGATCGACCTTATGTCGATGCGACATGTCTCGTTACACGATACAATAGACACACCTTCGCATACGCCCGCGCACACTCGACTACTCGAGCACACGCCACCGTACAACAGAAGGGATTGATGCATGCCATCCGGACTGAAGACAACGACTGTCAACATGATGCAGCACACTGGCTGATCCAAAATGCAAAGCCCCTAAGGAACAACAGGTGGTCAGAATCAATACTCACGAATGGGAAATCTCTTGTTCAGATACCGAAGGAGACTCAATACTTCATTGATCTGGAATGCACTGAGGAAGAGGAAGTGAAACTAATGACCTTTGCGGATGGATACACTTCACGGGGAGCTTCACCCATGTGGAGGGTACATAGATGGTGGCTAGCATGTTTCTCATCGATATTGGGAAACACAAAGGATCGGAATGACGTTTGAGGATAATGGTACCATGAATGGCCACACCACACAAGGGGGGATTCTCCCATCTTCCGATGGCTGAGAGACACATTTCTGCCAATGCATTGCAATGCACCTGCGGAGAATCCCGAACCTGACGAAGAGGCAGCATCCAATGAGGCGCTTCTGCATGAACCTGAAATAAATCAATGCGCTATGCCTGGTGCAACTCCTCCTCAAATGGCGAAGCTATCATGTCCTCCGCCAGGCCTCGTTCGTCATTTGAAGTGTTGGTACAGAAAGGGTTTTGCGGATGATTTGGATATTTTCAACATGTATGCAGAAATGGGCAATGATGAGCACATGGAAATGCAGCTCAAATTCAATGAGTCACCAAATCCCTCGATGCTCTTAACTACACCCAAACTCGGTGGGACCGGCCTCAATCTCACAGCACCAAACCATGCCGTAATAACTCAGAAGTTTTGGGTAATGAATGAGCAGCGCCAGGCATTTGCACGGGTTGTCCGACTTGGGCACAATAGAGTTCCACAATAATGCCTATTGAACACTGGACCCAGTAGTTATGATAACAGAGCTGATGATCTCCACCAACTCTCTGGAGTGGCACAAATCGGAGTTCTGCATGACCTGATGAGCCGACGGAACATCACAATGTCGATGATATCCCAGATACTCGAGTGTTAAGAAAACCATACAATGCCTCTCGCAGAGCATGGAGATGTCGTGCCATCAGATCGTGAGGATGAACAATGATTATCCGGGCAGTGTATTCAAGGTACGCCTCTTTAAACATTCAACCAACACAATCTCATCAACTGATGCAAAATAGTCAAATGGTATGGAGAATATGGCGCTCATAAGGAGTCCATGAGCGTTGGTTAGAGTTCAATTCCATTTCGTTTTTATTGATTATAGTGATGAATATCAGATGCAGTCACTGATACACTGAAACATAGCCTCAGTTGGATGATCCAATATGTGATAAACAGCAGGTGCACTGGTTTAATGGTCGACTAAGTCAAATTCCACAGCGCTGTATATTTCTCTTTGTGACAATCTGTGTAAAAAAACGCCACTACTCATCTTGATCGTATATTGTCGGTGTGGAATTGTTATCCCTGAATCCGCGTACAGCATTGTCATTTTCAGGTGCGCCTGTACCTCCATGTGTGCGTCCAATAATTGTGTATTTGTCTATGTCAGGCGCACCGGACACTAGAATTGCGAAAGAATTCAGGACATTCACAGAATCAACAATGTTGAATAATTTACAGTCAATTGCACAAGAGAATCACTATCAACTTCTCAACACTCCTGAGACAGATCCAGCACTCTATAACTATAATCATCCAGTGATAGAAAGACTGTCTGAGTGATATCGAGTTGATTCATCGTATCCTATGACATGGCTTGCGTATTCCAGGCTCACCCGAAGAATACAGCCAAGTATTTCTTCACTCAGGAATGATGTTCAGGCACACCTGAGATCCACTCTCATTTCGAGTTTGATGGTCTCAGATTTGATACCGCACGCATATTCTATTCAATGGCCAATTTTGACAAGCTGCCACTCTTTCTAACATTTGATCCCACACCAGGACCCTTGATCGATTCATTTTGCTCCAATCCAAGCATATTTTCTTCCTTCCTGAATGCTTTGAATCTGTGGCTGCCAGCACACACACAGTGTCATCTATCTGACACTAAACATGTAGGTGCAGGAGTGGCTCATTCCACTCTGACCCAGTTGATTTCTGAATCTATGCTTGATCAGTATATGAAGGCCGCCACTGAAATGCCCTAACTGTCATTCTCCGTGCCATTCTATCCTTTGAAAGAAGGCTTACCACTACACACTGACTGTCGATGCACAGCCCTGGGCGATGTGTAACCACACTCATATGGATTTTGACTGTTAAGTATGTTCGGATCTATATATGTCCAAGATCCTGAGATAGCTAATGTCATTCGGGCTCCATAATCGAGCTGCAGCTTGAGAGACTGAACTTCAAAGACTGCTTCTGTTCAGCAACTCTGGAGGAACCGGCAACTCCCTCTCACCTGTATACCACACTTCCTCGAACAGGCTTACATTCACAATGCTTCTGATGCAGACATAACAGCATTTTGACTAACTGGTCTGTTCGGGCCGCCACAAGACCATATCTGATAATAGATGATGTCAACTGATTTCCATTGAGAGAGCTCGATGAGATCACAATCCGAATGGGAATCTGCGCTCAGCAGATCAATTGGTTACTGGCAAGGTCCCGCCCACCACATATCTTGAACGCCAGATGTTCGTGTCAAATCATAAACATATGATATCTGATTTCCGGCAACGTCCGATCCGCAGAGTTCCTGAAGTTCACATCGTGATGAAAGCTCCAGTTGAGAAAAGGCAGTTTCTGAGAGTACCAGTAACTGTCCAAGTCAGGGGAGCCTGCAATCCCAGCCATTACAATACGTTGAATCCTGCATCCCAATTCAATGCTCACTGGACCTCAATTGTCCGGAACTGCATGCTGTGATTCGTCTTTGTGCTGCCAGATGAAGCCTCATGACACATTCATATCGTTCTTATGCACTACTTTGAACCCCAATATTTATGTTTAGTAAACATTGTAGCATTGAGCCTCAACAATGAGTTTGTGATTAAGTGATGTGGTGTTTACAAGATATTATACGCAACATCATAATGTGAGTGACTATTTCTGACTCATTCGCTGGCAATCTTGGCATTGACGAGAACTGGAATCCATTGGATTACTGCTGAATCTCCACTGTACCTTTACTGTTCCTTCTTCATGTTGAATCTCTCCTTTGTTAACCCAAATTCTCCTTCTTCTCGTAAACTGACTGGATACATATTGTGAATTCAGCAGACTCGGCCAGCTGAAAGGGAAGGTCTGCACACAACATTGCGTAATTGACCGCTAACTTTGCTGCAGAATCCTCAAACAATATAATATAATGCTCATAAGGTGTCCTTCCGACAGATATACCGGATTCAGAGATTCATATCCATCCACCATCAGCATCAAACCTAGTTAGAACCCATGTAACTTCATCTGTTGCCACACACCAAGGTCCCAACTCTATCCACCGTCCAAGCTCTGCAACATTCTTCAACGCACTGACAATTCCGTGCCACAGTGACCCCACATATGCTCGAGCTAGAGGCATAATGAACTACCATCGGCGGAGTCATATGCAGTGGCGATCATGATCAACCATTTTCTCAGTATTGCATATGTCCGGCCCTCACAGTAAGTTACTGAAACAACATGGTTAATGTCCCGAGTTCTTCAGGTGTGTCGAGATTCTCAGGTGCATCTGGTTCAATTCTTGGTATGTTGGCTTAAACCAAGCTCCAATTCAGGTATCAATAGTATACTTGGATATGAGTGCCTACATTCGGGAATTAGGGGCATGAACAATCCATCTTATCTGGTGCATCTGACGCTTCCAAAATCACAACAAGAACTTGCATTGACAGTAAAAATATGAACCGCCGACCTGTCTTCCGGACTCTTGCCAGGCATGCCTCGAAGTGCATCTACCTCAGGCGATCATCACTATCTTCATGCAAACCTCCAATTGCATCCTCCATGACCGAGGGCTACTTTGTTGCCCAATTTTCCTGTTATTTGATTAAACTTCATACTATATTTACCCTTATATACTTCTGTCTACATTCTCCAACTTCACTTCATCTTCATCAACATGAAACCTACGGCCAGCCAGGTGAGGAATCACTATTCACAGAAGAATCAAGAAGTACAACTTGAGAGAGCACTTGCACATGCATTGAAGAAGACACCCAATCTTCATTGGTGATCAAATGTTTGAACTTCCAGCCTTCAAGTAGAATGTTGGAGATAGCTAATGTCCGCGCTATAATTGTGATGGAGCAGGATGGTGGCGATACCGATCGGGAGATCAGCGATGGCGAAATTGAACACCCAGTATAGTCCGTATTGTCTTCCAAAATCAAAGCAGATGATCTGGTCAACCAGCAGGAGGTCCTACATCTCGACCAGGCACGCCATGATAAGACAAGATGACCTACAAGGGTTCCACTACCAAAGACATGGAGCCGCGCCGATACTGTCATTGCACCCACATTAATTCCATATCTGTGACATCCAGCCGAGCCCATAGCACCACCATTGCTCCCACACCAAAAGACAACCATCTACATATCATGAGAGTCTGACATTGTACCCGCGCAGGAGCTCCCGCTTCCCAACACTGCTGCAGACCAGAATGTTCCTCAACCAATGGCCAGTAGAGATCACAACTTTCTGCAACACCAAAAGGCTACTTTTGATGTAGCAAAACGATTCATGGAGGCAATCGTATTCACGAAGACTCCTTGGCCAATCATTTCTGATGAGAAGTACTGGTTCGTTGACGACGCTTGGAAACTAACCATTGAAGCCCAGAGTCGTCAGCAGGTATTGGCAGGTGCTTCTGTAGGTACACCATCTGTGAGTCAATTGCTTGGTGGTCCATTTCTTAAAATAGATCTGCAAACCCAAGAAGCTGTAAGTGTTTATTCTGTTTTCTGCTCCTTGATTGGAGTTATGATGATACTAAACCGGAAAAATATACATAGTTAAAACTATATATTGGTACAATTTGAGGGCGTTTGGCAGATGGAGCTCGTCAAACTATTTTCTGTAGTTACCTGTTGGATTTACCATCAGAGACTGAGCTTCGAATCCAGGTTAAGGAGCTCCTGTTTGACGATGCTTATCTCTCGAAAGTCATCAATGACATGAAATTATGGTTCACGCTGATGGAAGTGCTTCACTTAATCTACAATCAATTTTTCTTCACCGCCAATAGCTTGGGGCAACAACCAACCACTTCCCAGTTCTTTCAACCTCTCACACCACACACGTTGGCGCTTGTGGCCGCAGCTACTCTTTGTCCGCTGTCTGAATATGCCACTGGAACAAAGGTTACAGTTATGGTTTTTCACGATGAATATTGAGGTGAATTTTGCCCTTCCACAGTGACAGATTGTAATTCTGGAGAAGCCACTGCACTCATCAAGTACACATGGTGGGCGGCTTCATACCGCCCAATGGTGCTACTCCGCAATAATAGGCACTCCTCATTCCCTGTCAGTGCTACTCATTCTGGATTGCCACTTTGATATTTCATTCTGCGCTCAGTACTGCCTGCTCAGTTGGCGCTCCTCCTCTAGGATGGGTGCTCCTCAATCACTTTTCGATTTCATTCCAGACTCTTTCAATCCCTCCCCTTTTGGCACTGCTCAGCATGGATCGGCTACTGCGCTGGATAGGCGCTTCTCAATCACCATCAGCGCTCCTCGGCCTGGATTTGCACCGCTCAATTTCATTCCGTGCTTCTCCCTCACTGTCAGCACTCCCTCTTGCCCACCCTGCACTCCACACCAGGCACTCCTCCTTTCCTGCTGGCGCACCTCTCTTTCCCCAGAATTCATCATATTGCCTATCCAACTCCATTTTGATTCAATGTGAGCTACCCTCTCAATTCCAACCTTTTAGCTATCACATATCTTGCCTAACAACATTGGAATTAAATTTCGCCCACTCTCCAGGCCCGAAATATTCGGACATACAAGGAGTACCTCCAGCTTCTTTGTGCCATTGACAAATTGTGTGTTCCTGCGTTTGTCAGCCCTGATGAAATGGGGGATTTAGTGGACGACATTGGGACTATGTGCTATTGATATCATTTGTTCGCTCAATCGGGTTAATGTTTTGGTTTTAGCTACATTCCTTTTTGAATCACTCGCCATTTTCTATAGTTCTCCTCAATGTAGCGATGCAAACAATTGAATGTTGAATGAGATGCTGGGTGCTATAGTATGATTTAGAAGTGGATAATGAACAATAATCTATGCATTATACGTGGAAGGTATTGGTATTGCTTGTGTACATCTGGAGAGTATCAGATAACACCTTCATTCCTTCGAATGAATATCCATAAGCTCCCAAGCATCTCTCAGAGTTAGCTTGGGATTCTGCATTGGTTGGGCAACAGTCCCAGGTGCTCCCAAACTCATCACAACCACTCCCATGGTGCGCTCGTACCAGTCATCAGCAATCCCAATTACTCCGAAGGCCGGCCAGAATGCCCTACTACGGTCTGACTCTCTCCTGAAATTGACGCATCGAAGTTTACACTCCACATCTTCTCAGACACTCCTGGAGGCTCCAAGTGACTAAAATACATTTTCCTGATGTAATATCCAACATGGGCCGTTGCTTCAGCATACCTCTTTCAAGATCTCCTTTGTGCATGCCTCAAATGCTATGGACAAGATGTTGTTTTGTGGCATAGCGGTGTTCCAGTATTTCTCTAGTATCTGCCACTGTGGGGCTTCAGCTATTGCTATCGCAACGCATCGCGTTGCATAACTTACCATCTCAAAGTCACTTGCACTCATAAACGGCTGTCTGTACCACATGTTGAGCTCCATGAGTCTGCCCGTTGCAAATACATGACGTGTCATGTCAGAATGACCACATCGGTGGATGCAGGAACTGCCTGATCGAGGTGTAGAAACTGCCTGCCGGAGCAATTACCACTGCCTCTGTCATCGATTCCTTTCTGTAGCTGGCATTCGCAGTGGATGTGTAATGATCTTGCAGGTGTCTAGTTCAGGGATCGGGGTAGCCAAGTTTTCAAGACCGCTGAGAGGAGTGGGAGTGCTAGCAATGCCAGACCCGGGGCCGGATACAATGCGGCACTTTCAGTCTGTCAGTGAGGTTCCTCCGTGTGCTGGTCTGCTATGACTGCTTGTACCCGGCGTAGTGGTTGGAGTATTTATTGACTATCGCTGTGTAGCGGACTGGGTGGAAGTCACGCATGGAGTGAAAGCAGCCACACCAGAATTGTTCAGCGAAGATACAAGGGAGGAGTTCTGACACTGGATTGTAGAGGCTACGGAACTCCCTGCTTGAGAGGAATCCATATCGCCAGCCGGTGCGAAAACACGTCTCCTAGCAGGGGGAAGCCGAGCATCCCCTGACAGTGTACACATTTGTTTTTTCTGATCATTTCATGCTACCGGAGTCGTGTCAGGGAGAGGTCTTTGCGATGGCATAGTCCGATGTAGATGTTCGACATTAAGAATGAAGGAATCAGTGCCTCTGCACGCATATGCAATGGCAGGCAAGGTAGACTCCTATGTGACGGACCAGGGCGGGATACGAAACAATAGGGATGTGCAGTGTATACTGCGCTAGACTATAACACACTAACCCCCGTGATGATACTCTTGGACTAAACCCCTTGATCAGTATTCAGTTATGGTGTTAACTGCCATCAGATTGAACTCAGATTAAATGCAGCATTGATATTCACTGTTACAGCAAAGTCAGAAGGTTTATTTGCACCGCTTGAAGGCTGTTTATGCCACCTTGGCGCGATTATCACAGTATTGCACTCATTCCTGGCATAATACTTTGAACCAGCAATTGTGTATATCTTCAGCTTGCCAGTGGAAATTTCTCTTTGGCAGAGGTAAAAGCATAGCACAGCGAAGAATGACGTATTCTCTATCCTATGACATCAGTTGTGTGTGCTATTTCCACTGCTAAGCATGTTGGTAGCCGTGTTGGATGGTTGCACGGTTGGGACAACCTGAGAACTCCTCAGTTTGCTCCGAGATGCACGACGGCTGAGCAGTTGAAGTGCTGTGTGAAGCAAAAGCAACGCCCAGAGTCGTAAACTGTCCTCACGGCATGTAATAAATCTTGTCTCTAAGCTTGCCCATCATGAGGTGCCTGGTGGCTGTGCAAACTGAAGGCTGGGCCGTTTTGTGATCATTAACCAACAAAACGCAGGATAAGAATCACAATTATCACATCACACAAGTTGAACCAAGAAATCGCCGGAACTCGAGTATATATAACCCTTCTGCCCGCATATACCTCCTGTCTCGTTTCCTCACGTATTCTACACTCCGCCAACGTCCTGAGCTATCTCAGCATCACGTGACTTGCACAAAACAATTCTATTGCATATACAGGTCTCAGCCGGATATGGAGATGTCTTGTACAGCCGGAGGCAGAGATGTCTTGTTCAGTCGTGGACGGAGATGTCTCGTATGGCTGGTGATGGACATGTCTTTTCTGGCCGGAGACGGAGATGTCTAGTATGGCCAGCGACGGAGATGTCTCGTATGGTCGCAGATCACGGTTGACTCTGGTACGAGCTGATGGCATTCAGCTGTACTGGTACGTTCATATATGTACTGGCCTTGTGGCCCTCTTAGATAGAATACAATCGAGCTTCTCTAGCATCACTATTTCAACAGGGTATGAGCCCGGTGCCCGCTATTATTTTTATCTCACAATCTTAAAAAAGAGCCTCAAAACCTCTAACCCACTCACAACCATCCCTGCTCATCAGCCGCAACGGCATCACCATTTATCACCCTGCATCGTCACTTTCCTAACCTCCTCTACTCTAAACACATCTTAAACGAACTATTCAAGAGAGATAATGGCAATGTGCCCAAGCTTACCGAGGGAATCTACACTGTCTGGAAGCGAAAGATTCACCGAGTCCCCATCGCCAGGTAGACCTACAATATTGTCACCGGTGTCGAACTCCTCCCGGTCGGCAATGGCGCCGCCATACACCCTCCATAAGAAAGCTGGCGTGACTTAGCCAATAAGGCACTAGCACACCTACACTTCGGATGCTGAGACAGACTCCTTCCACTCAAGGACGATATCGACGACCCCGTGGAAATGGGTGAGCACTTAGGGACTAACTTGACAATGCCTCAACGAAACACGGCCGCACCCAAGTCCTGCGGAAGTTCACTGCCTCTCGACCATCGCCAGACGAAACAGTCACCCAGTACTGTACCAAATTAATCACCTTGCGCACGAAGCTAATTGGCACCACCGAAAATATCACTGAAGACGCCATGAAGACACATATCTTCACTACCCTATCTGATTCTTAAGAAACGACCATCCGAATCCTTGAACAGCGGATCACCGCTCCTATGGCCCAGCAGTATATAGATGCGATCTGCGAATATGCTGAGCGAACGACCCAAACCAAAGCAATAGGAGACAGGTCCACAGGATCAGCTCTATCCTCCTGTGGTGGCAATCGTGGTCATGGCCGTGGCCGCGCCAGACAAGGTGGCTGACGAGGAGGAGGACGAGGAAACGGACGTCAGAAGAACAAATGCACATACTGGACAATGGACAATCATACACCTGAAGCATGCGGAAAAAGACAGCACGCTGAAAACGAGACAATCACCGGCAATACAAACACGTCCAGAAACGACGAACAAACTTTCAACTACTGCGGTCTCTCAGGACCCATCCAGTCCGACTGCATCCACTTCAAACATGCCCGGGATCAACCCAACTAAGTCAACACAGGCACAGCATCCGCATCGCTTACGATGGCAGGAGATCGCTACCTGATCTGACTAGCCGAAAATCCATCTGCACTGACAGTAGCCTCTGCTCCAGCTGCATGGGTCATCGACTCCGGAGCATCTCACCATATGTGCAATGACCGCACTAGATTCAACTCAATAAAGAAACTTTGTCAGCCAATAGTCATTGAGCTCAGAGATGATAACAAAGTCACAGTGAGCCACCATGGACTCGTTAACATTACACAGGAGTACGAAGTCAATGCTCTCTACACGCCTACGTTCCGGCTCTCGCTTTGCTCCATCAATCAATTGGACACAGCCGGGTACACATCCACATTTGGACACGGCAAGTGCTCCATATCATCTCCATCAATCACCATCACAGGCAATCGGGTCAATGACTTCTATATCATATCCCCCGCAACTGCACTCGCTTCGACAGTACCCAGCATGTCTAGGAACTCCACTTCAGGAAGGAGAAATAAGAACAGAAAAAGAGCATCATCGAGCGCACATACCACCGTCCCATCATCGAGCGCACATCCCATACCATCAATTGCGCACTCCACCGAGCCTCCGACAAGCCCACTACACACCGCCTCACCAAGTGCAGCCAGCACCGTAACTCAAAGTCCATCTGCCCCCGAATTCCCAAAGCCCACTCGGAAACCTCGCACAATCCCAGAATCACGACTGTGGCATCGCCATCTAGCCCACATTAATCCTACTACCCTATGATCTCTAATTGATGGATATACAAAAGACGGCTCAATGTGCACCGCATGCATCCAGGCCAGGCATAAGCGGAAGATCATCAAAGTCAAGACCAAGCGCACTACAAAGCCATTTGAACTCATACATTCAGATGTGTGTGGACCATTGTCCACGCTCACCTCCGCCAGCCATCGCTACTATATTGTTTTGATCAACGATTACACATGCTACACCTCTATGTGGGTCCCTCCAGCTAAGAAGTTCAACACATGCACCTCAGCCTACAAATCATTTCAGGCCTGATTTGACTGCTTGGAATATGAAGTGAAACGATTTCGGTGTGACAATGGCTGCAGAGCATATGACAACAAGACCTTCCAACTGGTGCTCACTGCTCGTGGCACAACATACGAACCATGTGCTCCCTGCGATCACCATAAGAATGGGGTTGCGGAACACATGATCCAGACCATCACGGAGAAAGCACGATCCATGATGACTGATTCCCAGGCGCCACTTGTCCTTTGGGGAGAAGCAGTCAATACCTGAGTCCACCTCAACCAGCAAACCCAAACGAAGGCCTCACGAAAAGAGACAACCGCGACGGCTATGAAGCACCATATCCAACTCCATACGAGATGCAGCAAGCATTTGGCAAGCCCTCTCACGACAATGATGGCAATGAAATCTCGTACAAAGCTCGTCTCCACCACTTTCAGCGATTCCGCTGCTGCGCCAGTCGACTTATCCCCGAGCCGAAAGGCCATGGAAAATTCAGCCCAAGATCCACTCCATGTAGGATGGTCGGCTATGTGCACAATTCGACTACACTTTGGAGGATATGGGACCCAGCATTCGGAGTAGTACGATCACAGTCAGATGTCGTTTTCGACGAGGAGAGGAATGCTCATGCTTCATGCCTACAAGGTGACCAAACAGACATCTTTGAGCTGCCAGAAGAGATGGAATATGTTGAGGAAATTGAAACGGGTGGAGATGGACTTCTCTATGACCACGCAGGAACCAGTCGAACAGGTGCAGGCTACAGAAGTGGTGATCATGACTGTACTGACCATGATACAGACAACATTCTGCCCAACGCTGACAATCGTTGAAGTCTCGCTGCAAGTACAGGTGTGAGATCATGTCCTCCTGACGAGGAGGATCTACCACCAGTGTCCAGAGTAACCATCGTCCACAATCGACATCTCCGTCACGAAAATGACGAAGCCCGCCAAATGGCTGCCATGACAAAGCAATCATGCCAACCACCACGCACGAATCGCATTACAAGAAGTCAGGTTAAGATCTCCGCAAATGTACTAATCATCATGGCAAAGGCTCTCGCATCGATGTCCATCAACAGTGATTCATCCACATACGTGGAGGCCATGGACATCTCACAACGAGGTCACTGGAAATGAGCAATCGAAGAACAATCCACATCGATCTTGCTCAATAACACATTCACAACTATCGACTCCTGGGAAGCAAGGCAATTGTGAGTCAAGGCAATTGGCTTCAAATGGGTCTACAAGATGAAACACAATCCTGACGGCACCATACGATACAAAGCACGCCTAGTAATTAAAGGCTATGAACAAACGTACTGTGGAGCGACTTATGCCCCTGTCAGAAAACTCACCACTTTTCGGTACCTCATCTCCCTGGTCGGAAAACATGCCTGGAACATCGATCATCTGAATGTGGTCACTGCCTCTCCCATTCCCGAGGTCGATGACGATGATATCGATATGACCTGGCCCGAAGGCTGGCCGGAAAGTCTCAACGCACCCACGAACATTGTTCAACTAAAGACAGCACTTCATGGTCTAAAACAAGCACCACGACTTTGGCACAACGAAATTAACAGCTGCTTGCTCTCTGTCAGATTCACCCAGTCGAAGGCCGATCCCAACCTCCATCTCCGCAGTGATTGTATTCTGATGCTTTTGTACGTCGACGACATCGCAATTTTGTACCAAAAGGATGCTACCGAAGCTGGGATCGAAGTTAAGGCCAGGCTCTTGGGACAGTTCAAAATCACCAATCTCGGCCCGGCACGCCAATTGCTCGGCATTGGAATCCACCGCGAGGAAAATGGTACCGGCATCGGTCGTGGCCAGAAGGCCTTCATCACCACGATTCTCAAATATTTCAACATGCAGAATGCTCACGATGTATCTACTCCAATGGATCCTAATGTGAAGCTTGATCTGGACGCGGATCGGGGGGGGAAAGAAGTACAAGATATCAAAGGCCAGCAGGCAATCGTGGGCTGATTGAGGTATGCAGCACTTGCAACTCGGCCCGATATCTCATTCGCTGTCGCTTCAGTTTGCGGATACAATTGCTGCGCTTTCACCAGCCATCTCACTGCCACCAAAAGCGTCTTCCAGTATCTCACATCCACAGCCAACTTTCGACTGCACTTTAGCAGCAGCAGCAGCACGAACAGCGATGATTCACACACTACCTACACAGCCTCCGAATGGGCCAATGATCGTGCCGACCGCAAATCTCAACGAGGTCATTTATTCCTTCTCAGCAACGGAGATGTCTCATTGCAGTCGCGAAAGCTAGATCTCATCGCTATGTCATCTCTCAGAGCCGAATACATTGCCTGTTCCAAGGGCTCCCTTGAAGCGAGATGGCAGCTCCAGCTCCACCAAGATATACACGGCAAAGACACATCACCGCTCCCGATCAATTGCGACACTCAGGGCTCACTTAGTCACATCACAACTGGAATCATCAAAGCTCACACGAAGCAAATCAATGTTTGCTATCACAATAGTCGAGACTGCCATGCCCGCAAGACAGTTGACTACTCCTACGTGCATACAAACGTGACTGTGGCAGATATACTAACCAATGCCCTGACGAAGCATAAGCACAAGAAATTCCCAAAGGCGATGGGGCTATGGTAATAGAGGTCGATATAAGGTTGTTTCACTTTTCTTTTGGGCACGCGGATTTCTTTGTTTCTTAATGGATGGCCATCCTGAGGCTACGGCAGAACTCTTTCCCTGCTCACTCTCGCAGGGTTTTATGGAGGCTGTAATGAGAATCACTTTGTTTCATTTTTTGCATTTTGTTTCTTGCTCTACGGTGTATAACAAGAGGGGGGAGTATTGCATATACAGGTCTCCGCCAGAGACGGAGATGTCTTGTACAGCCTAAGGCGGCGATGTCTTGTACAGCCGGAGGCGGAGATGTCTTGTACAGTTGGAGACAGAGATGTCTTGTATGGCTGGAGACGGAGATATCTTGTATGGCCGGAGACGGAGATGTCTGGGATGGCCGGAGACGGAGATGTCTCGTATGGCCGGAGATGACTGTCAACTGTGGTATGAGCTGATGGCATTCAGCCGTACTGGTACGTTCACATATATACTGGCCTTGTGGCCCTCTTAGATAGAATACAATCAAGCATCTCGAGCATCACTATTTCAACAAATGCCTCTCGTTCCAAAACACAGCCGATAGCCTACACAACCTTGTACTTTCCCGCTGGGCTTCCTTCCACTGCAAGCTACTGTATCATAATGCTAACACTTCCCATGTAGATTCAGTTTCAACTTGCAGCGTCAGCACCAAAGAGCAGCCACAATGGAAAGGGGAAGGTGAGGGCAGAAATGATGACAGCGGTTATAAATCGGCGACTGTCATTGGATCCGAACCATATAAAGTGATCCATGTAGGAACACATTTGTGGACTCATATGGACATGCAATGTTTGTTGCATTAATGATAAGAGGGCATGGAACCTCCTTTATGATATCATATTTCTTGAGCCAGTCATGACTCGCCACATTTCCCAATTCCAGCTGATGTGGTCTCGCTGCAGGAGCAGGTGTTCACCTTTTTGGGAGTGGTGGGCTGCTATCTGCTGATATATGGGGCAAACATTTGATGAAACCTGCAACCAAATGAAAGATTGGAAGTGGAACAACCCCCATCCCTTTGGGGATCAAGTCGATGGTTTTGAACCGCAGAGAACCAGCTGGGGGATGGATGAATGGATATGCGACTGGTTCTCTTGGTACGGTAGCGATGATCTCGGGGCAAAGATTGAGCTGCCAAGCTGCTGGTAGTACAAACCAGGCCACTTCCTGGCCATTGGACCACTGAATTGGGATGAGATCATTGAGGAAGATAATTATGATGAGACCTTGGCGGATCCTGGAGCACCAAGCGGTGGAGTGAGCCATGCTGGCGATGGCAATGACAATGATGAAGGCAAGGGTGAGGATGACACGCAGGGTGGTGAGGAAGGGACCAGGAAGAGGACGGGAACAAAGGATGGGAAGGGGAATCGCACGGCGACTAACAAAGGGCAGGGGAAGGTGAAAGCGATGGAGCAACGGACGGAAAATGGGAACGGGAATGGGAACGGGACAGGGACCAGTATTGTTAAACAAACCCCAGTGAGAGACAGCTCGCAGTGTGGTGGAAAGGCTACAGGCAGCAAGGGGAACAGACACGGAGGGATAACCCAAGAGGGTATATCTAAACCTGGAAGCATCACCCACCATGTCAATGTCCTCTGATGATTATACCAACTCTACCGAGGAGTCAGACGCCGAAATTGAGTCAGATCATGATTCTGATGTGGATATGCCCATTGACGATGATGTGGATGCATAGTACGGCGTTGATTTGGACGGCGATGTGGACATGGTCAGGGACGGTGATGATGAAGTGGTGGATGATGAAGAGGAGGAAGACAAGGAGGAGGAGGAGGAGGAGGAGGAGGAGGAGGACGAGGATAAGGATGAGGAGGATGATGATGATGAGGATGATGGCAAGGAACCTCGGACGATTGGCCAGGGAGAGATGGTAAACAATCAGTCAGTCGCACTCGCTGAGGAAGGCCAGGAGACGTGCGTGTATACCCCATGGCTACAACCTCCGGCGCCTGCCCCATAGGCACAAACCCCAGAGCATCACCAATGACCACAAACTACTGGGACCTATCCCCTCGGTGGGCTGCAGTATTCGGGGCTTGTGACGCTTCACCAACCACACCCAGCGGGACGACTTCTGGGAGGAGATGGGGCAGCCGGAAACACCGCGGATGTCAATGTGGATCAGCAGCTGCTGGGCAAATCAGGCGGTGGCGACAGTCTCCCCGATATCCCTCTGCCCGATATCGCACTACTGCATGTCCGTCTCCCCGATGTGGCTTTCCACAATGTTCACCTGCCTGAGTTGCGCCCGGATGGCTCAGTTGGTGAGGAGTGAAACAGGTCTCGCGTTGCAGAGGAGGCGATGGTTGTTGGGTTTGGGTTTGGGTTGGGTTCTTGTCTTCTGTGTTTCCTTTGCTGTAATGTATTCATCTCAGGCACTGATTGAGGCACGCTTGGAGGTGTTTTGTTCGCTTGGGGATTTTTTGATTTGTGGCCCCTTTGGGTCAGGGGTTGTGGGCCTGTTCGTTTCCTATGTTGTATTAGATTTATCGCAGGCCTTGATTATTACACGCGTCGCAAGGTTTTTGGACCTCTCAGGGTGCAATTTTCTTTTGATTCCCAGTATTATGGGACATCACGCATGCTGCGATTTTGCAACTCCTGCTGCGTAAGGAAACTCCTTCTGATGGTGTTCAGGCTCAATGGATCTCTCAAGTTAGCTGAAAGTATCGTGAGGGTACACCCACACCAGACTGCTCATTCCCAGCATCAACTTTCATCCCTTTCTACAGTGAATACTGCACTCCTCGCATGTCGTCAACAATGCCAGAGAAGCCCCCTTTACATTGCCCCATATGTTCATGCAGACAGCGATTCACCTCAGACAGCTGGCAACTTAATCATATCAAATCACACCATCCTGAACACCTTCAACATGCACGCCAGAAATATCTGACTATTTGAAGTGCTCCCCAACGCAGTGACCTCGCTCAGCGTGGTGAATTCAATGATAACACAGGTTCAGTTGAAGACTTGGATATGTTTCCCTACCTTGAACACCTTGCAAACATCGCAGACTCGGAGTCTCAACCACCGCTACCTCCTCTTGCACAGATGGAAACATACCCCAGCGCCGCTGCTGCGCTGAGCGATTACATTGCTGATGGATGGGAACGCGATGCTCATGGTTGCCATGAGACTAACCTACAAACAATCCTGACTACCGGGTTGTGGCGCGCGAACAGTACCAATATATCAGGTGTCGGATCAGGATGAATGGCATGATGACGGAAAATGACAACGTGCTGAAAGACGAGATCAACATTCAGCATTTCTGAAGCTCGAGAAACGGAGATGGCGTCCAGAAGCCCGTGGCTTGCATGCCAGATGATCAGGCTCTCAGGGAGTGGGCACTACACACTCTCGAGGATATGAAATGGAATGACAATCACCAATACCCTATCAAATGCTGGAGTCAAGTTATCATCAAATACATGAGATAGTTGATGCAGCAGCCAGCCTATGCCGAGAATTGTATTAATGCCCCTCAGTGTTGCTTTAACAGGGATACACCACCGAAACGCGTCAATACCCAAATGTACACTGCGGACTGGTGGTCGGAGACACATGTAAGCAGAGACACCCCATGATGATGACATTCTAAGTGACGTTGAGTCACCGCTCAGACTGGGGGATACACTGGATCTCTTCATCTTCATGTCTGATGGAACACATCTCTTGAATTTTGCTGGCGACATGACATAGTGGCCAGTTTATATGACAATTGGCAACCTATCGTTGAAGATCCATCAGATGCCCTCAATGCACCGTGTGGAAATGGTCGCTCTCCTGCTGATTCCGATTAAGAACTACAGTTTTCCTCAGAACCGGCTGGATGTGCAGCGGCAAACAAACCGAGAGGTGCTGAATAATTTACTATGGCGGGCACTCCAGACACTGACCTTCAACCAAAATCCCAGCGCCGAGAGCGGGTAGTACACCGTTCTCTGTGCAGATGGCACATCCAAGAATGGCCAACCGGTTTTAGCAGCATGGCTTGCGGATTGCCCAGAGTATAGCGACCTACATCATCTCGAGTGGCATGTCTGTATTTAGTGTGAGTGTTCAAAGAACGAACTTGGAGATTATCTCCCACCTGACAGGCAACACCCCCAGCAGGATCACCACCTATATCGAACAATCAGTTATGTCAACACCCAGGCAGCCAATGCCGCACCCGCATCGAGCAATGTTCAGCAAGGATTCAACATGTTTTGACATATTCCCTGTATCGTGAGCAACATCCTGAAGCCTGACCTCCTCCATACAGTGCAGTTCGGCATGCTTGACCACCTCCAGTAGTGGATTTTCCACTTCGAGAAAATGAATGAAGGGGTCCACAAGTACAATGGAATATGGTTGTCCGTGCCAGCTTACCCCGACCTCACACCAAAACTCAGTCATCTGAGGAGGTTTCTGAATGGAATGGGAAGAAGATGAAGGGAATGAGCTGGTACCTACTTGGAGTTGTATCACAGTATCTACGAGGAGGAAGCCCTGCTCAGTGTCCAATAGTCAATCACGCGATTGTGTGCACACAGGCATTGTTGGAATGCTATATGTATGCTCACTATCAATCTCATGATAATGCAACATTGAGCTACATGCAGGATGACTTGCGTCATTTTCACAACTTCAACGATGTTGTCTTACTCGGGCAAGCTGGCACAAAGGCAACGGCCAAAGCCAATGCCCTGAGAATGCAACCCATGAAGAAGTGAAAGCTAGAGAAAGACACACATGGTGAAACTTGGAAGCCATCCAAGAAGCGGCGCGAAATGAATGTCTGGCATGATTATATCAGCAACAAAATGGATGTTTCCAAGGAGTTAGATGCCGACATCAACTATCTGAAGAACCACTGGAGGTCTCATTCGGTCAAACAGATTTGTCGATACAGAGCCTTGCAACAGTCTCATGCTAAGAGACAAGAACAAGCACATACAATTAACCTCAAGGATGGTTGGAACGCCTCCAATCACAATCTCAACCACGTGCCACACATAATCAGCTTTCAACATCACATTCTCGGCTTCAAACTCAGCTAGCTCAATCTCGAAGCCCTAGCTCAGCGTGTGGAGAACAGCGCTGCCATCAGCAACGGCCTCCCTTTCAGTGTTGATCTGGCTGCCCCCCTGAGCTGCCAGTCATATGCGAAGCCCGAATTCATCGAAGCCCAAACCAGCTGTGATTGAAAACATCCGGACGCTATCTTGAAAGACATCAGAGCATTACTTGACCACATGCAAGACGATATGTACCGCGTGACAATATCCAACAGCACACAGCAGTTCATCAAGCATACGAGTTGTAACATGATGTATATATCGGATGAACATCTTCACCCAATGGTGCACTGTATTGACCATGGTTATAAGGTTCACGTTGAGGATTTGAAAGATGAACGCATGTCTCAGAACTGTCGATGCACTGGAAGCCAGAGCTGGCGCTGAGGGGACTGATGGAACAACTTGGTGTGGGAGAAGCAACCCCCGGGGAGGTGTTATGGCACGCTGAATGGTTGTCTCCGGTGGTAACTGCAACAACTATTCAAAATCATGGTCCTGAACGTGAATAGCACATTAGGTGAGTACAGGTTGGCCCTGGCGCTGACCATATTACCTGAAAACTTGGGTAACTTGGATCCCACCTCGACATTTGTACAATCAGTGAAGAAAGAATTGCATTTTGCACGCAGGTAGAAGGAACGCAAGGAGAGGATTTCACAATGTCTCCCTTCGCATTGCAATCCCGATGCAAGCGCGTACCCCATGAACCCATTCCGACCTATGATCACAGGTGGCCACAACTAGTGTTTGCAATGGCTCCGTATATGCTGCCAGTGGTACGGGTTTGGACCGCAAATACTGGTCCGGTCGGTTCCAGATTCATCCAAAAACCCAACCCGCTGAATCTTGGCGGGCAAAACCCAGCCCGGTACCCTTTAAACAGCGTGTCTCACCGGGTTTGGCTACACCAGTTGGTTCCAATCTCCAGTTCTGCATTTCGGGTATAACTATTCTGGTCGCATTCACATATGCTACTTTTGATTGTCCAAGATTGACATTGGTACGTTATGGTTAATTTTCGATGTTTTGGCCGCCTTATTGGGCAACACGCACTGACTCATGCGCCCTACCTCATCCTGAAAATGAGTGTCAACTGAGCATCAACAATTTTTGGTCTCGCATCTTCGGTAATATGAGTGGCGCATGATCTCAACCATTCATGAACAATGATATGGCAGCCTTTATAGGCAGATATGTATGTGATATTCCCGCGACATCCTCTGGGACAGTAACAACTCATTGCATTTACAGAGCTACCACTAAGTATTCTTGAGCCTTTTAGTGTATTAAAACAGTCAAAACGATGTAAAAAGACCATAATGGCCACATCGCGTGGTGATTAACCGTGATGGCAGGCCAACCACCATTGAAACACTGTTGACGCTCATTTTCAAGATGGGGCAGGGAGCGTTTCAGTTGCTCTTTTGCCTATCAAGGCACCCGATACTCCGTTTATGACTATATACAGCATGTCGCCCTTCAGATTACCCAAGATACACGACCAACAATCTTTGACGCTCCATTGACGTTCATCTTCATGATGGGGCAGGGAGGGTATTACAATGTGTTTTGCCTATAAAGGTGGCCAAAAATTTCTTTATGACTGACTGCAGCCTATCGGCAGTGTGATTACCCAGGACACATGACCAAAAATTGTTGACGCGCTGTTATCACTCATTTTGACGATAGGGCAGCAAGGATTGTGAAATCGGCTTTGCCTATAACAGCGGCCAAGAATTCCTTCATGACTGGCTGCAACTTATTGGCAGTGTGATTTCCCCGGACGCATGGCCAAAAATTATCGACGCTCTGTTGACGCTCATTCTCAAGATGAGGCATGGATGGTATTGCAATCTTGTTTGCCTATAAAGGCGGTCAAAAATTTGTTTATGACTGACTGATCCCTATCGGCAGTGTGATTACCCAGGATGCATGACCTGAAATTGTTGACCCTCTGTTGACGCTCATTCTCAAGATGGGGCAGGAAGGGTATCACAATCTGTGTTGCCAATAAAGGCAGCTGAAAATTCCTTTATAACTGACTACAATGTATTCGCGATATGATTACCCAGGACACATGACTAAAAATCATTGACTCACCGTTGACGCTCATTTTCAAGATGAGGTATGGAGCGTGTCATTATAATTTTTCCCTTGAAAGGTAGCGAATAACTCGATGATGAATAACCACGACCAGATACACTGTTAATTGGCAGAATTACAGGACCTGAAATCGTTGATGCTCTGTTGACGCTCATTTAGCCACGGGTGGATCGACAATATGCAATCATTTGATTTGGCATAGTTCATCATTGACATTGTTTTGGTAACGTTTCACGTGTTTCCATGTACATTCATCCTGATCACTATGTTGTTCTTTAATGATACATATAAATATATAATAATGATCTCCAAAATCCCAGGCCTTTCGATCAATGCTCATCATCACTTACTGACTTGCTCAATCGGCTGCTCTGGTCTTTAAAATGGATATCTGCTTCATTACCACACAACAGATAGTGTACTAACCAGTGGATGTTCCTCTATCAGTCAGTGTATCTGGATGAAACTCTGTATCATGCTGGCTATCCTGGGCAGATGGATCAAAATTGAAAACTTCAGCACAAGGAAGAGATGAATTTGAATACGCATATCCATCCGGCAAACTGACGATTTGGGAATGTTGAGCTCCGGAATTATTCCCAGTTGGGGCAGGTGACCTGTCAGGCAGAGGTGGCATCGACCCTGGAGTCAGCTGACTTTGTCGGTCGGGCGGAGGTGCACCAGTGCCTTTTCGTCTCCAGCATGTGTTGGGATTCTATGGGTTGCCATTTGGGCAAGGAAGGTATCCAGATGTGTGGTTTTGATGAAGCATAGCCGGGTGTCTTTCTATCGAAGCCTTAACCATGTCAAGCCCCGGAAACTCAACACCGCACGTCATCTCTTCTCAGAGCTTGGCGCGAGCTGTCGGGATCAGATGTTTCATTTCCTCAAATGTGGCGCGTGAAAACCCTTCGTTGGCCATTTTGGCCATATTCAAGCCCAGGCGCATGTCAGACTGTTCCTGCTGTAACTTACCTCCTTGCCTTGCCATAGTAGCAGACATATTGAAAACCTAGAAGAAATTAGTTGCTGCTTCTAACAATGAGATTCAGCTATTACCTCTACCATATACACTTGCGTAGCCTCCTCTAAGGTGATTGAAGCCTGTTTCGTTCACTCACGGGGATGCTTCTCAGGGAATTCATCCGCGACCATCCCAGAGCTGTTGACATCAGGATGTTCAATTTCGCTCACTGCGCAGACGAATGCCTTTGTCGAACACGGAGGTTTCCCGTTACTGGCTGCAATCAATTGGTCAGGTAACTCTTGACGGACACCTGCTGAATGTGATACGGTTAGTTGACGGCCGTTTTCCTCGAGAACGATATACTCATATCCAACTGCATGCGGCATCATTTTCATGCTGCTTCCAGTCTTCTGGACGATCTGTCAATGTGCATCCTGGGTCATATGATTGGTGGCTGCATAGGCAGCGTCACAGTGGACTAACTGGTGTCAGTGTTCTTGCTGTGTGCCAATGATTGCCGTATTTGATGTAGCGCCCACCAATCATCTGGATTTGGATCTGCTCTCACCTGGCTGAGGTGGTTGTTGACCCATGATTTGCTGGTGTGGAATAGGAGAGGAAGATGATGACAAAAAGAGGTGGGATGCCCTGAGGACTAGGTAGTCAGCTTCATGTCAGAATTGAATAAGTAGTAGCCAACATGATCGTTATACACAAGATGAATCCTGCTGAGTATAGCTGCAAGTTGCAGGGGTTTCCCACCGCCGTGCGATTGGCAATAAGTCGGTCCGATGTTGTTCGTTTGTTAACTGGGATCAATCACGGTTTACCACAGCCGAAATTGAATAATTGTCAGATATTAATAATATATTGTTTGAGGGGAATGACGTCTGCTGATGTATGTCTCAAATAATCCCCGGGATATAACATGACACAGATGCTAACCATCAAGTCAGGTTGTACGGTTAGCTTAACTATTCCGAATTTATTGACTGTCAGAATAGAGATTTTGCTATGTCCAAGGTCAGTGAACGTACCAACCTTGACATAAAAGACGACAGCTTGCCTCCTCATTGCCCATAACTTGCTACATCCAACATCACGCCCAACAACAAGGAGGATGCAAACATAAATAGACAATGATCCAAAAGAGAACTATTCGCCACATCCGGTGCACAAATATTGCAACCTGACCAAGCGGTCCACCCAATGACGTGATCAACCGATTGAATGCAAGAGCGGCTTGGGAGCAGACACAGTCCGAGCACTTCGGTCGTTGCGCAGCTTGCAATCCAAAATTACGCTTGCAGCCGAGCGATGACGAGCAATGCACTTCACACGCAACGAACAGACAGAGAAATGGATTGAGCATTCTGTTAAAAGAGAAACCACTGGGGCAAGAAAGCGAGTTAGAGGCACAGAGGCAGCCATCATGCAGGAGCAGGAAGATACAGAGCCAGCTGAAAACGCGAGATTGAAAACCAGAGAGCGTGAAAAAATGTTTTATGAGGTCATGGTCGCTATTGCAAAAAGTCTGAATGGTATCGCAATATCCGACGATGGGGAGAATCGGGATGATGCAGACGATGAAGTCACAGAGCAGGGCCAGTTGAGCAACAATGACGAACCCGGCTGGGTGATGGGCACAATCACAAACACTGTGCAGCAGCGCATGGAGAGGTTTCGGCAGAAGGAGATGAAGCTTGACGAATTGACACAACCGGGATGGGAGGATGCAGCCAACTTGTTCCCTGAAAGCGACAAGAAGTACGGCCCACCTGAATTGACGGTTGCGGCAGTTGTTGAACCGCAAACGAATGATGATACAACAGCCACATCACCGACAACATTTGGAGAGCTTATGAAGTGTCTTGACATTGTCCTTGGAATATCGCAAATGATGCGTGTCAACGGACCGTCATCTATTTTAGGCCTTGCATCTTGGATAATCAAAGGGCTGTGCCATGACATTAGTCCATAATCGAACGATCTGCCCCCTTTCTAGGCATAAATGCTTTCGACGACATCATCACTATGCCCTAACATTCAGTGTGACCCGAGTGTCAACGAGTATAGGCTATCCAGCTCCGAATATATTGGGGCTGTGTGACCACATTGATCCATTATTGTACCATTGTCCGTCTTCCTAGGCATAATCGCTGGCTACAACATCGTCACAATGTCTGTAATGGGCGTCAACATAGCATCAATGGAGCATCAATCGAGTGTCCGCGATTTTTGATCCAGCGTCTTGGATACTCTAAGGGCAATGGAACGCAGCTAATCCACAATGAACCCACTCGCAGCCTTGGTCAGCAAAAATACTACTGACGATATCCCATCTGCCTCCTACAATTGCGCGCACATGGAGCGTCAACAATTTCTGTGGGGGCTCAGCAAGGTACCCCGCAATGAAGTGGATTGTGCTGTTCCTAAATTGTGTTTTCCGTGGTCAGTCTATTCAATATTTCCTTCTATACAACTTCACAAGTATGCATGCAATGTCTCACAGATCTGATTTTTCTGCTTCTAGCTCCAGAGTCAATATTGAAGAATCTACTGTCTGCATTACTATAATGTTACTTTTGGCAGTCTCTCAAGTCATATTACCCAGCGTTCTATTTCCTACCACCATGTCAGATTCAAAATCTTCAAATACCTCATTGCTAGAGGTTATCATCTCTTCCAAAAATGAATGTGTCATTATTCATGATTTGAGCGAGAGAATTTATCGAATCATGTTCGATGCTTGTTGGGCTTCCATGAATGCAGACTCGCAACGTCCGATCACTTGGAATGATTCTAGACATGTGTCTTCATGCCGATTTCATTTGCACTGTGGAATAGTGGAGACTGGCAGCGCTGGAATCATATGTATTGTGTGTCATCAAGTTCTTCACCATCCATCAGAACATGGAACCAGCTCGATGGGGAAACACTTGCTTGCAAGAGCTACCTTCGCATAGTTATAAGAGTTAACAGAGTCAGACGTCACTAAATAAACTAGTTCAACGGTCGATGATACAGCTTTGGAGATCCTGCAGAGGCAAGCATGTCAAGGAATTACAATGGTAATTTCGCAGAGGAAATTCATATTTGACATCCTCCTTCATCCATTCTGATCAAGATGACAGACAAAACGTTCCAAACTGGCAGCTAAGGACTATGAAAATTCCGAATTTCACCAAGGCATGTGGAATCGCTACCTCATGTTAGGATTTGTTTCAGCTCATATTCCGTGGAATGCTATATCAAATCTTGAGCTACAACAGTCATATAAGCCGTCAAGAAGTGACCTTGTGCTGCCGTTCGCTACGACCCGTAGCAACATTTGCCCGCGGGAATATCCACCAAGCGCGGATGCACTTCAGATGCAATTGGCGTCACGAAATAATGAAAGTTTAGCTTTGGACGGATGGACATCAACTGGCAGAATCGCCATAACGTCGGTCATTGCTTACTATATGGATCAAAATCGGTCATTGCATGAAGTACAACTCGCATTTGATGAGATCGATCGGCTGTTCTCTTCTGCTTTTGAAAGCTAATTCATGATGATTGGTTAAGGGCCAACATAATGGAGCGAGGCTAGCCATGCATTCGAAGGACGTGCTTGATTGTGGTCAGCTAACCGACGGCCGTTTGCTTGAAATAACGACTGATACTGCTTCCTTAAATTACTCGATGACACACCAGCTGCAATCAACACTTGAGGACTCCGGATTCGAGTGGCCTGCCTTGAGGATCCACATACCATGCATGGCGCACGTCATACAGCCGGCTTCAGGTGCATTCATGAGCAGTCTTGGTGTAAAAGGCCACACCAAGTCTTGGGAAGCCCATGAGTGCGATCAGCAAATAGGAGAGAATGAAAGCATTGATATTAGGCAGAGTCAAAGAGTTCGCAAGGATGGCAATGCAAGAATCAACAAGGTGTCGGCCATGAGACCAGGTCAAGCAAAGATATTTGAGAAAGTACATATGTCAAAATATTTTGAAATTTCTGAAACTGACCTACATAGAGCAGAGAATACTTGCTGTATTGATTACGCTGACACCTGGTCATCGAAACAAGTTCATTCACTGTCAGAGTGCCAAAGTCCGCATCGCAGTACTACCGATTAAGGATTTGAAGACACATTGAAACTATACTCTAGTGTTGCTTGAGTTGGCCTACCGTTTAGCCAAGTTTACCCACAAGTGGCTCCGAAATCCAAAATACACTGATTACTGGCCACTCTTCACAACACAGGATGAATGGACTATTTTCATGTATGTCATGGAAGTGTTGAGGCCATTCCAATATTGGACCCTGTGGATGTCGCAGAGGCATCCTGTTACATTGCATCAAAGTATCACAGTCAATGATGACATGTTCAATCATAGGGATGGCGTTATGAGAGCTTTGGCCAAGCAGGAGACTCAGTGGGAGGAAGACTTGTTCTTCACCGTGAAGTTAGCTCAACAGAAGCTGTCCAAATTTTTGGCTCAAGTGACTCCATCGACAGGTATTGTGGTCATTGCGGCACATATCCTCGATCATTCCCAGACGTTACAATTGGTCAGGAAGTAGGACATGGTACTGGATATTAATCCTGAGGATGAGTCATCCTCTACTGCTCAATACCATGACGCCTTCCCGAAGGATGGGGAGAATGAATACTGTGACAACCATCGACGTGTGCCAGTTAATAAACCTGAAAACCTACGGAGCAGCAGTCTTGTCCCCTCCACAACGCGATCAGGATCTGGTCAATCATCTTTTGATCCATCTGATTTATCCAGCGATGATGAAGAATACCTAACGCCTAACAATTTGACTGAAATGACACCTGAAGGAAGCGATCACGCTACATTCTTATTGACGGCTGCAAGGCTCAATGTGATTTCACCCCCTGAAACACCGAAGAACTGGGGGTAAATCAATCGAAATCTCAATTATTACCACTCCGACCCAATGGAGATTAGGTGTACATTTTGGGTACTGGATATAACTGACTGCAGGTGCTAACAGCAGCAAATACACTCCAAGTACGCTGATCTCTCCAATGTGGCGCACGACACCTTCTCCATCTTACCACATGGTGTCAGAGTGGAGGCCAGTTGTTCCTTACGCCGAGATTTTATCGGCTGGAGGCAGTCAAAAACTGCAGGTGAGACCCTACCCAGAAAAGTCCTTGTATGGCAGTTTGCTCGTGCCAATAACGGGATTTTTGCAGGGACTGACTCAGTATTCAATACCACAAACACAGAACACGACTTGGAAATGAAGACAAAGGTGGAGGAAAGGAAATTTCACAGAGCAGCCAAAGTTCACGACGTTTTGGAGATGTGGCAGGGCACCAACAACCTAGGTGCTACACGAAACGAATTTCGCGCTCAAGACAAGTAGATGACGGACGTAGGATACATTTTGGATACGGAAGAGACCGTCAAAGCATCCAGGTCACTAATTCAACATGATGGTGCAGCTGCATTCAAATTGTCAGAATGATATCCTTTGCCACCAGCTTTGTCTGCAAAGGACCTCCCTGGAGAACAAACTCCAATATTAAATGTCTGCCAAATCAGAAGAAATAACAATCATCCAGTCAAAAGTGATGAGGATAGCGCAACTGGAAGCATTTCGGACACCGAATATTTGTTTAACTGGGATCAGGACTTGGATAATCCAAACCACAGCGAAGACAATCACGTGGCAGTTGTCGAATCTGATACACTGCCAGCCAATGCCTTTGAGGATTGGGAATGCCCAGAGCAGCGAGATCTGAGCGCCGCAGCAAATATTCGCGGATTGATTCGCCCTCCACAGATGTCAAGGTGACAGGCTCAAATGGTGTTTGTGACGGTCAATGCAATCGAAACGAGGAGGGATAAGGGAGTGAAGAAAATGTAGGACAGAATGTGTAACGGGCGGGGTCGGGCGCAGGTGATATGGATGTTGCGGAACTGAGCTCGAAGTGCATATCGAGGGAACAAGAATCAAAATATCTTTCAAAGTCGTACTGCTGCTTGCTATACAAGAGAACGAGTAAAGAGAGAAGAAAAAGGAAACCCTCCAACACCATCGACACTCGCTTTATATACAATTCGTCTGCCACCTCTCGAACCATTCCCTATGCTCCGATGTACCATCCGAATCTTATCCCATGATCTTACACACCACTCTGTTATTC
>Ga0307512_10001904_pt1 | contig 27848 bp, 38 predicted proteins | sample 14_EM_MG_FD_200267 | JGI IMG/M metagenome (GOLD analysis project Ga0307512, IMG submission 200267) | Populus trichocarpa ectomycorrhiza microbial communities from riparian zone in the Pacific Northwest, United States - 14_EM | ecosystem: Host-associated > Plants > Roots > Unclassified | place... | reverse complement strand
CAAAACAAAGTGACGTTTGGTTGCAGCCATTCATAAACGAGGTATTGTCCCATCCTGAAAATGAGCGTCATTGGAGTTTCAAGGATTATTGGTGCTTGATCTTGGGTAATCTAAGTGTAACAATGTGGTAACAATTCATAGACGAAGTTGTGGCAGCCTTTTCAATTGAAATAACGCATGACACATATGTTACCCCATCATGAAACTGAGCGTCAACGGAGCGTCAACAATATTTGATCTTGCATATTGGGTAATCAAGGCTTTCTCCGCATAGGTGCGCCCATAACAAAACTATTGGCTACCTCTCTAGCTAAAAATGCAACGGGTAGAAGGCAAAACACGTATTCCAAAATAATCAATGTCGCAGATTGCAAAACATCCAAAAAGAGATCATTGGCTTTCAAATACCTAATTTTAATAATGTTCAATTATCCAACTGCAAAAACAAGAACATTATATAAATCTACAGATGGACCCGCTGGGCGACCCGCTGACAACCCGCCCAATCCAGACAGGTTGGGAGATTTGCATCGAACCGTACCCAAATTGACAGTTCGGGTGTGTTGACAACCCGGACCGCCAATTTGGCAATGGTTCGGTTGTGACCCGGACGCGGACCCGAAGTGACGGTCCGGAACCGTTGCTAACACTGGACTATTGTCAAGTATGTCATGGAGGTTTTACGGCCATTCCGGTGGTGGGCCCTGTGGATGTCGAAACAGCATACCGTTAATCTGCCTCACATCATCACTGTTTACAATGATATGTTTGATCACACGGATGGCGTGATGCGAGCTTTGGCCAAGGAGAAGACACCTTGGAAGGAAAACTTATTCTTTGCTGTGAAGTTTGCGAGGCAAAAGCTGTCCAAATATTATACTGAAGTGACTCCAACGACTGATATGCTTCTCATCTCGGCACACATCCTTGATCCTCTCCGGAAGCTGCGATCATGCAGGAAGTGGAACAAGGGAATGGATATTAATCCTGAAGACGAGACTTCTTATACTACCCAATACCAGGAGGCCTTTCTGACGTATGTGGAGAACGAATACTGCGCGAAACTCAGACGTTTGCCAGTCACTAAATTCGAAAACATACCGAACAACAATCTCAGCTTCACCGCAATGGCTTCCAGATCTTGTCACTCTTCTTATGATCCATATGAGTTGTCCAGTGATGATGAAGAATACCTAATGCCCAACAATGTGGCCGAAACGACACCTGGATGAAGCAATTGTGCAGCACACTTATTGACAGCCGCAAGGCTCTATTTGAATTGACCTCCTGAATTACCACAGAACTGGGGGCAAATTAATCCGAATTTTAATAATTACCACTCTGACCCAATGGAGATTAGTAGAACATTTAGGTTACCGGATATCGCCGACTGGTGGCGGCAGCAAGACCATATGCACTCAAAGTACGCCGATCTCTCCAATGTGGCTCGCAACATATTCTTTATCATACATCACGGTGTCGGAGTGGAGGCCAGTTCTTCCCTTGGGCGAGAAGTGATCGGGTGGACGCAGTTGAAAACCACAGGTGAGACTCTTCACAAAAGAGTTGTAGTAAGGCAGTTCGCTCGAGCCAATAACGGAACACTGGCTGGCGATGACCCGGTATTGGATATCAACAGCACTGATAACGACATTGAGATGAAGAGAGAGGCTGCGGAAAAGAAGTTGCATCGAATGGCCAAGGTCCACGACCATTTGGAGATGTGGCAGGGTACCCAAAACCTACGAGCTGCACAGAAGGAATCTCGCGCTCACAATAATCAAATGACAGCCGTAGGATACATTTCAGCTACTGAGTAGATCGTCAGAGCATCCTGGTCAAACTTTCGACATGATGGTGCGGCTGCATTCAAATTGTCGGAAAAATCACCTGTGCCACCGGCTTTGTCTGCAAAGGACCTCCATGGAGGACGAACGCAACTATTGAATGTCCGCCGAATCAAATCAATTGACCGCCATCCTGCAGAAAGTGATGAGGATAGTTCACCTGAATGCATTTCAGACACTGAAAATTGGCTGAACTGGAATGGGGACTTGGATAATCCAAATGACAGCGAAGACGACTGGGAGGCAGATGATGAATCAGATATGGAACTGCACAACGGCATTGAGGATTCAGAAACCCTGGAGCAGCGGGATGTGAGTGCCACACCGAATGTTCCTGGATTGATTCGGCCTATACGACGATCAAAGTAGAAGGTTGAAAAGGCATTGATGAAGGTCAATATAATGGGAACAAAGGAGGAATAAGGGGATCAAGAAAAAGTAAGACAGAATGCGTCAATGTATTATCACCAAGTTCATTATGTAATTTGACCGAGCATTGTATTTAATGATGTATCATGGATGAATATTGGCCATTCGCGTGAGAATATTGGTCAATAAACAAAGCTATAGCGGGCAGTATGCATTATATGGCAAGATATATAAATTTTAACCGGATGAGAGCGACTTGTGCTGGAAGATTACTCAGCTCGGCTCTGCCATAGAGCCAAGTCGTGATCATGCTCAAAGGCATCCACAAAGTTCAAATATTGATGATTGCAATTATTAATGGCAGCAGATCTTGACTACACGGTACATTAAAATGAACGTCAATGGAGCGTCAACGATTTTTAGTCTTGTAAGTACGGTAATTGTAAGGTGACGTGGTTGTCGCTATCCATAACCATCATACTGGCAGCCTTTCTTGGCAAAAAAAGTAAAAGTCACGATCACTGCCCCATTCTGAAAATGAGCATCAACGGAGCGCCAACAATTTTTGGCTGTGCATCTTGGGTAACCTCTGTGGTGATTGGTTGCAGCCATTCATAAACGAGGTATTCGTTGCCTTTCAAGTCACAAATTGTAGTATCAGGCTCCTTGCCCCATCTTGAAAATGAGCGTCAACGGAGCGTCAATGATTTTTAGTCTTGTAAGTATGGTAATTGAAATGTGACCTGGTCGCTGCTATCTATAACCAACTTAATGTCAGCCTTCCTTGGCAAAACAGGATAGGACACGGTCACTGCCCCATTCTGGAAATCAGCGTCAACGGAGCGTCAACGATTTTTGGTTGTGCATCTTGTGTAACCTAAGTGGCGATTAGTTGCAGCCATTCATAAATGAGGTATTGGCTGCCTTTCATGTTACAAATAATACCGACACGCATCCTGTCCCATCCTGAAAATGAGCGTCAATGGAGTGTCAACAATTTTTGGTGTTGCATCTTGGGTACACTAAGTGTCACAATGTGGTAATAATTCATAGACGATGTCGTGGCAGCCTTTTCATTTGAAACAGTGCAAGACACATACGTTACCTCATCATGCAACTGAGTGTCAACGGAGCATCAACAATATTTGGTCCTGCAAATTGTGTAATCAAGGCTTTGTGTGGATAAAGGAGCTCATAACTGAACTATTGACTGCCTCTATAGCCAAAAATGCAACGTATAAAAGGAAAAACACATATTCCAAAAGAATCAATGTCGCAGATTGCAAAACATGCAAAAAGATATTATTGGCTGTCGAATACCTGATTTTGATAATATACACTTATCCAACTGCAAAAACAAGGACATTATATAAACCTACAGATGCACACGCTGGGTAACCCGCTGACAACCCGCCCAATTCATACTGGTTGGGAGATTTGCATCAAACTGGACCCAAATTGACGGTTCAGGTGTATTGACAACCCGGACCACCAATTTGGCAACGGTTCAGTTCTGACCCGGACCGGGACCCAAAGTGACGGTCCAGAACCATTGCTAACACTAAATGTGACTGAGAATTTATGACCGATTGGTTAGCAATCTTGGCATTGATGAGTGCTTGAATCGAAAAAATTACCCCTGAATCATCCATCATACATTACCATTCTTTCTCTATGCCTGTATCTCTCCTTTGTGTACCAAATTCTCTCCCTCTCCCATTAACTACTGCAACATTGTTGGGAAGGCTATTGTGCAGACACGGCCCAGATGAACGTATGAAAGGGAAGTTATGCTTACGATATCGCCTTATCAACTGCTAGCTTAGCTGCAGCATTCTAATACAATAGAATATCGTGACAATACATGTGTCCTTCCAGCAGATATATCACATATGGAGATTCATATTTCTCCTCGCTTGATAACAAACTCCAGTATGCACTCTTGCAACTGAGCCGTCACTCACAGGGTCTCAACCAAATCTATCGAGTTCTGCAGATTCTCAATGCTGCACAACTTTCTATGCTATGCAGTCACTGCAAATGCTTGAACTTTCATGCATAATGACTACATTTAGAGGAGTCATATGCAGGGGCTCATGTTTTCATTCAGGTTCTCAGTGCTCAGTGTGTGGCCAGCACCAAGGGTTAGTTGATGTCGCAAGTTATGTTCCGGTGTGTCTGGTTCTATTCTCCATGTGAGTTGGCTATAGCCAACCTCCAATTCTTGCATTTGTACAGAGTGTTGTTCAGAGGAGTTGCTAACATTCGGCATTAGAGATTCATCTATTCCGGTGCACCTGACAATGTCCGAAATCGCTACACGGACTGCCGTCCTGGATATAAAAATCAACCGTTGAAGTCACCTCTCCAGAACCCTTTCAAGGCACGCCTTGAATTGCATCCTCCTCGACTATGTGCTAATTCTTGCACTATTTATCCTGTTATTGTATTGCACTTAATCTTGTATTTCCTACTTTTACACTCTCTCCCACATTCTCCAACTTTAGATCTTCATTACAGCAAATGGAATCTACGCCCAGCCAGGTGAGGAATCACTATTCACAGAAGAATCAAGAAGCGCGCCTAGAGAGAGCACTCGCATTCAAGAAAGCAACCAATCATCATTGTCCATCAAATGTTTGCCTTCCAATTGTCTGCCTTCGTGCATCGTATTGCGGATGACTAATATACCCGATCTCATTAATGTATCAGGATGACGAAACTGAGGAGGAGATCGGTGATGACGACAGTGACGACACCGGGGAGTCCACCTTATCATCCGACATCGCAGAAGACTATTTGGATCATCAACAGGAGGTCCTCCATCTAGCTCAGGTGCGCCAGGACAAGTCATCACGCACTACATGGGCTCCACTGCCAAAGAAACGGAGCTGTGCCGATACTGTCATTGCACGCCCTCCGCTTCCAAATTCCCGAAATCTTCCTGCCGCAATGGCACCACCACTGCTCAAACGCCAAAAGTCTTCCCTCCTCAACAAATTATTCGAGTCTGACTGTGCACCATCCGCCCGGGCACTGGTGCTTCCCAATATGTCTAGTGGAGACCAGAATATTCCCCAACCCAAGGCCAGTAGTGATCAGAACCTTCCCCAACACCAAAAGGGCACTTTTGAGGTAGCAAAAAGGTTCATGGAGGCAATGGTATTCACAAAGAATCCTTGGCCAATAATATCTGATGACAAGAACTCAATGGTTGAAGAAGCTTGGAAACTAGCGATTGAAGCCCAGGATCGTCAGCGGGCATTAGCAGGTGCACCTGTAGGTACACCATCTGTGTGTCAATTGCCCGCTGGTCCATGTCTCAAAATAGATCTACAAACACGACAAGCTGTAAGTCTTGAATTCTGTTTAATGCTCTTCTATGAGACTTACGGATATTGACTACCCCCGAAAATATACATAGTTGAAACTGAAGATTAGTACCATTCGAGGACGGTTGGCAGATGGGGCACGTCAAACTGTTGTCCGAAGTTGCCGGTTGCATGTGGGCTCTGAGACTGAGCTTCGGATCAAGATTAAAGAGCTCATGTTTGATGATGCTTACCTCTCCAAGGTCATGGATGATAAGAAGTCATGGTTCACGTGAATGGAAGTTCTTGATCTCATTTACCACCAATTTTTCTTCACCGCCAATAGCTTGGGGCACCAGCCAACAACATCCCAATGTTTCCAACCTCTTGCTCCTCAGACTGTAGCGCTGGCAGCCGCAGCTATTCATTGTGCACTGTCTGGATATGCCAGTGGAAAGAAGGCCATGGTTCTGTTTTCTCAAGATTAATATCGATGTACATTTGGCCCATCCCCTGTGGTCAATTTTACTCTCGAAGCTACTACACAATCACTCACATATCAGCGGCCGCATCACACCCCGCCCACCCCCCACCCCCCCTGCGGCACAACTCCACCAGAATAGGCGCTCCTTAATCCTCGTCGGACCTCCTCAGCCTAGATTGAACCTTGTCTATTTCATTCCGCAATCAACTCCTCCTCTCGGCGCTCCTCTATCCCATTCCGCACTCTAGACCCCCCTTATCCGCGCTTCTCAGCCCGGGATGGGAGCTCTTCAATTCCCACCAGCACTCGTATGATGCATTCTACACTCCTTACCCCACCCCTCTTCGGCTCTCCTCCTCTGGGATAAGCACTCCTCAATCCCATCAGTGCTCCGCTCTGCCTGGATTGGCTCTCCTCTATTTCATTCTGCACTCCTTAACCAACCCTCTTTCGGCGCTCCTCAATTTCATTCTGCACTCCTACACCCTCTTCTTTCGGCGCTCCTCAGCTGAAACTTGACGCTCTTCTTTTTCGTTCCATGCTTCTCCAACACCTTTTGTGGTACTCCTCTTTTCCACACAACAATCCTCATCTGGCGCTCCTCTTTTCCCCTGCTAGTTGTTCCCATTTTTCATCTGAATGTATCATATTGCCCCTCATACCCCCATTTAGGTTCGCAGCTAGCTAACATCTCATTACACCTTTGTTAGATATCACAAATCGAGCCAAACGACATTGGATTTCCATTTCACCCACTCACCAGGAACGAATAATCAGCAAATACAGTGAGCGCCTCCAGCTTCTTTGCGCCGTTGATCAATTGTGTGTTCTTGCTTTCGTTGGCCCTGATGAGATTGGAGATGGTGTGGATGACATCGACACCATGTTTGATTGATATCTTGCGATTGCTTAGTTGGGTTATTGTTTCGGTGTACCTGGGTTATTGTTTGAATCACTCGCCTGTTTCTTTTGATTCCTTAATGTAGCGAGGCACACAATACAATGTTGAAGAAGATGATGGCTAGTATGATTCAGGAGTGATAATGAACAATACTCCATGCATCATATTCGCTGTTGAGGGAAGTTGATTGCTCATGTACATTCGAAGAGTCTCAGATAACATCTGCAGTCCTCCGAATCAATATCCATAAGAACCCAGGCATCTCTCTGAGTTTGTTTGTGATTCCCGCGTTGGTTCGGCGACACTCCCAGGTGCACCCAAAGTTCTCTCCGGCGCTCCGACATGCTTCCAAACTTATCACAATCACTCCCATCATACTCCTGAATCAGTCACAAGAGATCCCAGTTACTCCTGTGCCGGTCGTCAGAGATCCCAGTTACTCTGAAGGCATGCCGGAATACCCTCCCAGGGTCCGATACTCTCCTGAAATTGATGCTTCTAAGTTTACACTCCACATCCTCTCAGACACTGCTGGAGTCTTCCAGAGACTAAAATACATTTTGCTGATGAAGTGTCGACTTGTCCATAAGAAACAGCAAAGTAGTTTTGCCTCAGAGGAAGGAGTAGTGCCGACTGAAGGGAATCCTGGCAGAAGTATCCTCAGGATCACCATGCTATTGGGTTGATCCTCGGACACCCTTCCGACTCCAAAGTATTGTCTTGCTCACTTCCCGATCAACGACTTGCTTACTGAAGGTACTAAGAATACGCAAATAATGAAGAGTGATAGATATATCCGTGGTATAGAACTGAATAATGAACGAACAACTCTTGACTTCAGAAGAGAAGTATCCTCATTGACTTCGATACAGAACTAATAGAGAATATATACGAATCAAGTCAAGGCTTAACCTCCAGGTCGAGAAGGTCAATATGTATCCGTACATAAATCCTAAAGTAGATTGTATGTTCAATAGTAGGTTATCGATGTCTTTCCTCCATGTTGGTATCGCTGATATATATCAGACGATCCACACCCTCAACAATTCTAAGACTACCGAAGCCTGTTTCGGAGTTCACACACGTAACTGCCTCAGCATTCTTGCATTCTACCACTGATAACCGAGTTCCAACTCCCAGGAGTATTAATTACGTCATCAAGGAAATATCGTCGTATAGCAACACTATTGCTATTGGCGATACCTTGTATGCATACGAGCTTATCTGAAGCCAATTATCAATGAATAGGTTCATGTCACCAAGAGCCACAGAGAGTGCCCTCTCATATACCCACCATGTACATAACGGTTTAATCATTGCGGCAAACGACAGAACCCTTAATTTGACTACACTTTATTGGAGCCAAATATACAGTATTCTGCAACTGAGCTATTTTGCCATATATTGAACGGAGAGTATCCCGCTCCACTCAGGACATATGAATCCATGGTCCCAGTTGCCCAGACCAAGAGAGTGGGGTTGAACTAAGGGTTGATTCGTATAAGTCCATTTGGTTGACAGGGCGCTGATATATCAATCATGGGTTTTCAACATATCTCTTATATGACTCTGCATATCTCGAGATGTCATATGCTCTGATGCTGACAACACCTCATCTCCCTAGAAATATTCCTTTGGAGCATGAGTGGGTAGTTGTTTGTTTGGCGACTAGGAATAAGGTTTCTAGCCGATAAGGAGTGACCATTAACAATAGAGATCCCAGGTCCATTATCGATCCAAAGATAATACACATCTTATTGGCAGTTGGCCAGATCACTTTCGATGATCTATTGATGTGAAGATCGGGTAATCCAGATGTGAATAATTGGTGGACTAATCTGGAAGGTAGATCCAATGCGGAAATACGAGTGATAGTTCGTAATTCCGAATCGAATATGCATATTAGAATTATAATGTGATCCAGTATGTTCCCAGAAATTTACCTGTAACACCAAAGGCGTAACAGTATGGCATAATATCTGCTGCACCAGTAAGTCTGGGTAAGCCCAAGTGGATGCATGCATTGTCCCGCTAGGTAAGATATAGTTAGTGTGGTTGATAATTCTACACACCACTGATATCTGTTGATTAGATATCCCGGTAATGGTGTCGTAACTGCATCATCTCATTTGAATCTGCAAATGTATGCAATGCGCACACTAAACAATCAATATGTGGCTGATGTATAATCCCGCTAAATATCACTTGACTGCCCAATATAGTAATGTTACAAATAAGTATTATGCAATGGTTGTCAGGTGACTTCCAAAGGATTTTCATTGCAATCTACTATATACCACTACCTCTGCTACAGGAGATTTGTTGACATGTATTTCCCCAATTTGTTAATCAGTAAACCAAATACAGAGATTGTGAGATTCTCCTCGATTTATCACCATGAAGTGTTTGCAAACATACTACATATTGATCTCAGCAATTACCAAGCATTGCAGTTAACCAATGCAAGAGACATCTAGTTGCCCACAATTATAACTGGCATTATTATCTGCACATATACAGTTGTACATACCAAGACTGTTGTTCTCTGAGTTATTTGCTGTACATCAAATTGCAATTTAGAATACTAATAATTCAATGGAGATGAGGTCTGTATTTAGTAATTAGACTATTAGTATTTGTGGGAAATGAATTATTGACAGTACATTCTAATCTGAAAGCTGAGTGAAAGGATACAGTTAATAAGTTGTAGCAAATACTAAATTTGAATATTTTTTGTATTATTCGATAGTATTCAATGTTTATTTGTACTTTTTAAAGACTATATATTATTGTATTTGTAGTAATCTTTTTGTTCCTTACTTGACTATTTCTTTGTATATTAAGCTATTTGAATATATTGATATTTTGTCAGTTAGCTTTGTTTTGTACCATTGAAAGGACAATATTGCATGGCTAGAATACTTTTTATTAGCTACTGTATTCTGTATAATTTGGGTGTTTGAGTTAATTTTCAAGAATGTCAATTTCAAATCTTTTGGAACAAAGATATTCACTTGCAATATATATTTTATAGCAGTCCGCATCTCATGTTATATAGAAAATATTTGTAATCCAGTCTACGAAATAAATATTGCTGCTCTATGGATAACATGTAACATATATATTATGACTATCCTCTCTAATTTAGTATGCCAACATATATACATTATACATATTAACCTTACCTGATTAGAACCCAATGCACCAAATACACTAAGTACAGTATAAAATATTGCAAATCCTATTTTTGTCTTTCAAGATACAAAGATACATAGAATAGTCCATTGTATACAGCTAATACCATGTATATTACATTGGGTAGTATTAAATTAGAATATTTACAATGTAATATAATATACAACTGAAGCTCTCTCATACCCCCTTTACCCCTGCCACACTCCCTTTTTATCACCTCCACTTTCATCTTATTGCACATATATACATTTGAGAGCCTGATTCGAGGCCAGCAAAAATACTACCAAGCCATTTGACAGATAACCAGCCCGAACGAACACACCTAAATTAGATTGCATAAGTTTTAAACTACCTAGAGTAGGTACGAAGGCGGGACCAAACAATTTCATTGCCCAGCAGATTAGAGTACCTCCTCTATAGTAAGAAGACCATCAGGTACCGTACTAAGTACTTAGTACTTACCAACGTAGGTACTTAAGTGTACATACCCTTAAAATCCGAAACCCGCAAAAACCCGTCTAGTAGCGAACCTTCCTCCCTCCTTTCAACAACGCTACCTGATGCGACACCTCGATTCCCTCAGCTCTGACAGACTCAATGGCATCCCAACCGACATTGGGGCAGAAGTCTAATCCCAACCACTCCAGCTTGCTCTCCTTTCGATGGATCAAACTCGAAATGCCGACTCCCGATATCTTGGTATTTCCAACATTCAGCCGTTTTAGATTCGTCATTCTCCCAAGCTCTCTGGTTACTTGGTCCCCAAACGTCTGGTTCCCTTCCAACGATAGAAACTCCATGTTGTCTCCATGGCCAGCATCAAGCAGCCAATCTAATGAGTCTGCATCGATTTTAGGGCACATTCCTATATTTAAAGAGCGTAGAGACCTGGCATCTGTTGTTATTTCCAAGATACTCAAAATCTCATCGTTCCCTATTCTGGGGTTGGCCACAATTGCCAGGGATTCCAGATCTTGTGGAATTGCATCTTGGTCCGCACGGTATTTTAAATGCGGATTTTCGGATAGATCCAAGCAGCGAACCGAGTCTGCGAGCCTTGGAAACATCCATATATCTGTATCTCGTAACACCAACACCTCCAAATGGCCCAATTCGCTGAGATCCAGTGGCATAGGAAAGAGCCCCAACTGACATTTGACAAGTTCCAGCTCCCGGAGTTCGGGTAGACACCCCAGCAATTTGTCCTGCACATCATCGTTAATTGATCACGCCCCCAATACGATGAGACATACTGACAAAACTGGAATAGACATAAGGTGGGTAGTAGCCATCGTTGGAATGCCACGTTAATGCCAGGTTCTTGAGCACTCTGGTCTCGTTATCGTCCCAGTTGAACCTATCCGACGGTATAATACGCCGACAACGCAAGGACTCCAATTTCTTTGAATACTTGATGATATCTACCACGGCACTAGTTGTAGTCTCGCATCCTAACTCTAAGATTGTCAAGTTGATAGCAAGTTTAACGGCGCACACGATACTGGCGCTGATGAGTCCACTCGGTGCCCTTATTGCAAGCTCCGATAACTGGTTGCATCTTGTCGAGATAGCGCCCAGAGTTTCTTGGTCTGTTCTATTGAGTATGGCTTTTGTTACGGTACCACGAGCACGTTTAAGATATGTCTTAATTGTAAACTTAGTAACCGGTCGTAGGGTAGCGGAAAAATCAAGGACCGTATAGCTGCGGTGATATGCAATAAGGAATTGTCTCCAACCCCGGCTGACACGCTGTAATAGCCTGATGCTACATGTCAACCCCCATATCACACATAGGAACAGGAGCGTACATCAACGTCTCAAATGGTAAGTACTTGAAGATCATATCCGCAAGTTCAAACGGCAGTGTTCTAAGAGGGTCGACGCCTGCGGCAGTCTTCGAATTCCTCGCTGCTTCCAACCGATTCGAAACTTTCTGATGGATCCCCTCCAGCAACTGTAATACTGTCAGCATTCCATCTGAGCATTGTCACCACCGGAGTAGCGTGCGGTGCATACACGTTTTCCCTCGTTGTCATCACTAAGTATCTGCTTAAGTCCATACCGGTATGTCTCGAGAGCAATACCCCATTTCCCCATCAATTGCAAAATCTTTCCAGCCCGAAGGTATCCCTTAACCGAAGTCTTCTGCAGCGACATCATTTTCCTTGCATCTTTCAGAGCAGACCAGTAGTGATCCTCCCCAAGTTTTTCTTGTACCGCGGCACGATTATCAAGGATACCGAATTGGAGAGGGAGCTGCGTCGCGTGTGAGAGGGCCTGTTCATTTTCGCGTTAATTTTCGACCTGCTTTGAGCTGGAGAAGGGTGACTAGCACCTCTGATAATTCGAACAATGCAGCCTTGTAATCACTTTTGCAATAAGAAGTCTGTCCCGCAGTTTGTAGCTCCTTTGCACGTGAGTTTGCGTCGGTCATGATGCTGTAAAGTGGATTGAAGTGAGTACAAGACGTGACAGTGCAGTAGCCAAGCGGTTACACCTCCTACGGAATGTGGGAAATGAGTGCACCTTCCTTGGACCATTGAAAGAACCATTCTGCACTAACGACAAACTTCAGATAACCTCAATTTTTTTTAAGTATCATACATTGGAGGTGTTACAGTCATAGTTTGGATAAATGAAATTGCTTTGGTTCATATTGCCCCGTAGAACAAGCATACGTTAAATCCCAAGCAAAAGCACCGTGAACTCCCGCTCCGCTGTTTCTAAGTTGAAGATAAAGGCTCTATAACCACACGTAAACCAAATAAGGTATCTACACAAGAAACACAAGTCATAACTCGATTTAGAAAGGCACGAAGAGAAGCTCAGTGGTGCCCGGTATAAACGGCTTCCTTCGACAGAACGGTGACTTCCTATCTACCCGTTATCATTCAATTCACAGAGTTCGTGAATGTAACTGACTTTGAAGAACCTTCGCCACTGTAAAGGATCCCCGACATTCTTTGAAAATGTCACTTGCAGCATGTCAGGTGCCAAACGCTCGACGATGATATCCCCACGCAGTGGGCATTTTCTCCTATCCTCAGTCTTGATAGGAATCCATGTTTCACCATTTGTTTCGTCATAATCACTCTCTTTGAATGGTGGTATAATAACTCCCATTCTATGCAAGGCACTTGATAGTATTGGAAGGACTTGCCGGAATGAGTAAGAAGAGAAGAAACGCGTCAGCCGTTGAGGTGGACATATGTCCTTGAAACGGCTAGCATTCTGTGTCTACCCGGGACTCAGTATAGACTGGCCAACAGGGCAAACAACTTACAAGTGAAAGAGAAAGGTGGGGGTAAGGCGCAAATTGACTCATAGTCGGATCTTCTGCCAGACTCGCCCAAAGTGTTTGGGAATCATATTCCTGTGGAGCCTCCGTGGGCTGCGAAGCAAACTGCTGACGAGGTCTTTCCCACTCAAAGCGCATATCGGTAGCGGGCGTCACAGGTTGTGTAGATGGGAGTCTGCCCATATCAGCATCAAGTCGAGCATGGTTGAATGGTTGCTTGTTGAAGTCGATATGGAGGTTCTCCATCATCTTTGCCGCCAGCCCAACACCATCCATACACAATCCATTCCGAGCCATGTAAGGATTTTGTCTATGGGCGTGCGTTAGCGTCATGAAACTTAACAGAAACGGACTAGATACCTGGTAAACCATGGATGGTCTCGAATACGCTCCAAGGTGAATCTTAAGCTTATATCAATCGCCATCATGCCTCGTAGTAGTGCTATTGTTGTCGTGGTCAGTGTCTCGCAAGTTCCTGCAGGATTTTGGCAACCAACAAAGGACCTCGTTAGGAATAAATGGCCAAGGCTCATATGTAGGTCGTCCTTTCGATTCTACATACTTCACGTACTCCACTGACCGACTCGTTGGCTCATCCCATGGTGTATTGCCAACCAAAAGGGTGAACAAGACTACACCACAAGACCATATATCAACAATATCAGCTCTATACGAACCTACGATAACCTATACAATTCAGCTATTGTCAGCGTCAGGTATCAGTATTAGCGTCGGTACAAGTGACCTCAGGCGCAGCATATGGTGGCGACCCGCAGACAGAGGTCGAGTCTCTGTATTTCCCCTGATATTGGAAAAGAACGGCCAGACCAAAATCGGCAATCTTAAGGTTCCCGTTATCATCCAGTAAAATGTTTTCAGGCTTAAGATCTATAATGAATCACAATACTACCCAATGAATATACGGCCGAATACTGCGTACCGCGATGGGCAATTCCCTTGCCATGCATCCATGACAAACCCGAGATGAGCTGGACGAAATAAAAGTGTGCTATATCCTCAGGTACCCCTACATCCGCCTCTGTTTACACTTAGCTTCTGTAATGAATTGATGGTCCAACACTCACCAATTTTATCGAACAAATCACCACCGGCCGCATACTCCATGGCAATCCATAGCCACACATCGTCTTCTCCCCAACCATAGAAGGCGATTAGGTTTTCATGGCCACCGCTAAGTTTGTGCAGTTCAACCTCGAATATTAACTGTCTTGGACTGATATGCCCCCGCTCTAAGGCGTGCTGCTTATGTATAAACTTCACTGCGAATATCCCTTGATCTGATTTCCCTTTCTTAACACTGGAGTTCGTCAGTCTATGGGTGCGCATGCGGGAGATGATTTGAAAAAGGATTCATACGCGGCATATGCGCCTCGCCCAATCGTTTTAGACACGATCTCGAAGCCTAGGGTTTCTGGCAGCGGATCGAGTTGTGTAAGCGTCGTCTTTCAGTTTCAACGGCACGTCAGCCAGTTGACTTTGGTTAGGGCAGAATGGACGCTTACCATTTAGGCCACGATAAGCGCGAACTCTCCACAGCACAAAGGTAGATATTAAACGCAATGGAGTGTTGTCGTTGGCGGGGAAGTGGGATATTAAAGTTTAGCGTGTCTCGGCTCTACTGTGTGCTTTCGGGAGAGTAGCGCGGTGTAACCTATATTGCCGGGTGACCGGCCATGATGGGGTTACCGACCACTTTGCGTGCATGTCTATTTTGCTAGATGAGTAGTCTGAACCACCCTTCCTGACCTTGTAACTACAGGAGGCCTCAGACAAGCTTCCAGGCGACGATTTCTATGCTCTGGAGCACCTTCTGGATGCAAAATATCATCCACATCCACAATTTCACTCCCAGAATCCAGATCATCCACAACTTCCTGTTTGTCAGTTTTCTCCTACTCACTTATTTCATACACAGCAATTTTCTTTGTGCAAGTACTCATCATTTGGGTTATACTGGAAGGGCTCAGAATACTACTAGCTGCAGGAGCAGCTGTAGCTGTAGCAATGTTGTTTATTTTGGTGCAATTTTATATCTTATTGTCTATATTAATATTTACATCAGCAAAGTTCATCATTTTTGCTGGGAGTATTTGGGACTTGTCGGACCAGAAACCCTGGGTAGTCAAATCCCAGAGTTGAATAGACTGATGCAGTGGTCTTCAAGTGCATGTGGGACCACCTGGGAGCACCAACGACAAGCATGGGAGTGCTGGTGACAAGCCTGGAACCACCTCAAATCACCGTAGCACAGTCTGGGTAAAACAATATCTTCTTTGGGTACACTGCAGGCGAGCCTGGAAATCATAGCAACTACTTATTGTTCAACAATTTTTAAACACATGAATTCAGTGTGTATTCCCACTTATTTATCTACGTATCTATATATCTACTAGCACAGGAGACGGCATCGCTGCCTAAGGTGGGGTTTGAACTGAGGTCGGTATAGCATGCGTAATTCAGTATGATAGTTGACAGTCCTCGATGTATGTGACCAAGAGAGCGGGGAACACAACAACAAAAAAGCTTGGCCAAGCTCATGATTGTTAGTAAGCACTCATATATTTTGATGTCCTCAGGTCTGGCGGAAAGAGTGCAGCATCTTGCAGCAGTGGAGTCAGAGGCAGTATCGATAGTAATCACAGTGGTATACCACTAGACCATCGTTGCCGGTGATGTATAGTAGTGATTTGGCATAATGAACACATATGAGGAATTTTGGTCAAAAAAACACGTTTATTCATAATTCCATAAGTACTTAACCACACAACAACAGTTCTTGATATACAACATTTTTAGTCTCCCTTGTGTCATTGACTTCACTTGTAAGCTTATGACATGCATCTCTGCGTCTGATGTGGGATACATGGCAGTAGAGTTAACCATGTGAGAAAACGTTTGAATGGAGGTTCAAGAGTACATTATCCAGTGTTAGACCATGACAACTATTGAATGTAGTAGCATAAGCCAATCGAAGAGGAAATTGATGACGTTGGATAGTCCCAGAGCAGTTAAGAGGCTGGAACACAAAAGATGTGCAAGGTATACAGACAGTGAGACAAAGTGAAGAATAGTCAATGAGAAAAATTCGAATGAATGTTTGGTGTAAACGTCAGACCAATACTCATCAATTTTTGACCAGACACTCATTGATGTCAATTTTCCTCATAATGGTACCAATACAACCATGTTTTAACTTGAGTTCGTGGGCAGGGACTCCATTTTCTCGTTGAAGAGCAACATAGTCCATTGAAGCTGCAGGATGGTCTATTGGCAGACTTCCGTCTTCCTCTATGATCAAATTGAAAGTGTAATATGTAACTGAAAGAAGTTAGCAGAGAAAATCGAGTTGAGTGGAGATATGGAAAACCTGGTTTGTGTGGTAGACAGTTGAGCATAGATGTTATGGGGGTAATTAAATCCCAATAATTAATACAACATTTGTTAGACTAAGTACAGCCACCTATCAAAACCCCAACCCTTGTCTTTCCCAAGACTCAACCTCTTATCATTAAATGAGAGCTCACCACCCTGCATCTCCATCAGCAAAATGTAATTCGGTCCAAAAGCCATATGCAAACCTCCCAGACACTCCGGTAGCCCTCAGCAGTGCTTCTAAGGACTTCCAGATGCTCCCAGCCCCCCCTGGAGCTTTGCAAAGTGGTCTCGGACTCTGCAAGAGCATTCTCATGTGCTCCTGAAAGCACCTGCAGTGATGGCAGTGCATTCAGGATGCTACGAGATTTGACTATTAGGATTGTCAAATTTTGGAGCTGCTGAGACCTCTGCGCAGGTCTGCGGGAGACTTGGTGCACTATTCTCACACCAGTGGTTCTTAGGGTTCCATAACCACAAGGCATTTCATCGATCATATTCGTCTTTGTACAGTCACAACATTAGCTACATCATCATATGGCATGCATTATCTAAGTCTCTCGATATATATCCATACGGAGATACAGGGATATCGGAGATGGACTCAGTGACAGGGAGTATATATTCGAGACCCCGGGGTAGATAGACATCATCTAATTATATGAAATACACACTGTACGATTCGCAGCTCTTGGTCTCACGCACTCTTGCCGAGCTTGGTAGATCTGCGCAATTTGGGTGAATGCTCACGCACTGTTGTCAAGCATTCATAGATCCACTCAATTTGTGTGGTTCATCATGGCTGGGTATCCCTTCATATTCTCACACCCTCGAGTGGACTTAGGGATGCACTAGGAGGCCGTTGGTGAGGGAGTTTGGAGATGCACTTGGAGGCTGTGATCGTGCGAACTTGGAGACTGTAATCGAGTGAGTTTCATCAGCAATGACCCTAATTTCCGTCTGAAACTCCCGGGTGTTCCGGATGGCTCTGATGGCTCTGACGGAACCTCGTGCCCTCGGACAGAAAATTCCACGCTACCCGTCGCCCAAGCGATGGGTCGCATTGCATACGTACCTCCTTTGCTTTGTGGTGACGTATACCCATCATCAGAACGACACGTGTGTTACACTCTTCGCATGGGCTGCAGTTATGCTGAAGCACTTTACACAACGCCTGGCAATGTTTATGCCTTTCTCCGGCCAAGTGCCACATTTTACCTCTCTGCTTATTGCTATATATGGGATGCCGCACTCTCCCCATATATGTTTAGTTTTGAGATGTTGACACTTATTACAATACAGTGTTCGCTTCGGATACATCGCTTGCCGTTGCATTTGCTTCGCCATTATCGTATTTTACAGGTCTGAAATATACTGTCCAATGTTCACACTCTCTAGGACTATGCCCTCAGTCCTCCACATTCTGCGTTGATCCATCATTGGCTAGCGATGCTTCTTCCTCCTCATCCGCATCCGCATCATCACCATTGTCGCCCTCATACCCATCGACATCACTGGTTGCCAGGTCAAACCTCTCGAGTTCAGTCGCGGGCCCTTGTCGCCGGCTGGCGGTGGGGATGGCGTCGCGCTCATCTCTTTCGTCACCTTCATCTTTGTAATCCCCGCTGCCCCCTGGCATCCCGAAATGCATTTCGTCATCCATGCAATTGTTGTCTATCAGGATGTTTGGGTCGGTGCATCCGATGTCAGGCTCCTCAAGTGCTACTTCGGAGGTCAAATAGTCAAGAAGAATAGCATTGTCAACACGCGCTGCTTCCATGCTGATGACCTCAGCTGGCGTTGGGTTCTCCGCCTGTTGGATCTGACCCTCGACAGTCGCAAGAGTGTTTTTATACACCCTCTGTTGGTAGCTCCCCGGTGGTGTGTTTCAGGTATTCATCAAGAATGTATATGTGTCTGCAACGCCAGGCGAGGTTAACAACTTGCAACGCGTTGCAGCGCAGCAGGATGCGTTCTTACCACCATCATTCTTGTTGTTGAAGTAGTTCGAGTGGTCAGGTCTGTCTGCTTTCAGCATTGACTTGGACGCTTTCGGATGAACACCTTTGTTCTTTTGCCACTCCACGACAGCATGGCGCAACGCGGTGCAGGTAACCATGATCAGTGGCAAGGGTATATGACCGTCCTTGTCGTTAATCAGGGAATTGTAAAGTCCATCAGCATACTTGCCACGGTTATTCGCCCGATGATAGAATTTGATGTAGATAAACCCCGGGATTGCTTCCGCCAGGAAGTGAAGTGGACGCTGGCCATTAGTTAGCAGCTTTCGACTCTCTCTGGGTTGGATTTGGACCACGTACACCACCTTCCACATGCTCCGCCACAGGAAAATAATACTTATTGTCTGCCAGACGGGAATCAATGAATTCCAAACGCTCTGCGGCGGATTCAAAGCGGTGGAGATCATAAAGCTCTGCTATGTTGTCCCTTGCTGATTGAATGAAATGGGATTTAACCTTATCGACTTGTGCTCGAACCTGGTACTGGTTTGAGCATGTAATATCCAACGTGGGCCATTGCTTCAGCATACCTCTTTCAAGATCTCTTTTGTGCACGCCTCAAATGCTATGGACCAAATGTTGTTCTGCTGCATAGTGGTGTTCCATTACTTCTCTATTATCTGCCAGTGTGGGCCTTCAGCTAATGCTTTTGCAACGCATCGGGTTGCATAACTTACCATCTCCAAGTCACTTGCACTCATAAACGGCCATCTGTTCCACATGTAGAGCTCCAGGAGTCTGCCCGTTTCAAATACAGAACGCGTCATGTCTGAGTGTCCAAATCGATCGATGCTGCGACTGCCAGAGACCATTGATCAAGGTGTAGACACCGCCTGGGGTTGCAATTGCCACTGCCTCTGTCTCTGATTCTTTTCGGTAGCTCGCATTCGCAGTGGATTTGTAATGATCGCGCCGGCTTCTGGATTCGGGATGAGGGTAGGCAGGTTTTGAAGACCGCTGGGAGGAGTGGGAGTGCTAGCAATGACGGATGCGGGGCTGGATACAACGCGACGCATTGAGTCTGTCTGTATCATTCTGCTGAGAGCTGGTGTGTTACGACTGGTTGTACCCGGCGTGGCGGTTGGAGTAATTATTGCCCGTCGCTGTGCAGCGGACGGGGTGGAAGTCACTCGTTGAGTGATATCTGCAATGCGAGAATTGTTCAGCGAAGATGAGGGGGTGGAGTTCTGAACTTGGATTGTAGAGGGTACGGAACTCCCTCCTTGAGAGGAATACCTCTCGCCAGCCGGTATGGAAACGCATCTCTTAGCAGGCGGAAGTTGAGAATTCCCCGAAGGCCCACGCTTTTGTTGATCCTGACGATTTGCAACACTTCAAACATTACATACGACTGGAGTCGTGTCAGGGTGAGGGCTTTGGGAAGGCATATTCTGATATAGATGTTCGACTTTAAGAAGGTAGGAATAATATCCTCTGCATGCATATGCAACGGCAGGTGAGGTAGACTCCTATTTGAGTGACCATGGACGGATTCAACAACCAAGGGAGGCGCAGTGTAGACAGCGCTAGACTCTAAACACTGACAATACTCGGGGATGAGATCCCTTCAAAAGCATTCAATTATGGGGTTAACTGCCATCAGATTGAACTCAGATTAAAATGAGCATTGATATTCACTGTTACAGCAACGTCTGAAGGTCCATTTGCATCGCGGGAAGGGTGTTTATGCCATCTTGGCGGGATTATCATCGTATTGCACTCGTTCTTGGCACAATACTTCGAACCATCGATTGTGTATATCTTCAGCTTCCCAGTGGAGATCCCCCTTTGGCAGAGCTAAAAGCATCGCAAAGCGAACAATGACGTATTCTCTATCCTATGACATCAGTTGGGTGTGCTTTTTCCACTGCTAGGCGTTGGTAGCCGTGTTGGATGGTTGCACAGTTGGGACAACTTGAGACCTACTCAGTTTGCTCTGAGATGCACAAGGTCTGAGCGGTAAAAGTTGTATGTGATGCCAAAGCAAAACCCAGAGTCGCAAACTGTCCTCACCGCGAGTACTAAATCTCGTCCTGTGGATCCTCATTCATGAGGTGCCTGGTGGATGTGCAAGATGAAGGCTGGGCCGTTTTGTGTTCATGAACCAACAAAACGCAAGATATGAACCAAATTGCAGGAACCCGAGTATATATATCCCTTCTTCCCGCCTACCCCTCGATTCTTTTTTCCTCCCGTATTAAACACACCGCCAGCAATTAAACACACCGCCAGCATCCTGAACTATCTCGACGTCACGTGACTTGCACCAAACAACGCCTCTCGTTCCAACACTCACCCGATAACCTACACAACTTTGTATGTTCACTTTGGGCTTCCTTCCGCTATGTTCAACTGTATCATAACGCTAACGCCTCGGATGTAGATTCATTGTCAACTCGCACTGATGGCACCAAAGGGCAGCCGCAAAGGAAAAGGGAAGACCACTGCTAGGGCAAAAATGCCAACATCGGTTATGAATGGACGCCTGTCGTTGGATCGGCACCGTGAAAAGGGATTCATCTCGGAACACATCGGTGTACTCATACGGTTATACAATGTTTGCGGCGTCAAGGATGTGAGGGCCTGGGACCACTTTTATGAAAAAATCTTTCTTGATCCAGTCACGACTCTCCACTTTTCACAATTCCAGCTGGTTTGACCCCACCGCAGGAGCAGGAGTTCACCTCTTCGCAAGTGGTGGGCAGCGTTCCGCTCACATATGGGGCAAATGTTCGACAAAACCCGCAATCAAATGAACAATTGGAGGTGGGACAACCCCCGTGCCTTTGGGGATCAAGTCAATCACTCCAATCCGCAGACAACCAGCTCGGGAAAGGTTAAACGCACCGGCGAGCATTTCTCTTGGTACGGTAGCGATGATCCCAGGGTAAAGATTGAGCCACCAAGCTGCCGGCAGTACAAGCCAGGCGACTTCCTGGCCGTTAGACCACTCAATTGGGATGACACAATCGACGAGGATGATGATGATGAAAACTGGGTAGATCCTGGACCGCCGAGAGGTGGAAGGAGCCATCCTGGCAATGGCAATGAGAATGACAATGGCAAGGGTGAGGAGGACATGCAGGGCAGTGAGAAAGGGACCTGGAAAGGGAAGTGAATAAAGGACGGGAAGGGGAAAGGGAAGGGGAAGGGGAAGGGAAACGGTAAAGGGAAAGGTATTGTTGACCAAACCCCAGGGGGAGATGATATCTCTCGTGCTGTTGCTTTGCAGTTACAGAAGGAAAGGTATGAGGCAGACTCGGACACGGAGGGCTAACGAAAGCTGGTATAGTTAGTGCAGAAATCATCGCCTGCCGTGTTAATTTCCTCAGATGATGATACCGACTCTACCGAGAAGTTGGACGGCGAATATGACTCAGACAATGATTCTGATGTGGATATGCGCATAGAGAATGATGTGGACGCACCAGACGGCATTGATTTAGACAGCAATGTGGATATGGAAAGGGATGGTGATGATGATGAGGAGGAAGATGATGAGAAGGAAGTTGAAGAGAAGGAAGATGAGGAGGAGGTGGAGGAGGAGGATGAGGATGAGGAGGAGGATAAGGATGAGGATGATGGCAAAGAACCTCGGACGATAGGCCAGGGAGAGATGGTAAATACATCGGCTGACGATGCTGATACCATGGTAGACGATGAGCCAACCGCGCTACCGCCGGCGCCTGCCCCATGGCCACAAACCCCGGAGCCTCCCCCATGACCACGAACTCCGGAGACTCATACCCTCAGTGGGCTGGAGTTTTTGGGGCTTGTGACGCCGCCAGAACCTCGCCCAGCGGCGCCAACTCTGCGAGAAGCTGAGGCAGCCGGAAACACCTGCGATGTCGATGTGGAGCAGCAGCTACTCGGCAAATCGGCAGGTTGCGACAGTCTCCCCGATGTCCCTCTCCTGGATGTCCCTCTCCCGGATGTCTCTCTCCTTGATGTCCCTCTCCCTGATGTCCCTCTCCCTGATGTCCCTCTCCCTGAGGCGCGCCCGGATGGCTCGGTAGGTGAGGAGTGAACCAGTCCTCGCGTTGCAGAGGAGGCGTGCGTTTGGGTTAGAGTCGGGTTGTTGTCTCGTGGGTTTCCTTTTCTGTAATCTATTCATCTGAGGCACTGATTAAGGCATGCGTGGAGGTGTTTTGTTCGTTTTGGTTAGGGTTGTGGGCTTGTTCGTTTCATCTGTTCAAATCTATTTATCTCAGGAATTGATTTTTACCCGCGTCATGAGGTTTTTGGATTGCTCAGGGTTTATTTTTTATTTATTTATAGTATTATGGGACATTGCGCATGCAGTGTTTTTGCAACTCCTGGCGTGATGGTTGAGGCTCAATAAATCTCTCAACTATGGTGAGCTTATACCCACACCAGTCTGCTGAGGCCCAGCTCCAACTGTGGTCCTTTTCTACAGTGAATACTCCACTCCTCCCATGTCGTCGACGATGCCAGTGAAGACCTCATTCCGTTGCCCCAAATTTTCATGCCGAAAGAAGTTCAACTCAGACAGCTGGCGACTTAAACATATCAAATTACACAATCCTGAACACCTTCAAGTTGCAAAGAATCTGACTGTTCGCACCGTGCCCCGACTCGTTGAACCCGCTCAGCGTCGTGAATTCAACGCGAACAAAGTATCAGTCGAAGACTTCGACGCGGTTCCCTACCTCGAACAGGTTGAAAACGTTGCAGACTAGGAGTCTCAACCACCGCCACCTCCTCTGCCGCTGACAGAAACATACCCCGGCGCTGGCGCTCCGCTGAGCGATTCCATTGCTGAGCCATAGAAAAGAGACGCTCAGGGTTGCCTTGAGACGAACCTACAGAACAATCCCTACTACCCGTTAGCGACGCGTGAAGAGTACAAATATATCCAGTGTGGGATCCAGATAAAGGGTATGAAGACGTACTATGACAACGTGCTGAAGGAAGAAAATACAGCTCTGAGTTTCCCAAGATTGAAAAACGGTGATCGCGTCCAGAAGCTCGTGGCTAGCATGCCAGAGGATCAGGCTCTCAGGGAGTGCGAACTACACACTCTCGAGGACATGAGATGGAATGACAATCACCAACAGCCTATCAAATACTGGGGTCGAGACATCATCAAAAGCATGAGATGGTTGATGCGGCAGCCAGCCTACGCCGAGCATCTCATTTACGCCCCGCAGCATTGCTTTAACAGCGATACGCTACCGAAATGCCTCTATACTGCAATGCACACTGCGGACTGGTGGTGGGAGACACAGGTAAGCAGAGATACTCGAGGATAATAACGTGCTAATCGAGGTTAAAGCAACGCTCAGACTGGGGGATACACTGGTTCCGTTGATCTTCATGTCCAACGGAACACATCTCTCGAATTTTGCTGGCGACAAGAAACAGTTGCCTGTGTATATGACAATTGGCAATCTATCTTCGAAGATCCACCAGATGCCCTCAACGCACACTGTCATAATGGTCGCTCTCCTGCCGATTCCAATCAACAACCGCAATAATCTCCAGAAGCAGCGGGATGAGCAGCGGCAAACAAACCAAGAGGTGCTGAACGAAGTACTCCAGCGGGTACTCGAGCCTCTCACATTTAAACAAAATCCCAATGCTGAGAGTGGGTATTAGAACGTTCTCTGTGCATATGGCAACTTCAGGCGTTGCAAACCGGTTTTAGCAGCAAGGCTTGCAGATTGCCCTGAGTATAGCGACCTACATCATCTCGAGCGGCATATCCGTTTATTGTGCGAGTGTCCAAAGAACGAACTTGGAGATTATGTCCCTTCTGACAAGCAACACTCCTGGTGGGATCACAATGTATATAGAATGCTCAGCGATGCCAACACCAAGGCTGCCGATGCCAAACTCTCGTCGCGCCATGTCCACCGAGGATTCAACTTGTTTCGACATATTCCCTGTATCGTGAGCGACCTCCCGAAGCTCGACCTCCTCCATACAATGCAGATCGGCATCCTTGACCACCTCCAGAAGTTGATTTTCCACTTCATGAAGACGCAGAAATGGCTTGACAAGTACAATGCAATCTGGTTATCCGTGCCAGCTTACCACGACCTCACACCAAAAAATACGTCATCTGAAGAAGTTTCTCAATGGAATGGGAAGGAGATGAAAGAAATGAGCCTGTACCTGCTTGGAGTTGTAACCCAGTCTCTACAAGGCGGAAGCCCCACTCAGCGTCCCGTATTCAATGGTGCAATTGAGTGCACACGGGCATTGATAGAATTCTATATGTATGCTCGATATAAATCTCACGATGATGCAACTTTGAGCTACATGGAGGTCGCCTTGCATCATTTTCACACCTTCAAAGATGTTTTCTTACTTGGGCGAGCCGGCAAAAAGGCGAAGGCCAGAGCCAATGCCCTGAGAACGGATCGCGTGAAGAAGCGAAAGGTAGACAATGAAACAAATGCTGAACTTGGACGCCGTCCAAGAAGCAGCGGAAAACGAACGCCCGGCGGGATTATATCAGCCACGAGATAGATGTTCCAACGAGTTGGATGCCGACTTAAACTTTCCGAAGATCCACTTGATGTCTCATTGGGTCGAATAGATTCGTTGATACGGAGCCTTGCAACAGTATTCTACCGAGAGACATGAACAAGCACATAAAACGAACCTCAAGGATGGTTGGAACACCTACAATCACAATCTCAACTATCTGCCACAAGTAATCATCTTTCAGCATCACATTCTCTGCTTCGAAATCAGAGAGCTCAATCTCGAAGCCCTCGCTCAGCGTCGGGAGAACAACGCTGCCGCCTGCAAAGTCCTCCCTTCTGGTGCTGATCTGGCTGCCCCCCTGGGCTCCCAGTCATATGCAAAGCCCGAATTCATGGGGCCCCAAAACCGCCGTGATGGGAAGCATCCTGACGCTATGATCCAAGACTTCACAGCAGTACTCGACAATACACAAGATGCAACGCATCGCGTGGAAATATACAGCGGCACACGGGAGTTTATCAATCATAAGAGTCGTAACAAGGCCTATATATCGGATGAACAACTGCACGCAATGGAGCTCTGTATTTACCATGGCATTAAGGTTCAAGTTGAGGGTTTGGATGGCGAACGCAGATCTCAGATGTGTCGATGCACAGGAAGCCAGAGCTGGTGCAGAGGGGATCGACGGAACGACTGGGTATGGGTAAAGCAACGCCCGGGGAGGTGTTATGGCATGCTGAATGGGCGTCTCCCGTGGCAACTGCAACGACTATTCAAAATCAAACTCCTAAACGAGGATGGAGCTTTCGTTGAGTACTGGTTAGCCCTGGCGCTCCTCACAATACCTGAAAACTCGGGTAACTTGGATCCCGTCTCGAAATATGTACAAGTGAGAAAAGCACCGGCAGCTGTTGCTTTGCAAGTTTTCAGCGTGGGAAATATTGTCGGCTGCGCGCACGTCATTCCAGAGATAGCTACTAGTAGTACGACAGGAGACGGACGGAACGAGCGATGGATTGTCAATAGCCACATAGATCTGGCCACTTGGAATGATGTGTATAATTAGTAAAGAGAGAATTGCAATTTGCACGCAGGTAGAAGGAACGCGAGGAGAGATTATCGCAGCGTCACCCATCGCAATCCCGTATGATTAGTAAACAGAGAATTGCATTTCGCGCGCAGGTAGAAGAAATGCGAGGAGAGATTTTCGCAGCGTCACCCATCGCATTGCAATCCCGATGAATGTGCGTACCCCATGAACCCATTCCGACGTATGGTCACAGTTGGCCACAACGCCAGAGTGATTGTTTAATATAGGAGACCCACAGAACTAAAAGAAACGGTGAAACAGAGATCAGAGGGCGATATGGAACGCGACGCGTTGAATTGACGCCGGGCATGGAATAATCCGCCACCGGGGTGTCTCTGATGGCTCTGACGGAGCCCATCCACTCTAACGGAGATATTCCGCCCAGACGGAAATATTTTTTGCTGGTGTTACAGGTACACTTGCAGGCTGTGATCGAGCGAGTTTGGAGATGCACTCGGAGGCCGTGAGCAAGCGAGTTTGGTGATACACTTGGAGGCCGTGATTGAGCGAGTTTGGAGATGCACTTGGAGGCGGTGACCGTGCAAACTTGGACGCCGTAATCGTGCGAGTTTGGAGATACACTTGGAGGCTGTGATCGAGCGAGTTTGGAGATGCACCTGGAGGCCATAATCAAGCGAGATTGGACGAGTTCTAGGAGGCGGTCAACCTGGAGGCGGTAGTTCGGGAGGGAGGCGTGACGGGAGTTGAGACTCTATTCATTGGCTAACCCGCAATTTTGCAAATGAAGAGAATTGAGTACAACATGGTCTGCCGAGAGATGAGAGACTGCCTTGCGAGCGGGAGACAGTCGAACTTGGGATGATGCAGTCTGCGGTGTGTGTAGTACTCAGTGTATGCTGTACTCGGTGTATGCTGTACATGGTGTATGCTGTGCTCAGTGTATGATGTACTCGGTGTATGCTGTACTCGGTGTATGCTGTACTCGGTGTATGCTGTACTCGGTGTATGCTGTACTCGGTGTTAACTCTTGATCATGGCAAGGAGAGATAGAGAGGGATGACTTAACTTCGTGTTCTTAGGTAATGGTAGAATTCAGTACAAGAAAGAGAGAGATGTGAGGGTACAGGGGAAATCATCATGAGAAACTGGGACTTAAGAGAATTTTGTGTGGGAGTCAATTGACCATCCCCAATACGGCAGGTATGAGTCCCGATCCGGCATGTAATTACACCGATACAAGGTCTTCCCAACTCAATCAGGTGACTCATATACCTGGATTTCTCATATCCGCTTGTATCGTCCACATCGATCTCATCTTCATCCCCCATCTCTCTCTTTCCTGTCCACAACTCAACTATGATCGCAGAACACAAACTTAAGTCATCCCTCGCTATCTCTCCATGCCATGATCATGAGTTGACACCGAGTACAGCATACACCGAGTACAGCATACACCGAGTACAGCATACACCGAGTACAGCATACACCGAGTACAGCATACACCGAGTACAGCATCCACCCA
>Ga0307512_10001902_pt1 | contig 27883 bp, 24 predicted proteins | sample 14_EM_MG_FD_200267 | JGI IMG/M metagenome (GOLD analysis project Ga0307512, IMG submission 200267) | Populus trichocarpa ectomycorrhiza microbial communities from riparian zone in the Pacific Northwest, United States - 14_EM | ecosystem: Host-associated > Plants > Roots > Unclassified | place... | reverse complement strand
AAAGGGTGGGCAAGTAGAGAATTATTCGGATACGGAGGGGGTGGGTCATCAAATACTGTCAAGGGGTCAGGGTTTATCGCGGATTCGATTTGTGAGAGCCCGTCATAGTTCGCAAGGCTAGACGTGCTACCTCGATGAGATTGAGGCAGCGATATGTTAGTGGGCATGGCCATGCGGGAAACACCTTGGATGTATGGTGTAGGATACGGATGTTGGGTTGCGAGCTAACTTGGCATAAGCACGGAGCGGGATATGAAGACGAGGGAGACGTACATGTTCGCGAAAAGAAGCCTGCTTCTGCTCGCGGTCATGGACACGGGATTCTCGATGATACGCACTGTGAAGCGGCGAGGCTTCATACATGTTATCGAGGCGGTCAGATTGTAGTGTTTCCTGTCCAGAACGCAACGTCGGAGGTTGTATTATTACGGACTCGAGAGGGCACCACGCCGCGGAGGGCGTGACCAAAGGCGTAGCCCATTCATAGCCAACAAAGATATTGTTTGTCTGAGGAGCGAACTGGGGAGAGTCCATGGAGGTACTGGTCACGGATGCCGTGTACTGGAGGGAAGCACCATAGCAAGTGCAACGGTCATGGATTGGGCACGACATGAACGCGACTACGAATGAGACCGGGCAGATGAGTCGTCGAATACCAAGGAGATGAGAGGTAAAGAAGAGAAAGGAACGTCCGCTGAGTTCACACGGCGTATGCGTCGGCCTTTAGGCCATCTTGGAGGAAGACACTAGTCTGAAAAAGAAGCCAGCCTGGGGATCATTGACAGTGATAATTATTTATTCGTATTAGTGATTGATCGAGGGGTGAAAAAAAGGCAGTAAATCGATTTTTTTTGACACTACTCACGCTTCCCTGGCATCAAGCGCTCTCAAACGCCCCGTTGCCTATTTACGACATATTTTAACTCTTTTGGGGGGCATGCGCTAGTTGGATGTGGACGCCTATCGCGACCGCTTAACCAAGCGGGCGCGGTCACAGCACGTCTGAGGCCGCACGTGGGGGAATGTGTCTTATCTTGGACCTTGGCTAGCCAAAAATCACGATTCACATACAGACAAACTGGGCCAGACTGATCCCCGGGCGGCGGTGAGGATGGACCCCAACCGAGCTTTGGTAAGTGGGAAAGGGAAAGAGGGCGACGCGACAAACACGCGTCCCAAGGCCATTTCACAGGGCAGATACGAAACATCGCCGCACTGGCAGATGTCCAGTACCTAAAAATGCTGCCTCACATGACATTCCGAGTACCGGTGATGCTGTATGCCGTTGAATGGTTGAACAGACTGTATTCCAATGCCCTTGGTTTTCAACATGCCATGCTAGTGGCAGTGGCAGCAACTGCGCTTTGCCTGACACGCAGATAGATCTGGGAATACCAGCTGCCGGTCTCAGGCCTGGAGACCGGTGTACTCACGGTGATTATGTAACGGGGACTTGCGACACTCGCACGTCGCACGGGCCGTGATGCCCAGCCAGAAATGGAGGAGCGCCTTTCCAGAATTGGGATGAGCGCGCCCACTGCCACGCCGCCCGCTGCCCTGCGAATGGAGGGTTTTCAAGATCATACAATGGGACAGGGTCCAGGGCAGCACCCAACACCCACATAATCTGTCTTCCTGGAAGAGGCCCCGATCCACAGGCCGCATATTAGTTGGCCCTACCAGCTGACGTCCCCTCTGACCCTAAACTAAAATGATTCGAAAATGACCGTGGCCTGTACGCCTGCAGAAGTTCCAGACCCAGACCTACGTTATTGAGAGTTTGCGAGCACGTGGCAAGGAGGCACGATGGCAACAAGTTAGTAAATAATTAGGGGAAATGGGTCGGCGCGAAGGCAGCTTATCTCCTTTGAGACATTCAATTCAAAAACTCCGGGGTGAGGTAAGGCCGTGTAGTAAACAAAAAGGAAAGTACTTTGACAGAAGTTTCCTTGATTGTATTAGCACTTGAGATAATAGAGATATGGTTCCCAGTACGTAGCGATAGCGACGCAACTGAACGAACACAGAACCTGCTCCTTCCCTGTCCAATTTTCGGTCAGACGGTCAGAGTTATTCTCCCACTGAAGCGCCTCCCACGGTCGACTGCACTTCACCTGAGGAAAGGTTTGCGCCTGGGCGGGGAATGAGACTAACCACGATGCAATGGACGAATGGAGACTCGGACGTCCTGTCGTTTAACCATGGGGTGCCTGGCAGAGAGCGCAATGCCGACGCGGCCGCATGCCACCTTTCCACGAATGAACCTGCTCCGAGCTGCTTAGTGTCATGCAAAGTACATACGTATATCATACGGTGTTGTACTAGCAGCGATCTTTGGCCTCACGGTACTGTATGTGGCAACGTAATGCGTGTGATCATTTCAAGATATCCACAGCAAGTTGAACTTTCTGTCAAAAAGCCTACACCACAACCTCGGTCTAGTACCTGGTCAAAAAAAAACCATTCCGTAACCATTTTTGTACTCGATAACCAAGAAAAGAAGGTCGCCGACGCTGTGCCACACTCGATCAGGCAGGGGCGTTCCAGAGAAAAGGGTGTTCCATCTACCTCAGATCCAAATCGTTGAATGAGTGTCTTTTCCCATCCCGCGGATGCACAAGGACGATTCCTCTCGGTCTATGCGCATGACACTGCAAGAAATGCATGCATAGGTAGAAATCGATCACGTGCTTTAATAGTGTACTGTAGAATGGAGACACCTGGATCTCGATCAGGGGGCCATCTACTCGGGTAATGGGGCAATCATAACATAATGATGTTCTTTCAACCTTCCACTGTACGGTACCGCGCTAGTGCTCTGGAAAGTTACATCCCACCCCCACACCGTACCTACCTCATGGAAGGGGCTGATCAGATATGTGGACATAAACGGACCTCCGTCTCTCATGCATTCAGGGCATTGAGACACAAACACAACGTGGCCGAATGGCCAGGCCGTAGACATCGGTTCAACGAAAATGGTTCAAGCTCGAGGTCCTATGTAGGAGGGTAGCTAGCTGCCGGACTAGTTCCGGTACCAAATTTACGAGGGTACTGCGCGCTGCTAACAACTGCACATCCATCGCAATTTTGTTTCTTGCCGAGAGACTCAGGCACGCAATCGATCATCTCGCTGTGGTGGTGTCGAGCCACAGACTAGCCCTGCAAAAACCAAGGGGAGGTTACAGCATCGCATGGCAAGTTGCGCAGCCACGGTTACCACGCCGCCACGGCGACCTGCGCACATTCGGTGGAACACGGTGCCGGCAGCTGGCAGCTATGATGGCAGTGCTGCCATCCACATTCGACATCAAAGGGATTTTTCCGAATCACCTGTCGGTAACCGTGATGCGCACCCCGTAGATTAATAACAACAAAAAAAAAAGGCTCTTTCTCCACAGAAAATCCCCAGGCACCGCAGATCGTACAGGCGGGGTTCAGTTCCAGACGTGATCACCGGCAGTCCCAAGTCCAGAGGGGGCTGTCACGCTGCGCCCATGTTTGCCATTGGTTTCCTCAGAGGACCATGGGAGTGCCAAGTTGGTACCTTGTGTGCAAGTCGTCTAGCCATTGTCAAGCGTCGGGACACACGGGCATACTGGGTATGTGGGTACAGTGCCCTCGATTGCGCTTTTGGGAGTACGAAGGATGAAGCCACTCAATTCGCCTGCTTTTACGGTACAATACCCCAACCTTCATTCCTGTTGCCCACCATGTCACCCCAGATTGTGCATACGTGCATGTGAGACGTACGGCTACGGTCGTGGACTCGTGGCCCGAGTGTTCCACGTTTTTTCTTTCTATTGAGCTTCTAGTGGGAAGACGACGATCATCGGACGATCATCACGCATCATCATCTCAGCAGTCGCTTGCCAAATAACTCAATGTCCGCAAGTCAGGTACTGAATCCGTCACGTTTACTGACAGCAAGCGACGAGATACAGTACAAGCACTTATCGAAGCAAATCCCAGCCAGGCACCGACTGCCGAGAAGCCCTAGGATCCGGACATCAATGCCTTTGAGTTTCGCCGGCGTGTGAGCCAAGAGCGTCGATGTAAGGCGGTAGTTGTGTCTGTCTGAATGGACTCTGAATATTCTGAATGGTCACGGTTGACATAAGCGCTGATAAGTACGGTGTCTCTAGGCCTGGCCTTCGTATTTTTTTCTTAATTTCTCTGCGCTGCACAGTCTCATTGTTGGCCTTCAATGAGCTTACATGCCAATTTCTATGGGAAAGCAAGTTTGTAGGGAGGAGTATTTTTTTCCCCCTAAAATACAGAATCCTAGGTTATCCTATTTCCCTTACTCTGGGCTTCTCTGGATTTCCATGGGTATAGTTGTGTATATAATATCCCCTTTAGTGCAGTTGCAGTGAAGCTAACATCCAACGGCATGACTGACCAACTGAAACACGTGGTCCTGTTTACAATATCCACCCAAGTCCGGTTGGAACATTGGAGAAATTATTTCCACCTCGCACCACTCGCACCTCGATGGGTAATCTCTCCCCAGTGCTCCCCCAGAGCGTGGCAATTCTTTGATTTTATCCATTATCCTCGTCATCACAACCGTCCTTTTATTCTTTTCCCCATCCGGTCAATGGAACGCGGTCGAGACAACAATTGCTCAGAACGCGGTGACATAAAATCTTTGGCCGGAGCCCTTGTCAGTCGCGGTCCACTAAGCATCTATCTCACCCTTGAGCCTTGACCAGATTGACCCATACACACTGCACGCCACATGTCACTTTAACTTCCGATTCCGAAGACCTCGTTCGCCTCCGACTATTTCGTTCCGGTCATGTGCTAGTCAACGGCCTCCCCCCCTTCCCCCCCGCTGCATCATCTCCACGCCTCCACCTCTGCAAAGCAGATAACGAGGATTCCTGTGCGGCTATCGTGGTGGCTCCCTATGCTCCAAGTTGCCCATTCACATGAACGCATTTGACTGAGCTGCAATATATTCCTCTCAGCGCAGTGCGTATTGCCCTCGCCATTGTCACCCTCATTTTCTGACGTGTTTGAATCACAATAAATTTTATCGGACAGAACCGGCCCTATATCACTACCAGCCATGTAAATCCTAGTGGCAAACACCCATCAAAGTTAACCGGGGTCGTGAACATGGCGCGAGTCTAGAGAGCGGAGTATGATGTCAAGCAAGCGGTGTCTCTATTTCATTCGCCTATACAATGATCGACTCTTTTTCACCCCAAATACGTTGTGGCGGGACTGGGGTGTCTCGGTGAGGGGAACCACGGCGTCAGGTGCGGTGCCGTCTAGAGTCTCTAGCCCGGTTGTTGTCCACTCACGGATCGATCCACGATCATTAATCATTACCCGGAACTATCACCAAAAGGACTCAACAAACCACAGCGCCAAAACGATGGACAATGATACGGGTTATCCATCCGCCCAATTAGTGCGAGTGATTATCGATTATCGCCGAGTATGATTGTTTCACGTTCATCTCCGGGCCATGATAAATCGGCCCGAATCGTTGAAATGAACTTCGGAAGGTCATACGGCGTTACGCAGAAGGAGATCCCAAAGGGCTGCCCCATTGGACAGAAGAGGGGTCTAGCTTGTCTGTCGTCCGTGAGATGATAACACGGTCAGTGAGCGAGTATTTTTCTCATGATCGTCAAGGGTGGGGGCTATTCAGGTTCTGACGGTGCGAACATTGAAGGGTCAGAATATTGTATTGTTCGTCGGTACCAATCTACAAAAGCATGCACGAATCTCCTTTAATTTCAGCTATTAAATTCGAATTTTTTTCTTCATTTTTCTATCAGAACGTGCTTTGAAACAGACTCTATAGATTACTTAGGTTCAGAGTCAGGGTTGGTTTTGGCTCTCCGTGTCCGACGCGACGCGATAGCGTCGCTCTATAGGCGCATTGCTCCCGAACAGTTTCAAACCGGGTTGGGCCGACTTCCTGATGCAAGTTATCCAACTTGAAGCCTATACAGTACAATAGTTGCTCCCAGGAATGGGATAGCAACCAGAGGCGCAGTGGCGATATTAATGGCGCCCAATAGCCACGTGCTCTTGAGCAACATCTTCAGTGGTATTTGCGTTTCCCAGAAGCCCAGAGCAAGACGCAGTGTCGTTGACAACAAGGAGGCTGGCGATATACAAATTAAATCCTAGTCCACTACAGTAGTCGTCTGCAAGGCCACTGTCCATCGGTCCGCGGGCATACCTCCATTTGGCCATTTGGCATCAGGTTTGTCCGAGGAACGCTACGTCTTGCCTGTTATTCTACAAGTGGATGATGATGGCAAACACCTCGAAAGTTCCCACTGGCAGCTGGAGCTCTTATTGTAATGACATAGACAACACATCAACGCCATAAGCGTCGAACGGTGTCTGTTAATGGAGTCTGGTATTTGATACATGGGATATGAAAACTTACCAGTGCAGGGGAAATATTTAAATTCCACGGCCTGGTTGATAGGTACCTCAGAAAGGTTTCATCTCATCGTGTGAGCACATTGCCCGACTTCACACCTTCACACGCGCCACTAAATGCGTGCACAATATTGATTGGCGCTGTTTGCCAAAAGCGAGAACGCATGAATAAGGTCATATGATAAAGGGTGGCATAGGGAGGCGCTAAATAAGTTAAACTTAAACAAAAGAAGTCAAATGCAAAGGGAAAAAAAATACCCCATCATCATAGTATTGCAAAGAAACAAGAAATCGAGAGGTGTAAATACCTGGAACGAATGGTTTTCAGCCTCTGTGCAAAGGTAGGGTGGGGTTGGCGGTTTTCAACACAGTGCTTTTCGACGCTAGTCGTTCAAGAAAGATAAGACATAACTCGGTACTAGGAGAAGGGGGGTGGTCGAGGAAAGGGGCTCTGCCCACAATGAAGACGAAGAGAAACGAGACGAAAGATGCACGATGGATATATATGTCAAGGAGAGAGGGGTCATTGAGTGCTCTTCTGTCCGAAAAGGGAGGTATGAAGATATGTTGAGAGGGAGTCGGGTCGGCCATAGGATCGTGGAGGTAGGAAGTTAACAGGTGAAGTAGAACGAAGGGAGGTTGGGAGGAGGACATGATACAGACAAAAATAATGATACCAACAACTCATCAACATTTTGTCCGATAATTCAAAGAGTGGAATTGGTTTGGAAGGGAATGAGGGTTGGACGTAGCCAGAAGACAAGAAAAGTGCCATCACCTACAACATCACGGAAGTGGGAAAAATGATCTCATTTACACGCTCTGCCCTGCTCAAGCTCAGGGAGATACGACGCGGTCCACGCACCGCCTGCAAGGCAGCACGGTCCCCTGTTGCTGCTGTACATGGGTCTGAGGTTCAACCGTGACGCCCACTTCAGCAGCCATGCGCTGGCGCAACCGCGCGAGCTGGCGTTCCTTCGACACAAAACCCTTCTTCTGCTCCTCGGCTTTATTGTTGTTCGCTTCCCCAGTTGACTGGCTTTCGGATGAGGCGCGGACGCCAGACCATGAGAACGCCGATGGGAATGGCACAAGGCTCGCAAGGTTCTGCAGGGTAGCGAATGGGCGACCACCCGTGCTCGCATTTGCGTCAGCCGACGATGACCTCACTGCAGTCTCGCCGGGGGTAGGTTGCCACCGAGACTGTGCCGAGGACCTAAGTGTGCGTCTGATACCATCAGTTCAACAAAGATGCGGGCACCGTGTTGTACTTACATGTTGGAAGATGCGCTTGCATTTGTTGTGGGCTGAGGAATGAAGGTCGGCACGGACACGGTCTTCGTGATCGGTTGCGGCAGGAACGAGGGGCGCGATCCCCCACGCGTATTCGACGGTGAATTGCGTGGCGGCGACGGTGAGGCACGAGGAGAGAACTTGGCGCCCTTGGCGAGCCCCTCGAAACGCTTCAGTGCAATTGCACGGGGAATGGAGGAGGGAGACGGTGGCGAGGTACGGGTGCGGGAGGCAGGGGACACAATGTGAAGGGGAAAGAGGGTTTGGTCATCATCCTCGGATGCAGGCTCGTAATATGGCATGGAGTTGTGCACCGGGGGAGGTGTCGTTGGTGAGGGTGATTGTGAGGACTCAGGTGAGACAAAAGCAGGGGGGATCTTGAACGTGAATTTGATTCCGCCCTCGTCTTCCTCGCCTATAAACTCATCTTCTTTGCCCGTGTTCACGGTGTCCTGGGGTTCCTCCTCTTCCAGGACGACGCCGAGCCCTGAACCAGTCGAAAGTACAGAATCCTTCGAAGGTAGCGACTCAACCTCGATCCCCACGTCTACGGGGAGCACAAAGGGAGGTAATTCATCGCCATCGTCCTCAACTGCACCGAAGAAGCTTCTAGAAAACGGATTCGACTTCGTAGTGTCCGGACGAGCAGCTGAGTTTGGGGGCGAGTCACCAATGTCCTCAAGGCAACCAAAGAACCGATCAATTTCCTCTGGCATATGTTGCTGAGAAGCTGCATGAGGCATGCCTTTCACAGGGAAGGACCACTCGCGGGAAAGGGAGGAACGTTTCGTATGCGTTGGAACGGACGTATTTGAAGGCGTGCGAGTGGGTGAAGACGCCACGGTGGGTACTAGATGGACTGTCGATCGTGGGATATCTTCCAGAGAGCTGAAAGACGATCCGTCGTGTGAGATAAAACTTTCGTCACCTTCTTCCTCGTCTTCGTAACCCATGAGATGGTTCTCTTGATCCGAGTAGGTCTCCTCATCTTCGTCGACTTCCTGGACGGATTTGAGTTCGGAGCCAGTCAACCCGTGGCCGTCAAGTGAGTCGACGTCCGTCGCCGAGCTCAGGGAGTCGATGGACATTACGCGGCGTGCCGAGATGACTGGGGTGGGCTCGTTGAAGAGACTCAATGCTTCTAGTGTTTTCTCGAGCTCCACGCAACGGCGGCGCTCTTCTGCCAGCTCGGCTTTGACACGGTCAAGTTCAAGCACCGTCTCTTCCTCCATGGCACGAAGCTCCGCCTTGGTGGTTGTCAACTCGGCCTGCAAACTCGACAGGGCAGCAGCGCTCTCTTCAGCACGGCAAACGGCGGCACGCTTCTCAGTCTCTAATAAGCCCAGGCGCTCGCGCGCGACCCACGCCTCGCGTCGCTCACTATCGACGCGTTGCGCGAGCTCACCGGTCTGTCTTTCGAGACTTGCCACTCGTGTACGCCATCCATCGATATCGCGCTTCAGTTCATCTCGTTCAGCCTTGAGGTCGGCTACAAGGTGAGGCATTTCGTCTGTCGCATCTGCACCACCTGATGAGATGTCAGAAACGGCGAACGAAGTAGGGCGGGACTGAGCGCGAGACGACAGCGCGCGTTCGAGCTCCGAAATGCGTGCCACAAGAGCGGCTTGAGACTGGAAGAGAAAGTGCTGCTCATTGCTGACGGACGTCGGTCGGCCCCAGTCGCCATCAGACCCTGTTGATGCACGACGCTCAGTAGTAGGGGTGAGCTCTGGCGTCGGGAGACCATGATTAGACGGCTTGTAAGAGATGCTACTACGCCTTTTGGGTGCCTCGAATGGGTCCGAGGACTGGTCTGTTAATGACGGCCGACGAAAAAACTGGGCGGACGAAACGGCATGGGTCGGAGGGACTACAACAGAGCGGCGATGCAAGGAAGAGGCACTGGAAGCAATGGCGTCCGAAGGAGGGGAAGAGACCAAGCTGGGAGATATAGTGAGCGTGAGTGACTTGAGGCCAGACGGCTTGGAAGGAGTGGGAGTAGGCGCCGGGGTGGGAAGTTCAGGGTTGACACCTGACAACAGCCTGTCTGGGCTGAGCGACAGCGGGCGGAGATTAAGGCCAGTTGGGCGAGTACGCGCACGAGTGGGGGTCGGAGATGTAGGGGCATTGACAGCTGACGAAGTGGAAGGTGAAGCAGGTACCTCAGATTGCTCTTCCTCCTCCTCCTCTTCTTCTTCAACGAGGGTGTGAAGCTGATCTTTAACGGAAGAAGACAAACGATTGCTGAACGAGTCGCGCATGTTGGCGAGGCTACTCATGCCAGAAACGAAGCTGCCCATAGTAGGGGGAAACGAGGGCTTGCTGGCTACATTGACGGATGAGTTGAAGAAGAGACGAATGAGGAAAGGAATTGTCCATACGCAATTCAGAGATCCTCCTTTCGATCTCCGGGGTGTTCAACTCTGGAATTTCAACAGGAGAGAAGCCATCTGCACTTGGCTTGCCCTCCAAGGCCCAAAGAGCCCGGCGGCGAATAGAGTCCTTGTCGCCGAGGCTCATGTTATCTTCACTATTAGAAGCGGAGAGAGCAGGGAGGGAAACGCCCATGACTTCCGCCGACTCGCGGCGGGTAGAGACGGACGAACGGCGGCGGTGGTGTGATCCGCGCTTTGTTCCTGCGGCAGAAGTTGAACCTAACTGTGAGAGGGAAGAAGACGAAGATGAGGAGGAAGAGAGCGAGACTGAGACGTCGTGAGATGAAGAGGAGAACTGAAGGGAAGGTGAGGGTGAAATAGATACGGAAACGTTGCGAGAGTGGGAACGTGAATGGGAGTGTCTCCTGGACTGAGAGGTCGACTGGGTGGCAGGTGGGGCTCCACCGAGCTTGAACGACTCGAACTGAGCGACATAGATTAGCGGCGTCGTTGAGTAAGGCGATGACGCAAGAAAACAAAACATTACCCTCTTCTTGTCGGCAAGGAACTCAGCATCTCTGACACCGTCAGCGGCTGTGTCGATACGGTCAACCATGGTCGTCATGCTATTTTTTGTTTCTTTTTCGAATAATTAAGTTAAGGAAGGAGCGGACGTGTGCTTTGTGAAGCCCAGTGAAGATGGAAAAGAAAGGAAGGGTAACCGTCGAGGAGCACGCAAAGGGTCGAGGAAGAGATGATGGTCGTTCGTTCGCGACTGAACTCGATTCCATTTTTTCCCTCTTTCCATTTTTGGCCATCTCAACTCATTTGACCCCACACACACACTCATGGCCGCCGTTACCCGAGTCGTTAAGCTCATCCCGCCGAAAACTGCGTTTCTCGTATGCGATATCCAGACAAAATTTCGTGCGCAACTGGTTTTCAAGCCTTGCTTTCGCTGGCTAACTCGCTCTTTTCATCAGAGTTCGCCATTCACGGGTTCGATTCGGTTGTTGCCACATCAAATAAACTCCTCAAAGTAGCCAAGGTTCAGTTGCGGGGTGCTTTGGCCGCATTGACGCGCGTAGCTGACACATTTTAGATCCACGAGGTGCCCGTCATCGTCACCGAGCAGAACCCGAGAGGTCCGTCCGTCGCCAATCTGCCTTAAATTTAGTTCGCGGCGATTGCTAAGCCCTCCTCTTCTTAGCCCTCGGCAAGACCGATGACCGCATTGACCTTGCGTCGCTCGGCCCACTGCGCCTCGCCACCATCGAAAAGTCGCTCTTCTCAATGGTCACGCCCGAATTCCTCTCGCTGATTGGCAGCCGTGACTTCAAGTCCTTCGTTCTCATGGGCATCGAGGTGTGTCTCTCTCTATGCCAACTCCGCCTTGCAGCGAGAGTTTATCGCCTCGGGGCTGAAAACCCGCCCAGTCGCACGTATGCGTGCTGCAGTCTGCCTTGGACCTGCTCGAGGGCGGATATGACGTGCATGTGGTTGCCGATGGCGTGTCAAGCTGCAACAAGGAGGAAGTGCCGTGGGCGCTCGAGCGAATGCGCCAGGCCGGTGCGCAAATCACCACCAGCGAGAGTGTGTTGTTCCAGCTGCAGGGTAAAAACTACACCATTCTTCCCCCCGCATTATGACGTCCTATTTGTTGATGGTCGTGTGCTTCTTGTAGTCGACGCATCTAGGCCAAACTTCAAGGCATTTTCGAACGTCATAAAGGAGGAGAAGGAGACTACTGCAAAGACGCTGCAGACGCTACTACCTACTCGGCATGCACTTTTATAGACTGATCGGTTTGATACATGACCGTAGAATGTAAATTTGTAAACGTGTATCGTGCCGTCTTTCGAAGCTAATCCGTCTTGCTGTACTATGCGTGGCGTATGGCGAGAGAGAGACAAAGACGCGAGGTATCAACGCGCCATATCACATGACAGAGACGAGAGCCGCAGTGGCCTGGCATGGCTGGTTATGTACAAGTACCCTTGCCCACTTGCAACCGACCATAACACACACATCTCACCTCTCAACCGCCTCCTGCGCATCTCGGAAATGCTCGGAAAACTCGTGCACCTCGGCATTGATGCCATGCTCATCAGCGCCTTTCTCGCTGGTATCAAGCGTTCTACGGGGCTGACGTGCGTCTGTCTCTCCCATCTCTGACTCCTTGTTCCTCGCTGTGCCCTGTCTCGAACTGCGAACTGACCTACCCTCTCGCCTCGCGCGATGCGACCGAATGCAGGCCCGCATTGACCCAGGTACCGAACAAGGACGTTCGTCGTGAGTGGTCCTCCCCCGAGAGAGAACCTTGTGTTTCTTAACTCTTTGGTGCTCGTTGCAGACTTGCTGCGCACGTATCTCGAACTCGGTACGCTCTACCTGTGACACCTCTTCCGGAATGCGTGTGTTCTCAATGCTCGCCACTGACAGGCGAATACATGTTTGATTTCGCCGTCGTGGTCTTTGGGGTGTGCTCGCTGTCGCCTCATGGCTTTCACGCGCAAGCTAAACTTAACCTCTATGGCCCTTTCAGCGGTCCAACTCCTTCGAGCGGAGCCGTTCGACGTGACATTGCGTCCGCACACGCACATACTCACTGCCTTCGCCATATCGCTTCCGTATTGTGTAATGTACGTCGCTCATATTCTCGGCTCACACCCATCGTGATTGATCGAATGCACGCACACGCGCATAAATATATAGGTTACGGATTTTCTGTTGCTTCCTCACCTCGTTCACTGTGATATATTATTTTTGGTCATCGTCAAAGAAAACTTGCTCCCTCAGGTACTGGTGTGATTGAGTGTGTGTTTTTTTAAAGTGTGGTAGAACAGAACTCGTAAAGGAAGAGGGAAGCAAAGCGAATAATTAACAATCAACCGAGGAAGTTGAACACGAAAAAGTGCAGCACGACCGAACCTACGACAAAGTCTGCAAATGCCCTGCGGGGTCATGAGCACGTGGACCACACGAAATACTGCGATCAGAGCACTCACCTTTCGGGGGACACGTCTTTGAACAGTGCGCGGTTCGCCACGTTGACTTGCGAGCGCAACGACGCAGTAAGCACGAATTGCCCAACGCTGCTCGCGAACCTGTCCCACCCGACACAATTCCGTCCCATCCCAGCAAACAAAAAGAAAAGGCAATCAGTCACACAATGAGATAGTGGGCACAAAAGGAAAAGAAGAGCGCAAGGCACAGACGCTCACCCGGCGAGAAAGGCGTTGAAAGGGAAGCTCGTCACGAGCACACAGTACACGAACTGGGCCACGCCCGACAGGACGAGGAAGACGAGGAAGGCGTCGATGAGTTTTAGGCGGGACGGCGTCGCGTCGAGGTATGTGGTCCAGAGGGTGTACAGCGCGACTGCTGACGCCGACGCCGGAGCGGAAGGTGTCGCAGGGTGGGCAGCGGATGCAGGGGCGGGCCTGGGCTTGGAGGCGGGGGTGGTGGCGGTGGCGGTAGAAGTGTGCTTTGGTGTTTTAGGTGCCATTATGTGTTTTCTCTTCTCAATTGGAGAGAGACGTGCAAGCTGTACTGTATGATCGTTGGTTCAAGTCGACGTGTCCAATTCGATACCAGGGGTACCTCGGGTCCCACTCACCACTGCTCTCCGGGGTCCCATTATTTTCGCTTTTGGGACAGCGCGTCTTTCCGTTTCCGTGGTCCGTCTCAAAACAGCGGGAAACTTTTCAAGGTCGCGTCATCATGCACCGTGTCGCACGCAGCCTCGCAACAGCACGCCGCACAAAAACGACGAGCGCGGCACGGCTAGCCGCGCATTCTCTGCGCAGCGCTAGCGTCGTCAGGCCGCCAGCAAGACCAGCAGCGGCAGTGGGGGCGTTGGGAGCACCCTCATGTAGGACGATCCACGTCCGAGTTCCGCTGCCGTATAAAATCGAGGACGGGCTGGGCGACTTTCTCTCGCCAGAGGCGCTCAAGGTCATCGCGGAGGACTACCAGCAGGGTCTGCTCGACCGTCTCAACGAGCAAATCAAAGGTGCGCTTTTTTGCCTGGGCGGGGATGGGAGGCTACTTGCTTCTTCCCTCCCTCCGTCATTCGTAAGCTCACACATAAGGGGCGGGGGCAGGTACCAAGCATGAAAACATGAGCGTTGCTCAGATTGTTCTCTCCACTGCCCCGCACGAGAGCCAAACGCTCGCATTCAACTATGCAAGTCTCACCCTCAACAACAGTTTCTTCCTGCATCACCTCGTGAGTCCACGCACCGTGGTGCCTTCAGCCTTTTCTAAACAAAACATTTCATCTAATAATACCACTCGGTGATACGCATGTGTTGGATAGAAACCGCCAACACCGAAATCTCCGAACCACGAAGCAGCGCTGTACGAGAAAGGTGTTCACGCGGAGCGGTCGCAGACGCTAGCAGGGGCGATCGCATCGCAGATGGGCTCCGTGCAAGACCTGAAGACGTACGTGACCGCCGCAGCAATGGGCATGCTCTCCTCGAGCGGCTTCGTCTGGCTCGTAACGGACGCCCTCGGCCACCTCGGCGTCGTCGCGACCTACGGCGCCGGCACGCTCCTCGTCAGCGAGCGTCGACAGACTCTCTCACCGGACGGCAACACCGAGCTGGGAGGCGTGTACGTCCCCGCGCAGGACCCAGCCCCAACACCGGCGCCATCCTTAACCTCGACCCCGACCCCGACCCCGACCCCAAATACAACACAACCGACGTCCCCCGCATCGGGCCTCGCGACTCCCCCCCTCCGCACGAACCCGCCCCACGGCGCACGCGCCATCTCGACGACCACGCTCGCGTATGGCCCAAGGGATGGCGTTTCGCGCCCCGCGAATCTGTGGTCCGACGGTCCGTATGCTGGCACGGGCACAGGCGTGGGCGTGGGTAGTGCTAATGGGGGCGTGCTTGGCACACTCGATGGATCATCGAGCGACCTCGACACCCTCGGGCGGACATTGTACCCGCTATTCTGTGTGAGCGTCCACGAGCACGCGTGGATGGCGGCCGGGTACGGCGTGTGGGGGAAGGAGAAGTACTTGGAGCGTTTCTGGACGTGTTTGGACTGGGCAGCGGTGCGGGATGCGTATGCGCAGTATGCGCGGCCGAAACACTAGTGTGCGTATGTGGCCCATTACTGGTGCGCAACTGGTGCTCGATAGAATTTTTGGCCGGGTTCATATGATATCTCACTGCTCATTCTCATTCAGTTTGACTAAATGGTATAATGACACTAATCGACTGTGCCCCCCACAATCGTATGATATGCTACTGTGGCACGTCCGTCGGTTGGGCCAGCTGGTCTTCCAACTGTTTCGCGGACTTTAGTCCATGGCACGCTGAGTAGCCTACCCATACTCGCGTTCTACTACTCGCACGCACACCATCATACAGACTTACAGAGAATGCGTAGCCGTTTCACCAGAACGAAAACGGGCTACCACTCCCATTTCCATTCTTGCCCTATCAGTCTACAAATCTGCCTCGCCTCGGACACCCGCCACTCGGAGGCGACACGCACTGGCATGCTAATACTTTGGTCCGGCTCGCTGTCGCGGTCAGTCCCTCCGAACGATGGCGTCAACGTCAACGGCGGCAGCCCTGATACTAAGTTTGCAGATGCAGAGTGAGATATGACCAAGTCGAAAAATGGAAACGCGTACCGGGATTTTCGTATATAGTGTCCAACCAAAGTAAGGGACAATGGATAAAGGGTAGGGTAAGGCGTACGTGATAATAATGTAGAACGGGTGGTTGTGAGGCTCACCACCAGGGAATCGTCCTGACGTCCCACAACTTATTACCCCAGCAGCGAAGAGGAAATGACACGCGGCTAAGAATTATGGCAGGACGAGTTCGACATGTTTGACCGGATGAGACTGGAGTTGATGTCGTTGCGATAAACTCCTGAAGAGTTGGCCGCAAAACTTCAGAAACAACGAGATGGGGAGGAATCGAGAGAACGGGAGGCTTCTCGGACGAAAGTGTTGAGGTGGATGGAAGGGATGAAGCATTCCTCTTTATGATCAGTCGGATCCGATTTGGGTGTCGAAAATACATAAGTGTTGTCATCAAGTTGTAAACGATAGCCATGAATTGGCGGGAAATGTCTAGAAAGAACGTGGTATCCGAGGCATAATGGTGACCCCATTCTTCACATTGCTAGGTCCTACCCTCCTGTGCGCCATACTCGGACAATAATCGTACTATCTCTCGCTGTCCCCTCCGTAGTGCTAATTGAGATGGCGTCCGACCTTGGTCATTCCGTACATGAACATTCGCTCCGCGCTGAAGTAGTACCGTGACAATGTCGACTTGGCGAAAGTATGACGCGATGTGCAATGGAGTCCATTGGTCCTGCTTCCTTGCATTTACATCAGCGCCGTGATCCAGTAATAAGAGTACCACTTCGAGTTGTCCGAATCGCGACGCTGCGTGCGACGGTGTCCAGCCGACTTTATCCTGGGAATTTACATTCGCCCCATACTCGATCAGCAACTTCGCAACTTCGAGCCTTCCCTTGACCGATGCCAGATGCAATGCAGTCCTATGGAGTGCATTCCGTTCGTCGACATCCGCACCCTTTTGAAGTAATGACCCCACAACCTCGAGATCACCTTCGTCTGATGCCGTGTGCAACAAGGTCCACCGCTCGTCAGGAACATTAGCACTTTCGTGTCCAGTTGACGGTACCGAAATATAGGAAAGGGTGTCCGGTGATGCGATGATCAAAGGGGTCAAGTCGATGTGCCCCAAATAATCCACGGTTCCCATCCATTCCAGCAGAAACCTTCCTGAATCGATCCTCCGGTTGTCGAGCGCCAGCTCCAGGGGATTATTGTGGTCGCCATCACGGGTGTTTCTATCTGCACCGCACTTGACTAACTTCAAAAGTGTCCCATCAAGATATCCACTTTTTGTTACCCTAAGCGATAGTGTGGAATTTCCCCCATCTCGAGAATTTACGTTTGGCTCTGATGTAAGAAGTGGATGCACGATCTCGAGTTGTCCATGATCTGACGCTGGGTATAAGAGCGTTTCTTGGTCCTGGTTCTGGGTATTGACATCCGCGCCCCACTTAACGAGAAGTTCTGTAATGATGAGATGGCCGTTGGCAGATGCGAGATAAAAGGGAGTGGGTAAGCCCCTTTTGGCTGGGTTTATATCTGCATTATGACGGTGGTCATGGGACTGCTGGGTATATGGGTATTTCGACGCACCATTTGATGGGGTCCAGCAATCGTTGTGATGCGGTTCCATGGTGGCGCCATTCTGAAGTAATAACCGCACAACTTCGAAATGTCCGCCTTGCGATGCCAACATCAGTGGGGTCCAGCCTCGGTTATCATGGGTATCCACGGCGGCGCCACTTTGGAGTAACAAACGCACGACATCTTGGTGTCCCATTTCTGACGCAATCGTCAACGAGGTGTAACCGTCGTTACCGCGGGATTCCACAGCGGCACCCTTCTGGAGCAACGAATGAACGATATCCATGTCCCCACATCGCGATGCTAACATCAGTGGGGTGAGGCCCCTGTTGTTGCGCAAGTCTGCAGTTGCACCATACTGGAGCAAAGGAGGTACGATATCTAGGTGTCCATATCGCAATGCCGACATCAATGGGGTCCAACCATCGTTGTCACGGAGATCCGTGGCCGCGCCCTTTTGGAGTAACGTATGCGCGATATCTAGGTATCCATATCGCGATGCTGACATCAACGGGGTCCAGCCGTCATGGCTACTGGCATCCACGGCTGCGTCGCTGCGGACCAACAAACACACAATATCTAGGTGTCCACATCGCGATGCCAGCAACAATGGGGTCAAACCGCCTATGTTGTGGGAATTCACCGTCGCGCCGTTCTGGAGTAATAAAGGAACGATATGTGGATGTCCATAACGTGATGCCAACATCAATGGGGTCCAGCCATGGATGTCACGGGGGTCTGCGAACGCGCCATCGTCCAGCAACAAACGCACGACATTGTGGTGCCCATAACGTGATGCTGACATCAATGGGGTCCAGCTGTGGTTGGTCTGGGCGTCTACAAACGCGCCGCTCTGAAGTAACAAACGCACACTATCCGTGTTTCCGCATTGTGACGCTGCTGCCAATGGGGTCCAACCGTCTTTGTTATAGGAACGCACAGCCGCACCATTCTGGAGTAACAAATGGACGACATGTGGTTGTCCATGTAGCGATGCTGACATTAACGGCGTCCAACCATCGTGATCGCAGAGGTCCACAGCTGCACCACTCTGAAGTAGCAGACGCACGACGTCTAGGTGCCCACATCGCGATGCCGACATCAATGGAGTACAACCATTGTTGTCCCGGGAGTTCACGGTTATGCCATGGGTGTCATTCTGAAGAAATAAAGCGACAATATCCGGGTGTCCATGTAGCGATGCCCACATTAATGGTGTCCAACCTTGTTCGTCACGGAGGTACATAGATGCACCACTTTGGAGTAACAGTTGCACGATGTCCAGGTGTCCACATTGCGCTGCTGACATTAATGGTGTGAGACCGGTGTCGTTATCGGAGTCCACAGTCGCGCCATTCTGGAGTAATAAAAGGACGATATCGGCATATCCATATCGCGATGCTGATATTAAAGGTGTCCAGAAATGATTATCGCAGAGATCCACAGCCGCGTTACTCTGGAGTAACAAACGCACTATATGTTGATGACCATATCGCGAGGCTAATAGTAATGGGGACCAGGCACCATCGTTTTGGGAGTTTACAGCTGCACCACAATGAAGTAACAAGCGTGCGATATCTAGATGTCCATTTAGCGATGCGTTCATCAAGGGTGTCATGCGGTAGTCGCCGGGAGAGTCTACGGACGCGCCATGTCGTAGTAAAGCTCGCGCGACATCTAGATCGCCTTCGAATGACGCATGGGACAATGGTGTGTTCCCGCGTCCGTCATGAATATCGACACCTGTGTGGTGATGGAGTAACAATCCAACAATGTCAAGATTTGCCTTTCGTGTTGCTTCGTGCATTGGCGTCAGTTTATAGTCGTTCAAGACGGTTACATCCGCGCCCTTAGCAAGGAGCAACTTCGTAACGTCGATGTTTCCCTTGGTGATAGCGGCGTGCAATGGAGTGCAATAATATCCACCTCTGGCATTGACGTCCTGGGGATAAGTGCCGATGAGGTGTTCGATAAGGCCGTCGAAAGCACATAGCGTGGCATAGTATAATGGAACAGCTTCCGGTGGTGTTGGGCGTGCCGCGGACATGATTTCCCGGAATGGATAGTCTAGATCGTATACCCACACCCAAGTCGCGAAGTGTGGTTTGGTGGGGTCAAAAAGACGTTCCATGGCATCTTTAAGACTGGAAGATACGTTGTCGAACTGGGCGTGTTCGACCCAGTACCGAGCGGCATAAGTAGTCAATGGGAAATTCTTCACGCTGTCCTTGTCGAGAGCGTCATCTAATGTCAGGAGGGCGCACAGGGAGGCTTGTGAAAGGATCGTATGGGCTTGGTGAGGAACGATGTAGTACTTGGAAAGATGATTCCCTGCATTGGCAAGCCGTTTCGATGTCAAGTATTCCTTGACAGAGAAATGGGAGAACTGAACGACTCGTAACCCGTCCAAGTTAACGATGGCGATAAGACTTGAGCACGCAGATAGAACGGCTTCTTCTGCGTTCTCCGGACGCCAATTCACATCATAATTGGGTTGAGCCCCGGCCTCAAATTGAATTGCAAGAATCTCCGCAAGCTCCTCGACACGAAGTGGTCGGATGGATAGCGCGAGGCATTGGAGAAGGCGCAGCGCATATTCTTGCCTCTCCTGGGCGATGTTTAGCAATATCCGGTCATATGTTTCATCCAAGCTCTTCGGTAAGTCATCCAAAGAGCGACGGATTGCCGATGGAAAGCTGTTCCTCAGGGATTCTAGTTGGCAGACGGTCCATCGGAACCTGTACACTTGGGTGAGAACTGTCGCCACTTGGTAAGGTAAGGGCGACTTACATCCCATCAGCTTTCCGGGAAAGTGAATCGATAACCATATCCTTCTCTTCCACCCTCCATTTCTGCATATTACAGTCGGAATAGACAATAGATCTGACAAAGTCAGCAATATCCTTCTTTTGTCCTTCTTCGTCGTGAAGAGAGACGGTGTGAGATGCCAAAGATGTTAAGGCGGCTTGAATATCCGCTTCGGGACGACTGGTCGCACAGGTGCGAATATTTGTGAGTCGTAAGTCGACCAGTTTCTTAACCATGTCAAGGATTCGTTTCCGTGCGGGTACCACGCCGAGGGAATTAGGACTTTCGTCGAGAGCATCAATGATGATATAAATTATTGGCTGTCCTTCGCTTTTGAGCATCATTTTCAGGTAATCCATCAGCGTATCATCGCTGGGTCGCCGTGATCCTGCATCGTACTCCGAATACAAGGACGAGAGGATGCTATAGCAAGCATCGGATTTGGCAGAAAGCTGAGCAATAAGGGAAGCAACCAAGTCGCCAACTTCCTGCTTTTTTGGATCTCGAAAATCGCAATAGAAATAGGCAATCAGAGCCAATCCCGTATCGCGTAGGTGTTCGACTTCTTGAATAACGCTGGAGCTGATTGACGACTCCGGTTTGAATGTGTTGCACGATAGATTTAGGGTATGGCGTACCATAATATACTCTTCCCAGCACCCGCTTTAGAACATTGGGGCAGATAGCGATCAGGGCACGGGATGATACAAAAGTGGGAGATATTGCACACGTTTTCCATATATCCATAAGAGAGAACCCCGAGCTTTCCATTCCTTAAACGTGCTGCTTTCCGTGAACCATGAAGCGGTACCATCAAGGTGATCTCTGCGTGCGATGTTGTGATTTGTCGATGGGTCAGGAGGAGAAAGCCAACTGCGGACGTCTTTTTGGAACTGGTTCCCTACGAAGCCGTGTCAGCCTCGACAGCGTCCACAGGGAAATGTCAGGACTAACGCTCCATTTTGTTTATTTTACTTGCCGCTTCTTGTATCATAACTAACGAATGCCATTTGTCTCAGAAGGATGTCGGTATTCCGTATAGATTGAACATACTTAGGTCCTGTCGTACGTCAGTAGTCGATGCCTTGCCATCTATTTGAATCGGTCAAGTCAATTGTTCGATACCCACCCGAGTAAGATCTACGCACCATCCACGACTACCTTCAGATTGGTGAGGAGTCCATGAACCACTTCTAATGTGTGTGCTACGGTCACCCGAGCTTCTTCCTGCGTAAGTCGGTCCAACCTCTGTAAGATAGCCTCGACGCCGCTCTCTCCCAATAGCTTCGTCGTGGATTTCTCTGTACTCTGGTCAACAAGGGAAGAAATGCAGGTAAGGGCCACGTACTGAACCGCCCTTGTTTTATTTGAGTTGTCGCTAGGGTAAGCACTGAGAGTACTTCAATCCACCAATATATCTGACATTGAAGAGGACAACGGAATCTTGGTATAAATATGAAGGCGTCTAATGAAATTGGCAACGCATTCGAAGAGTTCTAGGATGGCGTCATAGCTTGCGGTGACACCGATAGCCGCCTGATGTGGGTGGATATCACATAAGGCCCGGGACCTGCCAGTGACGGAGAAAAGAAGAGAGGTACGAACAGTGAGGAGAACATCAACGCAGACACATATCGCCTTTGCAGGTTGGAATGGCCCCTGTGGGGGATATAAAGGCATGATCAGATAGGAATCCACCCCTTAAGCTCACTAGTACGATGCCAGATGTCTCGCCAAGGACGCCGGAAAATGCATGGACGACTTGGACAACAGGGCGGATGCAGTCGACCAGCTTGCGATATTTGTCCCGATAGTCCTTGAATGCTGATTCTCTTTCTAGGAGTAGTTGGATGACGTCTTCGGGAGAATGGCAGTTCTGAATTTTATATGCGGTGGGGTGTTTGGTCAGGTCGATTCCGGTCTGCTTCGTATAGCCCTCCAAAGCGGCATCGAAGATGGATTGAAAGCTACAGGACGTGGTTAAGGACATCAAAGTTGAGGGAAATAGCTGGTGAAATACAGGGTGGAGATACTTTTATATACTGGATTCCACTTCAGTGGAGTGGACAGCTTCTTAAACCGTGGATGACCACGTACACGTAAGAGGATGAGGAACAAATTGACGCGCGAAAGGTCTCGTGGGCACCCCAACTATCCCGATCAACACCACCCCGAAGACGGCTCTTGTCACATAAGGTTGTTGTGGCACAAACGCCCCCTAATCCGCAAGCGTAGCGTAGAGGCGCGGGTTCCACCCGTCAAGCTGTTCGTTGATCATGAGCTGTTGGTGATAAACGTCGATAAACCCTTACCCTTCAAAGGCAAGATTTGAGCAATTCCGATTCCGGATGGTCGCGGCAAAAAAGTACAACTGGGAGTATCTCAGGACTTGGCCTGGGCTGCAGGCCCAACTGAACGATGGGTATTTTCCCGCCTAGAACGACTTGGCTTCGAGTCGCTGGCCCCAACAGTATGATCCGCCCGCGCTTGTCCCTTTGTTCTGGCCAAGCATGCACTGAGTCTATTACCTGAGATCCATCAGTCCCTGTGAATTTGATTACATGGAATACCGGAACGCCTTGGAAGGGAATGAGAGTGTCCTCAGCGCGCAAACGTTGGCCGCTCAGGCGCTAGTGAGGCGTTTGCCTCCCTTTATTTCAGTTTTCATGTGGAGCAGTTCAGATACAGTACATTTGCATCTCTAGCCGACGGGTGTGCTGTAGCCTATGATGGGCGAAGGATCATCAGGTCGGAGAACGGGGATGCGCACATCCTGATGTCAGACCTGTTTTTAAAGATCTTTCTCATTACATCGAAGAACCACATAGTACATCATGCGGTATAGTACAATAGTGTCCTGATGGTTGATCAATTGATTAAGACATCACTTCCTGAGATCTGAGAACACCACGAGCATGCCCGAGCCCCCATTTCTTTGGCTGCCACCACATTAGTAAGGGCGGGACGATATCCTCAGATAGAAACCCTACTCCGAACTGGACGTGAGATGTCTAAAGCTCACAGACGCGAACCGATCTTGGTCGTGCGCGCAACCCTCCGCATGCTGCTCGAACTTGCTAGACCGCAAGACGCAACCGGCTGCATTTTCTCGCGCACCGACAAACACGTTATCGATATCCTGAAACAGATCTGTGATCATCGTGTGCATCCAGCTCAGACCGAAACTTCGATGGTCTTTCCAGGGAAAGTCGAAGAAAGGATCTTCCGGCTAGCACCCAACCCGGGCAGGTCGCCCAGGCGGAGTAGACTCACCCTGCTCTCGCATCCATCCGCTGACAGTTTGCACCGCCTCGTCCCCAACCAGATGGGCCTAGGTAACATGAGGAACGAGTATGAGAAAGAGTCACCGTCACGCACCTCCACGCGCTCGACTTCCACAGATGCCGCGTCAAGCAAACCGCGTGACCGAAACGCGTCCCCGTCGACGTTGATGAACTCTTCAACATCCCGGGAGCGTGACTGCGCCTCGTCGATTTCATTGAGGAAGTAGCGCGGAGCACCAGATCCAGCGAGCTCTCGGCACTCGTGACGGCTGCGATGACCCCAAGAACGCACGGCCCGCGCCGGTATTAGCGGCGCGCAACACGCATGACTCGGAATCAAAAAATTCGAGCAGTGTCGGGGATGATGGTGATGACGTAGTCGGACTTGCTTGCCTTGCCCAAGGTGTACCCCTTGTTTGCGCGTTGACATCACTATCGAGGCGGGCGAGGGTCTGCCTCAACGTTTCGTCGATGTCTGCGTCAGGCCGGTAGGGGGACTGTGTGGTGGATTGCGGCGGGCGAGCCTGCGATGGCGGAACGATGTTTCGGCGCATCCAGGATACGGCCCTGTGGGCGGCAGGGCTGGGATCGTCGGCGCTGAGGAGGGCAAAGATGGACCAGTAGCCAGAAGGTACGGGGAGTACGCCCGCTGCGAAGTCTGTCAGACGGTCTCTTTGAACGTTGGGGTTAGTCGTTGCGGACAATCAATCCGGTTTGAAGAGTCACAAGTAGCGGACGTGTCGAGCTGCGTTATATATCGTACCGCACTACGCCAGTATGATCTCCTGAGGACACAGTCTGCTCCGAGACCTCCGTGTATGTGGGCGGATAGCGAACATATGTGATGTAGTCATCATATATTTGTCGCCATCGCTCTCGTGAGTTGTGTCGAGTTGTGGAGGATTCCTGGGCGGCGTCGAGGTTCCAATCGCGGTTTATGATCGGACCATATGGGTTGGATAAGACGGGTTGTTGATTTGGTAGCAGTATGTACGCAAAAGTCTACGAACTCATCAGCATTGGGAGGCGTTACAAAACAGTAAGAAGAAACACACCCGACCCTATCTGAATACTCTCCGGAGCTCATGGTTGGAAAGAATGCCCTCGCAGTACTTGCGCGTTGAACTTGTCTTGAAGGGAAGAAAGCCACGGGACGTCACCGATGTTACCAACCTTCCATGTGATACATGCTGGATGACCAGTATTTGTCGACTAGAGAGGTGGTGGCACCATTTTGGGTTTTGGGCTCTGCTGGGTGAAAGCGAAAAAGTCTTGCGCTTCCGACGGACCGAATCTGCAGCTTCGGCGCGACACATCAGCTCGCCATCACTACGATTCTGTATCCTCGTCCTCCGCCTCCGCCGCCCCTCACCCTCAAGTCCCCATTTTTCTCGCCATAAACCCTACTGCAGGCGCCACGCGGATCTCCCACTCTCGCCGCCTCGAGCTGTCAAGACAACAGCATACGTGACACCTCTCCAGTTGGGCCCTCGCACACAACGCCAGACTCGCACTTTACGTATTTAGGAGCATTCGGGACACTCTTCGTACGTTTGCTATCTTCTTTTTCCTTACACATTTGCTCTCCATTCTACACCTTCCTGTTATACCTTAGCCCTTACTGTCGACCGTCGTTGTTCCTTGTCACCTCGCGCTCGCTGTTGCGCGCATAGAAACTCTTCGCGTACTTGTATATAACCCTCGCCTGGCATCGGCGAAGGAGACATCAGAGAACCCTCTCGATGCAATAGACCACTTTCCTCTCCCTCTCCGTTCGTGTGCTGCCGCCTCAAGCCTTTCATTACTCCTGTTACGACCCCTTCCGCGCGTTCTCATTCTCTCGGGAACGGGAACGCTGCCTCTTCCTTCTCTCTTTCCCCCTTGCGCCTTTGCTTTCCCTTCGGGATCGCGAACTCGCCTCGGATCTCAGAACTACACTCGAACTCACAACCGTGGACTTGCCACCTGCGCAACAGTACTTTCAAATGTGGATGATTGGTCGGTTCTGACTACATTAGAGATGACCTATGTGTAACTCATTCAGGCATATTGGTCACCGTATTCTGTAAGTGCTTGTCTACATTGTCTCCGCATATCTGCGCGAGCTGACCCGGCAGCACTAGGAATGAGAGCACAGGGACGAGTGGCGCGAACAAACAGCCAACGGATCCCTTATTTTTATCCTCTACCCCATCACCTTCCTCGCCCATTCATCACATTCCCTCTGTTCCCTCCGAAGCTGACTGTTCTTGACGCTCCCCCCCAACATTTTCTTCCGTTGTTCGCTTGATAGAGACAACGGCGTATATGATCATTCGCCAGTTCGCTGCCGAGTACGACTGACAGGAAAGTGGGATCTTTTTGGACTTTGGGATTTTGAGATGTGACTTTCGATCACTATACCTAGTCGTATTGATGGACGGTTTTTCTTGTAAGTGAACTATTTATCCCTGGCTGACACAAACTCTCTTAACTTTATTCATGGCCTTTAGCGAGCTGCAGTCATCGTTTATCTCCTGAAGAATTTCTGAAACACTAGGACTGCTGTATTCTTTGCCTGGCTTGTTTCCAGATTCCCACCTGTCACCAGTACTGCTTACGCACCACGTCTGCCTACTATAGCCATAAATCCCCAGACTCATTCGCCCTATTGTCGTTCGCCCGTCGTTCTTTTGATCTGACTTTCCTTTCTTGCATTCATCAAGTTTGCCGTGGTTAACTCTTTGGCTTGGGACGTACTGGACTGCGTCGATAGAACACACGTTTTGCTACTCTCACAGGCCTTCCATTGTCAAGCAGCCCTGGGAATTTTCTTGGTTAGTCCGAGTGTGTGATTTGTGGGTGGGGGAATTGGACAGATCGACAAATTAGTGAAGAGAAAGAGCGCATGGGCTGCTAACAGAGGACGCAATTTGTGACATCCCTCTTCCGTTCAAACCCGACCTCCAGTTTTTGAAGGCGTGATACATGGTGGATGACCAGTATCCAGCGCAGCAACACGAGAACTGCCTCGTTGTTCGACTCTCCGGGATTGACGGAAATAGCTAGGGCATTTGTCCTGCCAGAGAAAGAATAAGTCTAGTGCGATATCCTCATTAAGTTGAGGGCAGAGCGAGACCACTTAACTCACTGCGCAGTGGCCGCCGCCATGGCGCTCGGGTAGTTGAGCAACGGCTGAGCTATTAGTGCCCGAAAACAGCCTAAACTTACGGGGTGAATTACAGGTCCGTCGCATTTGCCCTTGTTCTAGTGTATTCTCCTTCGTTTACAGACATGAAACCAGCCCATACAAATCGGACGAAATGAGGAATAGCGGGAAGTAAAGAGCAATCATCGGAGACGATGACTATGTACAAATTCTTTGAATTGCGAAATAGAATATTGTTTGGGAGGTAGTAAAAACTGCTCTTTGACCGCATTATGGGTATCAGAGGATTTGTATTGTGAACATGCCTGATCCAAAGCATCCTTGAGAGTCAGACGGGATGGGGAGGCATAAAAAAGGGAGGCACGGTCCAGAATAAGAGTTGTCACTATTTTGAATGTTAGAAATTAGAGGTGCATATAGTGGAAATGTACCGATCATGGTGTGATGTATGTCATCAGTAGATATACAGATAGGCGGCTAAAAGTTTATTAGCGAAACCAGGATGAAGCCAGAAAAAATAACAGTACATTGGAGTTAAATGATTGCAGTTTGGAGAATAATGACTGGGGTGCAGGGAAGCAAAAAAGTGAGAACACAGGGTGCATGAAGATACAAAAAAAAGGTTCACGTTCTAAACAGTGCAGAGAGGAAAAAATACATTAGTACACCGAAAATAGACAAGCATATTGAAGGGGCACTTACTTCCTGGAGAAGGCAGAAAGAGGGACAAAGTCAGGATATGGAAGGCAACTGACCAAGCAATGGAGGGGCACTCACTTTCTGGATATGGCAGAGGGAGGGACAAGTCAGGACATGGAAAGAAAGGGACCAAGCAAGGAGCACTCACCAACTGGAGATGGCAGAGGGAGGGACAAGTCAGGACATGGAAAGAAAGTGACTGAGTGAGGGGCACTCACTTTCTGGGGACAGCAGAGGGAGGGACAAGTCAGGACATGGAAAGAAAGTGACCAAGTGAGGGGCACACACAGACTGGAGAATGCAGAGGGAGGGACAAGTCAGGACATGGAAAGAAAGCAACCAAGCAAGGGACACTCACAGACTGGAGATGGCAGAGGGAGGGACAAGTCAGGACACAGAAAGTAAGTGACTGAGCAAGGGGCACTCACTCTCTGTGTTAAGGTCCAAGAACCTTTAAGGGTGCGACGTGCACAAGGTGACTTTGGAGGCGAGTGAACGATGAAGGAGAGTTCTAACAAGTAGAACTCAACTGAAGAGAGAAGGGGAAATGGGCGGGCAAAGGGACAAGTGAAGTTTCAAGACGTTTGGATTGGAAAACCAAGTCAAGCTTAGGGCTTGACTTCAGAACTATGGCTGGCTTATATACAGGAGGGAC
>Ga0307512_10001900_pt1 | contig 27898 bp, 34 predicted proteins | sample 14_EM_MG_FD_200267 | JGI IMG/M metagenome (GOLD analysis project Ga0307512, IMG submission 200267) | Populus trichocarpa ectomycorrhiza microbial communities from riparian zone in the Pacific Northwest, United States - 14_EM | ecosystem: Host-associated > Plants > Roots > Unclassified | place... | reverse complement strand
TAGACAGCATCTCATTTTCATCTCATCTTGTCATACAACGAAAATACACACTCTATCTTTCCCAACTTTTAGTCTCACTCGCTCTGTCCGAGATTTGGATCCACGCAATTGCGTGGATCCTCACGGCTGGGTAGTATCATATCTTCTCACCTTCTTCCTACGCTCCTCGAGATTAATGTAGAAGGAACGCGAGGAGAGATTTTCGCAGCGTCACCCATTGCATTGCAATCCCGATGCGAGCGTGTACCCAATGAACCCATTCCGACGTATGGTCACAGTTGCCCACAACGCCAGAGTGTTTGTTTAAAATAGGAGACTGACAGAGCGAGAAGAAACTGCGAAACCGTGATCGGAGGGCGATATGCAACACGACGCGTGGTATTGACGCCGGCCGCGGAGTAATCCGCCACCGGGGTGTCTCTGACGGCTCTGACGGAGCGCGTCCACTCTGACGGAGCCATTCCGACCGGACGGAAATGTTTTTTGCTGATGTGGGACCAGTACAGTGGGTATACTGTACAAGTTGCAGTTGAGTGTACACAGGGTGGTGGAAAAATCCATATCGTATCTCCACAGCTTACATTGGCAGGGATAGTCAGTAGGGGGATGGTGGTGCACAGAATTACAGGGATAACAGAGGTGGACTGGGTGTTGGGGAGTGTATATATATAGGAGACTCTGGGGTAGATAGGTACATCGAGAAAAATGGCATTACATAATCCATAACTCATGGAGATGTGGTTTCTGTGATCGTAATTCATAGAATATTTGACGCATGCCAGTCAGAGCTCCTATGAACCTGTGTGTTCACTACATCACTATAATATGCATACAATTTTGTGTGCTTATTACTATACATCATACTGCATTCAACAATACTGCCAAGTCCACTTCATTGCATGCTCCCATGGATACTATCAAGCTGCTCCTAAGTTCACTTCCGAGCACAATTTCAAGTACACTTCCAATCACACTCAATAAAACATTCGAAGCCTGCTTGACTCTATGCTCCCAGGCAAGCTCTCAAGATGCTTCCAAGTAAATTCCAAGTACATTCCCAGATACACCTACAAGTACATTCTCAAGTAAACATCCCAGCTTGGTTCCAAGAACCCTTCAAATTGCACTCGATAGTACACTTGCAGCCATATAAGCTATTTTGTGAGCTCTCTGAAGATGCTCTCAAGTACACTCCCAAGGATGCTCACAAGTATGTCACCAATTGCATTACATGATACACTCCCAGCCTCCTTGGCTCTGTGCTTCCAAGTTCACTCTCTAGAGGCAGGACACTTCAAAATTCACCTGACTATATGCTCCCATGTATGCTTTGTGGTATTTGATCCAGTGACTTGCAGGGTTACAACCACCAGGCATCAGGAGGCAGATGGTGGGTAGCGGGTAGTGTGTGGCATATCGTAGCAGATATCACAATGTCGGTCAATTCCAAAGTGTGAATCTCATCTTCATTGTGCCCACCACAATGCAATCTCAAAATGCCTCATAGCCATGATATTGACAATCACAATTTCAGATTCTGCAGAACCAGTAGAAAATTGGATTTTTGGACTCTGACTTTCTAGCACAATCTGCAGCCTGCAGCCTGCAGATTTTGGGTGTATGTGTGCCCATTCAGTCAAAGGTTGATACTGATAATGGCAATGGTATGATGCCCATGGTGATAATGGTGATGATGATAGTATTGGTGATGATGATCATAGTACAAGAAGCACATAGAGAAGTAGATTCAGTTTGTCAACATTTGTGCGAAACATTCCATAAACTCACAGATTCCCATCAGCCAAAAACCTAGTGTGGAATACTCAACTCCTCCTGAAGTATGCATTTCTCAGGCACAGCTCTCAAGCATTGCTCTGTCATGCAGACATCAAGCAGGCTCTCAAGAAGACTATGAAGCAGACTTCCACACAGGATATCAAGCAGGCTTCAGAGTAGGCTCTGTTAAGTTGTTCAAGTGCCAGCAGGCTCTCCAGTGGACTCTGTAATGCTATAACAGCCATGTAGTAAACACAGATATACATCCATCTCTGGCCACCAATGTTATATACTTTCACCGGCACAGGTGCTCACATCTATAATTGGACTGTGGATGAAAATAGACTGCAGATTGCATCAGCAACAACTCTAGTTTCCGTCAGAAACACCCAGGTGTTCCGGATGGCTCTGACGGCTCTGACGGAACGTTGTGCCCTGTGATGGAGAATTACAGGCTTACTGTCGCCCAGGTGACGGGTCGTGTTGCATACATACCTCCTTTACTTTGCGCCCGGAATGTGGTGATGTATACGCACCATCTGAATGACACGTGCGTTACACTCTTCGCACAGGCTGCAGTTAAGCTGCAGCCATTGACACAATGCCTGGTGATGTTTATGCCTTGCTCCGGCCGAGTGCCACATTATACCTCTCCGCTATTGCTATATATCAGATGCTGCACTCTCCCCATATATGTTTAGCTTTGAGATGTTGTCACTTATTACAATACAGTCTTTGGTTCGGATACATCGCTTGCCATTGCATTTGCTTCGCCATTATCGTATTTTACAGGTTTGAAATATACAGTCTATGTTTTACACTCTCTAGTACTATGCCCTCAGTCCTCCACATTCTGCGTTGATCCATCATCGGCTTGCGATGCTTCATCCTCCTCTTCCGCATCCGTGTCATTGCCATCCTCGCCCTCATACCCATCGACAGCGCTGGTTCCCTGGTCCAACATCTCGAGTTTGGTCGCGGCCTGTCGTCGCCAGCTGGCGGTGGGGATGGCATTGCGCTCGTCGCTTTTGTCACCTTCATCTTCGTAATTCCCGCTGCCCCCTGGCATCCCAAAATGCAGTTCGTCATCCATGCAATTGTTGTCTATCAGGATGTTTGGGTCAGTGCTTCCAATCTCAGCCTCCTCAAGCGCCACTTCAGAGGTCAAATAGTCAAGAAGAATAACATTGTCAACACACGCTGCTTCCACACTGATGACCACGACAGGCGTGGGGTTCTCCGCCTGTTGGATCTGATGCTTGACTGTAGCAAGAGTGTTTTTATACACCCTCTGTTGGTAGCTCTCCGGTAGTGTGTTCCAGGCATTCATCAAGAATGTAGATGTGTCTGCAACACTAGGCGAGGTTAACAACTTGTGACCTGTTGCAGCACAGCAGGATGCATTCTTACCCCCGTCATTCTTGTAGTTAAAGTAGTTCGAGCGAGCAGGTCTGTCTGCCTTTAGCTTTGACTTGGAAGCTGTCAGATGAACACCTTTCTTCATTCGCCACTCCCGGAGAGCATGGCGCAACACGGTGCAGGTAAACATGATCACTGGCGAGGGTATATGACCGTCCTTGTTGTCAATCATGGAATTGTGAAATCCATCAGCATACTTACCACGGTTATTGGCCCAATGATAAAATTTGACGTAGTTAACCCACAGGATTGCTTCCACCAGGAAGTAAAGTGGACGCTGGCCACTCGTTAGGAGTTTTCGACTCTCTCTGTGTTGGATTTGGGCCGTGTACACCACCTTCCACACGCTCTGCTACAGGAAAATAATACTTATTGTCTGCCAGAAAGGAATCAATAAATTCCAAACACTCTGCATCGGATTCAAAGCGGCGGAGATCATAAAGCTCTGCTATGTTGTCCTTTGCAGATTGAATATGATGGGATTAAACCTTATCGACTTGTGCTCGAACCTAGTACCGGTTTGAGTGTGTAATATCCAATGTGGGTCGTTGCTTCAGCCAACCTCTTTCAAGATCTCCTTTGTGCGTGCCTCAAATGCCATGGACCAAATGTTGTTTTGCTGTATAGTGGTGTTCCAGTACGTCCCTATTATCTGCCAGTGTGGTGCTTCAGAAAATGCTTTCGCAATTCGTCACATTTCATAGCTTAACGTCTCCAAGTCACTTGCACTCATACACGGCCGTCTATTCCACATTTAGAGCTCCACGAGAGTACCCTTTGCAAATACAAGACGTGTCGTGTCTGAGTGACCAAATCAATGGATGCTGGGACTGCCAGAGACCATTGATCAAGGTGTAGACACTGCCTGCAGTCGCAATTGCCACTGCCTCTGTCTCTGATTCCTTTCTGCAGCTCGCGTTCCCAGTGGATTTGTAATGATCACATGCGGTTCTGGATTAGGGATGGGGGTAGGCAGGTTTTCAAGACCGCTGAGAGGAGTGGGAGTGCGAGCAATGCCGGATGCAGGGCTGGATACAATGCGACGGGTTGAGTCTGTCGGTGAGGTTTGGCTGGGTGCTGGTGTGTTACTATGGCTTGTACGCAGTATGGCGGTTGGTGTAATTATTGACCGTCGCTGTGCTGTGGACGGGGTGAAAGTCACACGTTGAGTGACATCTGCAATGCGAGAATTGTTCAGCAAAGATGAAAGGGTGGAGTTCTGACCTTGTATTGTAGAAGGTACAGAACTCCCTCCTTGAGAGGAATTCCTCTCGCCAGCTGGTATGGAAACGCGTCACTTAGCAGGGGGAAGTTGAGAATTTCCTGAAGGCCTACACTTGTGTTGATTCTGACAGTCAGCAAGACTTCAAACATTTTGTACGACCAGAGATGTGTCAGGGTGAGGGCTTTGGGAAGGCATAGTCCGATATAGATGTTCGACGTTAGGAATCTAGGAATAATTTTCTTTGCATGCATATGCAATGGCAGGCGAGGTAGACTTCTATTTGAGCAACCATGGACAGATTCGACAAGAAAGGGAGGCGCAGTGTAGACCGAGCTAGACTCTAAACCCTGACAATACTCGCAGACGAGATCTCTTGAAAAGCATTAAATTATGGGGTTAACTGGCATCAGATTAAACTCAGATTAAACTCAGCATTGATATTCACTGTTACAGCAACATCTGAAGGTCTATTTGCACCACTTGAAGGGTGTTTATGCCTTCTTGGTGTGATTATCATAGTATTGCACTCGTTCTTGGCACAATACTTCGAACCATCGATTGTGTATATCTTCAGATTCCCAGTGTAAATCGTCTTTTGGCAGAGCTAAAAGCATCGCAAATCGAACAATGAGGTATTCTCTATCCTACGACATCAGTTGTGTGTGCTTTTTCTACTGCTAGGCATGTTGGTAGCTGTGTTGGATGGTTGCACAGTTGGGACAACCTGAGAACTATTCAGTTTGCTCTGAGATGCATGGGGTCTGAGCGGTACAAGTGTTATGTGATGCAAAAGCAACGCCTGGAGTCGTTAACTTTCCTCACAGTGAGTACAGAATCTCGTCTCGAGGCTTCTCATTGATGAGGTGCCTAGTGGTTGTGGAAGATGAAGGCTGGGCCGTTTTTTGTTCATTAACCAACAGAACGCAGGATATGAATCAAAATAATCATATCTCACATGTTGAACCAAGAAATTGCAGGAACTTGGGTATATATATCGCTTCTTCCTGCCTACACCTCCATTCTCTTTTCCTCCCATATTAAATACACCGCCAGCATGCTGAACTATTTTGACATCAGGTGACTTGCACGAAACAACGCCTCTCATTCCAAAACACACCCGATAACCTACTGAACTTTGTACGTTCTCTCTGGACTTCCTTCCGCTACATTCAACTGTAGTATCATCATGGTAACGCCTCAGATGTAGATTGATTTTCAACTCTCAGCGATGGCATCAAAGGGCAGCCGCAAAGGAAAGGGGAAGGCAACTGCCAGAGCAGAAACGCTGGGATTCAGTATAAATCGACGCTTGTCGTTGGATCGCGACTGTGTAACGGGATGCATCTCAGAACACATCTGTGGAGTCATACGGAAATATAAGGTTTGCGGCGTCAAGGATGAGAGGGCATGGGACTGCTTGTATGATATAATCTTTCTTAATCCAGTCACGACTCGCCACATTTCGCAATTCCAGAGGATGTTGCCGCACCGCAGGAGCAAGAGTTCCCCTTTCGGGAGTAGTGGACAGCCTTCTGGTTATATCTGGCACAAATGTTTGACAAAACCCGCAACCAAATGAACATTTGGAGGTGCGACAACGCCTGTTCCTTCGGAGATCAAGTCAATTGCTCCAATCTGCAGACAACCAGCTCGGGGGAGGTTAAACCCACCAGCAAGCATTTTTCTTCGTATGGTAGCAATCATCTCAGGGCAAAGATTGAGCCGCCAAGCTGCTGGCAGTACAAGCCAGGCAACTTCCTGGCCGTTATACCACTGAATTGGGATGAGATGATCCACGAGAATGATAATGATGAGAACTGGGCGGATCCCGGAGGGCCGAGCGGTGTGAGGAGCCGTCCTGGCAATGGCAATGAAAATCATGACGGCGAGGATGAGGAGGACACAAAGGGTGGTGAGAAAGGGACTGGGAAAGGGAGGGGAACAAAGGATGGGAAGGGGAAAGGGAAGGCGACTGAGGATGGAAAGAGGGAAGGGAAGGGGAAAGGGAAGGGGAAAGGGAAGGCGAAAGGAAATGGTAAAGGAAAAGGTATTGTTAAACAAACCCCAGGGGAGATGATATCTCTCGTGCCATTGCTTTGCAGTTGCAGAAGGAAATGTATCAGGCAGACTTGGACACAGAGGGCTAACTAGAGTGGGTATATTTAGAGCCGGAAGCATTGCCTGCCATGTCGAGTTCCTCAGATGATGATACGGACTCTACCGAGTAGTCGGATGGCGAATATGACTCAGAACGTGATTCCAATGTGGATATGCACATGGAGGATGATGTGGACGCACTGGACAGCATTGATTCAGATGGCGATGTGGATATGGAAAGGGACTGTGACGATGGAGATGAGGATGATGATGAGGAGGAAGATGAGAAGGATGAGGAGGAGGTGGATGAGGATGAGTATGAGGATGAGGATGAGGATGAGGATGAGGATGAGGATGAGGATGAGGATGAGGATGAGGATGAGGATGAGGATGAGGATGGGGATGAGGATGAGGATGAGGATGAGGATGAGGATGAGGATGAGGATGAGGATGAGGATGAGGATGAGGATGAGGATGATGGCAAAGAACCTCGGACGATTGGCCAGGGAGAGATGGTAAATACACTAGCTGACAATCTAGATACCATGGTAGATGATCAGCCAATCGTGCTACCTGAGCAAGGTTAGGCGATGTGCGAGCATACCCCACAGCCACAACCTCTGGCGCCTGCCCCACGGCCACAAACCCCGGCACCTCGCCCACAACCACGAACTCCTGAGACTCATCACCTCAGTGGGCTAGTGGATTTGAGGCTTGTGATGCCCCAAAAACCTCACCCGGCGGTGACAACTCTGTGAGAAGCTGAGGCAGCCGGAAACACCACAGATGTGGATGTGGATCAGCAGCTGCTCGGTGAATCGGCAGGTGGTGACAGTCCCTCCAATGTCCCTCTCCCTGAGGCATGCCGGGATGGCTAGGTAGGTGAGGAGTGAACCAGTAGTCGGATTGCAGAGGAGGCGATGATTGTTGTGTTCAGGTTAGAGTCGGGTTCTGGTATTGTTCATTCCCTTTGTTCTAATCTATATATCCCAGGCATTGAATATTACACGCGTCGCGAGGTTTTTGGATCGCTCAGGGTTTATTATATTTATCGGTTTTGTATTGGTTTTATTTTATTCATAGTATTATGGGACATCGTGCATGCAGCGTTTTTGCAACTCCCAGCATGTAAGGAACCTCCATATGATGGTGTTGATGCTCAATAAATCTCTCACGTTAGCTGAAAGTATCGTGAGCTTACACACCAGGGTGCTCAGTCCCAGGACCAACTTTCTTCCCTTTCTACAGTGTATACTCCACTGCTTGTGTGTCGTTGACAATGCCAGAGAAGACCCCGTTCTGTTGCACCAAATTTTCATGCCGAAAGAAGTTCACCTCAGACAGCTGGCGACTTGAACATATCAAAATACACCATCCTGAACACCTTCAAGTTGCATGCCAGAAGAATCTGACTATTCTCAGTGCGCCCCGACGTGTTGAACCTGCTCAGCGTCATGAATCCAACACTAACAAAGATTCAGTTGAATACTTGGACGTGTTTCCCTACCTCGAACACATTGAAAACATCGCAGATTTGGAGTCTCAACCACCGCCACCTCTTTTGCCGTGGACGTAAACTTACCCCGGCGCCGGCACTCCACTGAGCGATTCCATTGCTGAGCTATGGTAACGCAACTCTCAGGGTTGCCTTGACACAAACCTACAAAACAATCCCTACTGCCCGTTTGTGACGCATGAAGAGTAGAAATATATGCAGTGTGGGATCAAGATGAAGGGCATGAAGATGCAGTATGACAACGTGCCACATCAGCAAAATGTGAAATGGTTTGGAAGTTATAACTGAACAACTCAGCAACTCTGAACAGCCACACTGATCCTTCCAGATGCTCCCAGATGCTCCCAGATAGGCTGAATGCAATGCGATGTGCTCTCAGGTGCTCCGAGACTACATCCCCGGTGCTCCTCAATGCTCCGGAAGTGGTGGAACAGAATAAAAGAATATCCTGAAGAGTGTATAGTTGACTTCAAAATGCTACAAAATGAAAGTATTAGAATGTGAAAATTTCGGAGCGATTGGGAGTATTGGGAGTATTGGCCACATCTCCAAGACTATTCTGATGCACCTCAACCCAGGAGGCATACTCTCCGGGAGTGATTATTTTAATGTTTAAGTCAAATAGTACAATTCGATTAACAATCTTCCTCCTGCACACCTCGATCCAGGCACGCAAGTGTAATATACAGTCCCGTAGGTATCTAAATCCACATGATTATTTACAAGCCATACGCTATCGATTCTATCAGATGCAGCATTTTCTCGCACCAAATGTGCCGCTCCAACAATTGCTCTGACAGGTACAATATGCATCTTATCAGTCTGTTTGACAACCCGGATGAACCCGTCAACAGAATGAGCCCAACCATGTGGATCTGTGTACTTCGTTGGAATCACCACCGCATATTCTTGAGGTTGAGGACGTAATATCCGGTGCTCAGTATTCGTGCACCTCTTAGAAAAGGTCGGTATCGTTTTTCTGGCGGGCAGGCGCTTCTGAAATTGCAGGATCTCATTTGGTGGAATCCAGCTAAAGTATAATACAGCAAAAGAAGGAGCACGGCCTTGGAAGGAGTTATCGAGGTCACTTTCCGTATATTGGACCTAGATGCTATGAGATTCAGGCATGATCCCTTGGCTGGCATTGGTATATTCCACCTTGCAATCAAGTCCCAGACGCTCAACAGATGTAGGGCAGTGAAATGGTTCACGGTAGTACAACAGCCCATTGTGCACATTAATAAATATACTGTTTCTGAGTACATTCTGATCATATCCGAGCACCAGTCCACAAACCTCCTGTCCCCAGTCCTCTTCAATTTGTGTACGGAATAGCTGACCAAAGGTGGGAATTCTGAAATCTTCAGACGCATCTCTGAGTGAGGTCAATTTGATACATCTGCACACACCGCGGACATGGGTTTCTCTCAAATGATGTACCTGTTGTGATACAGGGCGGAAAAATGGCTCTTCCTGACAATGCTGGATGCGCAGAAGATGGGCTCTGCGAGTATTTCGCAGTTTGTCGGTAGCAGATAGTAGGTTAAAAACTTTTGCAGAGTCAATATCGTACCAGCCTTGAAGGGCAAGATGAGACAGAGTCTCCTCCATATAGTCAAGACCGGTACACCAGTCATTGTGCTTGAGCATCTGCCGAATGTAATTGACTTCATTTGTAGATTGATATGCCTCTTTCACATTGATGATATGTAGCTGTTCAGAAATATCAGTGTTGAAATTGTTGCCAGAACCCATTTGCCGAATGGACTCTGATATATGGCTCAGAAGATGTATCTTTGGATATCCGAAATGGATTACACGCTGTTCGATGGTTTTCCGGAGCTCCTGAATGCCGATTGCCTGCCACCAATCTTCAGATTCGATCAAGCGGATGGAGAATTCTTTCTTGAAACTCAGCTGCTCATTCGAAGTGACACCATAAATCTCTCTCTCCAGCCGATTCGTAATGCGGTCCATATCAGCGATACTCAAGGTGGTGGCTTCAGTCTCAGCATCAGATAGATGGACCTGAAATTCCACACCCTTGTCGGCTGTCATGTTTGCCGCTCCATAAATCTCTTCTTCTGCAGCAGTTTTCATTTTAGGAAGTTTTTTGGCGAATGTGCTTCTGGAACCGGTTGCTTCAGTCCCAACTTCCTGCAATAGTTGTCACTTATGATGTTGGAATAATTTATCAAAAAGCTTGGGTTTAAAAGGAGTCACCTGATGGATTTCGCGCTCGAATCGCTCTTTTGCACTCTGCCAATGAGCATCTGACCATATGGCTGCCGCTTGTTGGGCTCTATTCAGGCGCACCTGAAATTGCCTTCGTTTTGTTGTTGTAACCTTTTCAGCCCCGTACACCTGAACCTCCATTGCACCACGGATGTTATGAATCTTTTGTTCTCGTAACTGATGGGATTCTCTTGCCAACAGTTCATCCACTTGGGCCTTCGCAGACTTCGACATGTTCTGGTCTCAAACAGTTCCCTTCTTCTTGTAAAATTGGTTCAGCACATCATCTAGTGCTGTGAGGGATAGGTCAGAGTGATTTTGTTGGCTGACAAGTAGAGAGAATTCACATAATGCCCGTAATGCTCACATCACCATTTCATCAGAGGCTGCTTCCGCTGGAGTTTTCCTGTCATCCTTGCAGCAGTCAAGAATTGGAGCGCAATTCACTGCCAGTGATCTGATCATGCCCCGGATCTCTTTTCCCGGCCAGGAGCTGCTTTTCATTGAATCGAATGTTTTAGAGAAGAGCTGAAGGCCCGGATATCGTGGTACCGACGTGAATCAATTGTCAAATTGATCCTTGACATTTCTAGCCTTCAGGTATTGAGCAGCCAGTGCAATAAGTCTTCAACTAAACCCAGGAGCAGCTGATGCAATTCATCAGGCTGCCAAAGGTGATATACATTGCAGAGAGGGTATTGCCAGAACTGGTTGGGGATTGGATGAACACGAAGAGTGTGCAGAATATCGATATTAGTTTCGTCCAGAAGCTCCGGGTAAACATCCTGATCCCTTGGGTTATCGAGTGGTCGAATAGTGGAATGTCCCATCGTCGCACCTTTAGGAATTTCACATATCGGGCATGAGCCATATGAGATTTGAGCAATCATGACTTGTTCTGGGTAATCCCCCACCCAGGCCGCCTAAAGAGGATAACATTGTCACTGGAATCCATCAGCACAATTCCATTTCAAGCCAGGACCAGTTATGTCAAGATTTCGGAGTGGGGACAGCATGGTTCCAACCCCAGAATGCCATGCCTCATCAGTATTTTTGGCACCTTTCGTGGGACAGGGGATCAGCCCAACAAGAATCCAGGCGCGTGGTTTAGGTGTCCGGCAGATTTCTTTTCAAATATTATCAATTGAGGGATACAGCGGCTAGGCATGCTGATCGCCTGAAAAATTGGTCAAGTGAGTCTTGTCTAGTGTTAGCAACGGTTCCAACCCGCTAGAACGGTTCCGGGTTAGGGTTGGAACCGGAACTGAACAGTGGCAACGGTTTCACCACATGAAAAACCCGGACCGTTGGCATTTGGGCCTGTTTCCACCTCAAAACCCGGCCTTTGCAAGCCCAGATGTTTCGCTCCACTTAAGTTTTTGAGTTTTGATCGTATCATGACATGATGTATACGCAGATTGTGCAGTTTTAGCCGCTCTTTCACCCCCGGCTTTCAGATTTGCGATCCGATCAATATTCGTTGAGTCGCTGTTGAAAACCCGCGAATTTCGGTACAAATCTACACTTATTTGACAGCCACTCAACGAATATCAGTTGGATCTCAATTCTGAAAGCGCGTGGTGAAAGATCGGCTTAAACTGCACAATCTGCGTATACATCATGTCCTGATACGATCAGAACTCAAATACTTAATTGGAGCCAAAAATGTAGGAACAGCAAAATGGACCCGCGGTGTGGTTCCTACCTGGCCAAAAAACACAGGGTTTCGGATCGGTCCAGGTAAAAAAGCCGCCAAGACATAGTGGTGCGGGTTTTTGGCCAGGTAACGACCCGAACCAAACCGAACAGCCGGCCAAAAACCGGACCGCTGGTGGGTTACCCGGACCCGTTGATAACACTAGTCTTGTCAGATGCACATATTACTGGCACAATTGTAGCTCCAGCAGGAAGCTGATCTTGCGTATCCCACCACCAATCCCCCATGTTCATCTCGCTGTATATTCAGCGATTTTCTGAGTGTGCCAGGCACACCGGTTCTAAATCGAGGTGCGCCTGAAATGGGAGCTGTGCCGACAGGAACTGGATACATTTGAAAATATCCCTGTAGTATAATGTTCCGAAGATATGTGAGTCATCTTCAATCCAACTATCATCGCCGAGCCCAAAATGGGGTTGAGAGAGTAGCTTTTGCCGGGCATCTGCTGATTGGAATGATTCGATTTTGAAGTTGTCCAGTCCACGCCTCAGATGTTGATCTATCCACATTTTCGTTTGCTGGCTAAAAGATTGAGCCTGTTGAAAGTCGTATGCTGACTGAAAAGAATGCAATGGATTCCATTGTCCTGAGTACTTGCGATGCTTGTTGTACAATCCAGTTGCTTTGCCATATGCTTTCCCTCCCGCATTATCCACTCCAACTACCTGCCTCTGAGCCTTCGTCTGTGTTGGATCAGGGGAACAAGTCAGATCAGGCTTCTGGGGGTCTACAGTTTCATCGTCGGGAGTATCTTCAGCTGGTGGCACACCAGGTCCATTTTCTGTGGTTAGATTATTAGTTGACTAGTTCATCAATGGCCATTCAGGTGCACCGACTGAAGTCACACCATGATGGCCTGGGTCTATCCCAGCCTGCAGGGGGTAAAATTCTGTCAGGTAATTGCCCTTCATTCATCGATGTTGGGTGACATTGTTGATAGTGAGCCTCAAGTCGGTTTTCGTCGAATAATTTCTTTTTGCAGATAAAGCCCTTAACATGTGTCCTGCGAGTGTTGACCATTTTCGAGGAATGGTCAGTGAACACGTATTTGGATGAATTTCGATGATGCTTCAGGGGGTGTTATGGAGCCTCAGGGAAAATAGTTTGAAAGCGAGCTAACTCAATTTAGCGTATCACAGCCGCATTGCACCCCGCCAAATGCGGGGTAAAATAAAGTCACCTTACGATCAGCGTTCTTCATAAACCAGGATATATATATTATATCCCGCACAATAATCATACACATCGTCTGCTGAAAGTCGTTAGCAGAGAAGAGAAGGTTCCTTTTGTCATCACTGCAATCGTCACGATGGGCCTTACATTATACTACATCATTGGGACATTGTGAGTTTATACATACGCTCGAGCCTCCGAGCAACTGATAATGAAGGTAGATTGTCTTACAACGCTGAATAAGTAAGCTTCCTAGCTAGCTGTATGCCCGCACAATGATCATCCAGAACTGATAGGATTGTTGCATCAGTAACAATCCTCGACTGGAGAGTGGATCGCAGTGAGGAGAACAATGATGTTTAGACAAGGAGCTCAATAGGAAGCAAGCACTGTTGCTGCTCGACTGACAGGCCTCCTATTGAGTGAGGTTGCAAGATTGAACACACACAACTTATGTGTATCATTCCTAGTCGTGCTAACCTTCATACTGGATATAGTTCTTGTTGGGTTCCTGGAGATATTATATCTTATCCCTTCTATGATCTGTAAAGTCATGGAAGTGTATGAAGATGAACACCTATCCAATCTCCTAGTATATGGATTCGAGCATATAACAAAGAAAGGCGGGATGTGTGTGATTAAGGTTTCTTTTGCTCAGCCAGGTCGGTTTCATGGATCAAAAGAGGAGTGAAACACCACATTTCTTGACAACAGAATGGGATATAACAAGCCCTTCATTCCACCGAAGGTCACTGCTACCTGCATTATACTCAACCCTACTCTGATTTATTCTTCATCACTTCTCGCATCGATAGTAGTTTGCCACCATCCATGTTCACAGAACATGTCAACGAACGGATCTCCACCAAACACAGCGAACATGGGTTGTCCAGGCGGCCTATTTGGCATGCAACAACGCTGTGAAGGCAATTCAGAATCATCGGAAAACAGTTCACGGACTGCCACTGGCAAAGACAGTCCATTTGGGAAACAAACCAATCAATATCAACCGCCACATGGGTATGGTTACCCACCTTCACAGCAGCCATTTCCAGGAGCTCCGCAGTTTTATCAGCACTCTCCATTCAACATGACACACAGTTCGCAACGAACCACCAGTGCAAGGCAACGATATCAAAGTTATGGGCCACCGTGGCAAGGATATGACCTCCACCAAGGTGGTTATAGTGGGTCTCAAATGTTCCCCCCTCCGCAGATTCCAGGATAAGGGCCGTCATCTCCAGGTGCACCGAGAGTGCCTCCAGGACTGCCGGAAAACCATCCAGTCAATTAGCCAACATCTTCCAGCTCTAATCATCCACCTGAACCTCCTTTCGGCGCACCTAGAAGACCCCTGATTAGCCTCCGAATGGAATGATTCCAGCCTCCCACAGAACCATAGAAAACAGATGTCGCAAGGATTGCAGAATTGCCCCCATTGCCAGAGTTGTGCTACGACGAGTGTGATGCAGATGATGAGAGCGACGATTTGCCAGACTTGGGTGGTGCAGAAGGCAAACCGCCAGTCAGCCTGAAGCAAACTGAATTCTCCTTGAAGCAATTTGCCAAAAGGATGGGGCAGGCCAACTATAGTGCGTTCAACAAGTGGAAGAAAGTATAGGTGGCTAGGTTCATGGAGAAGAAGCATTGGTCCATGATCCGGGGGCAGAACTGCTGGAAACAGGTTCGAGATGGACCCCTGCACTGGGAGACGGCGGTGGGAGATCTTTGGAGACAGTCGAGGTCTGGCTGCAGCTGGATGATTTCGCTAATGCTGAGTGGATTCGCCGGCAGTGGGTGGAGAAGATTTTGATGAAATGTGCTAGCAAAATTCGTGAGGCGAGGAAAAAAGGAAGGTGAGGCAACAAGCGACCGGCGACGGATTTGGGCGAGTGCGCGAGCAAAAAGCCGAGAAGTAACCTCCCCGAGTTGCCAAATACAACGTTCAAGGTTGTGATTAGCTGGGTGTCGAATGGGAAGGATATGGTTCTAGCCCCCAAACAACTCCAAGCCTTGTATACAGATGTGAGGCACTGGGAGGAGCTGATTGATTTTATCGACAAAAATGGAGGCCCGAGAAAGCCATACATTATGACATCGATGTTCTAGTGCACCTTGGAGCGGGACAAATTGGAAGAAGAGTATATGGGATTATACTATACACATGGGCAAATGATAATGGACCCCACATATGGCCAGATTTCATACAACTGTTGCCTTTCAAATGCTTTCAAGTTGAAACTTGGACACAATCCGAAAATATTTTTGGTTGAAATTAAGAGAGCACCAGAGAAGTAAATTGCCGAGCAGGTAATTAGACCGACAAAGGTAATCCCCGCTAGCCGTGTTAAGGCTAGACGTGCGCAACTGCTAATCATCATACATAGACTTTGGAAGGTTCTGAAGCGGGTGGAAGAGAGGAGGGAGAGGAGGATGGTGGGCAAGAGACTGATACTTGTATTAATGTAAGTTCTAATTGAAAGAATAGAATTGATTGTATTGCATCCATATATATTCATTCCAATGGTTTCTTGTCTGTGAAATACCAAACCTTGGGATGAATTTCAGCAGTGCCGGAATATGAGCCGATCTGCCCAGCTTACATCGGAGCAACTGAAAGAGATCATTGAGGACGAAAAGAACACAGAGAAAGGTGCAAGGGAGGTTCAGGAGCAAGTGGAGGATGGTGAGGAGGTCCTCGATCCAGCAAATACAGGTTCAGAATTGAATATGGTTTGCAGTACACTCAACCACGAATATGGACACAAGTGCCATGATGAAGCAGTCAGGCTACTGAATGCCCATCCTATTCGTCAATCAACAGATGACTGGGTTCCAGGCCACACGTATTCAATTCCAGGCCTGCCCGGAACTGAGTTTCTCGCGCACCAGGTTTGGGCCATCTGGTTCTTCGTGAGGCGATGGGCTTGGGATACTGATATGCCAGCAGCACTGGTGGCGGATGAAATGGGTCTTGGAAAGACTTTCACCTTGGTTGCAGCAGCAATGCTTTGCAAATTGGTGACTGAGAAAGTTGTAATGGGGTTGCCACTTTCCATTTTATGGGTGAATACCCTTGAAGAGTGAGTGATTTTGGCGGAAAACGACTTTCCCGGCATTGTCAGTGAAGAGTGGGAGTGGTATCCGCTGCAGAGAATGAATTTTGTGCCCTGCCGCCTGTTGGAGATCCAGACAACACCACCTCACAGGCATCCAGCACATGTATCAGCCCTTGAACGTATCCCGGTGGTAACAATGCCCGGAGTGGCGGAGATGTTCAATACTGTCATCAATAAAGTGACAAATGGAATCGATTTCATACTCGTCAACTTGTTGCACACTGAAAATGCGAATCCCACCCATGAGGATCTGAAGAGCAGTATTGATGAGCTGGAAAACTGATGGAATATTCACCTTGTGTCGTATGATACCTTATCATCCAGAGCGAAAACATCAAGTAACGGCCAACTCTCCTACTGTGCATGGAGTTTTGGCATTTTTGATGAGTCCCATCGGTACAAGACTAAGAACAGTGTGGGCTGGCAAATTGTGATGAATGCGAAAATTAGATTCAAACTTCAAGTCACTGCTACACCGGGATTCCATTCACTCTATGACTGGTGTTTTCAGATGATGTGGCTGTTTTCAGGTGCGCCTGACGATCCAGAGGATGATACTGTGATGGAGAAGCATGGTGCTGAGGCGTTGTATTTGGCTGTGAAGAGTTTGATGCATGCTATCCGGACTGAAAACGAAGAAGCTCGACAGGATGCGGCGCACCGGATGATACAAATTGCAAATCCATGGACGATAATGAGGTGGTCGGAATGGAAGCTAGCCGATGGAAAACCACTCGTTCGGATACCAAAGGAGAATGCACCCCTCATTGATCTTGAGTGGACTGAGGACGAGCAAGCAAAACTGAAGACTCTTGTGGAGAGATACACTTTGCAGGGTGCTTCAGGAGGATGGAGGGTTCATAGATGGCGGCTAGCATGGTTCTCGTTAGTGCTGGGAGACAGGGAGGATCACAATGACGTTTCTGGACAATGGTACAATGAACGGCCACTCAATAGTTGGGTGGATTCTCCGATTTTCCGATGGCTGAGAGAGACATTTCTGCCAATGCTCGTCAATGAACCTGCGCAATATCCCGAACCTGACCAGGACGACGAATCAAGAGAGGTGCTCCTTCCGGAAAACGACCGATATGAAAATGCACTCCCAGGTGCACCTCCTCCACAAAAGGCGGTGCTATTTTGTCCTCTTCCTGGCCAAGTTCGTCATTTGAAGTGGTGGCTAACAACGTTTTTTGTGGATAATGTGGATATATTCCACATGTATGCAGAAATGGGCAATGATGAACGCACAGAAATGCAGCTCAAATTCCAGGATTCACGAAATCCCTCTGTGTTTATAACCACACCCAAAGTGGGCGGGACCGACCTAAATCTTACAGCAGCAAACCATTGGAAGGGCACGTATGCCTGCGTTCAGCCTCATAGGTATAGGTATGGTAATTATAAGAATACGGTTGCAAACGTGGATGCAAGTGATAGTAGATGTTGATGTATAAGTAAGATTATCGCTAGATATCTAACGCTCGTGGCGAGCCGACTATATTGAATGGCCGTTACAGTATCCCCCTCTTTAGGCGCAGAACTCCTGGGCTGCATAAACCATATAAGAGACAAGGAAAGGAAAGGAAACCATTATACAATCATGCCGCGTACGTACTCATACAAGCTGAGAAGTCCTGCTACCGATCAGTACCGCTGAGCGTGACCTGTCGGCGGATCCGACTCACGGGGAAACTCCACCTCCACTTGTCTGCAATCCGGATGTGTTAAAAACCCGTGCCGACGCCATTTGTACTGGGCCGAGATCCAAAGAAGTAATAAAGTGTGGAGAAGAGAAGAGAAGAGAAGAGAAGAGAAGAGAAGAGAAGAGAAGAGAAGAGAAGAGAAGAGAAGAAACAGAAGAAAGAAACGTCCAATTGATAACTTTCCTCCAGTCCTGAGTTCTGAAACTCTAATGACCCATTTCCTCCACTCCTGAGCCTCCGACCTCAATTCCTCCTTACCTCCACTCCCGAACTCATAGAGCATCCGACCAGCCATCCAGTACCGGACTCATAGCTCGTGTATCATGGGGTAGGTCATGGTCGGAATCGGTCACGGTGGAATAGCTTCTGCTCATGACTTGGCATCGATGGGAGCTTCCGCTGCCGGCATCGGTCGTAGCCGTCGGTAATCATCAATTGTATACGTCAATGGCGTGTAGTCTCATTCATAGACGCCTATCACGTAGGTTTCTCTAGAATGGTTATACTTACCAAGTTCAAGCAAGCTTGCGCTGTCCGAGCTCTGGAGAATATATCTTGCAGCCAGTAGTCATCGGTGAGTGGCATTGACTCGTAGATGCTGCTTGACTAGGCCAGTCATCATTGGAAGTCCGCTTCGGTGACCATCTGGTCGACTTCATGGTTGTGCTCTTGACAGGCGACGTCAGTAGAATCTTGGTCGACTTCGTAGACTTGTCGGTGCGTGTCTCTGCAGACTTGTCGGTCTACTTCTTGGTTGACTTGACGGTGCGTGTCTCGGTACGCCGCCTCCAGGTGGGCTATTGACTTGTCGGTAGGACTTGATCGTGTAGACACGGCTATCTCCCTTTTTTGAAATTTCGTTGCTCCGTCGACGACTTCTCCATCGTATTGATTGTCGATTGCCATCGTGGCTCGGCAGTGGCGTAGCTTCCATCTCGGAATCGTTATCGGGATTGAATGGTGATTCGATATGTAATTTCGTTCTGCTTTCACTTGATCTGTAGACCATTTTCCTTCGGCTTCAGTCGTCCTTCTGCGTCGCCCGCTGCCCAGTGACTAGTCTGACTTGCCCTGCCTGTTGACTTTCTGTCGTATGAGACGTCCTAATGCGCTCAATCTCGATGTCATTGCAACAGCGCCTTGTCTTGACTCTGGGCAATGATGTGAGCTTTCGCTCCTGGCATCGTCATATCAGTCGGTTCTCATGTGACTCGCTAGTGACCATTTGAGGGTGGTAGAATGCGCCAATTGCATCGGCCACACTTGGGCGGTATATCATTGATCCATATCTAGCACGTAAGCTTCACAGTAGGTGGTCATACTCACCGTGATAGAAGCGCGCCTCTGCTCTCGGAAAGCCGCTTTGTACATTGCATATGCAGATTTCGGCATCTCTTGATTCGGCATTTGGTAGAGTCTTGGTGGCCTGCTTCTCCCTGAAAGTCATTCTGATGATAGCTTCAGTGCGTTCTTGGTCGACTTCTCTGTGGCCATCTCGGTAGGCAGCTTCGGTAGAATATCCGTTTGCTTCTCGGTAGTCATTTGGTAGGCCTCTGGAAATGTGGTTCGGCATTCAGTTCAGTATGGCGTTCGGCGATGGTTTCTTGATCCTTCGGTACGTCATTTGGTAAGCGTCTCTGGCAGTGTCTTGGTACGGTAAGACTCCCGGTAATCCTCTTGATCTCCATGTGAAGTCCTTTGGCAGTAAGATCCGTCGCTGTGAGATCTCCGTGATCATCTCTTGGTGGGTATCTCGACTGTCTCTTGTGATGCCATTCGGTAGGCTATTTGGTACGCTCGGTGGTCATATTCAATCTCGTTCAGTATCTCGTTCGGAACTGCTTCAGTAGTCATATTCCACTCGTTCGGCGTGCATCAGGCTCGTTTGACATGTCATCTCTCTCGTGCATTTACAGGTCTACTGGACGTCCGTCGTATGCTAGCTGAACTTATTGTCTTAGATTGCGGGGTGCGCTCGCTGGCTCTCCTCGGGTGTGCTTGTCGATTCATCAGTAGGTGTGTGCCATCACACTACTTTACTCGGTTGACTTATCGTCGTTCTCTGAGTCCACTTGGCAATTCATGTCCAGGTGTACTTCTGGTACAGCAATTGTTTGCGGTAAGAGTTGTGATTCCGGTATGGTCATCCCCTTCTTTTCAATGTCGTTGCTCCGCCAGCGACTAATCTCATACAGCTTCGTAGCGAACATCGATTGAAAGGGCTTGATCCGGAAGTCGATTTGTAGCTGTCAATTTGCAATTGTTAATTGTCATCGTAGTTGTATAGCTTGGGATCGCCGAGTCTGAGTCGGGATCTCATTCAGGAGTATTCTCGGTGATGGAACTTCGAAACAGATATGGCATTGTATTCAGTATTGTAATCGGTATTATATTCGGCATTGAAATCTGCATTGTATTCGGCATTTTACTCTGTGTGGCAAGGCAGCCAGTACATATATCTGCGTCTTGGCATTCAATTGCTAGTTTGGTGTATGTCACCATAGTGAAGGATCGATTGCCATCCGTCTCCTAGAATTTCCGGGATGGGCATATCGGTGCTGGTAAGTCCAATTCTCGTAGCCTCAATGATACCTTCTGCAGGACCGTCGTCTCTTGTATCTGGAACATTATCTCATGCCCGGGCTTCCAATTGCTTCTTAAGGCTTCGGCGTTCATAAGTGGGCTCTTTGGTCTCAATTGTCATTTGTCTTTGGGGTTATCTCCGAACTGCTCCATTTATGTTAGCCAAAGAATCCAGAAAGGATGGAAGCGGTGGAAGGGAATATCCAGGAGGCCTTGTCATTAACGGTTCGCCCACACAGGAGCCAAGCCCTGCCATGCAGTCACTCCCTGCGGGTCTCGGCAAGCCAGCAGAAGTCATTGAAGCGTCTCCTCGGAGGGGATCTTCTGCCGCAACTACCGCCGCTGCTCTCTGCTCGTCGCGTCCAGCGCTTGGGTCTGTATCACCTGGTGAATCCAAAGTGATGTCTTCCAAAGCCACTCCCAGCAGCCCTATGCATTCCCCAGTCTGTAGGGTAAATGCTACAACGACTTCAATGCAAGTTAGAAGATCGTCGAATGCGGTTGCTCCGAGTGTCTGTATACCCGGAATGCGCCCCAGAAGCTTGTCATGTTCGGCTTCTGAGACCTTCGATGCCACTGCCGTGGTCATCGGCGTCATTTCCTCTGCGCCACACGCACTCCGTGATCGCAGGGAGCCAATCGAGCCCAGCCGATGTCAGGATTTTGTTTGGGAAACCATGGTAAGTGAAGTACTGAATTGTACGCCCGCATAGGCATGACTAGCACGTCTGATTTGTCCATGGGTGCGAGATAGTCCAAGTCCTGGACTGTGGTCCGCGTCTTCCGGCTGTCCTTTGCATGTTGCATCACACCTCCAGTCATGGCGAGGGTGATGATGTGTGCCGCCTGATATCCCGAGTCGCTTGAGAAGCCTCGGTGTCATAAAGATGCTGGTTGCGCCGCAGTCGATAAGAGCCCGTACGCGTTGCATCGCGCCATTTTTGTCTGGTATTTGTATATTTTCGTCCTGAGTCGCCATTATTGCCTGTGCTGCCAATAGTTTTTACTTGCTGAGTGTCTAAGGATTGTTGGCGCTTGATTTGCGGATTGCCGCCTCGATTGTCCATAATCCTTGTGCTCTGAGGTCATCATAGTCATGGTAGTCGTCGTAGTCGTCATAGACAGTTTGCGGAATTGTGTCAGTCTTTGACCGTAAATGCACTTCACGCTGTGCAATGTATTGCCGCTATAAGTTCGCTTCAATCGAGGGAAAGCTTCTCATCCTCAATGTCCTTCAATCGTAGGGTGACTTCCCCGTAAGTGCACTTCGCTTGGGCAGACGGTTTTGGCGGGAGAGCGCTTCATTTGTAGACTGATCCTTGTCCATAGGTATTCTTCATTCGAGTATTGTGTCAGGTATAAGTAGTCGTACCATGCCTCCACAAGTGGGCTTCTTCGAGGTTGCTAGAGCTGTAGGTGTCCACGCAAACTGAGAAGGTGCACTCCGCTCAATTGGAAGAAATGTAGTTGTAACTTTGCTGGCTCGTAAATTGTCTCTGACTTCGCCTTGATTCTCGATATGGCCGCATTGAGGCGTAAAGTTACTCCGTCCATTGTAGGTGCTTCGACTGGTGATCGCGCTCAATTGACTCGTAGGAATGGTGAGTGAGCTCAATTAGATTGATTGTATTCGATTTCCACTCATTGGCAGGGTCAAATAGTCTTGTCCTGTTCTCGTGATCATTGTATTCAATGTCGGTGACGCGCCTTGTGCGCCAATTGGTCTCTGAGCTCTCTAGGTTTCCGTCTTGAATTGACGCGTTCAGGGATGCAGTCGTGACTTCTCAGGTGTCCGGTGGTTGATTGTAGCCATTGGAAGTGATTGATGTTGTCTTGAACACGTCTGGATCGATCGTATGCGATGTTTGTCGTTGACTGGGTGGTGTCCTGCAGTCGGGATAATAATCGTCTTCTTTGCCGGTGACGCGCCTTGCTCGCCAAGTGGTCGTGATCTCTATTCCGCTTCCATCAGGAGCTCAATTGAATGATGGAACGGTCGACGCTTCGTGCTGTGCAGTAATGATGCTTGGATATCTCGTTTGGAGGGCAGCATTCTCAATTGTTGACTGCGTGATATCGCATGTCGGAACAGGGGTAAAATCGTCGACTCGTAATCCCGTGAGCAAAACGTATCCGTTTACTGAAAGAGCCATAATAGTGGAAGGGCATGTATGCCTGCGTTCAGCCTCATAGGTATATGTATGGTAAGTATAAAAATACGGTTGCAAATGTGGATGCGAGTGATAGTAGATGTCGATGTATAGGTAAGATTATCGCTAGAGATTTGAGGCTTGTGGTGAGCGGACTATATAGAATGGCCGTTACCCGGCCCCGGGTCACGTGCCGCCGTTACAACCATGCAGTAATAACTCAGAAGTTCTGGGCATTGAATGAGCAGCGGCAGGCATTTGCACGAGTTGTCCGGCTAGGGCAAAACCGAGTACCACAGACATGGTTACTGAATACGGGTCCTGGTGGCTATCATAACCGTGCAAGTGATCTCCATCAACTCTCTGGAGTTGCGCAAATGAGAGTCCTGCATGGCTTGATGAGTTGACCGAACATCACGACATCCATGATTTACCGGATTCTGGAATCTCGTGAGGCCCATATGAAGCGGCTGACAGAGAATGGAGACATGTTGCAGTCTGATGAAACATCATCTTAGATTGTTAGGACGATTCATCAAGGTATGCCTCTTTAGACTGTCACCCAACATAATCTTAACCGATACAAATTGTCAAAATGGTTGTTTGTAAGCCACACTATACTGCATAGATAAATCTTTTCTCTCTGTCAATTTTGAAGCGAATCAAAGATCAGATGGTTGAATTGTTTGAGGGGGATTTCATTGGCGTTCTTGATTATTAATAATGACCAATATGAGACGAAGTCAATTGATAAGCTACATTACACGTTCCCGGCTGGCCTATCTCACGATAAATGGCATAAGTTGAATATTGAGCATGATGCAGCAATGGGCTTGGAATCATGTGTCTGTTGCGAATTTGTGGTGCACCAGAAGCCCGAGGCGACGTACTCATTTCGAAGTCAAAGTAGTGGAAAAACGCGTAATTCAACGACTTTCAGGTACACCGGGGAATCCTTGGGACCTGTCATGAGTCTCGTGAGCACAAATCAAGCCCTGCATATGAGCCAATTCCATTTGGCAATAATGTCAGGCGAGGCGATATTGAGTTGCTGTGTCAGAATACGAGATACCAGCTCCCAGATTCATAGCAATGCCGCAGCATTTGCTGGCATATGATCAATATTCAGGTGCGCCAGAGAATCCTCTGCATATGTCTTGAGTCGTGTTATGACAGCTCCAGCACAGTACATTTGCCAATCCCATTTGGCACTGAGACACTCTAGGCGATATTGCGTACTTCAGTGAGAATATGAGACACGGCTTGCATATTTGTGGCAAACCCGCAGCTTTTGCGGGGATTTGATCGACGTTCAGGTGCACTGGAAAGGCTCGAGTCCATATCCGTATGACCGATCGATCACTGCATTTGTGCCAATCACAGTGGCAATAAAGTCATTCTAGGCGATATTGAGTACTTCTGTCAGAATATAAGACATTGGCTCACTTATTTGTAGCAAGGTTGCAGCTTTTGCTGGCATATCATGGAAATTCGGGGAGACTCAAGATCCGCTTCGCAGAGTGTCGGATACTGAGACACAGCTCTGGTATTCATGGCTAAGCCACAGCTTTCCCTGCTGAGTATTTCCTGGCCTCTGATTGAAGTTCTGGCACAACTAAAATCTACCATCCAGTCCAGAATGATGTTCTTGGATTTGTATGAAGCCAACTTTGACAAGCTGCAACTCATTATGGATGCATCATTCCGGCCCAGGCACGCCTCAAGAGTGACAAATACGCCACCGAAGCGCATGTATTCCAATCTGTTGTGCACTGTGTATTTTAGTTTCCTTTATTCTCATCATGTGTTCCTTGACTTTGAATCAGTGGATGAAGTGCACACAGATCGTCATCTATCAAGACACTTCATGTTTAGGTGCAGGCGGCTCATCCTGCTCGGCCTCTGCTGAGATATCAATCTACACTTGATTTGGATAAGAAGGCCATCACTAAAATGCCTTGAACTGTCAGCTCCGTGTCAACTTGTCCATTGGAGGAAGGTCGCCCTGTACAACTAAACCATAAATGCAAAGACCAAGCCAATTAGTAACCCACTTAACTCAATATTGACTAAGCAGTATGCTTGGACCTATGCTTCTAAATCCGAAAATAGCTTCTGCATGTTCATGCTCTGTCAAAAGAGCTGGAGCTTCAGAGCGAGAATCACAAAAGACAGATTCTGTTCAGCGACTCTGCAAGATGGCCGGCAACTCCCGCTCACCCTTGTACCATACTTACCCAATGAGGCCTAAGTTCTCAATGCTTTGAATGCCGACTTAACTCAATTCCGATGTTTGGGCCGCTAAAACTCGTATCTGAAAATAGATTATGTGAACCGATTTCTATCAAGAGTGAAGTTCGAAGAGAGAGAATCTTGAAAGCTCACGTTAAGAAAAGACATCTTTGAAGAGTTCAATTAACTGTCAGAGTAAGGCGAGCTTGCAATCCCCACCCATTGAATCCAAGAATAACCATTTAAACTTTGGTGCACCTCAATTTCTGGAACTGTATGCATATGCATGCAATCATCATTCTTCTGCCCACTGTGAGGTGACATCTCACTATACATTCATACCATTGTAGCATATAGCTTTCAACCCCAACATTAATTGAAGTCAACATTGTAGTGGTGAGACTCGCAATGAATATGTGATTTAATGGTGTGCAACTTACTAGATATTAGGCGCAAAATCAGAATGTGAGTGAGTATTCATGACCCATTTGTTAGCAATCTTGGCATTGCCAAGTGCTTGAATCAATCCGATTACCCCTGAATCATCCATCGTACCTTACCATTCATTCTCTGCGCCTGTACATCTCCTTGGTATACCAAATTCTCTCTCTCCTCCATTAACTGCAACATTGTTGTGAAGGTTATTCTGCAGACACGGCCCATATGAATGCATGAAAGGGAAGTTATGCTTGCGATATTGCCTTATTGACCGCTAACTTAGCTGCAGCATTCCAATACAATAGGATATCATGAAAATTCGTGTGTCCTTCCGGTGGATATACCACATATGGAGATTCATATATCTCCTCGATTGATAACAAACTCAGTATGAACCCTTGCAACTCAGCTGTCACTCTCAAGGTCCCAAATCTATCGAGTTCTGCAGATTCCAAATGCTGCACCAATTCTATGCCATGCGGTCACCTCAAAGCGCGAACATTCACGCATAATGACTACATTTAGAGAGTCATATGCAGGGGCACACGTTTTCATTCAGGTTCTCAGTACCCCATTTGGCCAGCACTAAGGGTTAGTTAATGTCGCGAGTTTTCTTCCGGTGCGTCTGGTTCTATTCTATGTGCGTCGGCTTTAGCCAACCTCCAATTCTTGCATCCATACAGAGTGTTGTTGATAGGAGTTGCTAACATTCGGCCTTAGGAATCCATCTTTTCCGGCACACCTGACAAGGAATCCCATCTATTCTGGTGCACCTAACAACATTCTATATAGCAACACTGAACAGCCGTCCTCGATATGAAAATGAACCATTGAAGTCATTTCCCCTGAAGCTTTCAAGGAGCACCTCGAATTGCATTCTCCTCGACTATGTGCAACTTCTTGCTCCATTTTTCCAGATATTCTATTGCACTTAATCTTATATTTACTGCTTATACATTCTCTCCCATATTCCCCAACTTTCTATCATCATTATCCCAAATGGAACCTACACCCAGCCAGGTGAGGAATCACTATTCACAGAAGAATCAAGAAGCACACCTTGAGAGAGCACTGGCATTCAAGAAAGGAGCCAATCTTTGTTGTCCATCAAATGTTTCCCTTCCAGCATGCATCGTGCATTTTGTTACGGATGACTAATGTCTCCGATTTCATTATTGAAGCAGGGTGATGATACCGATCAGGAGCTCAGTGATGACAAAAGTGAAGGCCCCGGAGAGTACACCTCATTGTCTGACATCTAAGAAGTCAATTTAGATCACCAACAGGACGTCCTGCTTCTTGGCCAGGTGCGCCGGGACAAGTTGTTCCCAACTACAAGGGTTCCACTGCCAAAGAAACAGAGCCGTGTCAATACTGTTATTGCACACCCTCTGCTTCCAAATTCCTGAAATCCAGCTGGGGCAATGGCACCACCACTGCTCAAACACCAAAAGTCAACCATCCTCAACAAATTATCTGAGTCTGACCGTGCACCATCTACCCAGGCGCTGCCACTATGCATGTCTAGTGGAGACCAGAATGTTCCACAACCCAAGGCCAGTGCAGATCAGAATGTTCCCCAACACCAAAAGGCAACTTTGGAGGTAGCGAAAAAGTTCATGAGGGCAATCGTATTGATGAAGACTCCTTGGCCAATGATATCAGATGACAAGTTCTCAATGGTTGACGAAGCTTGGAAACTTGCCATTGAAGCTCAGGATCGTCAGCAGGCATTAGCAGGTGCTCCTGTAGGTACGCCATCTGTGTGTCATTTGCCTGGTGGTCCATCTCTCAAAATCGATCCACAAACACGAGAAGCTGTAAGTCTTGGATTCTGTTTAATGCTCCTCTATCAGATATCTGATATTCACTATGCCCCAAAATATACATAGTTGAAACTGAAAACAAGTACCATTCGAGGATGGTTGGCAGATGGGGCACGTCGAACTGTTGTCCGTAGTTACCAGTTGGATTTGCACTCGGAGACTGAGCTTCGGATCCAGGTTAAGGAGCCCGTGTTTGAGGATGCATATCTCTCCAAGGTCATTGATGATACGATGTTATGGTTCACGCGAATGGAAGTGCTTGATCTAATTTACCACCAATTTTTCTTCACTGCCAATGGCTTGGGGAGCCAGCCTACAACATCCCAGTATTTCCAACCTCTTACTCCGCAGACATTAGCGCTAGCATCTGCAGCTATTCGTTGTGCGCCCTCAGAATATGCCAGTGGAAAGAAGGCCACAGTTATGTTTTCTCAAGATGAATATCGAGGTACATTTTGCCCATCCCCTATGATAAATTTTACTCCAAAAGCCTCTGCACTCATCAATCACACATTAATGGGCTGCTTGATACCCCGTGCGGTGCAACTCCGCGAGGATAGGTGCTCCTCAATTCCCGTCGGCGCTCCTGAGCCTAGATCGACGCTCTTCTATTTCATTCCGCACTCAATTCCCCTTTCCGCGCTCCTCAATTACCATCGGCGCTCCTTAGCCAACATTGACACGGT
>Ga0307512_10001899_pt1 | contig 27905 bp, 24 predicted proteins | sample 14_EM_MG_FD_200267 | JGI IMG/M metagenome (GOLD analysis project Ga0307512, IMG submission 200267) | Populus trichocarpa ectomycorrhiza microbial communities from riparian zone in the Pacific Northwest, United States - 14_EM | ecosystem: Host-associated > Plants > Roots > Unclassified | place... | reverse complement strand
AGAGAGCACCAGCAGAGAGCACCAGCAGAGAGCTCGGCCCCGAGGATTGCTCCTCGGGGCCGGGCTCTTTCCCGTTTCTTACCACTTGGTCCCGCCACGGCCTGAGCAACTCTCACCCGAACTGCGTACTTTTCGGTGCCCGTCCTGTAAGCGGTCTGTGCCGCTCGTGCCCCATGTGACGTGTGTCACCAATATCGACAAGTAAGGCAACCTCCTCAAGTAACCACCCGTCTAACAAGTTGCGAATATGCGGATTCGGGGGAAATGCACCTTGATCAAGGGGGAAATGTGACCGTCGCGCAGCCTGATGTGAGCGTGATCATCGGGGCGTACGAAGCGATGCCGTATCTGGTCGAGTGCCTCGCATCCGTCGAGGCACAGACCATCGACCCGGAGCGCATCGAGGTCATCGCGGTGGACGACGGGTCCACGGACGGGACGGGGGAGTATCTGGAGGAGTTCGCACAGCGCGTGTCCATGCCGGTCACGGTGATCCGGCAGGACAACTCCGGCGGGCCCAGCGGCCCGCGCAACGTCGGCCTCGGCAAGGCCGCCGGGCGCTATGTCTTCTTCCTCGACGCCGACGACCGGCTCGGTCCCGAGGCACTGGAGCGGATGGTCGCGATGGCCGACCGCAATGACACGGACGTGGTCCTCGGCCGCGTCGAGGGAGTCAACCGCAAGCCGCCTCGGTCGATGTGGGGAAGGACGCTCGAGCGTACGGACGTCTTCTCCTCCAACATCAAGTTCACGCTGAGCGCGCAGAAACTGTTCCGCCGCCAGTTCCTGGAGCGGCACGGAATGCGCTTCGACGAGTCCCTGTGGACCGGCGAGGACGCGCTGTTCACGATGGAGGCCTATCTGCGGGCGGACGGCGTCTCCGTCCTGGCCGACTACACCTGCTACTACCTGGTGGGCCGCGAGGACGGCAAACACGTGACGAAGAGCGGCGGTTACGCCCTGCGCTTCGACTCCGCACGTGCCCTGATGAACCTGATAGCCGGGCTCGTCCCCGCCGGGGAGCGGCGCGACATGCTGTTGGTCCGCCCTTTTCTGATCACGCTGCTGCCGCAGTTCGGTCCCCGGTACCTCAAGGACAGCGAGAAGGTCCGCCGGCACAAGTTCGAACTGGCGAAGCCGCTGATGGAGGAGTTCTGGAGCGAGGGCGTGGCCGGCCGCCTCAAGGTCGACGAGCGGCTCAGGCTGCACCTGGTCGCCGAGGAGCGGCCCGAACTCCTCATGGGCGTCCTGGAGTTCGTGAAGGCGAAGAAGCAGGCGGCTGCCCTCCTGGAGCGGAAGGGCCGCCACGTCTACCTCGTCTACCCGCACTTCCGCGAGACGGCGGCGGGCGTCCCGGACTCGGTCTACCTCGCCGCGCCGCGTGAGGCCCGCGCCTTCCCGGGGTACCGCGAACACTCCGCCGGCTCGGTGCTGCGGCGGGCGGCGCGCAAGGCCCGCCGGGTGCTCAAGTCGAAGGCCGCGGTGGCCGGGACGCGCACGCCGGGCGGCGGCACCGCAGCGGCGGCCTGAGGTACGGGCAGCGGCGGGCCCGGCCGGTGAGCAGTGCGCTCACCGGCCGGGCTCCTTGCTACTGCCGGCCCGACTGCAGCGCCCGCCGGATCGGGCGGCCCACCACACGCCGGGCCCGGCGGTAGACGGACGTCGACGGCGCCGCCGTACCGGACTTGGCAGCGCCCCGCTCCAGCTCCCGCTTCAACTGGGCGTTGTCCAGCGACAGTTCGGTGATACGGCTCTGCATCCAGCCGAACCGTGTGCTGAGCGAGGCGAGGTCGGCGTCGTTCCAGGGGCGGATGCCCGCCGGGAAGGCCAGCTCCTTCATCCGGGCCTCGAAGGCCGCGCCGCCGTCGCCGTGCGTGAACGTGTTCTCCAGGCCGTTTCTGTCCAGGAACGCCGTGAACCGCTCGAAGCGCTCCAGATGACCGCCGGCCAGGCCCGTGAAGTCGGCCTCCTCATACAGCTGTGCGGGGTCGAGATCCGGGGGCAGCTTGTCGATGCGGCGGTGCGGGATGTCGAAGTAGCGGCACAGCTCCAGCGTCCGCGAGTCTCCGCACAGCACGGTCGCGGGCGTACCCGCCAGCAGCGCCGCAATGTTGCCGTGGATGCGGGAGCCGAAGGAGAAGTCGTATTCGCGCAGATCGTCGATCCAGGTCACCGGGTCGATGTAGACCCGGACCTTGTCCTCCCGGTACATCGGGTGGTCGGGGTGCGTCGGGATCGCCGTCACCTGAGCGTTCGGGTGGGACAGGTCCCGCCAGTGCAACTGGCGTGCGTCACTGAGGTTCTGGCCGATGAAGGCCAGGTGCGGATAGCGGGCGTGGGCGCGGTCGATGACCTTGGCCAGACCCTGCTTCTGCACCGCGCTGTGCGAGCCGTTGACCGCGATCCGCGAGCCGGGGGTCAGTTCCAACGCCCTTTTGTGTACGGCCAGTTCCTTGCCGTACATGAACAGGGACGGGCAGCCGATGACCTCGACGTCCCGGAAGCCCAGGTCCTTCAGGTACTTCTCGGTGAACTCGCCCCGCACCCCGATCGAGGCGCTGCGGTCGAGCACCGCGGAGACGAACTCGCGCACGGCCGGCTCCATCGGCTTCAGCCGCGCCGCGTTGTAACTCAGCCCGGCCTGCGCGCCGATGCCCAGCACCACGACCGGGATCCTCAGCCTGGCGATCAGCCGCGTCAGCCGCTTCAGCTGGGGCTCGAACGACGGCCGGAACGCATTGGCCAGTGGTATGACGAAGGCGTCGTACTCCTCGTTGATCCGGCCCGCCGCCGCAATATCGGTCCGAACGCCGTTCGACACCACCTCGGTGCCGGGCGTCTCCAGGATCTTGTGGGAGGCGTCACTGAAGATCAGATTGCCGGAGTTGGTGGCGATGACGTCCTGGTGGAGGGCCTCCTCGACCGGGAAGACGTCGAAGGGGCTCTTCCCCGAGCGGAGGAGTATGCGCTTTGCGTGACGAACTGTAGGTGGCACAGAGTTCAAATTAGATTTACCTGCACTTTGTTTTCTATAGGCAACCAGTGCAACCTTTTTGCCGTACGCGACGCGTGAGCAAACGGTTACGCGCGCCTGTCCGGGGACTGGACCGGCGCGCGTGCCACGGTCCCCTTCGCGTAGATTGCCGGGCGGGGCAGCCCGAGCGCGCGAGGGGACGGAAGAACAAGGTGGCAGGGGCAAGGCAGGCCGTGAACGAGGCCCGCAGGATCGTCGTCAAGGTGGGTTCCTCGTCGCTGACCACCGCGTCCGGCGGCCTGGACGCCGACCGGGTCGACGCGCTCGTGGACGTCCTCGCCAAGAGCCGCAGCGGCGGGGAGAAGGAGATCGTCCTGGTCTCCTCCGGCGCCATCGCCGCGGGCCTCGCCCCGCTGGGCCTGCGCCGCCGCCCTCGGGACCTGGCCCGCCAGCAGGCCGCCGCCAGCGTCGGCCAGGGCCTGCTCGTCGCCCGCTACGCCGCCTCCTTCGCCCGCTACGGCGTCCGCGTCGGCCAGGTCCTGCTCACCTCCGACGACATGAGCCGCCGCGCCCACCACCGCAACGCCTCCCGCACCCTCGACAAGCTGCTCGCGATGGGCGCGTTCCCGATCGTCAACGAGAACGACACCGTCGCCACCGACGAGATCCGCTTCGGCGACAACGACCGGCTCGCCGCCCTCGTCGCCCACCTCGTCCACGCCGACCTGCTGGTGCTGCTGTCCGACGTCGACGGCGTGTACGACGGCGATCCGAGCAAACCCGGCACCTCGCGGATAGCGGAAGTACGGGGACCGTCCGATCTCGCCGGGGTGGACATCGGCAGCGCGGGCAAGACCGGCGTCGGCACCGGCGGCATGGTCACCAAGGTCGAGGCGGCCCGGATCGCGGCCGCCGCCGGCATCCCCGTGGTGCTGACCAGCGCGATCCACGCCGCCGACGCGCTGCACGGCGGCGACACCGGCACCTACTTCCACCCCGCGGGCAAGCGCTCCGGCGACCGCATGCTGTGGCTGCAGCACGCGTCCACCCCGCAGGGCTCCCTGACGCTGGACGACGGGGCGGTGCGGGCGGTCGTCGAGCGGCGCACGTCGCTGCTGCCGGCCGGAATCGCCGCGGTGGAGGGCGAGTTCAGCGCCGGGGACCCGGTGGAGCTGCGCGATGCGGAGGGCCGTGCGGTGGCCCGCGGGCTCGTCAACTTCGACGCCAAGGAGATCCCCCAGCTGCTCGGCCGCTCGACCCGGGAACTGGCGCGCGAACTGGGCCCGGCCTACGAGCGTGAGGTCGTCCACCGGGACGACCTGGTGATCCTGCATCCCTGACGCCCGTCAGGAGCCGAAAACAGGGGGAACGCCCCGCAAATCGGCCCGCCCTGAGGTGGACGTTCCGCAAAACCGCCCCACGGACCCTTGCGGCCTGCTCAACTTTGTCTCAGGGACACATTCCGCACGAGCACCGCTCGACCGTTGCGTAAGGAGGCCGTCGTGAGACGAGTGCGCCCTGGGGCGGCGGCGTCCCGCGACGGCGCCGCCTCCCGCGCGGCCGGCGAGGAGCGCGCCCTGACCAGCGTCGCGGCCGGTGACCGGTACGAGGAACCGGCCGACCTGCCGCGCCTGTGGCACGTCACTCTCAGCGTCTCCGGCGAGGAAGCGCCCCTGACGGAGGTACGGCGCGGCCTCGAGCAGCTCGCCCACGACCACCCCTTTCTGCTGACCAGCAGATATGCGGGTGATCACGCGGAGATCCGCTACTGGGAGGAGGCCCGCGACCTGCACGACGCGGCCGCCGTCGCGCTGCGCCTGTGGGGCGAGCACCGCCAGACCGCCAAGCTGCCGCCCTGGGAGATCGTCGGCCTGGAGGTCATCGACCGCGAGACCTACCACCAGCGGATCGCCGAAGGGTACGGCCCGCCGCCCGCGAGGCCGGTGGGTGTGCACCCCTTTTGAGAGGTCTGTGAGGTCTGAGGGGCTTGTCTCGGGGTTTGGAATGCCCGGTGGACCGGCCCGTCCGGCGCACTACCCTTCCCCCATGACCACGCTCTCGCCGTACGACTCCATGTCCCCGGTCACCCGGGCCGCCTACCGCGCCAAGGCCGCCGCCGCCGATCTCGCCCCGCTGCCGCGCGCGGTCAAGGACGACGCGCTGGCCGCCATCGCGGACGCTCTGGAGGTCCGTACGAGCGAGATCGTCGAGGCCAACGCCAAGGACATCGCCAAGGCCCGCGAGGCCGGCACCAGCGAGGCCATCGTCGACCGGCTGACGCTCACCCCGGAGCGGGTGCGCGCGATCGCCTCGGACGTGCGGGACGTCGTCGCGCTGCCCGACCCGGTCGGCGAGGTCGTCCGCGGCTCGACCCTCCCCAACGGCATCGACCTGCGCCAGGTCCGCGTCCCGCTCGGCGTCGTCGGCATCATCTACGAGGCCCGCCCGAACGTGACGGTGGATGCCGCCGCCCTGTGCCTGAAGTCCGGCAACGCGGTCCTGCTGCGCGGCTCGGGCTCCGCGTACGAGTCCAACACCGCGCTGGTGCGGGTGCTGCGCGACGCCGTGGGCGGGGCCGGGCTGCCCGCCGATGCCATCCAGCTCGTGCCCGGAGAGAGCCGCGAGAGCGTTCGCGAGCTGATGCGCGCCCGGGGCCTCGTCGACGTCCTGATCCCGCGCGGCGGCGCCTCCCTGATCCAGACGGTCGTCTCGGAATCCACCGTCCCGGTCATCGAGACCGGCGTCGGCAACTGCCATGTCTACGTCGACGCCCAGGCCGACCTCGACATGGCCATCGACATCCTGATCAACTCCAAGGCCCAGCGGGTCAGCGTCTGCAACGCCGCCGAGACCCTCCTCGTCCACCAGGACATCGCCCCCGAATTCCTGCCGCGCGCCCTCGACGCCCTCGCGGAGGCCGGGGTGACCGTCCACGCCGACCCGCGCGTGCAGGCGTACGCGAAGGGCTCCAAGGCGACCGTCGTCGAGGCCACGCCGGAGGACTGGGACACCGAGTACCTCTCCTACGACATCGCCGCCGCCGTCGTCGACTCGCTGGACAAGGCCGTCGAGCACATCCGGCTGTGGACCTCCGGCCACACCGAGGCGATCGTCACCACCTCCCAGCAGGCCGCCCGTCGCTTCACCCAGCTCGTCGACTCCACCACCGTCGCCGTGAACGCCTCCACCCGCTTCACCGACGGCGGCCAGTTCGGCTTCGGCGCGGAGATCGGCATCTCCACCCAGAAGCTGCATGCGCGCGGCCCGATGGGGCTGCCGGAGCTGACGAGCACGAAGTACATCGTCACCGGGGACGGGCACATCCGGCGCTGATCCGGCACCGATGTGGCGCTGATCCGGCACCGATGTGGCGCTGATCCGGAGCGACTCCGCAGCGGTGGCAGGTGGGGGTGCATATGCGCCGGGCACGCGCGCCCGGTACGCGCCCGTATCGCACGAGAGATGTCTCAGCAGGCGGATGAATTTCCATACCGTCTGCCCAAATTGACCCCCCAGGTCTACTCTGGAGTGGTGCCGGAGGACGTGGGGGGCACGCCGTTCCCTGACGGCTGGGAGCCCGACGACGACCACGACCGCGGGGTGTCGGACGAAGAGTTCGCCTCCGTGGTCTTCGACGAGGCCTTTATACAGGCGGCCGTGGTGCACGAGCCCACCGCCGTCGAGCGCCTCCTTGCCGCCGCCCAGGCCAGAGCAGAGGCCTCCGAGGCGGAAGCCCGCAGGGCCCACGGCAGGGGTGAGCGCTACGAGGACGGGTTCGGCCCCGACGACCGCACCGGATTCGGCCATGATCCCGACCTCGACGACCTGGACGACAGCGACGTCCTCGAAGGCCGCTACGGCGCTCCGGGGACGTACGGGAAACAGGTCCGCTGGCACCGCCCCGTCGCCTGGATGCTCGCCCTCGTGATGGGCATCGGCATGGTCGCGCTGGCCTTCACGGCGGTCTACCGGGGCGCCTCCTCGGGCAGCCGGGACCAGGTGCCGCCGCCCGCCTCGACCGGCCTTGAGCAGGGCAGCGCGGCGCCGCCCTCCGCCTCCGCCGTCACCTCTCAGCCAGCCATATCGGTGATCCCGCGCACCCCCTGAGCGGCGCCCGGAGCGTCACCTTCGCGCTCACTTCAGGTTTCGCGCTCACTTTCGGTCCTGGTGAGAACCTGTCAGAACTTGTCGTGTAGCAGGGCGTTTACCGGGGCTCCGGGAGGCCTACCCTGAATATATGGGAGGGCCTGGAGACCCACCTGAGGGGACACCCGAGGGCGCCCCCGGAGGTGGTGAGGACGAATACCGATCCGTCGTCTTCGACGAGTCGTTCGTCCGCGCTGCCCGCCTCCAGGAGTTCTCCGCGCAGGAGCGCGTGGCCGACCACGCGCCCGCCGTACGCCGCCGCCCGCCCCTACGCCGGGGCCTGTCCCGGCAGGCGCTGATCCTGGTCCTGCTGATCGCCGTCGCCTTCGGGACCGCGATCTACATGGGTGTACGGCACCCCTACCAGACCCCCGCCGCCCGCCAGCCCGTCGAGCCCCTGCGGATGACCGTCATCCCGCTCTCCCCGCAGGGCAAGGTGCCCGGCGCGGCCGATCCCGAGTACCTGTACGCGCACAGCCCCGCGGCGCAGTTCCGTGTCGGCGCCGAGGGCATACCGCTGCCCGCCTCGCGGCGCACCGCGCACTTCTCGGACAGCCAGGTGTTGGCCGCCCTGACCACCGCCAAGGACTACATAGTCCGCTCCGCGCTCTACCCCGAGGTCATCGGCGGCCAGGAGGTCCGCCCGGTGCGGGTCATGCTCGACGGCGACCAACTCGACCAGTTCGACCAGAGTTTTGAGCACCCGGTGGCCGACGGGCGGCACCAGCCCACCGGATGGCTGATCCGCTTCGACCAGACCCGCGCCCAGCTCGCCGACGGCAAGATCCGGGTCCAGGGCACGCTGCAGGCCGCCGAGACGGACTCCTCCACCATCGAGGTCACCGCGGACCACACCTTCGTCTACGCGCTGCGCCCGACCGGGTCCGACGCCAAGGCCGAGGCCTCCCTGTTCACTGTCCGGCGCGAGCTGCACTTCCGCTTCGACCGCGACGACCTCCGCCTGCACCAGGCCCAGCTCGTCGTCTCCTACGTCCAGGCCGGCCCCCTGTCCTGCGCAGAGGACTCGACCAACCACCTCCACCCGCTGCTGGCCGGACAGTCGGCCAGGGCGGGCGGCCCGGCCGGCACCGACCCGTACGCCACGGGCGGCGCAACGGCCCTGTGCGGATCACTGGCGACCAGCGCGCAGCCGAAGGTGTGACCGGAAAGGAGTGACCGGCGGGGCGCTGCTGCCCCGCCGGGCTGAAGCTTCGGGTCAGGCTCTGGGTATGGCTTTGGTTTGGGTCCAGGTCAGGCGTCGTCGCGTGGCGGTGTGTCCGTGGGCGGCTCGTCCGTCGGCGGCTGGTCCGTGGGCGGCTGGTCCTGCGAGGGCGCCGAGTTCGAGAAGCCGCCGAATCCGCGCCGTACCCGCCCGCCCAGGTCCCCGGCCCCGCCGGCGATGTCGCTGACCAGCTTCATCAGCGGGTCCTTCGAAGTCTTCACATTGCTCGCGTAGCTCGCCGCCGACTCACGGAAGGAGTCCGAGACCGAGGTGTCCTTGTCCTCGGTGCGCCGCGGGTAGTGACCGTCCATGATCCGCTGGTAGTCCCGGGACTCGGCCCACTTCTTCAGCTCGGCCGCGCGGATCGTGGTGAACGGGTGGGACCGCGGCAGCAGGTTCAGGATCTTCAGCACGGAGTCGCGCAGGTCGCCTCCTGCCTCGTACTCCTCGGCCTGCTGCAGGAACGCGTCCACGTTCATCTCGTGCAGGTGGTTGCCGCCCGCGATCTTCATCAGCCCGCGCATCGAGGCCTTCAGGTCCTGGCCGACCAGCAGCCCCGCCCGGTCGGCGGACAGCTCCGACTTGCGGAACCACTCGCGCAGCGCCGTCACGATCGCCATGATCGCGAGGTTGCCCAGCGGGATCCAGGCGACCCGGATCGCCAGGTTGGTGAGGAACAGCAGTATCGTGCGGTACACGGCGTGGCCGGACAGGGCGTGGCCCACCTCGTGGCCGACGACCGCCCGCATCTCCTCCTCGTCGAGCAGCTCGACGAGACCCGTGGTGACGACGATGATCGGCTCGTCCAGGCCGATGCACATTGCGTTCGGCTGGGGGTCCTGATTGACGTACATCGGCGGGACCTTCTCCAGGTCCAGGATGTAACAGGCGTCCCGCAGCATCTCGTTGAGGTGCGTGAACTGCTGGTCCGAGACGCGCACCGAGTCGGACAGGAACAGCAGCCTGAGGCTGCGCTCGGGCAGCAGCCCACTGAGCGCCTTGAAGACCGTGTCGAAGCCGCTCAACTTGCGCAGCGCCACCAGCGCGGAACGGTCGGCCGGATGCTCGTACGCACGCGAGGAGATCCCCGGGAAACGCCTGCGCTGCCTGCTCGGTACGTTCTCGTGTCCGTTGTGCTCGTGGCCGTCGTCGGACATGTATGTCCCCCATGTGCGTGTGAGTGGCCTTTGCGGGCCCTTGTGCGGCCCTTTGCGCCCCCGAAGCAAGCCCCAGCCTAGGCGGAGTTACCGTGGACGGGCACTACACCGAAGGAGTCCAGCACCATGGAACATGCCCCCGCAGCCGCCCGGCTCGTCGAGGCCGCGAGCGCCGCCCAGCACCAGGGGCCGGGGAATCTGCTCCGGGTCGTACTGATCGTGATGATGGTGGGTTGCGCGCTGACCGGCTGGTTCCTGTTGCGGGGTTACAAGCAGAAGGACGACTGAGAACCGCCCCGGGTTCCCCAACGGCGGAGTCGGCGTGATCGCCGCCAGGACGCCCGCTTACGATGGGCCGACGTCTTTATCCCGCCCACACCGGATAGGTTCTGCCGAAGATGAGCTTCCCCAGCACCGCTGCCCAGTTGGTCACCCTCGCTGCCGAGGGCGAGGAGCACGGCGGCAACCACGAGAGCCTCAGCCCCTACGTCACCGGCGGCGGCGCCCTGCTCATCCTGCTGCTTCTGCTGTGGATCACCACCCGCTTCAACCGAGACCGCTGAGCCCTTCCCGGGTCGCCCACGGCGGCCGGCCCGGCCGGGCCTCTCAGGCCGGGCCGGTAGGGTCTGCACGCATGGGAGAGCAGGACATGCCTACCGGTCCGGCGAACGACTCGGTGAACGGCCCGCAAAACCGCCCGGACAACCGCCAGGAGAGCGGCGCCGGCGCGCAGCCACGTCTGGTGACCGGGCCCGGAAGCAGCCCGTCGAACCCGGGCAAGCGCCGCCTCGGCGTCATGGGCGGAACGTTCGATCCGATCCATCACGGGCACCTCGTGGCGGCCAGTGAGGTCGCCGCGCAGTTCCACCTGGACGAGGTGGTGTTCGTCCCGACCGGCCAGCCGTGGCAGAAGACCCACCGCCATGTCTCCCCGGCCGAGGACCGCTACCTGATGACGGTCATCGCGACCGCCGAGAACCCACAGTTCTCGGTGAGCCGCATCGACCTCGACCGCGGTGGTCCGACCTACACCGTCGACACCCTGCGCGATCTGCGGTCGCTCAACCCCGACACGGACCTCTTCTTCATCACCGGCGCCGACGCCCTGGCCCAGTTGCTGACCTGGCGGGACACCGAGGAGCTCTTCTCGCTCGCGCACTTCATCGGGTGCACCCGGCCCGGCCACCATCTGACCGACCACGGTCTCCCGGAGGGCGGCGTCTCGCTCGTCGAGGTTCCCGCGCTGGCCATCTCCTCCACAGAGTGCCGTGCGAGAGTCGCCAAGGGAGACCCGATCTGGTACATGGTGCCGGACGGAGTCGTGCGCTACATCGACAAGCGCGAGCTGTACCGCGGCGAGTGAGCCGAGAGGGGCACCGGTGAACGACCGATACGACGCGGGCTACGGCGGCGAACAGGGCGACCAGTACGAGCTCGTCGGCTACGACGAGTACGGCCGGCCCGTGTACCGGCCGGCCACGCCGCAACAGGCCCCCCAACAGCCGTACGACCCGTACGCGCAGCAGCAGGGCTACGGATACGACCCGTACGCGACCGGCCGGCAGCAGCCGGTCCCGCAGCAGCCGGTCCCGCCGCAGTACGACCCCTACGGCACCGGTCAGCAGCCCCCCGTGCCCTCCTACGACGACCCCTACGGCACCGGTGCGCCGCAGGGCGGTGCGTCAGGGGTGTCGTACGACCCCTACGGGCGGGCCGCGGCGAGCGGTCAGCAGCCCCGTGTCGCCGAGCAGACCGCCTACATCCCGCAGCAGGCCGGCCCGGCGGAGCCGGCTCTGGACGAGCAGGGCCCGGCCAGGCCCGAACGGGACTACCGCACCGAGCAGTTCGCCTTCGTCGAGGATCCCGACGCGGACTCCGAGGACGTCATCGACTGGCTGAACTTCACCGAGAACCGCACCGAGCGGCGCGAGGAGGCCAAGCGCCGCGCCCGCAGCCGGCTCATCGCCCTCGTGGTGGTCCTGGCCCTGGTCGCGGTCGGCGGGGTGGGCTACCTCTGGTACGCCGGCAAGCTGCCGGGCCTGTCGAAGTCGGGCACCAAGACGGGCACCGCGACGGCCGTGGGCGCCCAGAACCGCGACGTGATCGTCGTCCATCTGCACAACACCAAGAAGGGCGGCACCTCCACGGCGCTGCTCGTCGACAACACCACCACCAAGCAGGGCACCACCGTGCTGCTGCCCAACTCCCTCTCCCTGACGGACGACGACGGCACCGCGACCACCCTCACCAAGTCGGTCGACGACGACGGCTCCTCCGGCACCCGCGACGCGCTCGACACGGTCCTGGGCACCGACATCGAGGGCACGTGGCGGCTGGACACCCCCTATCTGCAGAACCTCGTCGACCTCGTCGGCAACATCGACGTCGACACCAACGCCGACGTACCGGACCCGGACGCCACGAAGAAGGGCAGCGCGCCCCTGGTCCACAAGGGCAAGGACCAGACCCTCAGCGGCAAGGCGGCCGTCGCCTATGCCACCTATCGCGCCTCCGGCGAGGCCCAGAACGCTCAGCTGGAGCGGTTCGGCCAGGTCATGCAGGGCATCCTGCGCAAGCTGTCCTCCGACCCGACGGCGGCGACCACCACCGTGCAGACACTGGCGCAGATCCTGGACCCGTCGCTGACCGACAAGGACCTCGGCACCTTCCTCGCCAAGCTCGCCGACCGCGCCAAGGGCGGCGACTACAAGACCGCTCTGCTGCCCGTCCAGACCGACGGCACGCTGAGCGCGCAGGCCAGTGCCAGCGTGGTCAAGGACGTCCTCGGCGGCACCGCTAAGAGCCCCGACAAGGGTGCCGCGGTCCGGGTCTCCGTCCAGAACGCCAGCGGTGTGAAGGACAACACAGCGAAGGCCCGCGTCGTCCTCCTCAACGGAGGCTTCACCTTCCTGGAGGGCGGCACGGCCTCCGCCGCCTCGGCCTCCTCCAAGGTCGTCTACGGCGACGCCGCCGACAAGGAGAACGCCACCGAGGTGGCCAAGACCCTGGGCCTCGCCGCAGGCTCGGTCGCCAAGGGCAAGGTCACCTCGAACGCGGACGTCTCGGTCGTCCTGGGCCAGGACTACAAGCCGTCGTCGTCCTAGCCCGTGGGCCCGACAGACAGCAGGAGAGGGCAGCAGACCAGGGCCGCCCCACGTGATCCATCAATCGCGTGGGGCGGGCCCGGCGGTCCGTGAGACCCTTGACGTCAAGTGACCGCCGACCGAAAGCCACGTAGTGACCGCCACTGACCGCTCTCTCGAGCTCATCAACACCGCCGCGCAGGCGGCCGCCGACAAGCTCGCGCACGACATCATCGCCTACGACGTCAGCGACGTCCTGTCGATCACGGACGCCTTCCTGCTGGCCTCCGCGCCCAACGACCGCCAGGTCAAGTCGATCGTCGACGAGATCGAGGAGCGGCTCCAGAAGGAGCTCGGCGTCAAGCCGGTGCGCCGCGAGGGAGACCGCGAGGCCCGCTGGGTCCTGCTCGACTACGTCGACATCGTCGTCCACGTCCAGCACAGCGAGGAGCGCATCTTCTACGCCCTGGAGCGGCTGTGGAAGGACTGCCCCGAGCTCGAGCTGCCCGCCGACGCGAAGGCCACCCGGGGCAAGTCCGAGGAACATGCCAAGCTGCAGGCTGCCGAGGAGGCGGCCGACCTGGGCGGTGAGTGGTGATGAGCGCCACCGGTGAGGTGTCCGCCAGCAGGCCGGGCCGGGGACGCCGCGTCATCCTGTGGCGGCACGGCCAGACCTCGTGGAACGTGGGGCGCCGCTTCCAGGGCACCACGGACGTCGAGCTCACCGAGACCGGCGTGGCCCAGGCCCGCCGCGCCGCCCGGCTGCTCGTCTCCCTCAAGCCTCACGCGATCGTCGCCTCCGACCTCCAGCGGGCCGCGAACACCGCGTCCGAGCTCGCCGAGCTCACCGGCCTGGAGGTCACCCACGACGAAGGGCTGCGGGAGACCTACGCGGGCGTCTGGCAGGGGCTGACACACGAGGAGATCATCAAGCGGTACGGCGAGGAGTACGCCGCGTGGAAGCGCGGTGAGCCCGTCCGCCGCGGCGGCGGCGAGCTGGAGACCGAGGTGGCCGAGCGCGCTGCCCCCGTCGTGCTGCGGCATGCCGAGAAGCTCCCCGACGACGGCACGCTCGTCGTGGTCAGCCACGGCGGGACGATCCGCACCACCATCGGACGCCTCCTGGGTCTGGAGGCACACCACTGGGAGAGCCTCGGCGGCCTCTCCAACTGCTGCTGGTCCGTCCTCGGCGAGGGCGCCCGCGGCTGGCGCCTGCTCGAGCACAACGCCGGCACGCTGCCGGAGCCGGTGCTCGGCGACGACGACTGACGCCCCGGCGGCCCGGTCCCGCCGGATTTCACTTTCCGGCAGGTCGCAGGCTAAAGTTCCTCTTGTTCGCCCCGTCAAACGGGGCGTAACATCATGCGGCTCCGCCGCGTGGCCCAGGGGCTATAGCTCAGTTGGTAGAGCGCCTGCATGGCATGCAGGAGGTCAGGAGTTCAATTCTCCTTAGCTCCACAGATCGACTCCACAGATCGACACTCTGTTGAGTTGTCAAAGATCGGTTGATGAGGATCCCGTCCCTTCAGGGGGCGGGATTTTTCATTACGCCCAGGACTCCGCCGACGGTGGCCACAGCGTCTCCCTGCGCTCCCTCAGCAGTGCCGTGCGCTGCGCCGTCTCCTCGTCGTCCGGCGCGTAGACGACGATCCGGCATTCCGGCATGCCGTTGACCGACAGGGACACCGACGTCATCCGCAGCAGGCCCACGTCCGCGTGCCGGAAGACCTTGACCCGCCGCCCCGGCTCCGCCACGTCACCGCTCTCCCACAGCCGGGCGAACAGCGGGCTCGCCGTCGACAGCCTGCGTATGAAGTCCTCCCAGACCGGTTCCCCGGCATGCACTCCGTACGAGGCGCGCAACGTCGCCACCATGACCGGCAGTTCGGTCTCCCGGGACATCAGCGGGCAGTCGTCCTCCGGCACCGTGAACAGCTTCCACAGCACGTTGGCAGGGCGGTCGGCCGGCATCGGTTCCGTGAGGAACAGATCGCGGTAGACGGGGTTGGCGGCCAGGATGTCGTACCGCGAGTTGTAGACCACCGCGGGGCGCGGGTCGAGGGCGTCGATGATGCCCTGGATCTCCGGACCCACCCGCTGCACAAGCGCCTCCGGGGCGGACGTGTACGGCACCTCTGCCAGGTGGTACAGATGCTCCCGCTCGGGCGGATCCAGCCGCAGGGTGCGCGCCACGGCGTCCAGGACCTGTGCGGAGGCGTTGATCGGCCTGCCCTGTTCCAGCCATGTGTACCAAGTGACGCCGACGCCCGAGAGCTGGGCGACCTCCTCGCGGCGCAGGCCCGGTGTGCGCCGCCTGAAGCCCGGCGGCATGCCCACGTCCGCGGGTGTCACCCGGGCCCGCCTGCTGCGCAGGAACGCGGCCAGCTCGGGCCGGCGTCGGTGTGTTGTCGCCATCGTCACGTCCCCCTCGTCACGACCATCCTCGATGCCGGACTTGTCCCCTGCCAGGTGCTGTCAGTACCAGCATCGACGGGCTCTCGGCACCCGTACCCGGGTGTCGTCAGGCTCGATGGCATGACGACCACGCCCAGGACGGGGCCGAGTCCCGCACCGGCTCCAAGTCCTGCATTCAGTAAAGACCCTGCCACTGACAATCGGGCCCGGCGGCTGCTCGCGCTTGTGCTCGCCGCTCAGTTCATGGCGCTGCTCGACGTGTTCATCGTGAACGTCGCGGCTCCCACCATCGGCACCGAACTCCACGCCTCGGGCGCCGACTTGCAGTTGGTGATCGCCGGCTACACCATCACCTACTCGGTGTTGCTGATCACCGGCGCCCGCCTCGGCGACCGGCTCGGCCACGGCCGTGTCCACCTGGCCGGGCTCGCCCTGTTCACGGCGGCCTCGCTCGCCTGCGGGCTGGCCCAGGGCTCCACCGAACTCATCGTGTTCCGGCTGGTGCAGGGCGCCGGCTCGGCCGTGATGATCCCGCAGGTGCTCAGCCTGATCCAGCGCAACTTCACCGGCGAGGCCAGGGCGAAGGCGCTCGGCGTGTACTCGGCGGTCATCGCGGTCGGCGCGGCGGCCGGGCAGGTGGTCGGCGGAGTCCTGGTCAGCGCCGACCTGTTCGGCACCGGCTGGCGGCCGGTGTTCCTCGTCAACGTGCCGGTGGGTGTCGTACTGCTGGCCGTCGGCAGGCGCGTCCTGCCGCGAGACGGAGCACAGGAGCGGGGCCGTGGCCTCGACCTGCCCGGCCTGGTGCTGCTCGGCGCCGCAGTGTCGCTGTTCACCGTGCCGTTGGTGCTCGGGCAGGAGGAGGGCTGGCCGCTGTGGTCCTGGCTTTCGCTGGCCGCCGCCATGGTCCTCTTCGCGCTGTTCTGCGGCTACGAGTCGCGGCTCGCCCGGCGCGGCGGCGCCCCGCTCATCGCGCCCCGCGTGCTGCGCCACCCCGGCATGGGCCTCACTGTTTTCCGCATCCTCGCGGTCATGGCCGTCAACGGCGGTTTTCTGTTCGCCCTCACCCTGCACATCCAGGGCGGCCTCGGCTACAGCGCCCTGCGGGCGGGCCTCACCTTCGCGCCGACCGCGGTCGTCTTCGGCATGGTGGGTCTGACCTGGCGCCGGTGGCCCGCGTCCTGGCAGCGCCTGCTGACCCCTGCCGGATTCGTGCTGACCGCGCTGTCCGTGGCGGGCGTGGGCCTGGTCCTGAAGGGCGGTGACGAAGGGGGCGCGCTGCTGTACGTGGCGTATGCAGGCGTCGGCGTCGGACTCGCGCTCGGCTTCAGCCCCACCCTGACCCGGGCCCTGGCCACGGTCCGGCCCGAGGACGCGGCGGACGCCAGCGGGCTGCTCGCCACGGTCACACAGCTCGGACAGCTGACCGGAGTCGCCGCGTTCGGCACACTGTTCCTGAACCGGCTTGAGTCACTTGAGGGCCCGGAGGCGTATACCTCTGCGGAGGCGCTTTTGGTGTGCATGTTCGCGCTGGCCGGGACGGCCGCGGTGGGTGCCGTGTCCGGACTGGTACTGAGGCGTCGCTGACCGTATTGGTCCGGCCGTGGCAGAATCAAACGGGCCGGAAGGGGGCGCGGCCCGACGGGAGGGAGCAGTGATGCCTGCGAGCATCCTCGAGGAGGTCGGCCACCTCCTCGAAGCGGCGTCGACACGGGATACGGTCACCCGTCTGAGCTGCCCTTCCTGCGGTTCCGTCCATGTCGCCCAAGTCCTCGGTGACAACGGCGGAATCTCCTACGTGTGCACGGCCTGCGGCCACAGCTGGAGCTGATCGATGGGTGCACACAGGCGGAAGTGCGATTGGTGCGGCAGCGGTACGCCGATCGTCCGTGACATGGAACCGGTCAACCCCGACTACCAGTACTGGTGCGAGGAGTGCGCGCGAGCGCTGATCATAAAGGGCGACCCGATCGAGACATACCGCGAACTGGAGGGTGAGCCGATCTACGGCCGCCTCCTCGAGGAGCACTGCACACTCAAGCGGTTCTACTCGTTCGTCACGGCTTGAGGCCCGCCCCGGAGGCGGGCCCGGGCCTGCATCGGGGGGAACGGAAACGATTTGGTGTTCCACCCGGTGGACCGTGTAATGTTGGCGTCGCCGCCGGGGGAACCGGGCGACATGGTCGATATGCGGCTCCGCCGCAGGACCACAAGGGGCTATAGCTCAGTTGGTAGAGCGCCTGCATGGCATGCAGGAGGTCAGGAGTTCAATTCTCCTTAGCTCCACAGAAGTCGAGGGCGGGTCATCCGATGGATGGCCCGCCCTCGACGTGTATGAGCAGCGCAACGTGAGGCGGGCCACCCCGAACAGGGTGGCCCGCCGTTTCGTTCTGTCTCAGCGGCCCAGTGCGCGCCGGCCGCGGCCCTGCGAGAGGACCGGCAGGTTGCGGGCCGGTGCCCGGTCGCGCGGTGTCTCCTCCTCGAGACGCAGGGCGAGAGCCGGGCAGCGGCGCACCGCGCGCAGGGCCTTGGCCTCCGCGTACCGCGGCACCTGGGCCTGGGCGACGGTCGGGAAGCCGTCGGCGCCGAGTTCGAACACCTCGGGGAGGATGTCGGCGCACAGGCCGTGGCCGCGGCACAGAGTCCAGTCGACGTAGATCTTCTGTCGGCTGGGGCCGTTCTCCTCGGGCTCGCCGGCGGCGGAGATGCCCGCGGGCATCTGGCCGCCCTCGAAGAGCGGCAGAACGCCCTCCACGGGCCGTCCGCAGCCGTTTCCGAGGACGTGTGCGGCCAGGTCGTCGGTGAACGCCTTGATGGTCGACTCCAGGAACATCGCGGAGCCGTCCGGATGCGAGCACGCGCCGCGCCGCTTCACGTTCTTGGCGACCTGCTTGAGTGCCTCCAGGGCGGCCGGGCCGCCGCCGTTGAGGATGTCGGCCATGCCGCGCGCGGCGGCGGGCAGGCCGAGGTAGCAGGGACCGCACTGTCCCGCACTCTCCTCGGCCAGCCACTGCGCCACGCGCAGCGACTCGCCCAGCGGACAAGTCTCCTGGGTGATGGGCAGGATGGCGCCGGCGCCGAGCGAACCGCCCACCGCGTCCAGGGAGTTGCGGGAGACGATCGCCTCGTTGACCGTCGCCGCGTCGATCCACTTGCCGTGGTAACCGCCCGTCAGCACGCCCTGCGGAACCGGCGGCGCGCCGGCCAACTGCAGTACGTAGCGCAGCGGAACGCCCGTGGGGACCTCGATCACCATGGGGCGGGCGACCGCGCCGGAGACCGTCAGCAAGACGGTGCCCGGCTCGTCGTACAGACCGGTGTTGCCGTAGCGCTCCGGGCCGATGCGGGCGGCGATCGCCAGCTGGGCGAACGTCTCGGCGTTCGACAGCAGCGTGGGCGCGCCGCCGACGCCGTTCTGGGAGGCGCTGACCTTACGGCCGGGCGGGATTGCGGGGCCGCCGTCGATGGAGCGGATCAGTGAGGCCGCCGCTCCGGTGACCATGCGGACGGGGTTGCGCTGCACGCTCGCGCGTATCGCCGATCGGCGGCTGTTGCTGAGGCCGCGTTCGGCGAGCGCGGCCTCCATCGAGCGCTGCGTCGACTCACGGGTGACCCCCACCACGAGCGTGCGGGCACCCAGCGCCTCCGCGACCAGCAGCGCGCCGTCCAGGATGAGATGCGGGGCACGGTTGATCAGCACCGTGTCCTTGCGGCAGGCAGGTTCGTCCTCGCTTCCGTTGACGACGACGACCGGCCGTACGCCGCGCTTGATCGCTGTTTCGGCGACCGAGCGCAGCTTCTTGTGGAAGGGGAAGCCCGCGCCGCCGCGGCCCTTCAGGTTGATGTTCTCGGCGAGCTTTGCGAGCTGCTCGCCGCCCAGGGGTTCGAGCGGCCCGTGCACCTTGAGGTGCATGGGCAGATCGAGTCGTTCGACAAGGTCGAAGCCAGACGTGAGTTGCGGAAGGCCGACCACGCGGACTTCTGGGACGTCGGGCAGGGCCTCGTTCACCTATAGCCTCCGGAAGGCGTGTTCCAAGGTTCGCCCGAACCCGGCGCGTCGAAGGAAGCACCGGGCGATGGTTCATTGGCGGGACCGCTGTTGTACGTGTCATTCGGGTTGTACGTGCCGTAGGCGGCGTTCGTCTCACCGGTGTCGTACACGTCACTTCCGGCGTAGCCGCCGGCGCCCGGATTGCCATAGGTCGGGATGTTGTATCCGGTGTCCTGCATCGGGTCGTACGCCGACGGGGGCGCCTCGCCGACCGGCGGGGGCGAGGGGACCGGCCAGCTGCCCGAGGTGTTGCCGCCGTCCACGCGCGGGATCGCCTCTGTTGCCTGCATGTCCAGGGGCAGGTCCATGCGCGCGGTCTGGTCGGCCGCGTAGGGCTGCTGGCCGCGCTGCTGCTGCGGGGTGACGGTGCGGTAGGCGGCCGCGAAGCCGTTCGCGGACTCCGGGGTCATGGTGCGCGCGGCCGGGGCCTCGTAGTAGGGGGCTGCGGGGGTCGTCATCGTGTCGGCGGGGGACGGCTTCGGCGCCCGCGCCTTCTCGTAGCCCGGCAGTGCGGAGGAGGTCTCGGCGGCCCGCGCGCGGCTCGCGTCGAGCTCCTCGGCGCGGGCGGACACCGGCTCATTGCCCAGGAGTACGGCGAGCCGGTCGGCGACCTTGCGCTTGAACGGACGGGGGGCCGCGCGCAGGGCGAGCGCTCCGGCAACCGCGACCAGGCACAGCTCGTACGAGATCATGAAGAACGGCTTCGCCGCGCGGCCCGCGAACAGGCCGTGGACCAGCGCCGCGCACCAGGCCGGGTAGGCCAGCATGTGCATGGCGCGCCAGCGCGCCGCGACCGGTGCCGGGGAGGCGAACCGGTTGCGCAGGGCCCCCGTGACGCCCACGAAGATCATGAGCAGTCCGGCCAGCGAACCGAGGCCGATGAGCCCCGCGCTGCCCTTGACGCCGAGGCTGAAGGGGATCAGCGCGGCGATCAGGACGGTGTGGTCCAGCGCCAGCTTGACGGTGATGTGCACCAGCAGGAACGCGATCGAGGCGACGGCGGTCACCCGGTGGATGCCCTGCGCCACGATGCGCTGGCGCGTGTTCAGGATGAGCCTGTCCTGAGCCACCAGGCCCCAGATCACCGAGCAGGTGAGGGACACGAGTGACAGCACGCCGGCGCCGAAGTTGAGGAAGTCCTGGAGCCAGCTCCCTCCGAGCAGCACGACGACGGGTATGAGCAGCAGTACGACAACCGACGCCACCCCATAGGCCGACCGGCCCGGTTTGGGGAGCGAGGTGTTACTACGACGAGGGTTCATGGGGGCAACTCCGAAGCAGTTCGGGAAGGCGGTCCCGCTGCCGAACTCTAAGTGGCTCCATACCGATCGGTACGAGGTTTGAGTTATTGCGTTGTTATCAAAGGGCAGCGCGCTTGTTGCGATGTCCCGGTGTTGGGTGTTACGCGAAGTAACTTTTGACCTTGGTTCAGTTTTTGTCGGGTGGTGACAGTGGTGCCAAGGAGCCATACGGAAGCGCGTCGCATCGTGCTCAAGCGCTGCGGTACCCTAACGCCATGCGTGCCGTACGCCTTCTGCTTAGCGGGCCGCGCTGATCAGTCCCGACCACCGGTGACCGGATGGTTCGGAATCGGCGCGGCGTCCCCTCCTGTGCGAGGGGATTTTTCGTTTCTCGGAACGACACAGCTGCCGGCAGAGACGATCGATGGAGCTTAAGGATCATGAGCGAGACGAACCCCGCTGCCACCGCCGAGGTGGCCGCGCCGCACCGCTACACGGCTGCCGTCGCGGCCGAGATCGAGGCACGCTGGCAGGACTTCTGGGACGCCCAGGGCACGTACGCGGCGCCGAATCCCAAGGGTGACCTGGCCGGTGACCCCGAGGTCGTCGCCCGGCCCAAGAAGTTCATCATGGACATGTTCCCGTACCCCTCGGGTGCGGGCCTGCACGTCGGCCACCCCCTGGGCTACATCGCCACCGACGTCTTCGCGCGCTTCCAGCGGATGACGGGCCACAACGTCCTGCACACCCTGGGCTTCGACGCCTTCGGTCTGCCCGCCGAGCAGTACGCCGTGCAGACCGGCACGCACCCGCGCGTGTCCACCGAGGCCAACATCGAGAACATGACGGCACAGCTGCGCCGGCTGGGCCTGGGCCACGACAAGCGCCGGTCGTTCGCCACGATCGACCCGGACTACTACAAGTGGACCCAGTGGATCTTCCTGCAGATCTTCAACTCCTGGTACGACGAAGAGGCCGACAAGGCCCGCCCGGTCTCCGAGCTGATCGCCCAGTTCGAGACCGGTGAGCGCGCCGTACCGGGGCACACGCGCGCGTGGCACGAGCTGAGCGCCACGGAGCGTGCCGACGTCCTGAGCGAGTTCCGCCTGGCCTACGCCTCCGACGCGCCGGTCAACTGGTGCCCCGGCCTGGGCACCGTGCTGGCCAACGAGGAGGTCACCGCCGACGGCCGCTCCGAGCGCGGCAACTTCCCGGTCTTCAAGGCCAAGCTGCGCCAGTGGAACATGCGCATCACCGCGTACGCCGACCGGCTGCTGGACGACCTGGAGGCGCTGGACTGGCCCGAGGCGATCAAGCTGCAGCAGCGCAACTGGATCGGCCGCTCCGAGGGCGCCCGCGTCGACTTCCCGATCGACGGCGAGCGCATCACGGTCTTCACCACGCGCCCGGACACCCTGTTCGGCGCGACCTACATGGTGCTGGCGCCCGAGCACCCGCTGGTCGAGAAGTTCACCCCGGCCGCCTGGCCCGAGGGCACGCACGAGGTGTGGACCGGTGGTCACGCGACTCCGGGGGAGGCCGTTGCCGCCTACCGCGCGCAGGCCGCCGCCAAGTCCGAGGTGGAGCGACAGGCCGAGGCCAAGGACAAGACCGGTGTCTTCATCGGCGCGTACGCGACCAACCCGGTCAACGGCGACCGGGTCCCCGTCTTCATCGCCGACTACGTCCTGATGGGCTACGGCACCGGCGCGATCATGGCCGTCCCTGCGGGCGACCAGCGCGACTTCGAGTTCGCGCGCGCCTTCGAGCTGCCGATCCACTGCATCGTCGAGCCGACCGACGGCCGAGGCACGGACACGTCGACCTGGGAGAACGCCTTCGCGTCGTACGAAGCGAAGATCATCAACTCGTCCAACGACGAGATCTCGCTGGACGGCCAGGGCGTCGCCGACGCCAAGGCGCGCATCACCGAGTGGCTGGAGCGCAAGGGCATCGGTGAGGGCACCGTCAACTTCCGCCTGCGCGACTGGCTGTTCAGCCGCCAGCGCTACTGGGGCGAGCCCTTCCCGATCGTCTACGACGAGGACGGCATCGCCCACTCGCTGCCCGAGTCGATGCTGCCGCTGGAGCTGCCCGAGGTCGAGGACTACTCGCCGCGCACCTTCGACCCGGACGACGCGGACACGTCCCCGGAGACTCCGCTGTCCCGCAACGAGGACTGGGTCGACGTCACGCTGGACCTGGGCGACGGCCCGAAGCGGTACCGGCGTGAGACCAACACCATGCCGAACTGGGCCGGTTCCTGCTGGTACGAGCTGCGCTACCTGGACCCGCACAACAGCGAGAAGCTGGTCGACCCGGAGATCGAGCAGTACTGGATGGGGCCGCGCGAAGGCCAGCCGCACGGCGGCGTCGACCTGTACGTCGGCGGCGCCGAGCACGCCGTGCTGCACCTGCTGTACGCGCGCTTCTGGTCCAAGGTCCTGTTCGACCTGGGGCACATCTCCTCCGCGGAGCCGTTCCACAAGCTGTTCAACCAGGGCATGATCCAGGCCTACGTCTACCGCGACAGCCGCGGCATCGCGGTGCCGGCCGCCGAGGTGGAGGAGCGCGACGACGCGTACTACTACCAGGGCGAGAAGGTCTCCCGGCTGCTGGGCAAGATGGGCAAGTCCCTGAAGAACGCGGTCACTCCGGACGAGATCTGCGCCGAGTACGGGGCGGACACGCTGCGCCTGTACGAGATGGCGATGGGTCCGCTGGACGTGTCGCGGCCGTGGGACACGCGCGCGGTGGTGGGTCAGTTCCGGCTGCTGCAGCGGCTGTGGCGCAACGTCGTCGACGAGGCGACCGGCGAGGTCACCGTCGTCGACGCGGAGGGCTCCGACGTCGACGACGAGACGCTGCGCGCCCTGCACAAGGCGATCGACGGCGTGCGTCAGGACCTGGAGGGCCTGCGCTTCAACACCGCCATCGCCAAGGTCACGGAGCTGAACAACCACCTGACCAAGGCGGGTGGCGCGGTGCCGCGTTCCGTCGCCGAGCCGCTGGTGCTGCTGGTCGCGCCGCTGGCCCCGCACATCGCGGAGGAGCTGTGGCGCAAGCTGGGCCACACCGGCTCGGTCGTCCATCGGGACTTCCCGGTCGCCGACCCGCGGTACGTCGTCGACGAGACCGTGACCTGCGTCGTACAGATCAAGGGCAAGGTCAAGGCGCGCCTGGAGGTCTCGCCCTCGATCACCGAGGACGAGCTGGAGAAGGCAGCGCTGGCCGACGAGAAGGTCGTCGCGGCGCTGGACGGCGCCGGGATCCGGAAGGTGATCGTGCGGGCGCCGAAGCTGGTGAACATCGTTCCGGCGTAAGACGGCCGACGGCCCGGGCGGGAGCGCCTCGGGGTAGTCCCCTACGGGCAGGTTCGGGGTTTTTCTGGAACTCCGGACCTGCCCGTTGCGTTTACCGTTGAAGAGCGGCGCGGCGCGCGTCGCGACCCGCCGGAGGAGAGCGACGTGGAAGCAGTGATCGCAGTGTTCGCCCTGCTCTTCGTGCTCTTCCTGGCATTCGGCGCCTATGCCACGGTGAAGGTGGTCGGTGCCGCCAAGCGCGGCGTGGACCGCACGATCACCCAGGCCCGCCGCACGGTCGAGGACCACACGCTGCGGGCCAAGTCCTTCGCCCAGCCGGGAGCGGCGGGCGAGCTGGCCCAACTGCGGCTGAAGCTGCGCACGTCGATGCGTGCAACGCAGGACGCGCTGCACGCGGGTGTGGCCGAGGACGAGTCCCTCAAGGAGTCCCTGGGCCTCTTCGAGCGCCTCAGCGTGCACGGGCACGAACTGGACGGCGAGCTCAAGCGCCTGGAGGCCGAGCCGGACCGGACGACGCTCGCCGAGCGGCTGCCCGCCCTGCGGGAGCGCACCGAGCGCATCATTCAGTCGGCGGATTCACTGCGCTGGGCGGCCCGCGACCGGGCCCGCCGCTTCGCCGACGACGACCTGGACTCGCTGAGCACGCAGATAGACGTCGAGGCGGGTGCCCTGCGGCACTGGACGACCGCGGAGCCCGCGTCGACCCCGCCGCCATGGCCCGAGGCCCCGACCGCGGACGGCGAGTCATCCCGGCAGACGTGGCCGGAGACACCCCGGTCGGACACGGCCGAGGAGCCGACACGACCCGCCATCACCCCGCCGGTGCGGCGCACCGTCTATCCCTGGCAGAAGAAGACCCGCCCCGAGAGCACTACTTGATCCGGTCAAGGGCATACCAGGTGAGAGGGGTCGGGCTGCCGTCCGGACGCTACGGCAGGTAACCTCCAGCTCATGTCCCGCCATGTCGCGATCGTCACCGATTCAACGGCCTACCTGCCGCCGCGGACGATGGAGCGCCACGGCATCACAGCGGTGCCGCTGACCGTGGTCCTCGGAGACCAGGCGCTGGACGAGGGCACCGAGATCTCGACCCGTTCCCTGGCCCAGGCACTCCAGAAGCGGCGGCCTGTCACCACCTCGCGCCCCAGCCCCCAGCTCTTCGCCGAGACCTACCGCAAGGTCGCCGAGTCCGGTGCGACCGGCATCGTCTCCCTCCACCTGTCGGCCGAGCTGTCGGGCACGTACGACGCGGCGGTCCTGGCGGCGCGCGAGGCGCCGGTGCCGGTGCGGGTGGTGGACACCGGGGCGGTCGCGATGGCGCTCGGGTTCTGCACGCTTGCCGCGGCGGAGGCGGCGGAGGCGGGCGGCACGGTGGACGAGGCCGTCACGGCCGCGGAGAAGCGGGCCTCCGGCACCTCCGCCTACTTCTACGTCGACACCCTCGACTATCTGCGCCGCGGCGGCCGGATCGGCGCCGCGCAGGCCCTGCTGGGCTCCGCGCTCGCCGTGAAGCCGTTGTTGCAGCTGGACGGCGGCCGGATCGAACTCCTGGAGAAGGTGCGGACGGCGTCGAAGGCGATCGCCCGCCTCGAGGAGATCGTGGCCGAGCGCGCCGGCAGCGCACAGGTCGACATCGCCGTCCATCATCTTGCCGCCCCCGAGCGGGCGTCGGCCCTCGCCGACCGGTTGCGGGCGCGGGTTCCCGGGGTGGCGGACCTGCATGTGAGTGAGGTGGGGGCCGTGATCGGGGCGCATACGGGGCCAGGGCTGCTGGGGGTTGTGGTTTCGCCGCGCTGACGGCGCCCGCTGTGGTTGGCGCTGCTGGGAGCTGGCGGGTCGTCTCACTCGTGCGGGTGTCGAAGTTATCCACAACTGGCCAGTAGTCCCCGGGAATTGAGCAAGATCATCGCGGTGTCGGTGAGGTGTCCGATCCTCGTCGCATGGCACTTCGATCACGTTCACGTACAGCGACCGTCACCAGCGGCCCGGGGCGGGGACCCGCCTCCGACGGCCGGATCCGCCTTCGCCGCCCACCGCTGCGGAGCCGGACCCGGCACCGGCATGCGTCGGCGGAGGAACTCCGTCGGCGCGCGGAGGCGCTGTTCCCCGAACGCACCGGTGAGCGACGGAAGTCGGGGACGGGACCGCCGGTGCTTCCTGTGGAGGAGGACGAGGAGCGCGTCCTGCCACCGTCGGCTGGGGGAGTGGCTGCGGGTCCGGGTTTTCCGCCGGTCGGGGGAGTGGTTGCGGGTCCGGGTTTTCCGTCGGTCGGGGGAGTGGTTGCGGACCCGGGATCTCCGCCGGTCGGAGGAGTGGCTGCGAAGCCGGGATCTCCGCCCGTCGGGGGAGGGGCTGCGGGTCCGGGTTTTCCGTCGGCTGGTGGAGTGGTTGCGGATCCGGAGCTTCCGCCCGTCGGAGGAGGGACTGCGGACCCGGGATTTCCGCCGGTCGGAGGAGTGGCTGCGGACCCGGGATTTCCGCCCGTCGGAGGAGTGGCTGCGAAGCCGGGTTTTCCGCCGGTCGGCAGGGTGGCCGAGAACTCGGTAGTTCCCTTGGCCCGGGAAGCCTGGTGGGCGCGGGCCGGGCTTGCTCTGCGGGAGCGTATGCCGCTTTGGATTCAGGCGAGGTGCGGGCTGGAGCGGCGGAGTGTGTTCGCGCTCGCGGTGCTGCTTGTCCTTGCCGCCGTCCTCGCCGTTCAGCACTTCTGGGTCGGGCGGACGCAGTCCGTGCGGGCGCCCGAAGTCGTGCGGGCGGCGGTTCCGTTCGGTGAACGGAAGGGGAGCGGGGAGCCGGAGCGGGACGGTTCGGCCGGGGCGCCGAGCGCCGCGGGCACGGCCGGGGCCGAGATCGTCGTGGACGTCAGCGGCAAGGTCCGCGACCCCGGGATCCATCGCCTGCCCGCCGGTTCACGTGTCGTCGACGCGCTGCGCGCGGCCGGCGGGGTGCGCCCCGGCACGAGCATGGACGGACTGAACCGGGCCCGGTTCCTCGTGGACGGAGAGCAGGTGATCGTCGGCGGCCCCGCCGCTCCGGCGCCCGGTTCGGCCCCTGCGGCCGCAGGCGGTTCGGCCGGCTCGGCGGCAGGTGCTGCTCCCGCGGCTCCGGTCGCCCTCAGCACCGCCACCGTGGACCAGCTCGACACCCTGCCGGGCGTCGGCCCCGTGCTCGCCCAGCACATCATCGACTACCGCACGCAGCACGGCGGCTTCCGCTCGGTGGACGAGCTGCGCGAGGTCAACGGCATCGGCGACCGCCGCTTCGCCGACCTCCGGAATCTCGTACGGCCATGAGGCGCACCCCAGCTCTCCCGCCCCGGCGCGCGGCCGTCCACGCCGCCTCCGGAGGACGGCTCGGAGCCGCTCACCCCCGAGAGGAAGGACCGACGGACCTGCGTCTCGTACCGCCCGCGCTCGCGGCATGGGCTACGGCGGCATTGATGCTGGACGCGACGTCCCGGTGGGTCACGGGTGTCGCGGTCGTGTGTGTGACTGCGGCGGTGGTCCTGCTGGTGATGCGGCGACGGGGGGTGCTAGCCGGTTCGCCGGGGCCGGGAGTGTGGCCGCGTGCCTCGGTCGCCGCCGTGCTGCTGTGTGTCGCCGCGGCCGCCGTCTCCGCCGGGCTGCATGGAGCCGACCTCCGGCGCGGACCCGTGCCAGGGCTGGCGCGGCAGTACGCCACCGTGACCGCCGACGTCGAGGTCACCTCCGACCCACGGCTCACCCGGCCCCGGATCAGAGGGGACCACGCCGCTCCGGCCTCCGTGTTGATGGACGGGGAGGTACGGCGGGTGGAGGCGGCGGACGGAACGGCGGTCGTCACGCGGGCACCGGTGTTGGTGATCGTCGACGTGGCGGCACGCGGGGGCGGAACGGAAACCTCCGCCGACGGGCGACGGCGGTCGCCCTGGCTCGAGTTGCTGCCCTCCACGCGCGTGCGGGTCGTTGCGAGGTCGGCGCCCGCGGCGGTCGGCGGCGACCGGATTGCAGGTGTGCTGCGGGTGCGGGGGCAGGCCGTGCCGGAGGTGGTGGGTCAGCCGTCGGGGGCGCAGCGGTTCGCGGGGCGGTTGCGGGCCGGGCTGCGGGCGGCGACCGACGGTCTGCCGGCGGACGCGCGGGCTCTGCTGCCCGGACTGGTCGTGGGGGACACCTCGCGGATCACTCCGGAGCTTGACGAGGCCTTCAAGGCGACCGATCTCGCGCACACGCTCGCCGTGTCCGGGAGCAACCTCACGATCATTCTTGCTCTGCTCATCGGACCGCCGGGCATGGCACAACTGGTGGAGCGCCGGGGGCTCGC
>Ga0307512_10001897_pt1 | contig 27920 bp, 38 predicted proteins | sample 14_EM_MG_FD_200267 | JGI IMG/M metagenome (GOLD analysis project Ga0307512, IMG submission 200267) | Populus trichocarpa ectomycorrhiza microbial communities from riparian zone in the Pacific Northwest, United States - 14_EM | ecosystem: Host-associated > Plants > Roots > Unclassified | place... | reverse complement strand
TACGCCTCGATAAGCGAGCTGGTAAACGATGGACTAGAAAACTCACTCGGGATATAAGATGGAAAGGAAGGCATCAAAGTCTTTGCGTTCGATGTCTCCAAGTGATATGATGGTAGAAAGGGGCTCGTGGTCACGGACGTCGAGCTGGTCGAATCGGGTGGAGAAGTATGTCGAATCGCGAGAGAAGAAATATCGGTTGGACGCAGTACAGCGTATCGCTAACCTACTAGTACATAGGGTCTGATTAATGAACATGGCATTCACACAACTTTCATGACTGAATATCACGCACCAAAAATGTGACGTTTCCATCTTTGAAGAAGTATTTGTGGTGTCGTATGAAAGAACCCTCGGCGGCTGCATCAGCCCCCGGGTACACGCTAACCGATGAACATGCCCTACTCCCACTAGCATTCGGCTCAATCACTTGGAAACTCGTATTCTTGGCCTGAGACTCGGTCGCATGGGGAGCCACCTCAGTGGCAGGAGGTGTTTCGGGATTGTCGGAGAGTAGGGAATCGAGGGAGACCATGGATGGTGTTTTCGAAAGCCCAGGTGAGACGGTTTTCTCGTTGCAACCCCAAGAGACAATGCGAGCAGCCATGTGGTGGAGAGATAAGAGAAGGCTGTTCAGCGCTTTGTTCCGCCACGACCGTGACCTAGCTGCCAGTGTGCCGGAGCGCCCGGAACGCAATTCGGCGTTTAGGGGAGCGCGAGAGTAGTGCAAACAGATGCCTCAGAGTGCCAGTGACAGGTTGTTCCTTTCACCTTCGCTCCATATCGTCACAGACGCGGATGCTGTCCAACTAGCCCAGCCCATGGGGTATGAGGATCGACTTTGGGTCCCATCTCCGACAAGACCCTTGTTACGGACAGAATTCGCCGTGGACAAAGTACTACTAGCAAGTGCCATCTGTTGTAAGATCTAAAGTGCGAGAGCGCGAGGATCTAGGTACACCGTACGTGTGATCCAAGTCGTATCGTAGGTCGGGAGTAAATAAAATACTAACCTCAGTCTCAAAGACAAAAAACTGAGGATTTCCGAGTCTGTACGGTAAAGCTACACTTTATAGAAGTCCTTTTATGGATCGATCCCAAACGAAGTCCTGATGCAGTCAAAGGGGCAAAGACTATAACTACTGTAAGTCCTTTGCCCTAATCACCTGCTAAACCGTCTGCACGGAGTCATGTTGATCGCGCGTGTTCAATTATCCGTACGTCGTGGGCCCTCCAATACACCCCCTCAGACCGGGCAGAGTAAACCGGTCTTCCTCGCTGTCTTCCTTCCTCGCGCTCCGACGGCGTGTGCGAGGTCTGGACGAGTTCTAAGCATGAGATATATGGTCGTGCTTAAGGCACGTTGACAGGATTTAGCGTCGACCTGAGGTGATTTGACGTCGACTTCGACCTGGGTGAAGTCCTGCGCGATGACGCGGGCTCTGTAGTTCTGGGTTGCTCCTTCGGGTTCGCGCTTGATGCGGAGGGTCCATTCGCTGCCCATTAAGTTCCGTCCTTCCGGCTGCGGTGCTACCTCGTGACCCCATCGTTTTGAATGGTCGGCTTTCCTCTTCGCACGTGGCTTCCCATACTGCTGCATCTAGTCGCCTCATAGCCTTGGCGTAAATCTTCGGGTCCGTGGCTGTGTCGGTGCGAGTCATGCTGGCATCTTTGGCAGCTCGCGTTCGCAACCCGCGGGACGAGAAGATGTAACGAGTGTCATCGTCGCGGACGACTCGGAGGGCGCGGACGTCGCGTCTGGGGGGCGCGACCGTTACGGTGGGAGAGTGGTGGGAGTTGGCATGTTGACGGGAGGATCTGCCGGCTGCGGTGGGGGTTGGGGATGCGGAGGTAGTGGTTGCGGAGGTTGCGGCGAAGGTTGCGGCGGCGGTAGCTGCGAGGGCTGCATTGGTGGAGTGGAACTACCGGCGCTGCCGGGTGCGCTGTTATGTTCGATGATGGTGCGCTCGAGGCGCGGTGTCGCTCCACCCCTCGTCGAATATGACGTTGCGCAACTCTATGGTTTGGTGACTTTTGCGGTGGACGGGATTGTATACCTTGCGTTGGCGTGCGGGGCTGAGAAAAGCGTAGACTGGCGAGTGAATGCTCCAGGTTTCCGGCCGGCGCGGTCTTGTCCAAGACCTGGGCTTTGCGGTACTGCCGTACTTCGCTGGCACAGACGTGTTGCCCGGTTCTGACTTCAGCCTGGGCTGCGGACGTCTTGTGGTACTGTGTGACCTGAGATTGGTGCTGGAGGCCGTCGACGACGACTTTGAAGTCTTCGTTTGGCAGAGAGACCGTGTCGGCGTTGCTCGGAGATGCCCAAGGTGGCGGTCGGTGGTGCGTGTCGTTGTGCGCGAGATCGTGGCTGCAGCGGTGTTTTAGCATATTTTGCAGATGTACGACTCGGCTATGACTATGCTTAATATCATGATCATTCCAATTTATGACGCCATTAAACGTTAATCTTTGCTACCTATCGTTCAAAGAACAGGTCTCAACAAGCCCACAAATTTTTACTTACAAGAACGAATATCTATCCCACAAGATTCAACCGACCTGTTGTGATCGTTTCCTCTCCAAAATCCCTCTGCGTGCTTAGACTTCTGCGTGCCGGAAGTGCTCCAAGTCGTCAACTCGCCATTCGTCTCTCGCGCTCCGTTTGGAGCTGTCCTCGATCGACTTCGACTTCACTGCTCACGCGTCTCTATAGAGTCACTGAGTTACACAACGATTCTATGGGTGCCAGTGATGACAATGAATCAGTCATGACATTAGTTAATATTCGTTCTCATGCTCAAATGATCTACTCGTAGTAACTCGATATCCATGATTGCACACATGCCCTCCACTCACCGTAGTTTGTCTTTGCCTACAGCCGCTGGGGAGTAGTGTTGAGACTTTAATGGTCACACCTAAGCAAGGAATGCACGAATGGCAGCCTCATGCTCTGGGGAGATGAATTCGTATCGGAAACTGGAGGACTTCAGGCCTAGGTCTCGAGTAGGCCAAACCTCTGATTCCTCTCGAAGACCGTGGTCCAAGCACACGACACCGGTTTGCTTAGTATCGAAAATACTTCTCCAGACGATCAATGCGTTGCAACTGCAACTGGACCAGTCACACTTAGGAAGCAATCGACCGAACGGCAAGGAGATCCCTCTTCCCACGGGGTAGGAAGGAAGCACCGGTAATCCAGCAGACCCCGGCCTACTCATTACTGGGGACAAACCCGCGAGTTTCTCATTGGCGGCAGTAGCTGGAGGTTTGTAGTTGGTTGTGGACGTACCGATTGCCACACCATTGTCATCTTCCTCGGGGTCACCCCGTGGTATCCCTATGTTGTTGACCCTCAGCGCTTCCATGCTTGTCTTAACAATGCGCGTCGCTGCTACTGCTCCCCGGCTGTTCTTCATCAGCCGTGCCGGTTCTCCTTTCAACACCCTCACGCTTCCCAGTCCACCTTCCTCTGCCTGCAAACGTCAATTCCATCGTCGACCGACGGCAACTGGGACTCACTGAAAGTTTGTCATCACCTTCATGAGCACTCTCTCGTTTCAGGGCCACAGTCGACGATGCTTCGCGCTTTGGAAAACGTAGATGGACGGGTATCTCAAGACCGAGAGCACCAAGTTGCTCGGCTTCGACTCGGAGTGGAATTTCATCCAAATCAACTTGAAGCGCGTGACTGCGAATATCCTCCCGAACAGTGGACACAAGCACGACATCCTCTATGCCCATCTGCCGAGCCTCAGATAGGGAGAGAGGTGTCGTTCTTTCGCACAATGCGGATAATGCAGGAACCACCCAATCGTCGACTGAATAAGTGCGCGCAAGTAGGAGACGATCGTGAGGCGTCGGAGGCATGATTGAGCCAAGTGCTAGCCTGCGGATCGAAGCGAAGTCCCAATGAGTCGAGAGGTGAAGCACGGATTTCCACTCTTCGTAAGAGAAGTGATTTCCTTCGAAATCCCTACCCACAGATACGCCTTGATAAATAAGCAGATAAAGGATGGACCAGAAACTCACTCGGGATATAAGATGGAAAGGAAGGCATCAAAGTCTTTGCGTTCGATGTCTCCCAGTGATATGACGGTAGGAAGGGGCTCGTGGTCACGGATGTCGAGCTGGTCGAATCGGGTGGAGAAGTATGTCGAATCGCGAGAGAAGAAATATCGGTGGACGCAATACAGGACGTTATCGACCTATACACAATCTAACCAATGAATCTACTCGCATATCACTTTCATGGCTGAACATGACGCACCAAAAATGTGACGTTTCCATCTTTGAAGAAGAATTTGCTGTGTCGCATGAATGAACCATCATGGTCAGCAGCATCAGTCCCCGGATATATAGTTGTCGATGTCGATGTCGTGGTTTCATTTGGCTCAATTACTTGGAAAGCTGTATGCGTGGGCTGTGACTCGGCGATATGGGGAGCACTTTGATCACCCTTGGAGGCCTCGGATTTGTCAGAGAGAATGGAATCGACGGAGATAACGGAGGGTGTTTTGGAAAGATTTGGCGAGACGATGTACTCGTCGCTACTCCAAGAGACTATGCGAGTTGCCATGAGATGAAGAGAGATAAGAGGAAACGCGTTTAGAGTGACTTGTTCCACCCTCTCAACGTTTTTCCCTATTTTGGGTCGGAGGTTCGGAGCGCCCGTTAACACAACGGGATTCGCGGATGACTTGGTGACACAGTTACAGTTTGTTTCTTTTGTCAAGTTCATGCAACTCTTCACTGTTAAAGAGCGCCTCAGTTGCACGATCACGAGTATTGTTGGGACCTACCATGGCCCATGGGCATATTACTCTGAGATGTTCGTCAATCGTCAATCAAAGTCGACAAGAGCTGACTGGTTTCTCTCCCTCTCTTTTTTTCAAGAACGGAGAGCTAAGGGTAGACTTCTGAAAAAAACCGCACATGACTTCCTGCAGAATTCTGAATTCTTCCGCCGAAACAAATCACTTGTTGCGGAGGCTGCGGCTGACGAGTCAACCAGGTGCAGGGACGCGACGATATATCACTGGAAGAACGCTGGTGTCGTATTTATTCAATTTTATTGGTGTGGTGACATGACTGACCCTTCGATTGTTCGGCCCCACAACAGGGGTGGTTTGTCAATATTACTACTCCACCAAGGTGTGACCACTTGTCCTCGATTATTTCGGCGTGTTCAACTACTGACGCTGCCAACGTCATATGCAGAAGGCAGAGAACCACGCCACTACGCCATCAAGTCAAACAGTCCGTTCCATGCACAATGGTTCTAGAGGTTTGACTTTTTTGCGTTACGGAATCATTCAAATCTTGCATACGTGAGAGCTACAGTATATACAATTGAGCGGATGACCAAGTCAGTGCGAGGACGTGCTGCGTAGCGCACACGACACTAAAATCCCGATGAAACTGAGAAGAATGAAATGAAACGAGATATACGGTAAATGAATACTAAACAGGAATCAAGACAGAAAACGATATGCCGCGTACGATCATGACAACTCGTCAATTGTGCAACATCTCCCACTCGTCACTGCCAGCCGTCCCCATGGCTGCTGCCACTGGCAGTAGCGTCGGCCGCAGCTGCCTGAGGCGTATCCACGAACACGTCCAAACCCTCCCCGCTGCCGTCTGCCTTCTCTACAAGTATACCATCACCCTCTCCGACAGGAACATCGACAGGATCGGGAATGACGGGCTTGGTTTCCCCTTCGATTGGGTTATCCACATCATTCACAGCTGCCCCAGACGCAGGACACGGTCTGATCTTCTTACCCTTCTTTGTCCTTAGCTTTTTCCCCTTCACGAGCCTGCGTGGAGTGGCGGGCTCACCAGCACCACCTCCATCCCCTACCCCAACTGCAGGCGGCCCGGCCTCGTCGGCTGGTGTTTCAACACCAGAGGGAGACATTACGGTGGCAGTGCCGAGCAGACAGACGCGGTCCATGGGCAGCGTAATCCTGGGTGGCTTCTCCGACTTCGCATCCTCACCCTGCGCCGCTGTAAATGCCCCACCAGTTGTGTGGATATCATCGGCACCAGATTGAGCTGTGGGGTCTTTTGCGACGGCTTCTGGGTCCGGGTTATCGCTTTTTGCCGCTGCAGCTGCATCTTCCTCCGACAATGGTGCTACGGTCTCACCCGCCTTGTCTGGATCTACAGCTTCCGAGGCGCCGCCAGGTCGGCAATTTGGAGGGTCGAAGTCGAAGTCTCCTGTGAGGCAGGGCTAGGCATACTGATAACCGCAGTATCTTTGGCAGGCACGGGTGGGGGTACAGAAGAATCTGCCAGAGGGGCGAGAGGAGCTTCGGTCGTATTGCGGGCCTCAGGGTGAGCTGCAGCTTTAGGAGGTGTGGGTCCGTGTACTGGCGTGTTGTCGGCCTCACTTGAGATAGGGCCAGAGCTGGCGGGCTGCTTGGCGGAGGCACGAGGAACTGCAGATTGCGCACCGTCGCCAGTCTGAGTCGGTTCTGCCACGTCAGGTTGGCGGGGGAACCTCGAGGTTTGCGGTTGGGTGTGGACGTACCGATTGCTACACCAATGTCATTCTTCTCGGGATCACCTTGTTGTATCCCTATGTTGTCGGTCATCAACATTTCTGCTCCTGTCTCAACAGTGCGCGTCGTTGCTACTTCTCTCCGACTGTTCTTCACAAGCTGTGGCGGTTCTCCTTTCAACGCGTTAGTATTGCCCGGTACCTCTTTCTCTGCCTGAAAATTTACAAATTTTCGTTAATTCCATTGTCCAAGGGTTCTCCATATCGGACTGCAACTAAAACTCACCGAACGTTCGTCATCACTTTCATAGATTGTACGAATATTGTCTTCCTTCGTATCTCCTTTCAGGCGTACAGATGAGGACGCTTCGCTCTTTGGAAAACGTAGATGCAAGGGGGACTCAAGACCAAGAGTACTAAGTTGCCAGGCTTCTACGCGGAGTGGGATTTCAGCTGTGTCGACTTGAAGCGTATGACTGCGGATATCCTCCCGAACAGTGGACACAAGTACGACATCCTCGATGCTCATCTGACGAGCCTCCGACAAGGTGAGCGGTTTCGTCCTTTCGCACAGCGTGGACAACGCAGGAACCACCCATTCGTCGACTGAGTAGGTGCGGGCAAGCAAAAGCCGATCATGAGGCGTCGGAGGTTCGATAGAACGCAACGCTAACTTGCGGATCGACGCGAAGCTCCAGCGAGTTGAGAGGTGAAGCACCGATTTCCACTCTTCATAAGAGAAGCCATTTTCTTCGAAATCCCTGCACATATACGTCTCGATAAACAAGCCGATGAACAATGGACCAGAAATCTTACTCGGGATATAAGACAGATAGGAAAGCATCAAAGTCTTTGCATTCGATGTCTCCTAGAGATATAATGGTAGGGAGAGCCTCATGGTCACGGATGTCAAGCATGGCGAATCGGGTGGAGAAGTATATCGAGTCGCGCGAGAAGAAATATTGGTGGACGCAGTATAGCGTGTTGCCAACCTACTATCAATGAATATGGCATTCACAATTTTCATGACTGAATATCACGCACCAAAAATGTGACGTTTCCATCTCTGAAGAAGTATTTGTGGTGTCGTATGAAAGAGCCCTTGGCTGTATCAGCCCCCGGGTACACGCTAACCGATGAGCACGTCCTACTCCCACTGGCACTCGGCCCAATCGCTTGGGGACTTGTATGCTTGACCTGAGACTCGGTCGCATGGCTAGCACCCTGGACGGCCGGAGGTGTTTCGGGATTGACGGAGAGTAGGGAATCGAAGGAGACCATAGATGGTGTTTTCAAAAGCCTAGGTGAGACGATTTTCTCCTTGCTACCCCAAAAGACTATGCGAGTGGCCATGAGATGGAGAGATAAGAGAAGGCGTGTTCAGAAGCGCTTTGTTCTCGCCACCGGCCTAGATGCATCAGAACGTAACGCAATTCGGCATTGAGCGTAGCATGAGAGCCGCGACACCTCTGAGTCAGGATCATGTTTATTTCTTTGCTGCTCATACGTCTTTAAGGACCCCTTAGTTATACAACAATCTGTTCGGGTAAGTTTTGAGCCTCGATGTTTAGGCTTAAGGGGTGCACGTAGTAGTGATCATGCTCGGTACTCGTGATTACTCAAATGACCTCCTTTCGCCTTGGTTTTCCTGTGCCCATGGTTACTGCAGGATGGTGTTCATGTTTAACTGCCACACCGAGGCGAGGCGAGGAATGCTTAGATGGCAGCCTCATACCCCGAGGAGATGAAACTGTATCGCCAGTTGTTCCACGCTGGCACATGGATCAAGTCTCGAGTGACCGAACTGAAAAGGCCACGATCCAACCACAAGACAAAATTTCTTTCAGGATTGGAACGATGTGCCATAGCGATCAAAGCGTTGCAATTGCGATGTGGACACCGAGGGAGCAACTGAACGAACGGTAAGGATATTTTCCTCCCCACGAGATAGGAGGGAAGTGCCGGTGATGAAGTGGGCCCAGACCCAATAATATTCATTTCCACGCTTAAACAATCTACTCGATATCCATGATTGCACACTTGCCGTCCTTTCCGGTAGTTTGTCTTTGCTTACAGCCACTGGAGGATAGTGTACAGGCTTTAGTGGTCACACCTAAGCAAGGAATGCCCGAATGGCAGCCTCATGATCCGGGGAGATGAAATTGTATCGGTTATTGAAGAAGTCCCACTTCAGGACCACGTCTCGAGTAGCCGAACTCTCTTGGAGACCATGGTCCAAGCACAGGACACCGCTTTTCTTGGGATAGGAATGACTACTCCAGGCGATCAAAGCGTTGCAACTGCAACTGCACCAGTTACACTTAGGAAGCAATTCGCCAAACGGTAAGGAGATTCCTCTTCCCACGGGGTAGGAAGGCAGCACCGGTGGTGCAGGAGACCCCGGCCTACTCATTACCGGGGGCACACCTGCGAGTTTCTCATTGGTAGGGGTAGCTGGAGGTTTGGAGTTGGGTGTGGACGTACCGATTGCTATACCGTTGTCGTCCTCCTCGGGGTCACCCAGTTGTATCCCTATGTTGTTGATCATCGACGCTTTCTTGCCTGTCTCGGTAATGCGTATTGCTGCTCTTCCCCACTGTCCCCAGCTGTTATTCAAGAGCCGTGCCGTTTCTCCTTTCAACACACTCATGTTTCCTTGTGCCCCTTCCTCTGCCTGCAAATTTTCGTCAATCCCATCGTCGACCGACCCTCCAAAACGAATGGCAACTGGGACTCATTGAACGTCCATCATCACCTTCGAGGGCGCTCACTCGTTTTGGGGCCACAGTCGACGACACTTTGCGCTTTGGAAAACGTATATGGACGGGTATCTCGAGACCAAGAGCATCAAGTTGCTCGGCTTCGACTCGGAGCGGGATTTCAGCAGAATCAACTTGAAGCGCGTGACTGCGAATATCCTCCCGAACAGTTGACACAAGCACGACATCCTCAATACTCATCTGCCGAGCCTCAGATAGGGAGAGAGGTGTCGTCCTTTCGCACAACGCAGATAAGGCGGGAACGACCCAATCGTCGACTGAATAAGTGCGCGCAAGTAGGAGACGATCGTGAGGAGTCGGAGGCTCGATAGAGCCAAGTGCTAGCCTGCGGATCGAAGCGAAGCCCCAACGAGTTGAGAGATGAAGCACGGATTTCCACTCTTCATAGGAGAAGCGATTTTCTTCGAAATCCCTACCCGCAGATACGCCTCGATAAGTAAGGCGATAAACGATGGTCCAGAAACCTTACTCGGGATATAAGATGGAAAGGAAGGCATCAAATTCCTCGCGTTCAACGTCTCCAAGTGATATGATGGTAGGAAGGGGCTCGTGGTCACGGATGTCGAGCTGGTCGAATCGGGTGGAGAAGTATGACGAGTCGCGAGAGAAGAAGTATCGGTGGACGCAATACAGGACGTTATCGACCTATACACAGTCTAACCAATGAATCTGATCGCATATCACTTTCACGGCTGAACATCCCTCACCAAAAATGTGACGTTTCCATCTTTGAAGAAGTATTTGTTGTGTCGCATGAATGAACCATCAGTCCCCGGCGGGTATATAGTACTTGATGTCGACGTCGACGTCCTGGTTCCATTTGGCTCAACTACTTTGGAAGGGGTATGCATGGGCTGTGGCTCGGAGGCCTCGGGTTTGTCAGAGAGAATGGAATCGACGGAGATAACGGAGGGAGTTTTCGAAAGATTCGGCGAGACGATGTGTTCGTCGCCACTCCAGGATAATATGCTAGTTGCCATGGGATGAAGAGAGATAAGAGGGTTCAGGGTGATTTGTTCCACTCAATCCTCAAGGCTTTTCCCTATTTTGGGTCGAGGCGGTGGGATTCACGGAATTGGTGACTCGGAACCCTATTATCAGGTTACAGTTTCTTTCGACTTCAAGTTCATGCAACTCTTCACTGTCAAAGGATGCCTCGTTCGCATGACAATGCGTCATGAATATTGTTAGGGCCTACTATGGGCATATTGTGCTCAGCGGCTCAGGTGTTCAACTTGAAGTTCGTCCCATCATGCACCAATCAAAGTTGACAAGGGCTGACTGGTCTTTCTGGACTGGCTTCCAGGTGTCGATACGACCCTTAGCATCAATTGTAAATGTCTGACAGTATTAAACGCAACCCCGGAATCTCCTCGGCCATTCCTTCACTCCAAGTTCATGGGTGTGACACAATATAGACGTTTAGCCATCCTGCTTTGAGCCACTCTTGCTGTTACGGTCTCCGCCTCTCCTTTGTTCTCCTTTCGGCCATGCGCTTATTTCTTTCACTAGATCCCAAACCCCGACTTCAGCTACGAATCTTGGTATTCCCGTCCACCGCTTCTCCGATATGAGCCATTTCCTTTCTGCCACACTTTTTAGATTCCTTGATTTGGGGTTTAACCTAGTTTCCCACGGCTCTGATTCCTCGCTCCAACTGTCGAATTCTTCCGACTCATCATATTTGAACTCGGCGTCTTTCCGAGTCTTGGCCTCCCGATCCGTTTATGCGTCATCATCTTCCGCCAAATAGGGCACGGGGTGGCGCCAAACCCTTATGTAGTCTGTCAGCGGATGTCCCCTTCAAGCCCGTAATACATGGTAGTTCTCGTTTGGCTCGATCACTTAGAGATTACCTAGATTTTCTAGGTAAATCTACACCCCAGGGTGCCATTGAGGGGTGGTTGGGTGACGGTTATTTTCTCAGACTTTATTAAGCATTATGGCGCGCTCATGCGAGAGTCAAGTCATGAGATTTATCCTCGTGTCTCATATTCAATCGATACATTCACTACTGATACATTTGTACTTAGTACTCAAGACTAGTACTACAAAGATGTCCAGTTTGCCTGTACATACGGATGGTGCTCAAGTTTTAACAGCCACACCTACGCAAGGAACGCTCGAATGGCAGCCTCATGCTCTGGGGAGATGAAACTGTATCTCTTCAAAAGGACCAGGTCTTTTGTATACGAAGTCCAGCTAAGACCATGATCCAAGCACAAGACACGATTTGTTTCAGAAGTAGAATGATGCGTCAGGGTGATTAAAGCGCGGCAGTTGCATCTTGCACACCGAGGAAGCAACTGACCAAATGGTAAAGAGACTCCCCTTCCCACAGGATAGGAAGGAAGCACAGGTGATGCAGCGGGCCTCGACTCAACAGTTACCGGGGGGACTGGAGGTTCGAGCCTGGGTGCGGACGCAACGATTGCTGCACCAGTGCCATCCTCCTCAACGTCACTCTGTTGAATCCCTATGTAGTCGGCCATCAGCCGCGTCGGTTCTCCTGTCTCAATCGTGTGCGTCGGTGCTACTTGCCCCTGGCTGTTTTCCATGAATTGTACCGGTTCTCCTTTCAGCGCGCCAATATTTCCCGACATCTCTCGCTCTGCCTGCAGGCGTTCGTCAGTTCCATTTGCCACGAGCTCTCCTGAACGGACTGTAGCTGGGACTCACTGAACGTTCGCCGTCACTTTCGTGGTCCTGTGTAGCTTGTTTCAGGTCCGTAGGCGGCGATGCTTCCACCTTTGGAAGACTTTGATGGAAGGGGATCTCAAGTCCAACAGCACCAAGTCGCTCGACTTCGAGTTTTACGCGGTGTGGAATTTCGGCTGTGTCGACTTGAAGGGTGCGGTTGCGGATATCCTCCCGCACAGTGGACACAAGTACGACATCCTCGATACTCATCTGCCGAGCCTCCGACAAGGTGAGTGGTCTCGTCCTTTCGCACAACGCGGACAATGCAGGAACCACCCATTCGTCGACCGAGTACGCCCGCGCAAGTAAGAGCCGATCATGAGCCGTCGGACGTTCGATAGCACGCAACGCTAACTTGCGGATCGAAGCGAAGCTCCAGTGAGTTGAGAGGTGAAGCACCGATTTCCACTCTTCATAAGAGAAGCCATTTTCTTCGAAATCCCTGCACGTAGATACTTCTCGATAAACAAGCAGATGTAAAATGGACCGGAAATCTTACTCGGGATATAAGACAGAGAGGAAAGCATCGAAGTCTTTGCAATCGATGTCTCCTAGGGATATGATGGTGGGGAGAGCCTCGTGGTCACGGACGTCAAGTAGGGCGAATCGGATGGAGAAGTATACCGAGTCACGCGAGAAGAAATATCGGTGGACGCAGTACAGCGTGTTGCCGACCTACAAGTACATAGGGTCTTATTAATGAATAGGTGTTCACAAGTTGTTCACACAACTTTCATGATTGAATATCACGCACCAAGAATGTGACGTTTCCATCTTTGAAGAAGTATTTATGGTGTCGTTTGAAGGAACCATCAGCTCCATCAGCCCCCGGGTACATGCTAACCCATGAGCATGCCCTAGCCCCACTCGGCTCAATCACCTGGGGACTCGTATGCTTGGCCTGAGACTCGGTCGCGTGGCTAGCACCCTCTACGGCCGGTGGTGCCAGTGTTTCGGGATTGTCGGAGAGTTGCGAATCGAAGGAGATCATGGATGGTGTTTTCGAAAGACTAGGTGAGACGATTTTCTCGCCGCCACCCCAAGAGACTATGCGGGCGGCCATGAGGTGGAGAGATAAGAGAAGGGGTGTTCAGAAGCGCTTTGTTCTCGCCACCGGCCTGACTACGTCGGAGCGCCCGTAACGCCATTTGGGGTCGGCGTTGAGCGGAGCGCGAGAGCCATGCAAACAGACACCTCAGCGTGCCAGTGACAGTTTGTTTCTTTTCCCTTGCTGCTCACGCTTATTTAAGGGCCCTTCAATTATACAACAATGCGTTCGGATCAGCTTCGAGTCCCGAGCCTCGATGTTAGGCTGAAGGGGTGCACATAGCAGTGATCACGAGTCAGTCATGACATTCATCCTCAGACCCCATGCTCAACTAACTGAATGATTCACTTGGTACTCATGACTACACAAATGACCTCCTTTCCCCTCGGTTTTCCCGTGCGCATAGCCACTACGGGATAGTGTTCAGGTTTAAGCTTAAGTGCCACACCTAGGCGAGGAATGCTCGGATGGCAGCCTCATGCTCTGGGGAGATGAAACTGCATCCGGGCCGAAGAAACAGGTCTCGAGTGACCGATCTGGGGTGAAGACCATGATCTAAGCACAGGAATTTTTTTTTTCCAGGGTTGTTGGAATCATTTGCCGCGATCAAGGCGCTGCAATTGCAATATGCACACGAAGGGAGCAACTGACCGAATGGCAAGGAGATTCCCTTGCCAACGAAATAGGAGAGAAGTGTAGGTGATGCAGCGGGCCCCGGCCCAACGGTTTCTGGTGGAACGACTTCGACTTCCTCGTTGGCGGGGGTGACAGGATGTTTGGCGTTGAGTGCGGATGTCGGCGTGGTGATCACTACACCATCATCGTCCGCCTTCTCGGGTTCACGCTCAGCGGCGTGTTGTATCCCTATGTTGTTGGCCGTCTGCCACGTTTTTGCTCCTGCCCCAGCCTTGCGCGTTCCTGCTACTCCTCCCTGACTGTTCTTCATTTGCTGTACTGGTTCTCCTTCCCGCACACCAATATTCCCCAGCGCCTCTTCCTTTCCCTGCGTTCTTTGTCAATTCCATTGAACTACGAGCTCTCACGACGGACTGCAACCAGAACTCACTGAACATTCGCCATCACTTTCATGGTCCTTTGCAGCCCGTTTTAGGTCCACAGGCAACGATACTTCTACCCTCGGGAAACGTAGACGGAGGGGGATCTCAAAACCGAGAGCACCAAGTTGCTCGGCTTCTACGCGGAGTGGAATTTCAGCCGTGTCGACTTGAAGCATGCGACCGCGGATATCCTCCCGCACGGTGGATACAAGCACGACATCCTCGATATTCATCTGCTGAGCCTCCGACAGAGTAAGGGGTGTCGTCCTTTCGCACAGTGCAGACAACGCAGGAACCACCCAACGATCGACTGAATACATGCGCGCGAGTAAGAGCCGATCGTGTGGCGTCGGAGGCTCGATAGAGCTCAATGCCAGCTTTCGGATGGAGGCGAATCCCCAGCGAGTTGAGAGGTGAAGCACCGATTTCCATTCTTCGTAAGAGAGGCCGTTATCTTCGAAGTTTCTGCTCGAGGCCTTAAAAAACTGACGAACAAAGGACTGAAAAACCCACTCGGGATATAAGATAGAGAGGAACGCATCGAAGTCTTTGCGTTCGATGTCGCTTAGTGATATGATGGTTGGGAGGGCTTCATGATCACGGATGTCGAGTTGGGCAAATCGGGTAGAGAAGTATGTCGAGTCGCGAGAGAAGAAATATCGGTGGACGCAATACAGCACGTTATCAACCTATAGACACAGTCTAATCAATGAATCTGATTGCATATCACTGACCGAACATGTCGCACCAAAAATGTGACGTTTCCATCTTTGAAGAAGTATTTGTTGTGTTGCATGAATGAACCATCAGTACCCGGCGGGTATATAGTACTTGATGTTGATGTCAATGTCGACGTCCTGGTTCCATTTGGCTCAACTACTTTGGAAGCCGTATGCGTGGGCTGTGGCTCGGAGGCATCGGGTTTGTCAGGGAGAATGGAATCGACGGAGATAACGGAGGGTGTTTTTGAAAGATTCGGCGAGACGATGTGTTCGTCGCCGCTCCAGGATGATATGTGAGTTGCCATGGGATGAAGAGAGATAAGAGGGTTCAGGGTGATGTGTTCCAGTCAGTCTTCCCCAACGGTTTTCCCCTATTTTGGGTTGGAGGTTCGGAGCGCCCGTAACAAGGGCGAGTTGCGATGTACAGTATGGCGGCGGCATCCGCGGAATCGGTGATTCGGAATCGTTGAACTTGGCGTCTTGGCCTCCGATTCGTTTATGCACCATCCCGTCCTACCTGGCGCCAAACACTTATGTAGTCTGTCAGCGGATGTTCCCTTCAAGTCCGTAATACATGGTAGTTCTCACTTGGCTCGATCACTCGAGGACTAGCTAGATTTGCTAGGTAAATCTACACCCCGGGGTGCCATTGAGCGATGGTCGAATGACAGGTTATTTTCTGAGACTTTAGACTTTATTAAGCTTTATGGCACGCTCATGCGATCTTGAGTCAAGTCATGACATTTATCCTCGTGTCTCATATTCAATCGATACATTCACTACTGATACATTTGTACTTAATACTCAAGACTACAAAGATGCCCCCTTTCCCCTCAGTTTGCCTACAGCCCATTGGGAGATGATGTTCAGAGTTTAACAGCCACACCTAAGCAAGGAACGCTCGAATGGCAACCTCATGCTCTGGGGAGATGAAACTGTATCTCTTCAAAAGGACCAGGTCTTCTGTATAAGAAGTCCAGCTAAGACCATGATCCAAGCACAAGACACGATTTGTTCCAGAAGTAGAATGACGCGTCAGGGTGATTAAAGCGCGGTAGCTGCACCTTGCACACCGAGGAAGCAACTGACCAAATGGTAAAGAGACTCCCCTTCCCACGGGATAGGAAGGAAGCACGAGTGATGCAGCGGGCCTCGACCCAAGGGTTACCGGGGGGGCTGGAGGTTCGAGCTTGGGTGCGGGCGCAACGATTGCTATACCAGTGTCGTCCTCCTTAACGTCACTCTGTTGCATCCCTATGCGGCCGGCCACCAGCCGGGTCGCTGCTCTTGTCTCGATCGTGGGCGTCGCTGCTACTTGTCCCTGGCTGTTCTCCATGAATTGTGCCGGTTCTCCTTCCAGCGCGCCAATATTTCCCGACATCTCTTTCTCTGCCTGCAGGCGTTCGTCAGTTCCATTTGCCACGAGCTCTCCTGAACGGACTCTAGCTGGGACTCACTGAACGTTCGCCGTCACTTTCGTGGTCTTGTGTAGCATGTTTCAGGTCCACGGGTGGCGATGCTTCCACCTTTGGAAAACGTAGATGGAAGGCCATCTCAGCACCCACAGTACCAAGTCGCTCAACTTCGAGTTTTACGCGGTGTGGAATTTCGGCTGTGTCGACTTGAAGGGTGCGGTTGCAGATATCCTCCCGCACAGTGGACACAAGTACGACATCCTCGATACTCATCTGACGAGCCTCCGACAAGGTGAGCGGTCTCGTCCTTTCGCACAACGCGGACAACGCAGGAACCACCCATTCGTCGACTGAGTACGCGCGCGCAAGTAAGAGCCGATCATGAGCCGTCGGAGGTTTGATAGAACGCAACGCTAACTTGCGGATCGAAGCGAAGCTCCAGTGAGTTGAGAGGTGAAGCACCGATTTCCACTCTTCATAAGAGAAGCCATTTTCTTCGAAATCCCTGCACATAGATACGTCTCGATAAACAAGCCGATGAACAATGGACCAGAAATCTTACTCGGGATATAAGACAGAGAGGAAAGCATCGAAGTCTTTGCATTCGATGTCTCCTAGGGATATGATGGTAGAGAGAGCCTCGTGGTCACGGGTGTCAAGCAGGACGAATCGGATGGAAAATTATAACGAGTCACGCGAGAAGAAATATTGGTGGACGCAGTACAGCGTGTTGCCGACCTACTAGTACATAGGGTCTTATCAATGAATATGGCGTTCACACAACTTTCACGACTGAATATCACGCACCAAGAATGTGACGTTTCCATCTTTGAAGAAGTATTTGTGGTGTCATATAAAGGAACCATCAACTCTATCAGCTCCCGGATACACGCTAACCGATGAGCATGCCCTAGTCCCACTCGGCTCAATCACTTCGGAATTTGTATGCTTGACCTGAGACTCCGTCGCGTGGGTAGCACCCTCTACGGCCGGAGGTTTCGGGATTGTCGGAGAGTAGGGAATCGAAGGAGATCATGGATGGTGTTTTCGAAAGCCTAGGTGAGACGATTTTCGCGTTGCTATCCCAAGAGGCTTTGGGACCGGCCATGAGATGGAGAGATAAGAGAAGGGGTGTTCAGAAGCGCTTTGTTCACGCCAGCGGCCTAACCGTGTCGGAGCGCCCGTGACCCCATTCGGCGTTTAGCGGAGAGTGCAAGAGCCATGCAAACAGACACCTTAGGGTACCAGTGACAGTTATTTTTTCACCTTTGCCGTTCACGCGTCTTTAAGGGCCTGAGGCCTCATGCTCAAACTGAATGATTCACTCAGTACTCATGACTACACAAATGACCTCCTTTCCCCTCGGTTTCCCTGTGCATATAGCCACTGCGAGATAGTATTCAGGTTTAAGTGCAACACCTAGGCGAGGAATGCTCGGATGGCAGCCTCATGCTCTGGAGAGATGAAACTGTATCGGTTCCACGCCCTCAACAGGATCAAGTCTCGAGTGACCGAATTACCGAGAAGACCATGATCCAAGCACAAGACACAATTTCTTTCAGGATTGGAACGATGTGTCATGGCGATCAAAGCGTTGCACTTGCACTTCGCACACCGAGGGAGCAACTGACCGAACGGCAAGGAGATTCCCCTCCCCACGGGATAGGAGGGAAGTGCGGGTGATGCAGCAGGCCCCGACCCAACGATTTCTGGGGGAACAACTTCGAGTTTCTCGTTGGCGGGGGTAACAGGATGTTTGGCATTGAGTATGGGTGTGGATGTAGTGATTGCTACACCACCGTCGTCCGTCTTTTCGGGATCACCCAGTTGTATCCCTATGTTGTTGGCCATCTGCCACGTTTTCGATCCTGTCTCAACCGTGCTTGTTCCTGCTACTTCTCGCTGACTGTTTCTCATTTGGTGTGCTGGTTCTCCTTTCCGCACGTCAATATTACCCGGCGCCTCTTCCTTTCCCTGCGGACTTTGTCAGTTCCATCGGCTACGAGCTCGCCATAACGGACTGCAACGGGGACTCACTGAACGTTCGCCATCACTTCCATAGTCCTTTGTAGCCCGTTTCAGGTCCCCGGGAAATGATCCTTCTACCCTTGGGAAACGTAGATGCAGCGGGATCTCAAGACCGAGAACACCAAGTTGCTCGGCTTCTACGCGGAGTGGAATCTCAGCTGTGTCGACTTGAAGCGTGCGACCGCGAATATCCTCCCGCACAGTGGATACAAGCACGACATCCTCGATATTCATCTGCTGAGCCTCCGACAGAGTAAGGGGTGTCGTCCTTTCGCACAGCGCAGACAACGCAGGAACCACCCAACGATCGACTGAATACATGCGCGCGAGTAAGAGACGATCGTGTGGCGTCGGAGGCTCGATAGGGCTCAATGCCAGCTTTCGGATGGAGGCGAATCCCCAGCGAGTTGAGAGGTGAAGCACCGATTTCCATTCTTCGTAAGAGAGGCCGTTATCTTCGAAGTTTCTGCTCGAGGCTTAAAAAACTGACGAACAAAAGGCTGAAAAACCTACTCGGGATATAGGATAGAGAGGAACGCATCGAAGTCTTTGCGTTCGACGTCGCTTAGTGATATGATGGTTGGGAGGGCTTCATGATCACGGATGTTGAGTTGGGCAAATCGGGTGGAGAAGTATGCCGAGTCGCGAGAGAAGAAGTATCGATGAATGCAGTAGAGTGTGCCTTCGACCTGCCAGTGCGTACAACGTATAAACTAAACCGGCGTGACCGCCATCGTGAACATCACGCACCAAGAAGGTGATATTGCCGTCCATGAAGAAGTATTTGGGATGTCGAATGAATGAATCATCAGCTCCCGAATTCATGCCGGCAGATGACCTATTTCCGGGCAACTTGGTCGCTTGAGGTCCTATACACTTGATCCGAGACTCGGTGGCACGAGGATTTGCATTGATATCGAGAGAATTCTCATGTGCGTCTAAGAGTATGGATTCAACAGAAACGATGGAGGGTGTCCTACTTGAGCCGACTGGAGACATGATATCTTCATTATCCCCCCAAGTGGTTATGTGAGGCGCCATGAAATGATAGTAAGGAGAAAGAGATGGAGAAACGTGTATGCCATGAACCTAGCTCTACGACAAAAGACACAACTAGATCTAGACGAGGGCTTAGTGCCTCGTGGTTGCTTTGGCCGCATGTTTACCTGGTCCCACGGCCTCAGGCCTCATGTCCCGCACTTCCGGCGTCCTAGCTTACAAGCGTTGGCCGGCCCTTAGTCCTCGCGGCTTCCGTACGCGGAATGGCTGTCTTAACCCCTTGGCGTGCAGCGGCTAGCTTGGCTCCACGTGCATCAGCAACATTGGCCCCAGAAAACGTGGCGGAGGCAGCAGCCTCACGCACACTGGCCTTGGCCGTGCGCATCGTTGTTACATCCTGCTGATGATCTTTTGTGATGTGCGGCTGTCCACCTGCCTGCGTGGTGACCTTGCATACGACTCCTTTCTTTACCCGGGTCAATTCCGTTTTGACAACGGGCTGGCGGCAACTGGACTCACCGGATGTTCGCTGCCTTGTTCACGGGCGTCCTCCTTCTTCGTAGCTTGTCTCTGGACCTCAGGTGACGACGATAGAGGGGCGGCAAACGCCCCACGACCTGCATGTATCCCTGCTTGCGCGGCTTCTACGTAACGCGAAATCTCGGCAACTTTAGCCTGAAGGGCGCGACTGCGTATACCCTCCCGCACGGTGACCACGAGTACGACATCCTCGATATCCATCTGGCGTGCCTCGGACAGGGTGAGAGGTTCAGTCCTTCCGCATAATGCGGATAGCGCAGGGACCACCCAGTCGTCGACTGAATATGCGCGCGCAAGTAGGAGCCGATCGTGTGGCGTCGGAGGCTTGATAGTAGTCAACGCTAGCTTGCGAATGGAAGTAAAGCCCCAGCGAGTTGAGAGGTGAAGAACGGATTTCCACTCCTCGTAAGAGAGGTCAGTCTCCCCGAAGTTTCTGTACATGTATGCGGCTCGATAAGTAAGCTGAAGAACAACCAAACACCAACCGTACTCGGGATATAATATAGAGAGAAAGGCGTCGAAGTCTTTCCGTTCTGTGCCATTCAGTGACATGATAGTATGGGAGGCTTCATGGTCATGAGCGTCGAACTGGGCAAATCGGGCAGAAAAGTACGTCGAGTCGCGAGATAAGAAGTATCGATGGATGCAGTAGAGTGTGCCCTCGATCTACATACAGCTTAGACAGTAAGTTGAGGGTGTACACCCTATTATGATAGGACACTACACACCAGAAATGTGATGTTTCCGTCCCGGAAGAAGTACTTGTGGTGTCGTACGAACGAAGTATTGGCTTCCGGGTACGTTCTCGTAGGTTTCCTACCTCCACTCAGTTCAATTACGAAGGAATTCATGCCCTCAGTCTGAGACTCAGCGGCACGATAAGTCTCTTGGACGCCTGGAGATCTCTCGGGTGCGTCTGAGAGCATGGAACGGACAGAGAAAAAGGAGGCTGTACTCGAGAGAACAGGCGAGACGGGGTGAGAGTCGCCTCCCAAAGAACCTACGAGAGGCGTCATGGGTGGAACACAGAACAAGAGATAAACGTGTATAGCATGCAGACTGCTATAACAGCATTATACCTCCTGGATAGCCCCCTAAGTTTCCAATTTCACCGTTTGGGTCAAGGGGGAGAGCTCAAACGGCATGCAGCCATTTGGCATTCTCGGAGCATGGAGGGTGGATATGACGCCGTGTTCTCGGGAAATTACTGAGCGAAACCCATCATAGTAACGGACCTGCCAAGGTGTGTCAGTGAGCGCGATGAAAGCGGAACAAAGGTGGTGGCGCACTAGCGTGTGCGATGGGTGTCTCTTAAAATCAAAGGGGCTGCCACGCCGACCTTCATAAAATAAGATCTGATCGAAAATCGAAATCGCGGTGGGGCTGTTGTTCACCCTGGTAATCACTGGGGCGCGCTACTGGCCACTGCCAGGTATTTCTAGCCGCGGATTCATGAGACGCTGACAATTCGTGTCGACTGAGTGCAAACCTGAAAAACGACTCGAAGCGGATCCTGACGCTTGAATGACTCTGATGGTACGATAAGTTGTTGGATATTCCGGAGAAAAACTCGACCGAAACGAGAGGGTGAACGTTCTAGATTGTCTTCGCACATCGTTCCTTTGCCTAGAGGCGAGATATAATCAAGCTTGGATTGATGTGTTGGAGTGTGGAAAAAGTGTGAGCACTAATATCGCACTCAAACACATCAGTCCGGCTGGATGAAACGGTGCTATTACATCGTTTGGCATGCTGCTTGGGGCCTTTGTTGATGGGTCGACCACGGTTCTGTTGGAGGGGAATGGATTGGCTCGCACGGGTAAGCGAAGAGGAGGTCCGGAGGCACAGGGAGGGGCTGAGAGGGGTCACATTGAGCCCACGTGGACTCTGTTTATTCAAAAGGGAGGGTTGACAAAAGCGTAAGTTCTAAACTACATAGAGGCTGGGGGACGCACCAGCAGTCCCGCATGGAACGAGTCCAACTTTTCGTACCATCCATCATAGCTGGCTATGGCATGTGAAATGAAAGAAAAAAAAAGGTACAGGACGCACTGGGCCCGGGCAAGCGACACGTGTCAACAGCAAGTTCACCCGCCCGTCACTGGCTTCACGGGCAAATAACATGACAATCTGAAAACCTGTTCCACCACACGGATTATCATCGCGCCAATCAAGGACGCATCACATCGCCGCTTCGCCAAAGTTTATAAACAGCTGCCGCATACGCTAGAGATAAATGAAGAACACTTGAAGAACGCACGGATTCACGGAAGTGGAATCATTCACAAGAGATAGCTGTATGACTCCTAAATCGATTGGATCTCTTTTCTTTTCTTACCCCTTCCTTCCGACTCCCACTTCTCTCAGCCTTCGTTGAACCCCGACTCGTATTCAAGTTTCTCTCTTACGACTATAGTCAAATCGGTTGATTGTCCCTATATCTATTCTCTTCTTCTTGTTTTCTTTTTCCAGCCGCGATTCCCATGGTTCGCATTCGTGGTTCGAACGAATACTGTCCGACGGATGGAGTCATGCGATGCGTAATCGGGACAATGGCTCAGAGCCATGTCGGGTCAGGATGACTTCTACTACATTTATATTGACGCGGAGCAAGCTAGTAAGGAAACGGAACACCATAGCAAGAGCAAAGGAAAACATATGAAATTTTTGATCAAAAAGGTATACATGTATGGACCAGGACTCCAACCTGGTCGCTTTGGGGCGACTTTGTAACCTACACCAATCCACCGAATCAAATGCTTCCTTGCTTCGAAGAGCCGAGGCACATCCCCTTCAAGTTTATGGTCTGCGTGAAGGGCATCCCGATCTCCTCATTGGTCCCCAAGCACCATTCCAATACCTCCTGGAACACCCTAGGAACACTCTCCCTCTCTCTTTGCTCGGCTAGAGCCTCTTCTCGTGTAACGCCGAGGCACTCGGGTGGACGGCTCCGAGTCTTGCAGTTCCGCGCTACCAACTTGAAGTTGTCGTGCGCAAAGTCGTCTCCGCAGTAGTCGCAGAACGCAATCTTTAGAGGTGCGCCTCCATGGGGTCCACAATGTCGCTTGAAGTCCACCCAGTAGCTGAAAGCGACACTGGGGCAGAGATGCTCGCGGATGGACTTAGGGCCAGTCCGCCGACGCCGTCTTGAAGAGACCCAACCCAGTGCCTCTCACCTCTTGAGGTGTTTCTGGGTTCTAAGGATATCCCTCTCTACCACCTCCTGTTCCCTGTCCTTCCAACAACCTCTGGGGCTGCCACGGTGCGCCCTCCTCACACCTCTTGACTCAAGGCAACTGCTCCTGTGCAATACCCGTCGACTCCCGGACGCTCGGTCCAGGCTGGAGTCGATAACAACCTTCGTGCACCACCGGAGCCGCGAGCTTCCTCTATCCGCGTCCCGCCGCCTCGAATTTGCTATCGATATTGATTCTACCGAAATCTTAGTGGCAGGTTTTGGTGGGCCTACTTGTGGACGCAGTCGCGCGCGCACCGACATCTTCCCAGTTAATGAGGTGCACAGACATCGACGGGTTCCCATCTGTAAAAGCTAGCCGGGTGCTAGCGAGGGTAAAAGGGTCACTCCACTAAGAGGGGGAAGGAGGACCAAGGCTACTCACGGCGTAATACCAACTATGCTAATGAAATCGAGTGATAGCTTTTGAGCCAGGCTCAGTGCCTCACTTGGCCTGAGAAGGAGCGGCAGACGCGGAGGAGCTACTAGTTGGGGGGCATTCCCGCATAGGTGTGAAGGTGAGAAGTACTCATATACTTGAGAGACTCACACTCACTACATGGCTTCGCCACCACTTAGGTGAGCGAAGGGATGAGTCGTGCCCATGAAACATGCCTCTCCCATGGACGTACTGGGCAACCACTGGCGGGATCAGTGCGTTGACACGACCCTGTTCTTCTGTACAGGACGACGACCCCGCAAAGACAGCCAAGGGTCATCCAGAAGGTCAGCCACATTTTCAAGGACAGCCAACGATTATACACTGTGACGCGGCCCCAGACAACCAAGGGTCGTATACAAGGACAGTCCCATTTACGAGGACAACTAAGGGTTAGATTTGGATTGGTCTTCTTTGGCCTACACGTACCGCTGTACTGGGGGCCTGTGCAGATTCTAGAAATCGAAGCCTATGTGGAGGTGGGGGCAGCCTGCCTTCAAATATGCCAGCCATTAGGTTTGGTCAGCGTCGAGAACTGATCACTGGGCGTTTAATCTTCATCAATGACAGTCGGAGGGATGCGGCGAGAGGAAAACGAAATTCCATTCACGACTTTGCTTCTGCATCAGACGGCGCGCGGGGTCTTACCACGTCGATAGTGGGCAGATACAGGTGACGACAAACAAGAGTAGTTCACTAATAATCACGAAATTTGACAGTGAGGACACAGCCTGAGACGGTGTAAGACAATTCTGTTTCAATCTTATATGTGTAGCTATGATATCATAAGGGCTCTGCAGCTCGTGGCACCGCGATTGGTCGTGCAACGTTGATGATAGGAGTAGCTGTCACTAAAGAAGAGGGCTAATGAGCATCGTAAAATTCATACAACGTCACAAGCATACCAGCTGCAGGAGCAGGCAACGTAGTAGTAGCAGCGCTATCATGTACTGAGGTGACCAAAGTAAGTTGTTGTGCGTCCACAATCAGCTGGGACGTCCTTATCAGGTTGGGAGAAAGGTGAGAAGAACGATTCCGCGAACCTCGACCTTCAGCCTAATGGCCTCGATTTGGGAAGAGAGGACATAGAGCCTGCAGGTCAGGTCGGACTGAAAAACAAGTCGGAGCTGTGAGAAGAACCCTGCGGAGCGATGGCTCTCCATACGAATACGTAAGAGTTGGTTTGCAAGGCTGCGATAGTCAGTCAATTGACGGCGATAACTGCAAGGATCTTCGCACATTGCCAAGTCTGTCCTATACTCGCTGGGGTTTGGAATGGCATGAATTGCCTCAACACGATCGAGAAGTACCTCCACTTGGTTCAGGGCAGCCGAGATACGTCGGATGGTATTACAAAGAAGTAATAATCGGACGAAGAACACAACTCCGCACGGTCCGAGGACAGAGAGGATGAAACCGAGGATATCAATGGATCGCATCTCCGTAGACAAGTTTAGAGGGTATTTGAGAGGCCAAGGTCAGGGAATAAGTCTTCAGCCATTAAATGTCAGGTGAGCAAAGCTCTAATATACTCAATGGGAGGGCACTGCCTTTCGCGGATGGTGCAAAGTTTGTCCACAAAGCGGTTCAAACACGTGGACTAATCTGCGAGAGAAATGTTTTTGTGTATGCACTAGCCTGTTGCAAGCCCAAGAAATGGGCACCGGAACCGGGGTTCAATGCATGATCCAGGGCAACAAGCATCAACATTCTGGTGAAATCGTCTGTAAATTGAAAGAAGGAAAATGGTGGAGCCGCTCCCCATACCAAGGGCGAAGTCAGGGGGGATTCTTGGAAACCATGAACATACCTTGGCCCATTGCCCTAAATACCACAAATACACATATTTGACCCGAATACTAGATATCCGTGTATGCGGGGCCGTGAGAGACTGTTGCATAGCATGCTGGAGAAGCCGGAGCTAGACCCAAAGGCTGATGCGTTGGAATGATAGGAAGTCATGTGGCAGAGTTACCGCGCCACGCAGTCCAATCACAGGTGGCGCATTGCGCAGAGATTCCGCGTTTCACAATTGACAGTCCTCGACCAATCCTGTAATTGGTCCGATTGAAAAAAAAAAAAGCATTCCTAGTGACTGGTGTCCTTGTGCTGCTGTGTATTGCGGACTCAGGCCGTCGAAACGTACTCAGGATAGACAACTTGAACGCCAGAAAATGGGGTCAAGCGCTCTGTGATGCGATCACGGGAGTCTAAGGGTTATAATAAGGGAAAAAAAACCTAGGAGTCCACAGTGTCGCGAGAGAAAAGGTCCTGATGAGGGCAGAAGAGCATGTCGCCGCTAATGGAGCATGTGTGTCTCGCACGTAAAGATTAAGTTAGTACTGTGAAGTGAAAGGGTGCCACGTGCCAAGAAACGGGCAACGTTTCCATCCCCCAAAATTAGTGCCTCATGACGTGAGTTCATCAAATTGCTATTATGCGACTTGGTGGTGTGTATGGCTTCGGATATCCTTGGAGAATTCTCGTATGCGCAAGTGACTAAGATTACAGTGTGGCACCGGACGAGAATGAATACCAGTTTCATTTGAGCGGGAGACAAAAACTTGGACGTCCCTGCCACGGGGCAGGGTAGTAGATCCATTGATTGGGAGCACCGTACCTGTTTACGTGACTGAACGTAATGAGGGGAATCGAATGTGGGGGACATCCGCGCGGGTCGGGGTGGTCTGATACACGATGCGATGACGAAACTGAACACGTGATATACTATAATGTTGAGTATTTTGGTCGCGATTGCACACAACGAACTCACAGAGTACAAAGATGAAATGACAAGGATGATTTGAGAAATTACAGGACATAGAGTACAGTGCAGATATACTTTCAGGAATCTCCCCTTTCACCGCCAGGCAATAGCCAACAATACATTTGATACATTTCCCTACGTGATCGTGTCATGGAACGCGGTCTTGGAGCGAGCCCAATCTTCATCCGAGTCCGAGTCCGACAAATCACTTCTAACAGACTTGGCTGGGGCGGGCACGGCACTAGAACGACGCGGTGACTTCACGCCGAACATGGACCGCAGCAACGGATTGTGTGCCTCTAGAGGATCGGCAGGGGTGCCCCACTCTTGCACGTGGGGTGCGAGAGAGACCGTCGGGGATGGCACGACGAGGATCTTGCCCCAGGCCGAAGTATGTCGGGATGTTTCTTCTTGTTTCGCGCCTCGTCTAACCTCCACGGGTGAAAGCGCCACCGCGGTCTTCGCATCGTCGTCCTCGTTCTCTCCCACGACGCCCGTGTTGCTCGCCTTTGCCACATCCGCGGTCGATCGAGCGCTCCGTTCGGTTCCATTAGAAGTCGATGATGGACTTGTGGGCGTTGCACCCCTTGCGCCCTCGAGACGGAAGGCGCCAGCACCCTGGCCAGTCGCAACGGCACACATCCCAGCTTGCGCTGCCTCGATGCAGTGTGGGATTTCGTCCGAGTCGACTTGAAGTGAGTGAGGACGGATGTCCTCTCGTACAGTGGTGATTAGCACCACGTCTTCGATGTTCATCTGACGCGCTTCGTTGAGGGTGAGCGGTACCGTCCTCTCGCACAGCGCAGACAACGCGGGCAGAGCCCAGTGGTCTACCGAGTAGGCCCGGGCAAGCAAGAGCTGATCAAATGGCGTTGGAGGCCTGATGGACTTCAGAGCCAGTCTGCGGAGCGACGCGAAACCCCAGCGAGAGGATAGGTGGAGGACGGACTTCCACTGTTCATACGAGAGGCCATGCTCTTCGAAATCACTGGTAGATGTGCACTTCTTAATAAACCAAACAGCAAAACAAGGGGGTTTGCAACGCACTCTGGATAGATAACGGAAAGGAACGCCTCAAAGTCCTTGCGTTCTACGTCTCCCAGGGATATTATAATAGCAAGGGATTCGTGTTCGCGAATGCCGAGTTGATCAAGCCTAGTAGAGAAGTACGTTGAGTCTCGACAGAAAAAATAACGGTGAACACAGTAAAGAGTGCCATCAACCTAGGTGGGACAGTAAGCTGAGTTTCATGCGATCAAACACGGGCGCACCAAAAATGTGATATTTCCATCCTTAAAGTAGTATTTGTCATGGCGCATGAAGGGGTCATGGTTTTCAAGGTGTACACCAGATTCCCTCTTTCCTAGGAACACGGGAAAGCTCATGGATTTAGCCTTCGACTGAGTCGCACGAGGAGCTTCAGGAACCGTGGAGGAAGAATCTGAGAGGATGGAATCAATCGAGACGAGGGATGTCGTTGAAACAGGCGAGCTAGAGCGTTCGTTATCTCCCCAAGAGATGATATGCGGTGGTGCCATGATGGGCGGGTCAAGGTGGGGAAAACAAGCAGTGCCACTTTGACTGTATCATATGCGGATCACGTAATTCGATTCGATTAGAGGTCTCGATCCATCACAACGCGTCCGTCACTCTTCACGTGATGCGTGACATGAGAAAAAGACTATAT
>Ga0307512_10001896_pt1 | contig 27961 bp, 28 predicted proteins | sample 14_EM_MG_FD_200267 | JGI IMG/M metagenome (GOLD analysis project Ga0307512, IMG submission 200267) | Populus trichocarpa ectomycorrhiza microbial communities from riparian zone in the Pacific Northwest, United States - 14_EM | ecosystem: Host-associated > Plants > Roots > Unclassified | place... | reverse complement strand
AACGCCCACTTCGCCGACACCCGCCGCCGCGAGGCGGCCCTGCGCGAACGCGGCCTGCACTTCGTCGGCACCGGCGTCTCGGGAGGCGAGGAGGGCGCGCTCGAAGGTCCGTCGATCATGGTCGGCGGCTCGGCGGAGTCGTACGACGTGCTCGGCCCGATGTTCGAGACCATCAGCGCCAAGGTCGACGGCGAGCCGTGTGCCGCCCACATCGGCAGCGACGGCGCCGGGCACTTCGTCAAGATGGTCCACAACGGCATCGAGTACGCCGACATGCAGCTCATCGCCGAGGCCTACGACCTGCTGCGCCAGGTCGCCGGCTACACCCCGGCCGAGATCGCCGACGTCTTCCGCCGGTGGAACGCGGGCCGGCTCGGCTCGTACCTGATCGAGATCACCGCCGAGGTGCTGGCCCACACCGACCCGGTCACCGGCGCCGCCTTCGTCGACATCGTCGCGGACGCCGCCGGCCAGAAGGGCACCGGCCGATGGACCGTGCAGACAGCTCTCGACCTGGCCTCCCCGGTCACCGCCATCGCCCAGGCCACCTTCGCCCGCGCCGCCTCCGGCCAGAGCGAACTGCGCGCCGCCTACGCCGGACTGCCCGGCGGCACCCGCCCCCCGCTCAGCCGCACCGAGGCCGAACGCTTCACCTCGCAGGTCGAGCACGCCCTGTACGCGTCGAAGGTCATCGCCTACGACCAGGGCTGGAAGATGATCCAGGACGCGGCCGCCGAGTACGGCTGGAAGATCGACCTCGGCACGGTCGCCCGGATCTGGCGCGGCGGCTGCATCATCCGTGCCTCCTTCCTCGACCGCATCCGCGCGGCCTACACCGCCGACCGCGACCTGGTCAGCCTGCTCGGCGAGATGGAGTTCGCCATGGAGATCACCGACGCGCAGGTCCCCTGGCGGGAGACGGTCGCCTCCGCCGCCCGCCGCGGCATCCCCGTCCCCGCCTTCTCCGCGGCCCTCGCCCACTACGACACCCTGCGCGCAGACCGCCTGCCCGCCGCCCTCCTCCAGGGCCAGCGCGACTACTTCGGCGCCCACACCTACCGCCGTACCGACCGTCCCGGGACCTTCCACACGCACTGGGCCGCGCCGGAGCGTCCCGAAACGACGGCCTGACCAGCGCCGCCGAGGGTCAAGAACCTTGAGGACTGCGGCTTGCAGCCCCGTTGATCTGTGCAAACAGGTCAACGGGGCTTCCTTCGGCCCGCATTGGAGTGGCCGGGAAACGGGCGCGAAGGGGGTTCGCAAGCTGTGCCGGACTCCTCAGCCGGGCAGTCCTCGAACGAACTCGGCGACCAGCGTCGCCACCGCTTCCGGCGTCTCCAGGATCATGAGGTGGGTGGCGTCGACACGGTTGACGCTGATCGTCGGCCTCGCGCGCGAGAGCGCGGCCAGTTCGTCGGAGACCCCTCGTGCGAACCGGGCGTTGAATTCGTTGAACCACTCCATGCCGGGCGCAGGTGGTAGCTGTCGGCCGGCCTGTACAAGGAGCAGCGGGCGGTCGACCCCGTCCAGCCATGTGGTCACACCGAGCGCGCCGAGCCTGTTCAGTTCGCCGAGGATCTCCAACGCCTCCGCCCGTTCCGGCAGGGTCTGCCACTTGCCGTCGGGCAGCAGGCGTGCGGCCGCGCGGGCAGCTGCCTCCGCACGGTCGGCGGGAATCCCGAACCGGGCGGAGCTGATGACCTGTTCCTCGATGTACTCGGGGGGTGCGATGGTCCCGGCCGACGCCAGCAGCCCCTCACCCACCCGTTCGGCGCCGGGGTGCTCGCGTCCCCACCAGAAGCCGTCGAGATTCACGGCGGCACGGGCACGAGCACGGCCCGGGTCGGCCCGGGCGTACTCGACCGCGACCAGTCCGCCGAGGGAATGGCCCACCACAACGGCCTCCGGCACGCCATGCGCGTCGAGCGTGTCCGCGATGTGCCGCACCACGGTGGGGATGGTCCAGGGGGAGATACCGGGAGAGCGGCCGTGTCCGGGAAGGTCGACGGCGAGGACACGGTGACCGGCGGCGAGCGGAGCGGCCGAGGCTTCCCAGTCGTTGAGCGACCGTCCATAACCGTGCAGGAGAACCAGTTGCGGGCCATCGCCCCCGTAGTCATGAGCGTGTAGGAGTGTCATTGGGCTTCACTGTAGGGAGCACGCAGCATTTCGAACACCGGATTCGGCGGTGATCGGCTTGGAATCTCCCGGCGGTTGAGGCTGCCTGACCGGTCTTCAGCTCCGCAGGCGGAAGACTCGGGCGGATGCGCCGGAGGCAGCCGTTGAAACGGTCACCTGCCCGGGCCCCGCGTCGATGGACCGGTCAAGGTCGCTGCCTGGTGTGGGGAAGAGCTGCTCGACGGTGGGTTTTGCTGAACCGAAGTGGCGCAACAGGATGGTGAGTTCGCGGGTTGCGGGTTCAGCCCTTGACCGCGGAGCTGGCGACGCCCTGCACGAACCACCGCTGGAAGAACGTGAAGACGATCAGCACCGGCAGGACCAGCAGGACGCCGAAGGCGAGGACCTGGCCCCAGTCAACGGGCGTCTGGCCCTGGAAGACGCTCATCTCCAGCGGCAGGGGACGTACCGAGGGGTCGGAGACCATCAGGACGGGCCAGAGGAAGGAGCCCCACTGGGTGAGGAAGGTGAGGATCGCGACCGAGGCGAACACCGGCTTCGACATCGGGACGACGATCGCGAAGAAGGTGCGCCAGGGTCCGGCACCGTCGATGCGGGCGGCTTCCTCGATGCTGGGCGGGATCGCGCGGAAGAAGGTGGCGAACTGGTAGATGGAGAAGGCGTTGGCTATGAAGGGGATCGCCTGGATGTAGATGGTGTTGCGCTGCTCGTTGAACAGGTAGAAGAGCGGGACGGCCACCGCTTCGAAGGGGACGAGCATCAGCAGCAGTACGAGGGTGAAGACCGCGCCCTGGCCTTTCCAACGCAGTCGGGAAAGACCGTAGGCGGCCATGGAGTTGACGATCAGTCCGCCGAGGACCACGACCATGGCCAGCAGCAGTGAGACGCCCATGAAGCGCCAGAAGTAGCCGGTGGCATCGGAGTTGAAGCTGTCCAGGACGGCGGTGTAGTTGTCGAAGGACAGGTGGGTGGGCAGGAAGCCGGTCAGGCCGTTCAGTACCTCGTCGGAGGGCTTGAAGCTGCCGAGGATCAGGTAGAGGACCGGCAGGACGAAGACGAAGGCCAGGACGCTCAGGACGGCGTAGTCGAGGAAGTGGCGCAGGGGTGTGCGGGTCATGGTCAGTCCTCGTTGCCGGGGCGGACGGCGCGACGCTGGACGAGGGTCAGGGCGACGACGATCAGGAAGAAGACCACGGTGATCGCGGACGCCTGGCCGATGTTGTTCTGGTCGAAGGCGGTGGTGACCGCCTGGTACATCACGGTGCGGGTGGCGTCCTCGTCGAGTCCGCCGCCCTTGACGAGGACGTAGACCTGGTCGAAGACGCGGAAGGACAGCACCGAGGTGAGCATGGTGACGAAGACGAGGGTGCCGCGGATACCGGGCAGGGTGACGTGGCGGAACTGCTGCCGGCCTGAGGCCCGGTCGAGCTCGGCGGCCTCGTAGAGCTCGCCGGGGATCTGCTGGAGGCCGGCCAGCAGGATGACCATCTGGAAGCCGACGCCCTGCCAGACGGACAGCACGATGATCGAGGCCATGGCGGTGAACCCGTCGCCGAGCCAGTCGAAGGCGCCCCAGTTGCCGAAACTCACCGCGTGCAGGGCGGAGTTGAGCAGGCCGTCGCCGCTGCGGGCGAGGATGAGCCGCCAGATGACGGCGACCAGGGCGATGGGGAAGACGACCGGCAGGAAGAACAGGGACCTGAATACGCCGATGGCCTTGAGCTTGCGGTTGAGGAGGATCGCCAGGGCCAGCGCCAGGCCGGTCTGCACGGGTACCACGACCACGGCGAAGGTCAGGTTGTTCAGCAGGGCCCTGAGGAACGGCCCGGACATGTCAGGGTCGGTGAACAGCCGGCGGTACTGCTCCACGCCGAAGAACGTGGGCGCCAGCGGGGAGCCGAGGCGCACGTTGTAGAAGGAGAGCACGACGGCGTAGACGAACGGGACGCCGACGAAGGCGATAAGGCCGCCGAGGGCGGGTGCGGACATCAGCAGTCCGTGCACCCAGTCGCGGTTCTTGCGTGGCGGCCGCGCGGCCCTGGTGCCGGCCGCGGGTGGGTTCTGCTGCCGGCCGGAGGGCGCGGCGGTCGCGGGTTCCACGGTTTTCACGAGTGGTCCTGTTCCCGGCGGGGCGGACAGCCTTGTCTCGAGGTGCCCGCCCCGGCCGCTCTGTCCGACGGGGTTACGGGATCTCGTAGCCGGCGTTGTCGGAGAAGTCCTGGTCGATGGAGCGGGCGGCCTTCTCCAGGGCACTCTTCGGGTCGGCGCCGCCGTAGACCGAGGCGAGGGCCTGGCTGAACTTGGCGGTGACCGTGGGGTATCCGGCGCTGAGCGGGCGGGTCACCGCCACGCAGGACTTAGTGATGTCACGGTCGCCGCAGGGCTTGGCGAGCTGGTCGGCGAAGAGCTGGAGCGGGCCGCCCTCCTTGTACAGGTTGCTCTTGGCGAGTACGGACTTGGTTCCGGGAGGGGCCCCGTTGGCCGTGGTCATCGCGGTGACGTTGGTGTCGTTGAGGAGGGAGTCGAGGAAGGCGCCGGCGGCCTTGCCGTTCTTGGAGCCCGCGCCGATGCCCCAGGCCCAGGAACCCTGGCCGGTCTTGGGGCCGTTGCCGAAGTCGGGCAGCGGCAGGACGACCAGGTCGTCGCCGAGGGCCTTGCTGTAGGCGGGGTACATCCAGTGGCCGACCCAGCTGAGGGCGGCGCGGCCCTTGGTGAAGGCGTTTCCGTCGGTGTTGGGGTCGGTGTACGTCTTCCAGGACTGGAAGGTCTTGAGGGCCGACGCCACGGCCGAGGTGTCCAGGACGCCTTCGGCCTTGCCGTTCTTCAGCAGCGAGCCGCCGGCCGACCAGACGATCGGGGCGAAGCCGTAAGTCCCCCACTCGGTCGCGTAGCCGGTGGCCTCCTGGAGGTCCAGGCTCTTGCCGTCGGAGTCCTTGGCGGCCAGCTTCTTGACGGCGTCGGTGAACTCGGCCGCGGTCCAGTCGTCGGACAGCCCCTTCGGGTACGTCACCCCGGCGGCGTCCAGCAGCTTCTTGTTGCCGTAGACGCCGAGCCCGGAGTCGTACATGCCCAGCCCGTAGTGCTTGCCGTCGATCTCGCCCTCGGCCTTGATCGCGTCCGTGGCGTTGGCCATGGTCGTGGACGAGACGTAGTCGTCCATCGGCGCGAGCTTCTTGTTGTAGACGAAGTTCGCCATGGTCGGGCCGTCGAACTCCATCACGTCCGGCAGCTTGGAGGCGTCGGTCGCGGTGATCGTCTTGGTGTAGTCGGCGTCGGGGATCAGGGTGAGCTCGGCCTTGACCTTCTTCTGCGAGGAGTTGAAGGACTTCACCGCGTTCTGCAGTGCGGTGGACTCGGCCTTGACGCCTTGGTGGGCCCAGACGGTGATGGTGCCCGTGCCGCTGCCCTGCTCGGCGGAGGTGCCGGTGCCGCTGCCCCCGCCGCAGGCGGCCAGTGCGGCCAGGGGAAGGACGAGGGCCAGGGCCGTACAGGTCGTCCGGCGGGATGTTCTGGTGCCGAGGTTCATGCTGGGTGCCTCCGGTGTGTGCTGCGGGTGAGGGTGGGTGGTGCGGAGGTGCATTGGGGGGGATTCGGGATCGGCACGGACCGCACGGCGCCGTGGCCGATGACTCCGTCAGGTGGGCCGCCCATGGGGCAGCCGGGTGCCGGCGCTCGGCTCCTTGATGACGAGGGGCAGCAGCTCCCAGGCGTCGACCGCATAGCCCAGGCGCGCGTCCGGCGCGGTGTGGGCCTGCAGTCGCCACGGTCCGTTGCCCGTCGGGTAGAAGCGCAGGGTGAGCACCTGGCCGGTGGAGGTCAGGAAGACTTCGGCGATGGAGTGGTCGACGACCACACGCAGCTCGACCGGTTGACCGGTGGGGCAGGGCATCCGGTAGGCGCCGCCGTGGGCCCGGGCGTCCGCCGATGCGTGGTCGCGGTCGACGACCAGTTCGCCGGTGGCGGCATCGAGGCGGATGTCGAGGTACTCGGAGCCGTCCGCAGTGGTGAGCAGCCTCAGTCCGGACGCCCCGCCCGGCTCCAGACGGGCCGTCAGGTCGAAGGCCCGGCCCACGGCGCCGAGTTCCAGTGGCTCCGGGCCCTGGGCCACGCCTTCGGCGTGGACGTTGTGCTCGCCGCGCAGGGCGAGCAGTTCGGTGGCGGGCTGCTGGCGCAGCGTGCCGCCGTCGTCGACGGAGATCTCGCGGGGGAGCGTGAGCACCCCGGCCCATCCGTCCGCGACCATCCAGTCGTCCTCGCGGGCTTCCCAGGACCAGCCCCACAGCAGCCATCTGCCGCCCGGTGCACGCAGCAGCGCGGGGGCGTAGCAGTCGGGGCCATGGTCTACGAATGCGGGGGCGCCGGCCTCGAAGACGTCGCCGCGTTCCTGGCCGACCAGGGCGGCGACGCACCGTGTGCTGTCGTCCGAGTTCCACGCGCTGAAGAGAAGGGCGCCAGGCCGTCCGGACTCGCCCGGCAGGTACTGGGGACACTCCCAGCCCTCGCCGGTGTGCAGGGCGGTGCCGCCGACCGGTTCCTGCTTGCGGGCGTCGAAGGGGCCCAGGTAGGTCCAGGTGCCGAGGTCCGGCGACTCGTACAGCAGAGCGGTGCCGCGGCCGTCCGCGAGGGCGGCGCCGACCAGCATCCGCCAGCCGTTCTTGTTCCCGTCCCGCCAGACGTACGGATCGCGGTACATGGTGCAGCCCTCGGGCAGCTCGGGGATGAGCAGTTCGCCGCGCGGGGTGAAGGTACGGCCGCCGTCGAGGGAGGCGGCGCTCGTGACCGGCTGATGCTGGGGCGAACGGTCCCAGCGGTTCGCGGAGTAGAAGGCGACCAGCCGGTCGCCGTCGGACACGGCGTTGCCGGAGAAGCAGCCGTCGGCGTCCTCGCCGCCCGGGGTCGGGGACAGGGCGATCGGCAGCGGCTCCCAGCTCAGCAGGTCGGGGCTGCGGAAGTGGCCCCAGTGCACGTTCGCGTGGGCGACACCGTACGGGTTGTACTGGTGGAAGACGTGGTAGTGGCCGTCATGGAAGACCAGTCCGTTGGGGTCGTTGATCCAGTTGCGGTGCGGCCGCAGGTGCGCGACAGGCCGGTACGGATCACGGGGCGCGGTGGACACACACGTGCCTTTCGGTATGCACAGGGAGCAGGCGGGGACAGTCACCCGACGGAGCCGGCCGCGGGCCGCGACTGCATGGCGGCGCAGCACGGCATGGCCGCGCGGCACGACATGCCGCCGCGGTCCGGCTCGTCGACGGAAGTGACGGGCGGGCGCGATGCCGGCGGCGAGCCGCGGGAGAGGCTCGGCGGAGCGCCGAGGTCTAGCCGGCGAGGAGCGGTCGGCTCAATGTCCTGGCACCGGAGAAGCCGAAGAGGCAGGGCAGGCAGGGGAGTTGGTGGCAGCTCGACAACGCGTCGAAGGTCTCGGGGGACATGTGTGTACCCTCACTGTGGTCAGTACTGACAGGGATGACGACCGGTTGCGACGGTCGCCTGTCATGGTGCGAAGTGCTTCGCCGCCCCGGGGTCAGAGTCGGGGCGGCGAAGTGACCGATGCCCGCGCCACCAGCGGGCAAAGCAGCATCTCGTGAGTGCTCGGGCCCGGTGGCCGGCCCGGCGTCTTGGTGAGCGAGAGCAGCTGGGCCACGGCCCGTGCCCCCATCTCGTAGTGCGGGAGCTGAACCGTGCTCAGCGCGGGGTGGACGGCCTCGCAGACCAGTTCCTGGTTGTCGAACCCCATGACCGACAGGTCTGCCGGGATGGACAGTCCCAACTCGGCGGCAGCCCGGTAGGCACCGGCGGCCATCCGGTCGTTGAAGCAGAAGAGCGCCGTCGGGCGCCGCTGTGCCGTCAGCAGACGCAGCGCGGCGCGGTAGCCCGCCTCCACGTCACCGGCGGTCGTACCGAAGGGCACCGCCGTCTCGGCGGCGACCAGAGACGGGTCGTAGGCGACACCGACCTCGGCCAGCGCCTTGCGGTAGCCCTCCAGGCGGCCCTGCCGGGCGGGCAGGTCGACGGTCTGCACGGTCACGCCGATCCTGCGGTGCCCGTGGTCGGTCAGCTCCCGCACCGCCGCAAAGCCGCCCTGGACCTCGTCGGGCACGACGAAGGGGATGGCCGGGTCGTCGGCACGCGCGTCCAGCAGCACGGTGGGCGTCGAGGCCAGGCTCTCCGGCAGACGCACGTTCTGGTGGTACATCGCCGCGTACAGCACGCCGTCCACCTGCCGCTGGAGCAGCATCTCGATGCTGGTGCGCTCCAGTTCGGCGTCGCCGCTGGTGTTGACCAGCAGCAGCACCAGGCCTTCGGCGGCCGCTGCCTCCTGGGCACCGAGAATCATCCGGCCCGCGTGGGGAGTCGTGGCGATTTCGTCGCTGACGAAGCCGATGGTCTGGGACCGCTGGGTCCGCAGGCCCCGGGCAAGGCCGTTCGGGGCGTACCCGAGTTCCTCGGCGACCTGCAGGACGCGCTTGCGGGTCTCCGCGCCGGCTCGCTTGCCCTCGACGCCGTTCAGGATGTGCGACACGGTCGCGGTCGACACACCAGCCGCCGCGGCCACGTCCTTGATCCCGATCCGGCGCGCCATTGCCCCTGCCCAAAGTAATGGATATCGGGTTGGCTAATCGTTTAGCCAACCGCGTGCACATGAGGGTGCCCAGGGCCGGAGCCGTTGTCAATGGCTCGTTACAAACTCTTGGCGGCCACGTGTCCTCTGCCGGAGTCCCGGCATCTACGTCGCGGCCGCCCCTGCCGTTCTGCGCGCGCCGGGCTCGCAGCCGCCGGCCCGGCGCCTAGGCGGGCCGCTTGCCCAGGTTGCGCCAGGCGATGCCGCCCAGCACCGGCGCCATGAGCACCAGCAGGAGCCAGACAGGCTTGGGCAGGTGGCGGACGCGTGAGGTCGGCGTCCTGACGCAGTCCACCAGGGCGTGCAGGCACAGCAAGACCACCACGGCATACAAGGTGAAGACGACAAAGGCGGTCATGGCTCCAGTTCCTTCCTGATGGTCCTGGTGCCCCACGGGCACCGGGATCCTGTCTGTTCGCCCCTTCATCGGACGAGGCCGCCATGCCGGTTCACGCAACGATGCCTCTTCCGCTCGGTGGCGCGCCCGGGCCGTCGAGCCTTGACGCCCCGACCAGCGCCGACCAGGCTTCGGCACAACGCGTCTGGACAGGTAGGGCGGCGATGGCAGACTTCCCGGGCACCCCCGACAACAGAGCCGGCGGCCGGCAGCTCCAGGTGGAGACGCACGGCCTCGACGTCATCGGCGACGCCGAACACAAGGGCACTCCGCGCACCCTCTTCTGGCCCTGGTTCGGTGCCAACGTCTCGGTTCTCGGGCTGAGTTACGGCGCCTTCGCGCTCGGTTTCGGGATCTCCTTCTGGCAGGCGCTGGCCGCAGGCGTCATCGGTATCGTCTTCTCGTTTCTGCTCTGCGGCTTCGTCGCGGTGGCCGGCAAGCGCGGCTCGGCGCCGACGATGGTCCTCAGCCGGGCCGCGTACGGCGTGCGCGGCAACCGCCTTCCCTCGGTGATCTCCTGGGTGCTCACCGTCGGCTGGGAGACCGTGCTGTGCGCGCTCGCCACCATGGCCACCGCCACCGTGTTCGGCCGGCTCGGCTGGGGCGGAGGCACCGGCACCCAGGTGGTCGCCCTGATCGTGGTCGGCGCCCTCACCGTCATCGGCGGAGTGATGGGCTTCGACCTGATCATGCGGCTGCAGACCGTGATCACCGTGGTCACGGGCGTCCTGACCGTCGTGTACATCGGGCTGGTCGCCGACCACATCCACTGGAGCACCGTCAGCGCCCTCCCGGCAGGCTCCGCGCAGGAGTTCATCGGCGCGCTGGTGTTCATGATGACCGGCTTCGGCCTCGGCTGGGTCAACGCCGCCGCCGACTACTCCCGCTATCTGCCCCGCAGTTCGTCCGGCCGCGGTGTGATCGGCTGGACCACCTTCGGCGCGTCGGTGGCCCCGCTGTTCCTGCTGGTCTTCGGCCTGCTGCTGGCCGGCTCCTCCGGCACGCTGAACACGGCCGTCGCCGCCGACCCGATCGGCGCCCTCACGACCATCCTGCCCACCTGGTTCCTGGTCCCGTTCGCCGTGGTCGCCGTTCTCGGACTGGTCGGCGGCGCGGTCCTCGACATCTACTCCTCCGGCCTCGCCCTGCTCTCCGCGGGCCTGCGCATCCCCCGCTACCTGGCCGCCTTCGTCGACGGCGTCCTGATGATCGCGGGCTCGATCTACATCGTCTTCTTCGCCGACGACTTCCTCGGCCAGTTCATGGGCTTCCTGACCACCCTCGGCGTCCCCATCGCGGCCTGGTGCGGCATCATGCTCGCCGACCTGGCCCTGCGCCGCCGTGACTACGACGAGGGCGACCTCTACCGCCCCATCGGCCGCTACGGCGACGTACCGCCCACCCCGCTGCTCCTCACCGTCGCTGCGACCGCCCTGGGCTGGGGACTGGTCACCAACTCGGCCGCGGGCTGGCTCGACTGGCAGGGCTATCTCCTCGACCCGTTCGGCCTCGGCGGCAAGTCCGGTTCCTGGGCCTACGCCAACCTCGGTGTCCTCGCGGCCCTCGCACTCGGCTTCCTCGGCAGCCTCGCCCTGGGTCGCGCCCGCGTCCGCGCACAGGAGGCCGAGGCCCCGAGCCCGACGGACGCGGGAGCGGTCGTATGACCACCGGGCTGCCCGCCGTCATCGACATGCGGCGCGTCTTCGCCGAGCCCGGCAGCCCCTGGGCCACGCCCCGCTACGCCGAGGCCGCCGCAGGAGAACGGCGCCTGCTGCCGGCCTACGGCGAGGCGCTGCGCGTCAGGGACCTGTACCGCCGCCTGATCCGGGTGACCACCGTCGACGAACCACCCGGGGATGCACGGTGAGCGCGTCCACCGCTCCCACGCCCCGCCGTCTGGCCCTCCTCGGAGGAGGCTTCAGCATCGACGGCGACGGTCTGCTGGACGACTGGGTCCTGGGCCAGGTGCGGCCCGCTCGGCGGCGCGTCTGCTTCCTGCCCACCGCCAGTGGAGACGCCGCCGCGTATGTCGAACGCTTCTACGACGCGTTCCGGTCACGTGATGACTGCGAGCCGTCCGTACTGCCGCTGTTCCGGCGGGAGTTGGACGACGAGGCCCTGCGCGCCCACCTGCTTGCACAGCATGTCGTGTACGTGGGTGGCGGCAACACGGCGAACATGCTGGCCGTATGGCGTGTGCACGGCGTGGACCGTCTGCTGCGCGAGGCCTACGACCAGGGCATCCTGCTGTGCGGCATCAGCGCGGGCGCGAACTGCTGGGCCGAGGGTTCACACACCGACTCCTTCGGCCCGCTGACCCGGCTCCGGGACGGCCTGGGCCTGCTCCCCGGCTCGGTCTGTCCCCACTACGACAGCGAACCGGGCCGGCGTCCCTCCTATCGGACAGCCGTGGCCGACGGATCGCTGCCCGGTGGGTGGGCGCTGGACGACGGGGTGGGAGTGCTGTTCACGGACGGGCAGTTGACGGAGACGGTGACCCGCCTGCCGGGCGCCCGTGCGTACCGAGTGGAAGCGGACGGGCGCGGCGGTGTGCAGGAGCGGGCGCTGCCGGGCCGCCCGCTCCGGTGAGACCTTGGCGGTTTCCGGTCGGTACCGCAGGCCGCCCGGCGTGTTCAATCACTCGTGTCGCGTCACGAAACCGACGGTCCCACCCGTCAGGAGGCACCGTGCTCGCCGCTCCCGAACCAGCCCTCACCGAACGCGGGATCATCGAGCGCGCGGTCGCGCTCAGGCCCGCACTGCTCGAACGACAGCCGGAGACCGAACGGTTGACGCACTACCCGAAGGACACCCACGACGACTTCCTCGGCGCCGGCTTCTACCGGCTGCTCCAGCCGCGGCGCTACGGCGGCCACGAGTTCGGCCTGCCGGTCTTCTACCGCGTGGTCACCGAGATCGCGCGCGGCTGCCCCTCCACCGGCTGGGCCCTCTCGCTCACCGCCGCCCATGTGCTCCAGGTCGCCACACTCTTCGACGAGCAGGCGCAGGACGAGATCTTCGGCGCCGACGGCGACTTCCGGGCCGCGTCCACCGTCCTGCCCATCGGGGTCGCACAGCCCGACGGCGACGGCCATGTCGTCCTGGACGGCACGTGGCCGTACTCCTCGGGCGCCCCCTACTCCACGCACTACGTCGGCCAGACCCTGCGTGCTCCGGCCACACCGGGCGAGCCGCCGGGACCGCCGGTGCTGTTCGTCGCCCCGCGCGCGGTGTGGACGGTGCTCGACGACTGGCACGGCGTCCTCGGCCTGCGCGGCAGCGGCTCCAACAGCATCCATATGGAACAGGCCCGTATCCCGGCGAACTTCACCCGCGAGGCGTTCCTGCTCGACCTGCCCGTCGAGGGCGGCAGCACCGGCTCGGAACTGCACGGCAATCCGATGTACGCCGGGCGGGCGCCGAGCTTCTTCCACGGTGAGCTGGCCGCCGTCATGATCGGCACCGCGTACGCCGCCGCCGACGAGTACGCCCGGATCGTCGCCGCCCGCCCCCTCGCCCTCGAACCCGAACGCACCCGGGCCGACCTGCCCGACTACCAGCGGCACCTCGGCGAGGCACTCGGTGCCATCGACATGGCCGAGGCGGCGCTGCGGCAGACCGCGCAGGACTGGATGGACACGTGCCGGCGCAATGTGACAGGGGAGGCCCCGTTCACGGTCGTGGAGGACAACCGGCTCGCGCTGATGTTCCTGAACGCCGGGCGCGCGGCCTGGGACGTGCTGCAGGGCATCCTGTTCCGCACGGCCGGCTCCCGGCACGCCCGCGACGGCGAGCGGATGCAGCGCTACTTCCGGGACGCGGCCACGTACTGGACGCATGTGGGCGCGAGCATGGCGGAGCCGCTGACCCGCCGGGTCGGCTGCGACCGCCTGGGCCTGCCCTCGCAGGACATACCGCTGATTCCCTGACGAAGGGAGGAATGGGTCCGTCCGGAAGGGGTACACGAGCAGGACCGTGCCCGGGGCCGATCTTGTCCCGGCCGGGTCGTACGACCGCCGCTACCAGGGGATCTGCCATGGAGATACCTGCCAACGACCACAACGCCACACCGGCCCGGCAGGCGCTGGACGCGCTGGCCGTGAACACCGAGGACAGCCGGGCGCTGGACACGCTCGCCGGCAGCGAGGTGCTCGTTCCCGTGCCGGACGACGCGAGCCAGGAGGACGACAGGGATCCGGGTGCGGTGGCGCTGCCCGTCCTGGAGCAGCCGGACGGCGATCCGGTGGTGCCCGTGTTCACCTCGGAAGTGGAGATGGCCGGACTGCTGCCGTTCGTCTCCCGCTACCGCCTGGTGCCGCTGGGCGCGCTCGCCTCCCAGTGGCCGGCCGACGATCTGTCGCTCACCATCGATGCCGGGTCCGAGCATCCGCTGACGCTCACCTCCGAGGGCGTACGGACCCTGCTGGCCCGGCCCTGACGGCCACCGGCTGACGGAGGGGGAGCCGCCGGGCCCGGGAGATGAACGGCGCCGAGCCCGTTCTCGCCCGGGCGCCCGCGGCCGCCGTGCCGGGTGATCAGAGTCAGAGACTCTTGCCCGGGTTGAGGATCCCCCGTGGATCGAACACGTCCTTCAGCCGCCGCTGCAACGCATGGGCGGCGGGCCCGAGTTCGTCGGCGACCCACTGCCGCTTCAGCACCCCCACGCCGTGCTCGCCGGTCAGTGTCCCGCCCAGCCGCAGCGCCAGCGCGAAGATCTCGCCCGCCGCCTCCCAGGCCGCCTCGGGCAGCCGGTCGAGCGCGGGATCGACCACGATGATCGGATGCAGGTTCCCGTCCGCGGCGTGCGCGATGGTGAAGACGGGCACGTCGTGACGTGCGGACACGGCCCGGATCTCGCGTACTGCCTCCGCCAGCCGGGAACGCGGGACCGCGATGTCCTCGATCAGCGGCCGGCCCAGCCGCTCCAGTGCGGGCAGGGCGAGCCGGCGCGCGGCCAGCAGGTTCTCGGCCTCGGCCGGGTCCTCGGTCGTCTCCACCGCCGAGGCCAGGGGCGCCAGCAGCCGTGCGACCGCCGCCGCCTCGGCCGCCGCGCCCGCCCCGTCGCACTGCACCAACAGCAGCGCCGCGCCCCGCTCCCGCAGCGCGGGGTCGATCGCCTGCAGCACCGGCCCGTCGACCAGCTCGGCCAGCGCGGGCACGACCCCGGCGCGGGCGATGGCGTACGAGGCCTCGGCCGCCGCCTCGAACGAGTCGAACCAGGCGGCGAGCGTCGCCGTTGCCACGGGGACCGGCCGCAGCCGCAGCGTCGCCGAGGTGATCACGGCGAGGGTGCCCTCGGAGCCGGTGAGCAGCGCGGTGAGGTCGTAGCCGGTGACGCCCTTCACCGTACGGCGGCCGGTCGTGATCACCGTGCCGTCGGCGAGGACGGCCTCGAGGCCGAGCACGCTGTCGCGGGTCACCCCGTACTTCGCGCAGCGCAGTCCGCCTGCGTTGGTCGCGATGTTCCCGCCGATCGTGGACAGGGCCGCGCTCGCCGGATCGGGCGCGTACCGCAGGCCGTGCGCGCCCGCCGCCCGGTCCAACTCGGCGGTGATCACGCCCGGTTCGACGACGGTGAGCTGGTCGTCCACCGACAGTTCGAGAATGCGGTTCATCCGGGACAGGTCCAGGACGAGCGCGCCCTCACCCGCGGTGGCCCCGCCCGACAGTCCGGTGCCCGCCCCGCGCGGCACCACCGGCACGCCCAGGGCGTGGGCATGCCGCAGAGTGACGGTCACGTCCTCGGTCCGCCGGGCGTGGACGACGGCGAGGGGTTCGCCGGCCGGGCGGGTGCCGGAGCGGTCGGTGGCGTGCTCGGCGAGCGCGGCCGGGTCGGTGGTCAGCCGGTCCGGCGGCAGATCGCGGGCGAGCAGGCCCAGGAACTGGGCGGACACGGTGGTTTCCGGTGCTGCTGTCACGGGTTCAGGGCCTTCGTTCCGATCGCGAGCAGGGAGATGTCCTCCTGGGGCGCGTGCACGGGCGCGCACTGGATGTCCCTGAAGTGCCGCTCCAGGGGATTGCCGCGGGCCAGGCCCGGGTTGCCGAGCAGCCGTACAGCCAGTTCCACGGCCCGTACCCCGTGCCGGTCGGCCAGCACGCGCGCGCCCAGGGCCTGTTCGGGCGTGTACGAGGTGTCGCCGGCGTCGAGCTTCGCTGCCCCGTCGAACACCAGCTGCTCGGCTGCGGCGAGCAGCACCTCGATCTCCCCGGCGGTCCGCCGGAAGCGTTCCGTACGGGCCACCGGATGGCCGAGGTTGGCGGGCACGCGCGCGTGGGCGAAGGTGTGGAAGAAGGACTGCGCGGCACGGGCGACGCCCAAGTAGAGGGCGGCGAGAGGGAGATGGAGGGCGGCGCCCGCCCGGTTGTCCTGCTCGGCGGCCGGCCCGTGCGGGCCGATCCCGATGACATGCTCGTAGGGGACCTCCACCTCCCGGAACGTCACATCGTGGCTGCCGCTGGCGCGCAGCCCCAACTGGTCCCAGCTGCCGGTGATTTCGATGCCGGGCGAGCCGCCGGGCACCAGGAACGTGCCGACGCGCGGCTCCGGTTCGTCGGTGGTCGCCCAGACCAGGAACCAGTCGAGCCCGTCGGCACCGGTCACGAACCGTTTCGTCCCGCTGACCGCCCAGCCGTCGGCCGTCCGCCGGGCCCGCGTGGCGGGCAGCCCGCCCCGCGCGGGGGAGCCCAGATCGGGCTCCACGCGCGCGTGGTTGACGAGAACGGGACGCTCCAGCGACTCCTTGACCACGCGCGCGTACAGCTCCTCGGGCCAGTGAGGCCGCGCGGCCTGCCGGGTGTGCGTGGTGAGCGTCATCGCCGCGATCAGCGCCACGGAGGGATCGCCCTGCCCGAGCGTGTGCAGGATGCGGGCGCTCTTCTCGACACCGGCACCCGGGCCGCCGTACCGCGTGCCGATCGTTGCGGTGAGCAGTCCGGCCTCGTGCGCGATCCGGAGGGACTCGGCGGGGAAGGTGCCGGATCGGTCGTGGCCGGGGGCCAGTTCGGCGATGCGGTCGACGACGGTCCGGTCGGTCACACTCTGGTCGGTCACAGGGCCTTCTTCAGGTCGGCGTCGAGGGCGGTGGTCCAGAACGACTTCACGTCCAAGTGCTCCTTGAGCGCGCCGAGTTCGGTGAAGACGTCGGCGACCTTCTGCTGGGAGGCGATGGTGTCGTCGCCCACCGTGCGCGCCTGGGTGGGCCGCTGCTTCTGCTGCGCCACCAGGTCCTTCTGCGCCTGGGCGAGAGGCTGGTGCGTGTTCTCGGCGGTCACCTTGGCGAACTCGGCCTCGTGGCCGTCACGGACGTACGCGTACGCCTTGCTGATCCGTGCCACCAGGTCGGCCACCGCCGCCTTCTGCGCCGGGCTCTTCAGCACACTGTCCCGGGCCGACCAGAGGAAGTTGCCCGACAGGATGTCCGCGCCGGAGCCGACCGTGCGGGCGCCCTGCTGGTGGGCGGTGATGATCGAGGTGCCGTAGGAGGCGAAGGCATCGATGCTGCCGCCGTTGAGGGCGGCGAGGCCGTCGTTGGGCAGCAGCGGCTTGGCGTCGACGTCCGACCACTTCAGGCCCGCCTGCTTCAGCAGCTCGTACAGGAAGTAGTGGGCGGTGGTGTTCTGGACGTAGCCGACCTTCTTGCCCTTCAGGCCGGCGATGTCGCTCACCTTGGAGTCCTTGGGGACGACGACCTCCTGGTTCAGGGTCGAGCCGCGCTGGACGGCGACGACCTTGAAGTTCGGCTTCCCGTCGGCCGCCGCGAAGACCGGCGGGATCTCGCTGGAGGAGGCGACGTCGAGCGCCCCGGCGCGGACGGCCTGGAGCTGCTGGTCACCGCCCTGGAACACGCTCCACCTGATCTTGTACGGGGTGTCGTCGAGGTTTGCGAACTTCAGCACGGCCTCGTCGACCTTCCAGCCGGTGTCGCCTACCCGCAGGGTGACGGAGGACGGATCGGAGGAGGACTCGGCCTGTGCCTCGTTCCCGCAGGCCGCCGCGAAGGGCAGCAGCAGGAGGGCGAGGGCGGCGGACGCGCGGACGGTGCGACGGAACACGGAATCTCCATGGGAGTCGGTCAGGCGGCCCGGGTCGTGGCGGCACGGTGGGCGAGCTCCTGCCGGACCAGCGGCAGGACGTAACGGGCGTAGTCGATGGCGTCGTTGAGCGGGTCGTAGCCGCGGATCGAGAGCAGATCGCAGCCGATGTCGACGTAGTCGAGCAGCGCCTTCGCGACCGTTTCGGGGGAGCCGACCAGCGCGGTCGAGGCGCCGGCGGCGTTGGTGGCGACCGCAGGCGCGGTCCACAGGCAGCGGTCGTGGACCTCGCCGCGCTCGGCGATGTCGAGCAGCCGCTGGGAGCCGACGTTGGCCGGGCGCCCGGTGGTGCGGTAGTGCCGCAGCAACTCGGTGTTGCCGGCCTGGTCCTTGAGCACGCCCAGCGTGCTGTGCGCCTTCTCCCAGGCCAGTTCGTCGGTGGGCGCGATGATCGGGCGGAACGACACCCAGATACGCGGGCGGGGGCGTCCGGCGGCGTCCGCGACCGCGTTCACCGCGGCGATCTGCTCGGCCGTCTCCTTCAGCGGCTCGCCCCACAGCCCGAAGATGTCGCCCTGCTGTCCGCCCACCCGGTAGGCGTCCTGCGAGGAGCCACCCACCGAGATCGGCACGAGCCCGTTGACGGGCTTCACGTCGGAGTAGTAGCCCTCGAACCTGAAGTGCCTGCCCTCGTGCGAGACGGGCCCGTCGGCCTGCCACACCTTCCTGAGGATCTGGATGTACTCGTCCGAACGCTCGTACCGTTCGGCCTTGTTGAGGTAGTCGCCCTCCCGGTGCTGCTCCTCGTCACTGCCGCCGGAGATGATGTGCACGGTCAGCCGGCCGTTGCTGATCCGGTCCAGGGTCGCGAGCGCCCGGGACGCATGGGTCGGGAAGATCACGCCGGGCCGGTGGGCGAGGATCGGGCGGACCCGCTCGGTGTGGGTGGCGACGAACTGGGCGACCTGGAAGGCGTCCGGCGAGGCGGAGTGGTAGGCGACCAGGGTGTGGTCGAAACCGCCGTCGTCCAGGGCGCGGGCGTACTTGCGCAGGTGATCGACGTCGAGGCCGGTCCGGCTCGCGGCGGCCGGGCCCGAGGCCCCGGAGTCGGTGTGGACGGCGCTGATGAACTCGACAGGCATGGGCAACTCCCGTGTCGTGAAGGTCACTTGAGAAGGGATGTGTCGGCGGACTTCGCCACCTCGACGTTGGGGTCCAGGACTCCGATGCCGTTCATGAGGTCGGCCACGCCCTGCACGGTCTTGTTCACGTCGGAGGTGATCGGCAGGACCTTGCTGTACGCGGCCGAGGCGAGCGTCTTCGCGACGGAGGCGTCGGCGCCGTTGCGCTGCTCGATGGCCTTGGCGTAGGCGTCCTGGTGGGTGCTGGTCCACTTCAGGGCCGTACCGAGGCGCTTGAGGAAGTCGCTGAGCGCGGCCTTCTTCGACGAGTCGCCGAGGGCCTTGTCGGAGGCGTTGATGAAGCCGATGCCGCTGACCCGGCCGTCGGCGCCGTCGACGAGCAGCGTGCCGCCCTGCTCCAGGCCGACGGCCTGGTAGACGCCGAAGGTCGCCCAGGTCTTGATCTTCCCCGAGGCGAAGGCGGCCTGCGCGTCGGTCGGCAGCAGGTACTGGACCTTGACGTCCTTGTAGCTGAGGCCGTTCTGCTTGAGCACATTGGCCAGCAGGTACTCGGAGATGCTGCCCTTGGCCGAGGACACCACGACCTTCTGTCCCTTGAGGTCCTTGATGCTGTCGATGCCGGAGTCCTTGCGGACGACGATGCCGACGTGCGTACCGTCGTTCTTGAGGGCGGCGACGTTCTTGACCTGCACCCCGCCGCTGAGCGCCTGCAGCGCCGGCAGGTCGGCGGAGTACCCGGTGTCGGCGGCGCCCGCCTGCACGGCCTGGTAGAGCGGGGCCGCGCCCTCGAACTCGGCCCACTTCACCTTGTAGCCGGCGCCCTTCAACGCACCTGACGCCGCGACGATGGTCTGCAGGGTCTTGGCCTGGTCACCGATGGTGAGCGTGACCTGCTTCGACGAGGTGTCGGCCGAGGAGTCCGCGCCACAGGCGGTCAGCGCCAGCAGGGCGGAAAGGCTCAGCGCGGCGGTGGCGATTCTGCGGATCACGAGGGGGTTCCTTCCAGGGTGTGGGTCACGCCGAGCCAGTTCAGGAGGCGGGCGCGCAGGGTCACGAACTCGGGGGCGGTCAGGTCGCGGGGACGGGGCAGTTCGACGGTCAGCTCGTGGGCGATACGGCCCTCGTCCATCACCAGCACCCGGTCGGCGAGCAGCAGCGCCTCCTCCACGTCATGGGTGACCAGGAGGATCGCGCAGCCGTGCAACCGCCACAGCTCGGCGACCAGTTGCTGCACCTTGCCGCGGGTGAGCGCGTCCAGGGCGCCGAACGGCTCGTCCAGGAGCAGCAGTTCGGGCTCGCGTACCAGGGCGCGGGCGAGCGAGACACGCTGGGCCTGACCGCCGGAGAGGGTTTTCGGCCAGACCGTCACACGGTCCGCGATGCCGACCTCGTCGAGAGCCTTCTCGGCGAGTGCGCGATCGGGCCGTCCGGGCAGCCCGAGGACGACGTTGCGCCACACCTTCAGCCAGGGCAGCAGCCGCGGCGACTGGAAGGCGGCACTGCGCCGCGCGGGCACCGTCACCTCGCCGCCGATCTCGTCGTCGAGCCCGGCGAGGATCCTCAGCAGCGTCGACTTGCCGCAGCCGCTGTGCCCGAGCAGGGCGACGAACTCGCCCTCCCGGATGTCGAGATCGAGGTCGTGCAGGACGGTGTTGCCGTCGAAGGCCCGCGAAAGCCCCCGTATTTCCACGCTGTTGGCCATGACGCTCACGCCTCGCCTTCGAAGTTGGCCCGCCAGGTCAGCAGCCGGCGCGACAGGATCCGTACGGCGAAGTCGCAGGCCAGGCCCAGCAGGGCGTACACGACCAGGCACAGCACGATGACGTCCGTACGGAAGTACTGCTGGGCGTTGCTCATCAGATAGCCGAGCCCCGCGTCCGCGTTGATCTGCTCGGCGAAGACGAGGGCGAGCCAGGCGGTGGACAGCGCGTACCGGAGCCCCACGAGTGCCCCGGGCAGCGCGCTCGGCAGGATCACGTACCTGATCAGTCCGAGCCGGCCGAGCCCCATCATCCGTGCGGCCTCGACGAGTTGGGAGTCGGTGGAGCGGATGCCGCCGTAGATGTTGAAGTACAGCGGGTATGTCACGCCGAGTGCGACCAGCGCGATCTTCGGGGTCTCCTCGATGCCGAACCAGACGATGAACAGGGGGATCAGACCCACCCAGGGGATCGCCCGGAACATGCCCATCGAGGAGTCGATGACGTCCTCGCCGAGCCGGAACAGACCGGCCAGCAGGGACAGGCTCAGCGCGACGGTCGCGCCGATCAGGAAGCCGATGGCGGCGCGGCGGCCCGACGCGGCGATGGCGCTGGGCAGTTCACCGTTCTTCGTGAGCTCGACGGCCTGCCGTACGACGTCCACGGGGGAGGCCAGCACGGACTCGGGGAGGATCCCGGTGGCCGAGGTCAGGAACCACAGGAGCACGAGGCCCACGGGTCCTGCCGCCCGGCGGACGGAACGGGGCACGGTGCGGCGGCGGCCGGCCTTGGCGGTGCCGCGGATGGTGACGCGGGTGGTCGGAGCGGGCGTCTCGGGGAGGTCGTGCTTCGACAGCACTCCCGCGTCGAGCGGTTTCGTCGTCATGGCGGGGTTCCTCCTCAGGAGGGAGACGGTCCGGTCGCGGCCGGCCGGGCGGGATCGGCGGACCAGGCGGACCAGGAGCCGGGGTAGAGGACCGCCTCGAAACCGGCGATCTGCAGCGCGGCGATCTGGTGGGCCGCGGTGACCCCCGATCCGCAGTACACGCCGATGGGCGAGGCCGCCCCGGCACCCCGCGCGCCCTTTTCCTCGAATCGCTTGCGCAGCACGTCCGGCGGCAGGAAGGTCCCGTCGGCCGCGAGGTTCTCCCCGGTGGGCGCGGACACCGCACCCGGGATGTGCCCCGCCCGCGGATCCACCGGCTCGACCTCGCCCCGGTACCGCTCGGCGGCCCGCGCATCAAACAGCAGGCCGGTCAGGGCGAGTTCGGCTGCACCGTCGGCATCGGTGACCGGCAGCCCGCCCGCGCGCAGGACGACATCCCCGGGCGGCGGATCGGACGGAACCCCGGACTCCAGCGGCAGCCCGGCGGCCCGCCAGGCCCCCAACGCCCCGTCGAGCAACGTCACTTGCCCGACTCCCGCGTACCGCAGGAGCCACCAGGCCCGCGCCGCGGCCGTATTGCCCAAGTCGTCGTGGACAACGACGGGCCGGCCCTCACGCAGGCCCCACCCGCGCGCCGCCGCCTGCAGATCCGCAAGCTCGGGCAGTGGATGCCGCCCGCCCTCCGCGCTCGGCGGCGTGGCCAGCTCGCCATCCAGGTCCACGTACACCGCACCCGGAATGTGCCCGTCGGCGTAGTGCTTGCGGCCGTGCGGATCGCCGAGCGCCCAGCGAACGTCGAGCACGACGGGCGGGGAGTCGGAGGCGAGCAGCTCGCGCAGTTCGGCGACCGTTGTCGTGACACTCATGCCAGGCCCTCCGCGATCGCGGCCAGCTCGGGGGAGAGCCGCAGCCGTTCCAGGAACAGCACGACCGTGGCGGCTGCGGTGCGGTGCAGCGCATCGTTGAGCACGTCGTGCCGGCCGCCGTTGAAGGTCACCGTCCGTACGTGCCCGTGTCCCTCGTACGCGCTCAGCGCCCGGTCGACCGGGCTCACCGCGTCGTCCTTGCCGTGCTGGGCGAGCACCGGGACGCCCACGAGGTCGAGCCGCAGCTCGGGCAGGTCCGGGATCACCTCCAGCGCTCCTCGCCGGAAGTCCGGGTCGTCGGTGAGGCGGCCCCGATGGGTGGGGCAGGCCGTGCGGGCCTCGGCCTCCGCTTCCCAACTCCCTGACGTCCAGGGCGCGGTGGGCAGCCCGGCCAGGATCAGTGCGTCGACGCCCGCGGTGTGCTCGGCGGCGAGCTGCGCGGCGTGCCGGGCGCCGGTGTCCGAGCCGACCAGCACCTTCGGGCCGGGCAGCGACTCGTCGGCGAGCAGCTTGGCGGCCTCGTCGAGCACGGACGGATCGGCGGAGGCGTCGCCGAGGGCGCGCACCCGGTAGGCGTCGAAGGCGAGACGACGGCCGAACCGCTCGTAGACACCGCCGTGCTCGCCCCGTCCCGCGAGCACGATCAGTGTGCCGCGCGCGGCGAGACCTTCGGGTTCGTCCCAGGCGAAGGATGAGGGCATGAGGGGGCAACTCCCGTTTCGGGGCAGGGGACATACGGGGGGAAAGAGGGCAGGCGAAAGAGGCTGTCACGTGTCAGCAAATGGAAGGCGTGATCAGCTCGTACGGTGCCGGCGCACCGAGGGGAAGGTCAGCGACAGAGCGCGCTGCACGCCACGCCGAAGTCGATGACTCGGCGCTGCGTCAGAAGGGCAGCAGAAGCGGTCGCGGGCAGCATGCGCCCATCATGACCGGCGGTGACCGGCCGCGTCCAACGATGATTCCGCATCGAAACCGATCAGGGATCGCGATCGATCGGTGGCAGCGGTTACTGTCACGGCATGCCCCAGCCTGTCCTCGACATCGTGGCCCTGCGCAGCCTGACCGCCGTAGCCGACTGCGGCGGCTTCCACCGCGCCGCCCGGACGCTCGCTCTGAGCCAGTCCGCGGTCAGCCAGCACGTCCGCAGGCTGGAGAAGACACTGGGAACGCCCGTCGTCGAACGCGAGGGCCGCGGCACCCGGTTCACCCCCGAGGGCCGCCTGCTGCTGGAGCAGGCCCGCCGCATCCTCGCCGTGCACGACGAGGCCGTACGCACCCTGCTGGACGCGGACGGCGACACCGTCACCGTCGGCTCCACCGAGCACGCCGCCGACCAGTTCCTGCCCCGCCTGACCGCTGCCGTGCAGGAGGTGCGCCCCGGCTGCCGGGTCCGCTTCCGCATCGACCGCTCCGCCCGTCTCGTCGAGGCCGTCGAGCGCGGCAGCGTGGACGTGGCGGTGTATGTCACGGAGGCAGCCGCCACCGAGGGCACCCCCGTCGGCGGCCTCCCGCTGACCTGGCACGCCGTCCCCGGCTGGGAACCGCCGGCCGCGCCCGCTCCGGTGCCGCTGGTCGCCATCGAGGACCCGTGCGCGATCCGCCGCCGCGCCATCGCGACCCTTGCCGCACACGGCGTGCCCGCCACGGTCGTGGGCGATGCGGGCTATCTCGCGGGCGTCCTCGACATCGCCCGCACCGGCGAGGGAGTGGCCCTGCTCGCCACGGTCGGCCCCGCGCCCGACGGCCTGACCCCCTACGAGGGCCTGCCGTCCGTCACCCCGATCCCGATGAGCGCCCTGTCCCGCCCCGGCGCGGACCCGGCGACGGTCAAGGCTGCATTCGCCGCCGTACGGGATCTGCTGCGGCGGGAGTGAGCCTCGACGACAGCGATCGCGCCCGCCACGAGCGCAGTACCGTGACCGCATGGAACAGCGCATCACACTGATCACGCTGGGTGTTTCCGAACTCGCACGCGCGAAGGCCTTCTACGAGGCGCTGGGCTGGCGGGGGCAGGAAGTCGAGGAGACCGTCTTCTTCCAGGCGGGAGGCCTGGGGCTGGTCCTGTGGAGCCGCGACAAGCTCGCCGTGGACTGCGGACTGGAACCCGGACCGGCGAGCGGTTTCGGCGGGATCGTCCTCGCGCACAACGTCCGCTCCGAGGCGGAGGTCGACGCACTGCTCGCGGCAGCGCAACGGGCCGGCGGAACCATCACCAAGCCCGCGGCCGTCAACGCCGTCGGGTTCTACTCCAGCGCCTTCGTCGACCCGGACGGCCATGCGTGGGAGGTCGCCTGCAACCCCGGGTTCCCCCTCGCCGAGGACGGCTCGGTCACGCTCCCCGACTTCGGCGGCGCATAGGCGCTGTCCGGCGTCACACGGAGCACTCGACGTAGAGGGCGTGCGGGATCTCGAGGTAGTTGGCCCAGTGTGCTTCGCCGTAGGCGGCGACCCCCTCGGCGGAGACCCGCGGGCGGACCCAGGTGACGGTGGTGAAGCCCGCTTCGACCTGGTGTCCTCGTACGTCCGGCGCGACCACCGGTAGGGCAGCAGGGGGAACTCGTCGAAGCCGGGGACCTTCATCACCGCCGGCGCCTGTTCGCCGTCCCGGGTGGCCGGGCCGATGCGGAAGTCGACGCCGTAGCGCGTGTACCAGCCGGGTTCGACGGCGACGTCGGGGTTGAGCGTGGCGAAGACGAACCGGCCGCTCTGCGGGCGCAGCGCGCGGCGGGCGGTGCGGCAGAAGCCGGCCAACGCCTGCCGGGTGGGCGCGTAGCACAGCACGTACACCGAGGACACCAGGTCGAAGCGGCCGTCGAGCTCGGGATCGCCCTCGGCGGGCGGGTCGGTGGCTTCGCGTGCGAGATAGGTGATGTCGAGACCCTCGGCGGCCGCACGGCGCCGGGCGAAGCGGAGCATACCGACGGAGCTGTCGACGCCGGTGACGGTCGAGGCGCCGAGCTCACGCAGCCTGCGGGTGTAGAGGCCGCTGCCGCAGCCCAGGTCCAGGACGGCCCTGCCGTTGAGGTCGCCGAGGAGTGCGAACAGGGTGTGGGACTCGACATGTTCGCGCAGCGGCAGGGCGCTGGCCATGCGTTCGTAGGCCTCGGCGAGGTCGTCGAAGTCCGTGGCGTGCTTCTCGTCGGCGTGTTTCTCGTCCATGGTGCTTCTCCTGCTCGCGGCCGATGGTCCGCCCCTGGGGGCGTCGGGCAGGGTGGCGCACGGGCATCGTAGCGCGGGTGTTCTCCCAACTTCCCGTGAACAAAGGGAAGTTGGGAGAACACCCGCTCACGTGACCGTCACGTCGCCTCGCCCGTCGGTGGCGTACTCGCGCAACCCACCCTCCAGCAGGGCGAAGCCGCGCTCGGCAAGCCGGCGGACGTCGCCGGCGAGCCGGCCGGGTTCGTCGTCCGAGAGGACCCGGTGTCGTACGTGGGCGATCAGGGCCCGGTGCACACCGAAGAGGGCATCGGCCGCGACCCGGGCCGTGACGTCGTCGGCCGGGGCTCCGGACTCGGCGGCCAGTACGGCGGCGAGGGCGTCGACACTGGCGGTGAGGGCCTGCTGCTCGCGGGCCCGGAGGGCCGCGCTGTCCGCGATCATGCGGTTGACCGTGCGGAGTCGGGCGAGCGCCTCGGTGTCACCGGCCTCGACCTGTGCCAGGAGTCCCGCGGTTTCCAGCAGCTTGCGCCGGAAGGCGGTCAGGGCCGCCTCGCCGGCGGGACGGGTACGGACCGCCTCGACCAGCCGCTCTCCGAAGGCCTCGAAGCGGGAGTAGAAGAGGTCCTCCTTGGCGGGGAAATAGTTGAACACCGTGGCCTCGGAGACCTGGGCGGCACGGGCCACCTCGACGACCGTGACGCGGTCGAACCCGCGCTCGGCGAACAGCCGCCACGCGGTGTCGCCGATCCGGTCCCGCATCTGCTGCTTCTTCAGCTCCCGGAGGCCCATGCACCTCTCCGCCATCTCCGCCATAGGGCTACCCAAACTTTAGGGTTACCCTAACATTGACGGCTTACGGCACACCCGAGGAGGTCGGCACCGATGACGGCACAGACAGCAGTCCTCGACCTGGTGCACAGCTGGACGCTGGGCGAACAGGGGAACGACGCCGAGCGGGTGGACGCGCTGCTCACCGACGACTTCGCCGGTGTGGGCCCGCTGGGATTCGTCCTGGGGCGCACACAGTGGCTGGAGCGGTTCCGCAAGGGCCTGGTGAACCGCGCATTCACGGTGCAGGATCCACAGGTGCGCGACTACGGCGCCGCGGCGGTCGTGGTCGGCGTCCTGGCGCAGGAGACCAGCCTGGGCGGCGAGGACAAGTCGGACCGGTTCAGGGTCACGCTCCTCGCGGTGTGCCAGGACGACGGCTGGCGGCTGGCCCATCTCCACATCGGCGCCCTGCAGCAGCGGAACTGACGAGCAATCAGGGGAGACGACACCGATGACTGATCGCACCTACCTGAAACCGCCATGGATGCAACGGCACGTCGGGAACCGTCTGGCGCCACTGTTCGGACGGTCCGTCGTGTCCCGCCTCTCGGTGCGCGGCCGCCACAGCGGGCGCTGGCAGACGGTGCCTGTCGCCGTCCTGGAGCACGAGGGCGAGCGCTACCTGGTCTCCTACCGCGGCCTGAGCGACTGGGCACTGAACCTGCAGGCCTCGCCCGACTGCCGGCTGACCGTCCACGGCCGAACCGAGGACCTCACCACGGAGGAGGTTCCCGAGGCCGAGCGTCCGCCCCTGATGGCGGCCTACCGCGAGAAGTACGGAAGTATGCCCACGGTCTCCGCGGTCCTGACCGCCCTGCCCGACCCCGCCGACCATCCGGTCTTCCGCCTCCGCGGCCGACACTGACCGCCCTGCGCCTTCCCGTGGCCCCGGGTCCGCGGGCCGGACGCTCCTGTCCGGTTCGCCTGCGCCGAGTTCGCCGCGGCGTCCGCGATGCCGGAGGCGGCGGGCTTCAGCGCCGAAGGTGCCGCCCCTGAGTGCGTGGCCGCACTGCCGCGGCCGGCCGGTCGACTACGGGGCGATCGGTTACGGGTTGTGCCACTGCTGCGACGCGGTGCCTGCCCTGGTGGACCGGCCCACGCGATTTCGCCGCGGCCCCGGTTCCGCCGCGCAGGCCGGCCGAGCGGCGGCCGGGCGAAGGGCGGCCGGGGCTTCCGCTCGCCGCCGGGACCGGCGCCCTCATGCCGCTGTGAGCGGAGCCGGGTGAGGGAAGGTGACGCCGGTCAGTTCCTCGGAGACCGTCCACAGGCGGCGGGCGGTGGCCGGGTCGCTGGCCGCCGGCGAGCGGCTGACCAGAGTCGGGGCGCCGCGCATCTCGCCGAGGCCGTCCGGGCCGACGTAGCTCGCGCCGGGCAGGTCCTGGACGGCGGCGTACAGGGTCGGCAGCGCGCCGGCCTTGTTGTCCTGCGCCACGAAGCGGTTGCCGACCCGCATGAAGGCGCGCCGCAGGGCACTGCCGTCGTGGCTCTGGAGGTTCGTGGCGGCCCAGCCCGGGTGCGCGGCCAGGGCGCGTACCGACGAGCCCGACTCGGCGAGCCGGCGCTGGAGTTCGAGGGTGAACAGCAGGTTGGCCAGCTTGGACTGGCTGTACGCCGTCATGGGCGCGTACTCGCCGGTGAGGTTGAGGTTGTCGAAGTGGATGCGCGGGCTGCCCGGCATCTTGTGCGCGCCTGACGACACGGTCACGACCCGGTCGGTGATGTGCGGCAGCAGCAGGTTCGTCAGGGCGAAGTGCCCCAGGTGATTGGTGCCGAACTGCATCTCGAAGCCGTCCTTCGTGCTGGCCTCCGGGATGTTCATGACGCCCGCGTTGTTGACGAGCAGGTCCAGGTCGCCCTGCCAGGCGGCGGCGAACTCGCGCACGGAGGCGAGATCGGCGAGGTCGAGCCGGCGCACCTCCACGTCTCCTCGCACGTCCGCGGCGGCGGCCTCGCCACGCTTCAGGTCCCGCACGGCGAGCACCACATGGGCGCCCGCACCGGCCAGCGCCTCGACGGTGGCGACGCCGAGCCCGCTGTTGGCGCCGGTCACGACGACGGTGCGGCCGGTCTGGTCGGAGATGTCGGTGATGTTCCACTTGCTGGGTTGAGTAGTAGCCATGCCCGCTAATGTAGGCGGCGACAACAATGCTGTCAATGACAACAATGCTGACGCCGCCAACAATGTAGG
>Ga0307512_10001895_pt1 | contig 27968 bp, 42 predicted proteins | sample 14_EM_MG_FD_200267 | JGI IMG/M metagenome (GOLD analysis project Ga0307512, IMG submission 200267) | Populus trichocarpa ectomycorrhiza microbial communities from riparian zone in the Pacific Northwest, United States - 14_EM | ecosystem: Host-associated > Plants > Roots > Unclassified | place... | reverse complement strand
TAATCTTGAGGGCCAAAAGATGCAATAGGGAGGGTAAGAGCAACCGGCATTGGGTGTATGCGATGCGCCAACGTGGAGAGAATCGAGGAATGGAAGGAGGCACCCGCTCGATCAAGCTTGTTCAGGACGAGAATTCGACTGGGGACGCCATATCTTGGACAAGTGGTAAAGGTTAGGGTGTATGAAGCACGAGAAAGGATGACTTACCTGCTTACCTATCCAGTTGTTGCCAAACACCTTTCGTTTGTGCTTCTACTCCCTCTACCGAGTCTATAAGCACCACGGCACCATCGACAACTCGACTAGCGCTTTCGACCTCCATTCCAAAATCTGCATGTCCGGGTGTATCAATGAGATTGAACGTCCAGTCCTTCCATTTGACGGGAATGCTTGCTGATTGGATAGTTATTCCTCGCTCGCGTTCCGTGGGAAGGAAGTCGGTAGTTGTACTCCCAGTGTCAACAGTTCCAGGAGTAGATATAAACGATGACTTGAGGAGGATAGATTCCGTCAAAGTTGTTTTTCCGGAGTCTGTAGCAAATGAACATATTACGCCAAGACGAGTACATGGCCGCTCACCAATATGTGCGCAAATAGCTAAATTACGGAGCTTTGAGGGATGTGCATGACTATATGAGAGAGACCTTATGGGGGACCATAGAGGTTTTCTTGTAGTAACGAATGCCACATAGCGGGCAACGGAGGTTTGCCTCTTGCAAGACTGCATCCACGCTCCAACAGTGGCAGGCACGGTTGGTGTGAGTGAGACGCCAAAATGCGGCCCGGGGCAACCGCCACCTTCTAGTTTTGTTGTTTTGTTCCTCACTGCCGCCGCGTTGATAAATAGATAAATATGCGCCGTCTCACCTCTATTGTTCTGTATCTCACTCATCGCCCTGCATGACCGAACCCCACGTAGATGCACCAGCCTCCTCGGACTCCTTTGAGCGACGCCTTCGCGAAAGGGAGCTCCTCCGTAACAATCCACTCGAGACAATACCCGACCTCAGCACCGTGCAACCTCATGGAAGCATTCCAAATACACCTCTAGCAGTTTCAACGATATCATTCTTGTTAGGATCTATTTTTTCGGTTGGTTTCTCGACGTTTTTGAGTCGTGGTTTCGGCGATTTCTGGTTCGCCACGTATCAACTTGGCTTCTTCGCGGCGGCGTGGTCGGCTTTCCATTGGGGAGAGTTTGCCGTTACGGCTGGTTGGAATCGACAAAAAGTCAGCGTTGATTGTATGTATTTTTATTACCGTTTTCTATATCTAGGAGTCTGAGTGTTGGCAGCATTTCTCCTCAATAATGGTCGGATGTATCACATGGCCAACAGCCTCGCGCTGGCAGAGTATCTCTTGGTCCTCTACTTCCGACCTTCTCTCAAGTCGTTCCCGTACGTGTCTTCAATTGGTAAGTTCTATGAGCTTTTTCAAGCTTCGCATGTTATGTATGCGCGTTCGCAGGCGTTGTTGCGGTGTGCCTTGGACAGTTCTTGCGATCTGCAGCCATGATTAAGGCTGCCTCCAACTTCTCGCATGCGGTAGCTTTCCGAAAACAGGTCAAACACCAACTGGTGACAGATGGTGTGTACACGTAAGTAACTTTCTTCCACCCTTTGTCGGAATTTTTTCAAGACGACTCGTAGATGGTCGAGGCACCCATCTTATGCTGGCTTCCTCTATTGGGCCTTAGGGACACAGCTGGTTCTACAGAATCCTTTCTCCTTTGGTGTTTACTTGGTGCTATTAATGCGATTCTTTTCTTCGCGAATTAAAGGTGAGCAACGCCTCCTACAAGCGTCTTATTATCACTTAAGAGCCATCACAGTGGAGGAACGCGCATTGGTCACTTTCTTCGGTGATGCTTACGTCTCGTATCGAAAACGAGTTGGGACTGGAATACCTTTTATACCGTAGGATGTTTCTGTCGCACATTACTCAGTTGGAATTATCCATGAATGCATGGACATGCTGTCATAAGTGGAGAAACAATGCAGGATAATTGACGTGTAGGTTTTTGATGTAGACGGCGCAATCTACGCCTCAATCAAATCAGTCCTGAACTACCGTGGTCTTCTCGGAAACATATATCCCATCCAAAAACTTGCGAATGTCCTTGTTTCGTACTCGACAAATGCCCTGGATAGATGCCGCTGAGAATACGTTAGGACTGACATCACACGCCAGTTAACTCACGGGCGCACCTGATTGTGATACATTCTGAACATCTGAACCCTCGATAATTAACTCATCCTTTTGCGCCTTACTTTCAGATATTGTTACACCGTCCAGCATGTCTACATGTCGCACGGTCTGGGAAATATGCCAAGCACTGGGTAAGGCGGTATCGAAACGGAATGGAACATCATACCTTCTCCCCCAAGAAATTCCTGATTTCAAGTCTATGGCCACCATCCTGGATGATGCAGTTGATGGGAAAGTGCGCGTAGACCGCACGCATTTTATATACGAAGCCCTTCCCGAAAACTTGAGCTATCGCAGCGCCACACAAACAAAATGGCCCAAACCTTTGTCACGCCTGTAATCATGTTGGAAATGAGGGATTTGACTGTCCGAAGACAAGCAACGTGTTTCCGGTTGCCCTGCCAAACAGCGAGAGTGACCTGGTTGGTCTTGCCCTTGATCAACCGAATGTCCATATTCACATGGCGAACATTCTTCGTAAGAGTTCCGCGGGGCCCAGTGACCACGATGACTCGCGACTTGATGGAGACTGTTATACCATCAGGTATCTCCAGTTCTTCAGTTTTGAGGATATCACGCATCTACCCGATACAGGTGTTAGCGATGACAGCCAGTGGTATCACGTTTGTGAGCGGCACATCCACCGAACAGCGATCATAGCACCCCCATAATTTCAGGCCAGAAAACAAACACAGAACCAGGTGGGGTTCTTGACAAGAGAATGGGACACCCACCTTGGAGATAACAAGTCCTGGAGTTGTCCACCGACGATAAAGCTTCTGGTCGCTAGTCTTCGCTAGTTGACTGACTGTGGCGCAAATTAGGTTCGCTGGTCGGAGTTTAAACTGGGTTTGATTCAACTGCTTCGGACGCCACGATTCTCTCACTTGCTTCTTTCCAACCACCATCATCATCATCGCAGGAGGTATCGTGAGCTGTGCGTTTCTGCCAGACAGAACAACTCGATTTGCGCGGCGTATTCGTAAACCTTCTTCGCAGTGCCCTTTTCGATCACCTGTAAGGTCATCTGCCCAGGCGTTCACTCGGAGCGTTTGAGTTATTACCGCAAGATGTCAATATATCCTCAGCAGCAGGCTTATAGTCAGCCTCCGTTTCCACATGCCTATCCTCCCCAGCCACCTTCATATGCATTACCGTCACCCCCCACTTATCCCGTTGATCCCACATCATTTCGTAACGATTATACTGCTAGGCTAGCAGGGCTGACAGACAACTCACGGCTGATTATTCAAGGATTATCAATGTATGCACATGACTTCTCTAGGTGGGGAGACGTCGTTACGCAGTGCATTGAGTCTCACATACGCAGGGTGAGTGGTTTGCTATCATTTCACTGTTTTACTCCGTCCAGGAGTGCATCCCTTCGAGTGGTGGGTTAGAGGATGGAGTAGCCATCTCATCGAAAAACCGTTTTGTTGCTTGTGCTCTTGTACTTGTGTAGTCACACTACATTACAAACGATAAGAGTGCAGAAAAAAAGAAATGTGTTAGCTACTGTCGCTCCCTGCCGCTGTGTGCGACGAGTGGGCGACCCACTTGTCTCCTTGACACCTGTTTGCACCGGTTGCTGACTCATTCCCTCATTCCTTTTTAGGTTCCTCCGGAGATCAAGCTTCCGGCATTCTATCTCATCGATGCATTATCGAAAAATGTCTTCGACCCCTATGCTGGTCTTTTTGCGTCGATCGTGGTTCCTCTGTTTCTGGAAACTTATCAGCAGGTTGACCAGCAAACCCGTGGCAAGATGGAGGAGATGCTTCTGACATGGCGAACCGGTGCCCCCAACGGACGAGAATTGTTTGGGGTGGGCCCTCAGGTTGTGATAGAACGGGGGATATGGCCATCGAATCCCGCACATGGTGTAAGGGCGTTTACTTGTCTCCGTATGTTTAATGACCGTATGAAATCGTAGCCATCTCATTCTGCCAACGCATTTGTCTCGAAATCTCAAGTCCTTAGTGAGTTGGAGTTCACTCTCCGTCAAAAGGAACGAAGTCTTCAAGGCAATCCATACGACACTGTCGCACAGAATCACCTCAGTGTTTTGTCACAGGTATGTCTTGGCATGAGGCCCTCGTTTACTTTGACTCACAACAGCACAGCTACGAAAACTCGTTGAAGCCGGTGTGTCCCAAGATGAGTTGGCCCAGATCCTCAATCAACTACGTACACTTGTTCGGCCATCCCCCCCAAATCCCGCTCCCCCACCTACTATACCTCCTTCCAAGTACAACTCTGCATTGTCGTATCCGCCTTCGTTTACGTATCACCAGACTGTTGCTCCGGCTGGTACCTCACTACTTCCACCTCGGTACCCACAGTCTCACGCTCCGACATACCCAAGTTCTGCGCAGCAATTCCAGACTTCAGACACCTCGGGGCCAGCTGCCGTAAATCCTGTCGTTACAAGCACAGCTCCCCCCGCTATCCCTAATATTTCTGGTCTATTTGAAGCGCTTGTTAAGGCAGGGGTAGTACCTGCTACTTCGACGCCTACTGGTGCCGGCGCTACGGCACATGTACAAGACGATACCCAAAGTCAGGTCCATGATAGTCAGAGGCCCAGTGAATCCAAGGTGGAGGATGCGCGTGCGTATAGGAAGGCTATCTTGGCCGAGGATGTGAGATTTTCAAGTGCAGATGTTAGCAGGTATGGTACTCTTCTATTTTGTGCGCGGTACCAGGCTCAAGTATTCCACAGACATCGTCCGAACATAGTACATTTTCTCTACGATCGCATGCCTATACAGTGTAAGCAGTGTAGCCTCCGATTCTCCGACACGGCACAGGGCAAGAAGGCCATGCAAGAGCACCTCGACATGCATTTCCGGCAGAATCGTAAGGCTTCGCAGAGTGTAGGTCGTGGACATAGTCGTAGTTGGTTCCTTGGTACTGAGGTGAGCAGCACAAGACTTACGACACTGTACGGGTTGAGTTTGACGGGGTTTTGTGCAGGACTGGATTCGTGATTTGCCTTATAGTAGCGGTGACAAAGACCCAGGTCCCCCATCGCGTTTATCAAATGCCAAGGCTATTGCGAGTGCAGAGAGTGCCAAGCGTGATGCTGAACTTCACGCACGGTTTGTTGTTGTACCACCTGGCGATGAGGCAAAACACGTCACATGTCCTATCTGTAAGGAGGTATTTAAGTCTGAATTCAACGAGGATGACGAGGAGTGGATATGGAAGAATGCACTTAAGATTGATGATAAGGTATGTTCACTTTAGAAATGATGCAAACGGAGCCATTGACCCTGTCTTGACAGATATATCATGCAACATGTCATGCGGAGGCTCTGGCGACGAGTGGCTCGCTTACAGCCCGTTTGCGTCAGGGGTTCACAAGCAGCCGCTCGGGGACGCCCGATGCACCATCATTACGCGCTACCCCCCCGCGATTAATCAAGGCTGAGTTGCCATCTCCTAATTCGAAGGTTGGTGTCAAGCGTAAGGTTGAAGTTGACAGTGTTGACGGCCGACCTGACGGCTCGCCGCCACTGAAGAAAGTGATATTGGCTTCCGCGTGATTCTGTTGCATTCGTTCGCGCATTGGTTCTTATTCATCATTATCTGGCATATGTATTCTGTATACTGCACACAATACCATAAATTCATCTATACGCTTGCGCGATCTTGGCTGGTGAAATACTACGGAGTGCTCTTCCCTAAGTCCTTCATGTACAATACTAAGTATTCGGCAGTCGCGGGTCACAGGCCCTGACAGGCGCCGAAATTGGTCGATGTCCCAGGTCACATCCAGGTTGGCCAGCTGGGACAGACACGTTGGTTCACTCGGTCTGAGGGGATGCCCTGCCTCATGTGGCCGAGTCGGAACGTAGGCCGAATTTGGCCACTATCATGGTTGCGTTTCGTTGGGTTGTCACAGGTCACACCTAGTGCCTAGTGGAAGGGGCCCGGGACAACGAGCGGATAGTCTCTGCGAACGGGCGTCATAGAGATGCGGTTTACTATCGTGTACCAGTTCCAGTAAGGGAATACTGCCAAACTGATTATCTCAGCTTGCCACAGGCCCCTCGCCAATGAATTTCTCTATTCAACAACACCAACACCGGAACTCCGAGGGAGAACCACACGTCTTAGCTAGGGGTAAGGATTTGTGTTACGTTCATATCACTGGCGAGTGACCGCTACCTTTGTCAGACGTGGACGAGTTGACAGATGCCACTCTGCGCCGCATCGATGAAGTCATTAATCAGGATGTCGAGATGCAGGCAAGTTGCTTTTCCCAAACACCGTTGCGCTGATATGTGAATGGTGTGGCTACAGCCCTCGGCAGTAGAGAAGATTTTCCATCTGGTTGTGGATACAAACGTACTTCTTCACCAGCTCGACGCGCTGCAGCAGTTTGTCGTCGACATTGAGCACCACCTGCCCTTCAAATTACAAATCATCATACCCGGGATCGTCATCAGTGAACTTGACAGGTGCGTTTATTCAGATGGGAATGTACCGGTACCGTACCACTAATGGGGGATCTCGTACAGACAGAAAACGCGGAATGATAAAGTGGCGTGGGCAGCGCGCTTGGCCTCGACGTGGTTACTCGAGAAAGTGAAAGAGCGGCGCTTCGTCAAAGGACAAACACATGAAGAAACATGCAAGCGATCAGGAAAATGGAACGTGAAAGATGTAGGGGAATCTGAGGCAAGCGTCTGTACTTGTCGTGTGAATAAGGCGCGGTCAACTGACTGGTGGTATTGTATTGTACTGATAGGTAGTAGGGTCAGAGTTGAACGACGATCTAATTTTGGACTGCTGCCTATATTTCACGAGACGCCCGCAGCAGGGCGGAGTGGTCAGGCATGTGGCGCTTTGTAGTGGCGACAAGAATCTGTGTGTCAAAGCGGAAAGCGTAGGTGGGCCATTTTGGTACCTATCCGCGAGAACGAGGTATTTATACATTAGCGGGGAGCGATAGGGATCGGGACGCTCACTCCAACGAGCGGCTGGACGAGCCGTGCAATCGTCACGGCACTGTTTGCCGGTGTGCCGATGGTGCATTTGAGTAACTTTGACGGGCAGACATCCAAGGCCCAACGACGAACACTTCGGACGGACTCTAGCAGCACGACCAAGTCGGGTAGGACCGTAGCGCTTGCAAGCTCGGATGCGATGGAGGTGGACGAAGAACCGATGAGACCGAGCCATCCGTTAGATGTGCTCCATCTCGAGGTCGTGGAACACTTTTCGCACTTGTTATTGGGGGTCGTCGATCGGGTCGGAGGGCCGGAGGTGCCCTGGTACGGGCCGCAGGGTGGTCAGGTGTCCCAACATGCTCCGAGCTGGACGAGAATTGGATTCGCTGAATGGACGCCACGGGAGTGCGTGCAGTACCTCGGGAGGAAGGAGGGGTTGCGGGCCAGTCAGACTGAACTGGACAAATTGGCCAACTTCCTGATGTACCCGGAAAAACGGGGAGGGCGGAAGGGACAGGATTGGACTCGGAGTGATTGGGAAAGCTGCGTACTTGGACTGGAGTTGATCGGGACAAGATGGGAAGATGACGAATTACGAGAGTCGGCGGAGGAGCTCAAACGGTTCGCTCGGGAAACTTTCTTACTGCGGATGAAGCCAACTGGGATGTGAATCGTATTATATAATAACACTGTTCTTTCCCTTTCGCTTTCGCCCGCGGCCATCCCAAACCCATCTGACCCTCACGATGGCCATCAGGAGAAGGACGGTTCATGTCCTGCTCTTCATCCTCGCTTTAATTTTACTTGGCACTGTCCTCGTCCTCTCCTCGGTCTCATACTATCTCTCCATACCCGACCTTGCCTACATCACCGAGAAGGAGCTCGATGACGTCCCTGACTCCCACAACCAAAACTCTTCTCACCATCATAGGCCTGAACGCATCCCCAGAATTATACACCAGACCTGGAAGTCAGAAACTCTTCCGGATAAGTGGCAAGCCGTTTCCGAGGAATGTCGCGCTTTGATGCCAGACTAGTTCGTTCTTCCCTTTCCAAGTACTTGGTTTTATGGTCTCTGATTATCTCTGACCTTGCAGTGAATATATGTTATGGACAGACGCCAGTTCCCGCGAGTTTATTGCAAAAAATTACCATTGGTTCCTCGACACGTTCGATTCCTACCCCTATGCAATCCAACGGGCGGATGCTATCCGCTACTTTGTCCTTCACCACTACGGCGGCATTTATATGGACCTCGACATTGGTTGCCTTCGTCGCTTGGACCCCCTTCTCATCTTTCCCGTCATCCTCCCTCGTACCATACCCGTCGGCGTCTCTAACGATCTCATGTTCGCGGAAAAGGAACACCCTTTCATGGCCCAAACTATTCACAACTTGATTACCTTTGACCATAATTGGATTCTCAACTATCCCACTGTTATGTTTTCCACCGGCCCCATGTTTCTCTCTGCGCAGTACGGCCTTTACACGTCTTCCCATCCCTTTACTCCAGCACAACCCGGTGGCGAAGTCCGCGTTCTTCCCAAGTCGCTTTATGGAAAGAATGCCAAGCCAGGAGAGGCACCCCATTCCTTCTTCTCCCATTTCTATGGTAGCAGCTGGCATTCGGATGACGCTGCTTTCATCGGTTTCCTGGGCAAGTGGGGCAAGGCCTTACTCTGGGTTGGTCTCGTCGTCTTGATAGTAAGCTTGATCAAGCTCGGATACAGCACCACCAAGCAACGGCATTACGGTCTTGGAAGTGTTGGTGGTTACGACGTCCTACTCCCTCGTTGGGTCCAGCGCAACGGGCGTTGGCACCTGGACCTGGGCTGGATCTCCCTTCCCGGCCGAATGTCCCCATCCTCGGGGCTGTCAACTCGTCATCCGGATCCATTACTAGATGACACTTCCAGTATTGATGGGGATGACGTCCAACTTCTTCCGTTCTCCCTGGACGGTCAACCCTCATCGCCCATGTCGGACATATCGATGGACTACGAGGATACGACGCATCCTGCGATCGGGGCTATGCGACGCGTAGGCCGTCATGTGTCATCACTTTTTGGCTCTTCACAACCGACACGTCGATCTCGCAGCAGACGTCGGGGTGTGATGTTCTTCCTCCCTGCCTTCAGCACATCAACCGGTGGTGTTGCACTTCCCGGGGACGATACACCAACCCAGCCTCCGCTCACCCCGCGATCGCTGTCGCAGCGTTCATTATATCAGGCTGATAAACATACACCTCCACCTCTCCACGAGGCGAGCCTCCACGCCCCAAGTGAGGGATCCTCGACGGGGCGATCGGCGGTCACCACACCCCCTCTATATGATGACGTAGTTGGAACGCCCTTCCGCTCACCAAGTGGCAGTGTCGATGCTAGCGGTACACGGCGACCGCACTCGACCGCTAACTCCAGGCTGTCATAACTCAGCCGTCTTGTGATGGATCGCTGCTGCGCATGCTCCATTTAACCAACTATTTCCCTCCGACATTCGACGTCATAATTTCGTAGTAATTGATACACGCCCAAACCGCTCGTGTTTCCGCAGCACGGAAGGCATACCATTTTTTGATTTATTCATGTTGCTATATGTGGTTAATGTTGTTCAATATCTCCGCATCGACGGACAGGATCGCCTTTTGCTATTCATTCTACATTATCAGTCTTATTCAGACAAATCCTAGATACATCTCGAGGGGTTTGTGGTAGAATTATTTAGGGGATAAAAATAGACGAAGTCACCACCCATAAGTTGTGGACCTGAGGTGTGATATAAAACCAGGTAGCGTTCTAACAGTCAAGCCGTCTTCAAAGCTGTTCGACGCGCGACTCTTCGCATGTGGAGAGAGAGGCCGGTCATAGCAACAGCACTGACCGCATATGTGAAAGAGGGTCCAAAGGTCCAGTAGGATACACACGCTGCGTCCCAAAGTCAGTACGGTACGGCACCAAAAAAAAACAGTAAGCACGATTACCTAAAAGCGGTCCAATCGCCCGCCCGAGCTGTCCAGATGACCTGAATCGCCCAAGAGCCTGGCCCTTTGCAAGTTCGGGGCGTCGGGCGATGGTGGTCTCGACTGGCCTTCCGCCGCCAGCGCCCTGCGCAGCAAAGTCCGGCTCCTCGTCGTCGCATTGCAGTGACGCATGCGCAGTCAGGGAGTTGACGACCGTCGCGGAAGTGAACGCCATGCAGACCGCGGCGGCCTGCAAAAGTCGGAACGCCAAGCTGGGGCGGGAAATTGTGAAATGCGGGACGAGGGCGAGCAGGAGGAGGCCGATGGCGCAGCTGGACGTGCCGCGCCTGGCCATCTTGAGCTCCCCGACTCGAGAGAGAGCACGTCGCACGTAGCCGCCCTGCAGCGCTGCGGAGACGATGCCGATGCTCCCGATCAACTTGCCATTCTGTGTGTTGCTCCAATCGAACACTGAGGAAAGGATTTAGCCGTAGCGAATGACGCACAGCGGGGTAAGAGAGTTTTTACGTACGGTCAAAGGTCAGGAATGTGAGGGTGAACTCGACGCCGGAAAAGACACCAAGGAAGAGGAAATGGAATACGCGGAGAGACTTGAGTGTCCTGATGCGTTGCTCAGCGGGACGAGCGGGCGCTTCACTATCTTGCATTACGTGCTTATCACTGCCACCCTTTCCGTCATTCCGCCCGAGGCGGTTTGACGAACGTCCATCGCCGCCTCTCTTATCCGAACTTTGTACGCGGAGACTCTTTCCACGCGTTTCTGGCAACGCGATCGCGAGGAAGGCTGTCTCCGCCAAGAGCAGGACCAGCGTGATAATCGCCGGGGCGGCATAAACGTTGAGCTGGGTGCCGAACAGAGTCTGCCCGAGTGGTACGGGTTGGGAGGCGAAGTACGCGCCAATGGGCGGCCCGATGCAGAAACATATCGCGAAGGCGATACCCACATGGGCGAGGGCCTTTGCGCGGTTGGCGGGTGTGGTGATGTCGGAGAGGATCGCGCTTGTTTTTTTTGTCCCACCCACACAAAAGTAAGCCACCGACAGCCTGCAAATCCCGACGTACTTAAAGGATGACGTACATTGCCAACTGGACATTGCCCTCGCTTAGCCCCCCGATGACACGCGAAAGCATGTACGACGCGAAGGTCGTGCTTTTTATCCAGCTATAAGGACAAGCGGAATCAGTTTACTCCTAGCGAACACGTGTGCACCACGCACACCAAGGCTGAGAGTATGTTGCCGATCATAGTGATCAGAAGGATTTTTTTGCGACCATACTTGTCAGATAGAGATCCGATGTGCGGGGATACGAGGAACTGGAGTGTTCTGATGGAGCAAGTGAGTGAGACAAGACAATGTCAGTCCGACACGCAGTTGGTTCTGCTCACGAGAATACGGAGCCCATGAGACCACCTTGGCAACATCGTGTGAGCTCGCACTTGAGAGAGACTGAACTGTGACGAATATGCGCACCAAGAAGGACGATATCCCATCTTTGGGAGTTGTGAGATGGGCTGTAGAACCGCCCACGGATCGTAGACACCACCCATAATGTTCTGGACAAAAAGCCATGAGGATTCGACGATTCCCTCTGAAATTTTGGTTTATGCGTGTGAGAAACGCGTTACGCAGGTCTCAGCGGAGTAGCAAGGCCTGGCGTACCTGTGTGTACCACTCAATGAGGCGTGGAAATAAGGGGAGCGGGATGGTGAATGCTACGTGTCGCGTCGGGACTTGGCAGGACGGAGAAGTATCAAAACAAATTACCAAAAAGGTCCAAAACCAGGGACAGAAACACGATGTTTTCGACCTTGCGCATGGTCCAAGCGACGTTCGATGTAGTGTGTATGGTGTGGTAGTTGAGATTGATACGTGTACATGCTCACGCCGGTTGGTACATGTTTCAAGTTGGCTCGGGCGCTTATGGGTGCCAATGCACACCCAGACAGTCACACTGGCACGATCCACTGGCTTAACACAAATGCATTCTTCGACACCTCCATAAACGGTGATACACCTATCCTACGTTGTCAACCCCCGTCATTGGCAAGTCCTCGCCATCTACACCCTTGAATTGTTGATCCTCCGAGACCAACGTCAACCCACTTTGGAAATGCGAGCTTGTGTCTGTCTTTGTGACCTCCCGTAATGCCATCGTCGCATACGCGGCAGTTCCCAAGATGAGCCGGATCTGAAGCGCGAGAAATTTACCCTTGGGATCAGGTGCAGGAGGATCGTTGCCTAATAGTTGATCTTCGTCTGACTGCGCCAGCGGGACATCTGGATCGGTGTATCGTAGCACAGACCACGATAGCTCCTTTGGTAGATGCAGGATATTGCGGTATGAGCCACTGAGCGTGTAGTCCCTACATGACATGTGAAAAATCGTCTCGCCAAAAACGCAACTAGACTCACTTTTGCCGCCGTTGGAAATTGTCGGGATCGAGCCCATCTCTGAGGAGGTACTCCCTGTATTTCTTGCCCAACTCTCCCCCCGGAAAAGCGACATCGTTTCCCGGTAACGGCATGACAATATCAAATATCGAGTACTTGTCAACATCCTCTTCCGTGAGAGTTTTCACGCGTGGCGGCTGCCACGGTTTTCTACTTTTGCGACCCGAAACAGGCTCTTCTGAAATAGCGGGTATGAGAAGACAAACACACCCACTGAAATGACTACTGACCTACATCCGCGTCGGATTGTGTATTCGCCTCGCCAACCTCGACGTCCATGTCGTTCCTGACCGTGGCCTGTTCCGCTGTCCCTGGTTCCAAAACAAGGTCGCCGGGAACTGGTTTGTCCGCGCCCCAAGTCTTGATTCGTTCCGAAACGATCGCATTCCATACATATGACTGGTACGCGTGAACATACATCAACCTTAGGTTCCTCGGGATCTGAAGGCATGACAGTGGTTTAACTGAGTTCTCAAGTAACCGCGGTAGTCACTAAACTCACCGTTGACAAGGCACCGAGGGCATTGCGTGTTTCCCCATGTTGTTTCTTGTAGCTTTCGAGAATGCAGCGCTCTGCTACCACCCTCCGAGGGAGGAGCTCAAGAGCTCGTTCAAGGTCGCCATCGTCGAGCCATGCGCGTCGGGCCGCGAGCACATCTGGGTGCTCACCAGGGCGAGGTCGAAGAATTAATGAAACAGCGAGATGCCAATCAGACTTGAGTAATGCGAGCCCAATCGAATGCGTAGGAATGGCAGCCGTGCCGAAACGCTGCATACCTGAAATGGACTATTGGAAGGGCATCCCCATCGCGATTCCAAACATCCAATTACCGTAATAGTTAATGAATCCATGCTCTTTGATAGAGTTCATGGCCTGGTCGAGCGTCTCGACGGAGTCGACTTGTACGTTTCTGCAGGTAATTAATACGAAGATACCATCAGAGCAAGCGAAATACCCACCTGAGAGTGATCACAAACGCGTTTCCTTTCAGCATTCCAAGTTCTAGCGCGGCTTTTCGATAGGTGAGATCCGCTACTCTGACACCGCGCTCTCCTCTTTCGCGAATTGCGTCGTCAGCGGTGTGCCGCGTAGGGACACCATTCGCAAGTTTCCAGATATCCTCTACTGTTTTTGCACTACGTCGTAGGGATACGCGCTGGACTGTCACCCCACGCTTATCCTTCGTGCCGGCCGTAGCAAGGTCCTTAACAGGAACATGCAGAGAACGAGCAAGGTGTTGCAATGCATCCTGCGTGTCTCGGTTCGTCTTTTGGAGTGTGAAGTGAATGTATGGGGGGTAGGTCCCCCGTGGAGCGCGCTCCGGACGACCCCCTCCTGTAGGTGCTTGCGTTAGTACCACTCAACATGGAAATGAGGTCTGTTAACCCCCTCTTCTGCCGCCACCTCCATTCCCTCTCCTAGCCCAGCGGATGACGATTCGCGATCCATCACCAGTGCTTACAGACTCGTTCATGTCAGTCTCGCTGTCCAATTTTCCTCCGAATAATTCTCGTATTGTTTGGTGGAAGCTGGTGCGTGTTTGCTTCGAGGCAATCGGCTGTGGTGCGGGGCGTTTGAAAGACAGTGGCATGAGCTGGGGAGAGCACGCGCACCTCAGATATTACTTTGCGGTGATCCTCACGAACTGGCTTTCCGCCACGTCCTCCCCTCCCACCCCGATCTCTTCCTCTTTTGTTACTTTCTTTCTTCCCTTTATCATCGCTTCTCGTCTCTACGTTCTCCCCAATATCCATCGAACTGGAACCACCGTTTTCATTGGCCTTGGCAGCCGACCGCCCGGACCAACCTGCGTCACTCACAAAAGGAGGTTCGGGACCTTCTAGGAACATCTGTTTGACCTCTTCTATCTTCTCCGCTGACAAGAACGGGGTAAGACGAGTCGAGAAAAGGTCAGGCCATGGCACGGTGGAGGATGTTTGGTTAGAACTGTCTCCATCTTTCTTGTCGATAGCGTCAGCGGATGCTTCAGCAACAGGCTCCACCTCTGTACTTCCTTGAATGACAAAAGGCTCCTCTGAGGTAACGTCCGCGTTGACGTCGGATACTGGCTCTCCTAGGTCCTTTGCATTCTTTGTAGGAGATTTGGGCATTCCGAGAGATTTGATGTGGACGACGTTACTATCCTGGTCAACTTCATGGACTAAGAAGTCGGTGAACCTTCGAACAATCAATGTCCATCTTTGGGCACAAAACGAAGGGCGCACCTCTGTTTGATGATACCACTTATTTTTGGAACATCTTTTGCAATATATTCCGAGATGCCCACGTCAGTCTCCATAAGGCGGATGATCGCACCACTCTCATCCTGTAGAGGAGGCGCCGTTCCAAGTAGAGAATGGCTCGGAGGCAGGATGGTCTCATTTGTTGTGGTGTTAGCAGAGTCTGGGGGGAGGTCCGGCAAAGTTGCAGAGAAAGCAGACGCGGGACCTTGGGTATTTAGCTGCTCTGCAGTATTGTCCAATTTCAACTTCTTCAACGGCGGAGCCTCCGATGTGTTGTCTGAGGTCCCATCGCCGCGAGGGCGGGGTGGAGTTGATTGCATTTGAGTTGATGCCAAAGCCTGACGTTCAAACCGGGCCGCTGCCCCCCCAAAACTTCCCATGTCAATCGGCGGGCAGCGACAGCAGTTGTGTGAGTGATACATGGCGGCCTATCTCAACACCTACGTCAACCGCGCAAAAAAACAAGTAAATCCAGCCGCGAAGGAGCTCCTAGAAACAGTCGAGAGAAAGAAATCGAACTTGTGTGTCAGTGTTGATGTGCCATCATCTAAAGACTTTCTGGCTATCATCGATGCTGTTGGTCCATACGTTTGTCTCATCAAGGCAAGTCCTTGCTAATACACGCTGATGTTGTTTATAAAGATCCTGACGATATCGAAGCTAGACCCATATCGATATCATCGAGGACTTCGAGTTTTCATTGATTCATCGTCTACAAGATCTCAGTACCAAACATGACTTTCTGATATTCGAGGATCGCAAGTTCGCAGATATCGGTAAATTTCTCAAACGCCTCAGTTTATGTTGTTGTTGATATTTAGTTGTGGACTGATTTCATGCCTTTTCAAGGCAATACTGTCGCCCTGCAATACTCCTCGGGTGTGCACAAGATCGCAACATGGTCACATATCACCAATGCACACCCTGTACCAGGTCCATCCATTATCAAGGGGTTGGCCACTGTAGGCCTCCCTCTGCGTCGTGGCCTTCTTCTCCTCGCCGAGATGTCAACAACAGGTGCTCTGGCGCGCGGTGCGTATACAGAGGACGCGGTCCGAATGGCACGCGACGCGCGCGACTTCGTCATCGGGTTCATAGCACAGCGCCACATGGAAGGCGTTGGCCTTCGGGAGGGAGAAAAACAGGGTGATACTGAAGACTTTCTGGTCCTGACACCCGGCATAGGATTGGATGTTGCGGGTGATGGTCTGGGTCAACAGTATCGTACCCCCGAGGTGGCTGTGTTGGGATGTGGATGTGACATCATCATCGTTGGAAGGGGCATTTATGGTAACCCTGGAAACATGGATATCGGTGAGGTCCAGAGGCAGGCGGAAAGGTACAGGGAAGCAGGGTGGAATGCTTACCTCAAACGCTTGAACTCGAAAGATGTATAATTGTCCAAAGAGGATGTATCTCGAGCTGTAATCGATAATAAAAACACATCTGCCGTGTCACCACGGTTACGAGTGGGATACATACCATCGATACAAACCACATGCAAACTCAATGGCCATGATATTAGCTGGGGTCGTAGCAGCTCGCGGGCGCTTTTTACATGTACAGTATGTTACACCAACCTGGAACCTTTTCGGCAAAATGAACTTTATCCCCGACGCGACTCGTACAGGTGGCTGTGTAAGCCCAGTGCCCAGTGCTACTTCCCGCAGTACTGTGACACACCACGTACTCGTCTCCTCTTCGCTCGAGTAATATTGGTTCAGCAAAATCAAATGGGAACCCCTGTGTCGTTTGCTCACTTTAACGAACTATTTCAACCCGCTGAGGGAGGCCCTGCACAATATGAAGGTACGTCTGGGAGAGCAGACATTGCCCCCCAAAATGACCCCAGCCACAGCCCAGAACGAGCCAGGGAAGAAGATGTGGACTGAGTACATGAAGGAAGCCGAAAAGTACGATAACCGTGACGCCGAGGGCTGGAAAGACGATTCAGACGGCATCCTTGTGTTTGTACGTCCTACTCTACCAGTCCTGGTGTTCATCACAATGACAAGCTGGAAGACTGGTCTTTTCTCCGCAACCGTTGGCGCATTTATCATAGAATTTTACAAAAAATTGTCTCCCGATAGTGGCGATCAGACAGTAGATCTTCTTTGCCAAATGTCCCAGCAACTTCCCAATTTCACGACAGGCACCTGCACCCCACCGCAGGCTGGCCAATCATTTTCTCCCGGTGCAGCCATAATCTGGGTCAATTGCATGTGGATGATGAGCCTTATACTTAGTCTGACATCGGCCCTGTTTGCGACATTGGTCCAACAATGGGCACGCAGATATGTCCAAATGCCCCAAATCCCAAGCGATCCGAACCACCGTGCGCGCGTCCGCTCATTTTTGTTCTTCGGCACTCGGAGGTACAAAATGCGCGTTGCAATTGAGACGGCCCCTACGCTCCTTCACTTTTCAGTATTCTTGTTTTTTGCTGGCCTTGTGATACTCTTTTATTCCATCAACAAGGCGGTAGCCATCGTTATATCCATATCTGTCGCCATCTTTATCGCGGCGTACTTCGTGCTTACCATCCTTCCTTACATCGAACATAACTGCCCATATCGTACCCCGATGTCAAACATATGGTGGTATATATCGCACCCTTCGCTCTTCTCGGGTGCTTTCTGCTTTCGTTCCCTCTTCACCAAACTTCATAGCTGGTTTGTGCCGTACAATCTAGGCGAAGTTCGTCGCCGTAGACAGCACATCCTCGTTCCGCTGTTGAAGTTCTTCGAGGATGCTGTCAAGAAACATAAGAAGCGTCTCAAGGACGGCTTCCGGGAGACCATTGTCCAAGGGGCACTAGACACATCAGACGATGTAGACGTCAAGGCGCTCACCTGGTGGCTCCAGCTTCCTGCACTGGCTGAAGAAAGCAAAGCTCAGGACATCTTGGAATGCATCCCCAAAGAGGCGGTAGTCCAGCTCATGGCCGGCCCCATCGAGTCCGGAAAACTCGTTTTCCGTGAACATCTCCTCTCTCTCCTACGAAGCTGTGGACCAGGCTCACTCCCAGTCAGACTGGACGAGAAGGAACGCAAGGCCCGTCTGCTGGTGTGTCTACATGCTATTCACCGCATCGCCCACGCATCTGTCGATCAGAAATTCGATGTCGAGGTCGTTGATTTCGTGCGGAGCAACTTCGCAAATATGAGCCTTATGCGGGCAATGTGGGCCGATAGTGACGTTGGGATCCGCACCACTTCTCGCTCCATTTGCGCGTTGCTCGCGAGATGTCTTCTGAGTAGATTGCAGCTCGAAGGGCCCGAGCTCGGTTGGCTGCAAGACGTCACTGGGGAACCATCAAACACGATATTCAACTCAGACGGTACCGCGCGGGACCGTATGAACCTTAAGGCCTTCGTTTACGGTCTCCTTTCAGGTCAGGAGGGCGACCTTCCGACGGAGCATGCTACCTCTTTCACCGAAACACTCGCAATTCTCATGGACGCAGGATTTCAGAGTCCCTTCGATAGGACGAAATTCCAGGACCAGCTTTCTGCCCTCATTGGACGAATAGAGCATGACACTACTGAAGGCAGTGGCGAAATCGTTGATAAATTACGCCGGATGTTCAAAGACCTCCCCCCCGCACCTGCACCTACACCCACGCCCACGCGGACGTCCACACCTGCACCCCCGCCCTCGCTCCCGTCCACGTCCACGCGTGCACCTACACCCACACCGGGACCCGGACCACCCGCAGGAAATTGAGAAATCCTGTATACCCGCCCACGAGTCGCATTTGAACGCCTTCTCAGTCATAGTGAAACACAACAATGCTCATGTCACAGCATCCATAGTCACCACCTCCCTCTCCTGGTCCCTTGTTCCCTTGCCGCATTAGACGACTCTTACCACTGTTTCCTCGGCATCACGCCTATTCCAGTGCGATACGGTATGCTTCTCTCAAGTTCCAGTCCCTTTTTTCCCGTCGACTTGTATCGCCGCTTACTATGCCACCGCCCATTATGCGATTGTCGACCCTCCCCTGAACTCCTGGTCCTTTGAGCTTCGTTGCTGAAAAATCTTCAACTACTTGGGTCTTGAAACGTAACAGTCCCCTTAATTTCCAAATCCCGGCATGTTTGTCTGAGGTTCTCGCCTCGGGGTTGCCGAGCTAACGTGCCTGTTACAACACATAGGAAGGGAGAACAAAGCCCGCATAGTAGCCTAGTGGATTATCGATAGTTTTATATATAGTAAGAACACAAGTCCAAAAGAGAAGAAAAAGCCTCATCGCATGAGGGGAGTGAATCATATTGTGCTGAAGCGAGCGCGAGGACCTTCAATGGGGGACAAGCGGCTGTCGGCGCGTTATGGTAGTGCTAGGTTCTTACATAAATTTTGAACTTATTTTTGACGGTGTGCTAACTGCCCATCTTCGATTGATCACTCTTCTCTTGTTTCGACTACTGACTGTGTATAAATATTCTCTGCGGGTCTCTGCCAGTGCTCAATATACCTGAAGCTATCCCCTTCCCCTTGTCTTCAAATCCCTGCGTTCCCTTCTAGGGCTCTCGTCCTACCTTTCTGAGCTTGACCTTGTCTTTCAAAGTTGAGTTGATCGCCAAATCATTGTTTCCTTATCTTGATGCTCGCCTCGCACCTTCTGCTGCGCCATCAATGCACCCACGTGTTCTCATTTATGTAATAACACAGAACGCTGTATAAGGTTAAGGTTCAGTACTTCAGTGGGCATCGTACCCTACCCTAGCGCTGCTACTCCGAGTCACAGTACTGTGACGTACGTGACGTACTGTACCTGTACTCTTCTCCACCCCTTAGTATTGGCTCAGGAAATGCAAATGGAACCCAACATGCCTGCGCCATTTGCTTACCTCAATGAGCTATTCCGACCAGCCGAGGGAGGTCCTGCACAGGGGGATACAGAACCCGAAATGCCTCCGGCCACAGCCCAGAGCGAGTCAGAGAAGAAGATGTGGACTGAGTACATGAAGGAAGCCGAAAAGTACGATAGCCGTGACGCCGAGGCCTGGAAAGGCGATTCAGACGGTATCCTTGTGTTTGTACGTCCTACTTTACTGATCCAGCGGTTCATCTCAATAATAAACTGGAACCGGAAGACTGGTCTTTTCTCCGCAACCGTTGGCGCATTTATCATCGAATTTTACAAAAAATTGCCACCCGATAGTGGCGATCAGACAGTAGATCTTCTTTGCCAAATTTCCCAGCAACTTCCCAATTTCAGGAATGGCAGCTGCTCTACACCACAAACTGACCAATTATTCTCTCCTGGTGCAGCCATAATCTGGGTCAATGTAATGTGGATGATGAGCCTCATACTCAGCCTGACATCGGCCCTATTTGCGACATTGGTCCAACAATGGGCACGCAGATATGTCCAAATGCCCCAAATCCCAACTCATTTTTGTTCCTCGGCACTCGGAGGTACAAAATGCGCGTTGCAATCGAGACGGCCCCAACGCTCCTTCACTTTTCAGTATTCTTGTTTTTTGCCGGCCTCGTGATACTCTTTTATTCCATCAACAAGGCGGTGGCCATCGTTGTCTCCGTGTCTGTTGGCATCTTTGTCGCGGCGTACTTCATGCTGACCATCCTTCCATACATTGAACACAACTGCCCATATCGTACCCCAATGTCAAACATATGGTGATATATATCACATGGTTCTCTCCTCTCATTGGCCTTCTGCCTTCGTTGGGTCCTCAGCCAACTTCACTATTGTTTTGTGCCGTATAATGAGGGCCATATCACTTCCCCCTGTCAGTCAATCCTCGTCTCGCTGTTGGGGCTCTTCGAAGATGCCTTCGAAAAGCATGGGAAGCGTCTCAAGGCCGGGTTTCGGGAGACCATCGTCCAGAGGGCATTAAAGGAGGCAGACGACCAAGACGTTAAGGCACTCGGCTGGTGGCTCCAACTTCCTGCACTGGCTGGAGAAAACAAAGCTCAAGATTTCTTCGCATGCATCCCCGAAAAGACCCTCGTCCAGCTCATGCTTTATCCCACCGAGCCTGGAGAACGAGATTCCCGTGGATATCTCCACACTCTTTTACGAAGCTGCGAACCAGGCTCACTCGCAGTTGAACTCAACGAGAATGAACGCAAGACCCGTCTGTTGGTGTGTCTGCGCGCTATTTACCGCATCACCCACGCCTTCGTCAACCAGAATTCTGATGTCAATGTTAACTTCGTGCGGAGAAATTTCGCAAATATGTGCCTCATGCGGGCAATGTGGGCTGATAGTAATATTGGCATCCGCGTTACTTCTCGCTCCATTTGTGCATTGCTTGCGAGATGCATCCTGCGCAAACCATGGTTCGAAGAGCCCGAGCCAAGTTGGTTACAAGACGTCATTGGTGAACAATCAAACAGGATATTCAACTCGGCCATTATCGCGCGGGATCATATGAACCTCAAAGCCTTCGTTTATGGCGTCCTTTCAGGTCAGGAGGGTGACCTTCCGACGGAGTATGCTACCTCTTTCACAGAAACGCTCGCAATTCTCACGGATGCGGGAACACGGCACCCCTTTGATTGGGCCAAATTTAAGGAACAGCTTTCTGCGCTCGTTGGACAGATACAGCCAGTCACCATTGCAGACAGGAGCGTAGTTGGAAATTTACGCCGGATGTACGGTGACTTTCTCTCCGCATCCGAGTCCGCACCAGCACCCACACCAGCACCCGCACCTACTCATGTACCGGAACCCGCGCCCACATTCGCAGTAAATTGAACACTCCCGTTTTCCCTCGATCGATATAATATTCGATGCCCGCAAGTCGTGTTGGGACGTCTTCCAGGTCATCCGGAAACGCCACTATGACCATGCCGCAGTATCTATAGTCACCACCTCCATGCGCCTGCGGTCTTTTGTTTCTCAGCCCAAAGACCTTGCGATGCGACGACTCTCGCTTCCCTTCCCCCTGTATCGCACCTTTTCCAGCACAATGACATTCGCTTCGCTCGGGCTCTAGTTCCCCTGTTTTCCATTGACTTGTATCGTCGTCACTAAGTAGAATTGTGCTACTACCCGCCGTGCGGGCATCAGCATCAGCCCCCTTGGACTTCAGTATTGAAGGATCTTCGTTTTCTTGGGTCTTGTTAGAACGTAACAGTCATCTTGTTCTCCACAGCCCTTCCGTGCCTTCCTAATATACTCGCAGTCAACCCGCAAGCACATCTGGGTGCTCACCAGGACGAGGTCGAAGAATTAATGAAACAGCGAGATGCCAATCAAACTTGAGTAATGCGAGCCCAATCGAGTGCGTATGGATGGCGGCCGTGCCTAAACGCTGCATACCTGAAATGCGCTATTGGAAGGGCATCTTCATCGCGATTCCAAAGGTCCAATTACCGTAATAGTTAATGAATCCACGCTCTTTGGTAGAGGTCACCGCCTGGTCGAGCGTCTCGACGGACTCGACTTGTACGTTTCTGCAGGTATTTAGGATGAAGATACCATCAAAGCAGGCGAAATACCCACCTGAGAGTGATCACAAACGTGTTTCCTTTCAGCATTCCAAGTTCTAGCGCGGCTTTTCGATATGTCAGATCCGCTATCCTGACACCGCGCTCTCCTCTTTCGCGATTGCGTAGTCAGCGCTGTGCCGCACTGTGGACTGATTTCATACCTTTTCAAGGCAATACTGTCGCTCTCTGCAATACTCCTCGGGAGTGCACAAAATCGCAACATGGTCGCACATCACCCATGCACACCCTGTACCAGTCCATCCAGGGCCGTTAAGGGGTCGGTCACTGTAGGCCTCCTCCTGCGTTGTGGCCTTCTTCTCCTCGCCGAGATGTCAACAACAGGTGCTCTGGCGCGCGGTGCGTATGCAGAGGACGCGGTTCGAATGGCACGCGACGCGCGCGACTTCGTCACCGGGTTCATAGCACAGCGCCGCATGGAAGGCGTTGGCCTTCGGGAGGGAGAAAAACAGGATGATACTGAAGACTTTCTGGTCCTGACACCCGGCATAGGATTGGATGTTGCGGGTGATGGTCTGGGTCAACAGTATCGTACCCCCGAGGTGGCTGTGTTGGGATGTGGATGTGACATCATCATCGTTGGAAGGGGCATTTATGGTAACCCTGGAAACATGGATATCGGTGAGGTCCAGAGGCAGGCGGAAAGGTACAGGGAAGCAGTGGAATGCTTACCTTAAATGCTTGAACTCGAGAGGTGTAAAATTGTCCAAAGAGGATGTACCTCGAGCTGTAATCGATAATAAAAACCACATCTGTCATCACGGGTATGAGTGGAGTACATACCATCGATACAATGGCCATGGTATTGGCTAGGGCCGTAGCAGCTTGCGGGCGCTTTTTACATGTATGTTAATCAACCTGGAAAAAATAAACTTTATCCTCGACAACACCAGTACAGGTGGCGGTGTAACGCGTAACCCCAGTGCCCAGTGCTACTTCCCGCAGTACTGTGACATACCACGTACTCGTCTCCTCTTCACTCGAGTCAGTAATATTCGTCCAGAAAAATCAAATGGGAACCCCTGTGTCGTTTGCTCACCTCACCGAGCTATTTCAACCCGCTGAGGGAGGCCCCGCACAATATGAAGGTACGTCTGGGAACAGCAGACATTGCTCCCCAAAATGACCCCAGCCACAGCACAGAACGAGCCAGGGAAGAAGATGTGGACTGAGTACATGAAGGAAGCCGAAAAGTACGATAACCGTGACGCCGAGGCCTGGAAAGATGATTCAGAAGGTATCCTTGTGTTTGTACGTCCTACTCTACCGGTCCCGCTGTTCATCACAATGACAAGCTGGAAGACTGGTCTTTTCTCCGCAACCGTTGGCGCATTTATCATCGAATTTTACAAAAAATTGTCTCCCGATAGTGGCGATCAGACAGTAGACCTCCTTTGCCAAATTTCCCAGTAACTTCCCAATTTCACGACAGGCACTTGCACCCCACCGCAGGCTGGCCAATCATTCTCTCCCGGTGCAGCCATAATCTGGATCAATTGCATGTGGATGATGAGCCTTATACTTAGTCTGACATCGGCCCTGTTTGCGACATTGGTCCAACAATGGGCACGCAGATATGTCCAAATGCCCCAAATCCCAAGCGATCCGAACCATCGTGCGCGTGTCCGCTCATTTTTGTTCTTCGGCACTCGAAGGTACAAAATGCGCATTGCAATCGAGACGGCCCCAACGCTCCTTCACGTTTCAGTATTCTTGTTTTTTGCCGGCCTCGTGATACTCTTTTATTCCATCAACAAGGCGGTGGCCATCGTTATCTCCGTATCTGTCGCCGTCTTTGTCGCGGCGTACTTCGTGCTGACCATCCTTCCTTACATCGAACATAACTGCCCATATCGTACCCCGATGTCAAACATATGGTGGTATATATCGCACCCTTCGCTCTTATCAGGCGCCTTCTGCCTTCATTCCTTCTTCACCAAACTTCATAGTTGGATTGTGCCATACAATCCAGGCGATGTCGCTCGCCTTAGACAGCAAATCCTCGTCCCGTTGTTGGAGTTCTTCGGAGCTGCTGTCGCGAAACATAAGAAGCGTCTCCATGACGGCTTCCGGGAGACCATTGTCCAAGGGGCACGAAAAGCGTCAGACAACGTAGACGTCAAGGCGCTCACCTGGTGGCTCCGACTTCCTGCGCTGGCTGAAGAAAGCAGAGCCCAGGACATCTTGGAATGCATTCCCAAAGAGACGGTCGTCCAGCTCATGGCCGGCCCCATCGAGCCCGGAAAACCCGGTTTCCGTGAACATCTCCTCTCTCTCCTACGGAGCTGTGGACCAGGCTCACTCGCAGTTAGACTGGATGAGAATGAACGCAAGACCCGTCTGCTGGTGTGTCTACATGCTATTCACCGCATCGCCCACGCATCTGTCGATCAGAAATTCGAAGACGATGTCGTTGATTTCGTGCGGAGCAACTTCGCAAATATGGGCCTTATGCGGGCAATGTGGGCCGATAGTGACATTGGAATCCGCATCACTTCTCGCTCCATTTGTGCATTGCTCGCGAGGTGTCTCCTGAGCAGATTGCATCTCCAAGGGCCCGAGCTCGGTTGGCTGCAAGATGTTATTGAGGAACAACCAAGCACGATATTCAACTCGGACAGTACCACGCGGGACCGTATGAACCTTAAAGCCTTCGTTTACGGTCTCCTTTCAGGTCAGGGGGGCGACCTTCCGACGGAGCATGCTACCTCTTTCACCGAAACACTCGCAATTCTCATGGACGCAGGAATTCAGAGCCCGTTCGATAGGACGAAATTCCAGGATCAGCTTTCTGCCCTCATTGGACGGATAGATCAGGACACTACTGAAGGCAGTGGCGAAATCGTTGATAAATTACGCCAGATGTTCGCAGATTTCCTCCTCGCACCTGCACCCACACCCGCGCCGGTGCACACGCCCACGCCCACGCCCACGCCGATGTTCACACCTGCACCCTCGCCCTCGCCCTCGCCCACGACTACGCCTTCGCCCACGCCCACACCTGCACCTGCACCCACACTGGGACCCTGACCCACACCCTCAGTAACTTGAGAAATCCCGTTATGCCCGCCCACGAGTCGCATTGGAATGCCTTCTAAGTCATACTGAAACACAATAACACTCATGTCACAGCATCCATAGTCACCACCTTCTCCCTCGCCTGGTCCCTTGTCCCGATCAGAAAGGCAAATCGGTGGTTATCGACGACACCCCTCCTCATTTTCTCCTTGTTCCCCTCGCGTCCGACTTCCATGCCGATAAGTTTATCAACAATCTCCGCTCCGACGGCCCGCCCCGTATTGCCCCGCTTCCCTTGCTCTGGTCTGAGGCGCTGAGCGCCCATGGGCAACGTTACTAACTAGCCCTCGATCCCGCGGCGCGCCCTCTCGCATTATGCAATTACTTGCATGCTTTCTCGAGGTTGTCATATCGATTTGTTCTCTATCACTGTCTGTGTTACTATACCCTTTTGAATCATCGTTTTCCCTTTATTCCACGGGCATTGTGCCTCCTCTTAAGACTCGATTCCGTTCACGACCTTTCATGTACTTAGATTCCCATCTTCTCTTCGTTTTCCCTGCATGTGCGCACAATTGCGCTGGGTCTCGTTGCTATCGGACGGCCGGGGTTCTCAAAACCCTCCTGCGTGAACCTATCAATTCCGCTTCTTCCTTCGCCTATAGATTTTCTGACGTCAGTCTCAAATGACCAAGCTGGACTCACAATTCCGAAGCTTCCCATCTTGCCTTTTCGCCTCGCCCTTCCTCTCCAGTCTTCTTACCCCTTATCTCTCGCGGCGTTCCTCATTCAGAAACCTCACACTCCCATGTTACGACACCTAGCACCACCTCAATGTGCCGACAGTTGTTGGTTCCTTACTCAAATTCCTCGCGCTCGCCCTAGTACGACACGATTCGCTTCCCCAGTTTACAAAATTATAGGCCAGCGTTGCGCCATGTGTTTCACTGTGTTGAAATCCGGGGTATCTTTTGCAGGCCCCGCTGATCCGAGTTCCGTGCGCTCTCGTTTCAATACCTTGTCACGCTCGATTGTCTTGCTTTCGCCGTCCACCTCTAATTGCACAGCGGCCTAAGGTTCTACATTTCCTTCTGCTCTTCGCCTCTCCTCTTCTTCTTTGGCTTCCATCTCTTCTGCTTCTACGACCTCAATGTCCAGTGGAAAAGTCAAAATGGCAGCAATACCAGTAATTTGATTGAGTTCTGTACGCAAGCAGGATCATTAAAGGTCGTGATTCATCAATAGTATGATACCCACGTTGCCCACTCTCGTGCATGCTAGAAAATATGAGAACCTCCCCTCTTTTCTCTCGCACATCCTCTACGAGTGAGACAAATCGCTTCCTGACTTCAGGATCGCCCGCTCGGAAGAGCTCGTCAGAAATGAGTAGCGTGCCAACGGCCCCCCTATCAACAGCAAGTGAAACGTGATCTGGGCCATACCATGCTCGCTGCTCATCAGAGGCAAGCATTTTGAAAAAACTAGTGGTGAACCAAATAAATGTTAAGGATCTAGGACGTGGCCGGTCATTTGTACTCGTACCTATCGAGCATGATGCCTTCTCTGGCAAATTTGGTCTCCTTCAATTGGGAAACAACCTAGGAACAAAGTAAGCGTAAAGAGCATTTTCATGTAAATCAAGGAGAAGCACGAACTTCGGGGCTCTTCAGCACCTCCACTAGACTATGCACGTGCGGACTATTCACATGCACGCGCATGAACTTCTGCCGGGCACCCAGCAGCGCTTTGTTCCCTGCCTGGGTCGCTTGGGTCATGATATAATCGAAGACGGCATCGCGGACCCACCCAGGGCTTGCAATGACGATCGCACGAAGGGTGGGGTTCGCGTATGGGATATGCCGCAGGAACGACTGGTAGAGTGTGTCGTAGAAGCGCGCGAGGCCCTTCTCGTGAGAGGTCGCGGAACCAGCGCGCTTGCGTGGGACTGGGACGTCGATGCGTTGGAGTACGACGGTCATATGCTGAGAGAGCAGGCAAAACGCCGCGGTGCCTAATAACATCCGTTGGGGGAGGATATCAGCTGTTTTTCCGCGCATCACCGTACCAGCCAGTGATAGTAACGAGTATTAGAGAGGGGTAGAGATCGTACCTTCACCACAGACGACGGCGCCGACTTCTGCCCCGCGTCCAGGTTGTGACGCCTCTTCGATCCGCTCGAGGGATATGCTGTCCCACTCTGGCTTCTCGATCCGTACATCCCGGTTCGCCTCTATATCTAGCGTGTGGAACGCACCCATCTTGACATGCTGATTCTCCTCTATGACGCGCCCCGTAATCTGCAGAGACGCCGTCGGCTCGATGGGCGGCGCCGACGTAGCAGTGGGATCGCCGGCGGCTCCTGCAGTTGGAGTTATTGGCGGGGTGAACTCGATTCGAGTCACTTGAAGCGTTAGCGTTGTGCGAATGCGGTGCGATTCTGAGGATCCCGTCGCGGATACGCTTTGCACACGGCTTCAGGAAAAGAGTTAGAAAGTGCGAGCGAGACAGCGACTATGATTTAAAAAGAGGCACACCGTATGGCTGGGGCGCGTACATTATCACCCTAATTCTGACGCTAAATCCAGGTCTGGGTAGTGGTACGAATACGCTTTACCTCTC
>Ga0307512_10001894_pt1 | contig 27975 bp, 29 predicted proteins | sample 14_EM_MG_FD_200267 | JGI IMG/M metagenome (GOLD analysis project Ga0307512, IMG submission 200267) | Populus trichocarpa ectomycorrhiza microbial communities from riparian zone in the Pacific Northwest, United States - 14_EM | ecosystem: Host-associated > Plants > Roots > Unclassified | place... | reverse complement strand
ACAAGGAACACGTTGTTCCTTGGTCTGGGAATTCGGGCCGACAACACTGGCCATCGTCGTTTCCTGATGAGATTCATCATTGTTCGTCGGTGATTTATAGCACACGTATGCCTTGGAGCTTATGGACTAGTTGTCTATCCCCCTCCTCCCCTTACCCTGGGTGTACCTTAGTCGCAACTAGCAATTTGCCACGCGGTCTGTATTGGTGAAGGGGCCCCTGCGAACTTCCGTAGTCGTTTGGAGACCCTGCGACAACGGCCGTACTGCACAGTATATTTAAACTAAGGTATTACGAGTCCCAGTTGCATATCAATATAGTTCGTGCCAGTGCTTAACCTGCACGATACACGGTGACAGAAGCTCCCTTTCCCCCAGGCCCCTGTCGGCACATGTGGTCAGACTGTCACTGGAATGCTTCAACGATGTGTATACGGAACTCACGTTCAAGGGCTCTACTCTAATCCACCATTCCCTATCCGCAACAATGTTCGCGAGACGCAATATGTTCCCATCACTCGCGGGCACTCTGGCGTCATGATATGGCATGTGTGTCTCGAAGCTATTCCAAACCCCTTCAACTGTGTCCGGATTTAGTGGCGGAGATTGCAACGACGACGTATCCTCTGCCGTCGACTGGATGTAGGGCGTACGGCGTAGATCATAACGGCGTACCTCCAGCCGCCAGGTGTCGGTGATCCAGAAAGGGCCAGCTGATTTAAGCCCAGGTCCCATTTTGAACATGTGCGTGCTAGAAGGGCCCCATTCCACCCAAGGTACACTGCGCACACCTGTGGAAATGGCGGAGAGGAGTGCTGGGACACTGATGATCATCGCATACATGCGGCCAACGGCCATCTCTGCTTCATAGCGAAGCGCTATTGTACCGATTGTCGGAGAGAAGAAGGGAAGATGACATCCCCGGGAGGACCTGGATTGTGCGTGGTGTTTCGAGGTTGGGACCCACTCCTTATAGATGGCGACCACGAAAAGAAGCGACTGACGCCAAAGGTGGTAAGTCAAAGAAGCACAGCGTTTGCAGGTATGGGCCAGGAGTAGGGATCTCGAGTTTACAGATCTCTAACCTATGCTCAACTTCGTCTATCAGTGCGACTAAGCTGCTGTTGACGACAGTAGCCCACAGGCAGCGTCTTCTATTCTGGTCCATTCTTATCTCGTCTGGAGACTCACGAAGCTTCGGAGATTTGATTGAGTCAACGATGAGACATGACTTGCTGAACCACTCACAAGGGTCATAATCCCTGTTTTCCACAAGATTAGGTAGATGAGATATTTGGAGCATCTACTATTCCGTGCTAACACCAGGATGTGATCACCCAGGACTTCTGCGCTTACCACATACCCGGAAAGTTGTGGGAGTGACACAGTATGTGTTGATGAGAGAGGATGAGGTGCACCTGTCGTGAATTCGAAGAAGGTGAACCGTGCGAAGGATAGAATAGAAGTTTCCTGATTGCTGTGACCCGTCAGGTTTTACCCAAGAAGGAATTGGAAAGGCGCAAAACCTCACGACTACCACCAAGTCATGGTCCACTGCAAATATTACTATCGGCCATGGAAAGGTATAAATACTCTCGGTACCGCGCATTGTGATGTGGACCCAGCGCAAAGCCTCGTTGCGAGCGGCAGAGCAGAGGTCCGTATATTCGTATTCAAGCCACCGTTGCTCCGTGTAGGGATATCGGTAGATCAAATAACCGTCCTGAAGAGTAAAATGATGTATGTCGGAAGTGGGGTCGCATTTAGTAGATAGATTGAAATGTAGACACACTATGAACGCAACAGCTACTGAATCTCAGTAGGCAAAACACCTGAAATTCAGGGTTTTATCACTTGAAACTAAGGTGTTTCCACACCATTCAGTACTTTGATCATGTTTTACTCCGACTTTTTTACATACTAACTACTGAAATTAAGGTGTTTCCACACCGTTCAGTATGTGAAACTACTGAATTTCAGTAGCTCTCGAGTTTATAGTGCGACTATGCCATGACTGTTCATGACGCCGCAGAAGTTCGAGACGCTCGGCATATGAAACCCTGGGAAGGAGGAAGTCATCGACACCATTTATATCGGCACGCAGGATGTACTGCAGGTAGGCGGTACCAGCGATGATATCGCGGATCGTGCGGCATGTCCGCTGCATGGAGACCATGTCTGCGCCTGGGAGGTAACCCAAAATCTCGATGAGTACTTCTGTCGAAAGATAGAGAAGGGTTCGTGTGGTGGCGACTTGATCCCCCGGTGTTGGTTCTCTTTTGCACTTGGATCGTTGTGAGGTCATTGATACGGTGTTAGTAAAGCACTGCCTGTTTGTTCCCATAGAGAGGCACACCTCAGGTGGATGAGTAATTAGCGCCCCTAAGTGCGGTCCGGTAATAAACGGGTGGACTATGTTGTTTTGCATTGTTGACGTTGTGTGCCCGAGACGACTTTTTAAACGTGCAGTGTCCTGACCCTAGGCTCTAGCACGCCAAAGAAGAAAAAGAAGGTGGAGAAATATCGATTTGCGTGCACCGAGGATGCCTTTGCCATGCCCGAAGATACAACACGACGGGGGAAGAAGCGCTCCAATCGCTCCACAGTCGGTGACGAATGACGCCCGCAGGTGGCTCACTGTGGCGACGCTGCAAGGCGCTGCACATGGTGCTGGTGACACACGAGTGCAAGTCTGCAAGACGAGACGGATTTCGATCATCAATTCTGAGATTCTCGAGAGCTGCACGATATGTCGGTTCTTAGTCCAATAGCTCTGCCTGTTCGAGATACCAAGCCTCTTATGTGGTATGCATGATGGGAACGGGCACACCGAACACGATAGTTAAAGTGGCTCTTTAATGTTCAATATATAGGGATCCCAAGGTGCAGCCCCAGCCCCGATTCATCCTGTGGCCCAGGCTATTCACTGCTATAAGTAACAGTTCGTTCCTTGATCTGGGATTCTTAGGGAATTCTGGCTGCCAACACTTGCCATCGTCATTTCCTGACGAGATTCATCATTGTTCGGTAATTTATAGTACACGTATACATTCAAGCTTGGACCTGTGGACTAGTTGTCTATCCCTCCTCCCCTCGCCCTGGGTGTACCTTCGTCGCAACTAGCAATTTGCCACGCAGCCTGTATTGGTGAAGGGGCCCTTGCGACTTCCGTAGTCGTTTGGAGACTCTGCGACAATGGTCGTTCTGCACATTATATTTCAAACTAAGATATTGCGAGTCCCAGTCGCACCTCATTATAGTTGTGCCAGTGCTTAACCTGCATGGTACACGGCGACAGAAATCCTCTCTTCCTGTCGGTGCATGTGATCAGACTATCACCCGTAATGCTTCAACGACGTGTACACGGAACTCACGTCCAAGGGCTTTACCACAACGACCCACTCCCTATCCGCCACAATGTCCGCGGAACGGTATATGTCCCTATCACTCGCGGGCACTCTGACGTCACGATATGGCATGTGTGTCTTGAGGCTATTCCAAACCCCATCAATTGTGCCAGGACATAGTGGCGATTGTAATGACGACGTATCCTCTGCCGTCGACTGGATGAACTGCGTATGCCGCATATCATAACGGCGTACTTCCAGCGGTAGGAGGCTTGTGATCCAGAAAGGGCCAGCTGGTTTAAGTACCGTTATTTTGAACATATGCGTGCTAGAAGGGGCCCAATCCGCCCAAGGCACGTTGCGCACACCAGTGGGAATGGTGGAGAGGAGTGCTGGGACACTGATGATCAGCGCATATGAGTGGTAAGCAGTCATCCCTATTGCAAACTGGAGACGAAGCGCTATTGTACCGATTGTATGAGAGTAGAAGGGGAGATGACATCCCCGGGAAGACCTGGATTGTGCGTGGTGTTTCGAGGTTGGGACATACTCCTTATGGATGCCGGACACGAAAAGGCAAGCGATTGACCTCACAAAAGGTGGTAGGTCAAAGAAGCACAGTGTTTGCAGATATGGGCCAGGGGTAGGGATCTCGAGTTTACAGATCTCTAACCTATGCTCAACTTCGTCCATCAGTGCGACAAGACTGTTGTTGATGACCGTAGCCCACGCCCTTCCATTCTGGTACATTCTTTGCTCGTCTGGAGACTCACGAAGCTTCGGAGATTTTCTCGAGTCAACAACGAGACATGAATTGCTGAGACCACTCACAAGTGTCATGGTCCCTGTTTTCCATGAGACTAGGTAGATGAGAGATTTGGACCCGGTAACCCATACTACCACCAGGATGTGATCACCCAGGACTTCTGCGTCTAGAACAACCTGAGGAGTTTCGGAATGTTGTGGGAGTGACACCGTGTGTGTTGATGAGAGGGGATGAGGTGCACCCGTCGTGAATTCAAAGAAGGTAAGCCGTACTGGAGTGGAAGAACGGTCATTTTGCCGATTGCTGTGACTCGTCAGGTTTTGCACTCAAAAAGGAATTGGAAAAGACGCGAAACCTCACGGCTACCACCAAGTCATGATCTACTGCGAATATTACCCGCCATGGCCATGGAAAGGGAGGAATATATTCAGTTTCGAACAATGTGACGTGGACCCAACGCAAATCCTCGTTGCGAGCAGCAGAACAGAGGTCCGTGTATTCGTATTGCAGTACCCCGTCCTCCGGGTAGGTGTATTGGTAGATCAAATAACCGTCTTGAAGAGTAAAATGAGGCATGTCCGAGTCGGACTCGGAAATGCAGTCGCATTTAGTAAATAGGTCGAAATGTAGACTCTGCCATGACTGTTCATGACGCCACAGAAGTTCGAGACGCTCGGAGTATGAAAAGTTGGGAAGTAGGAAGTCACCGACACCATTTATATCGGCACGCAGGATGTACTGCAGGTAGGCGGTACCAGCGACGATGTTGCGGATCGTGCGGCATGTCTGCTGCACGGAGATCATATCTGCGGCTGGGAGGTAGCCCAAAATCTTGATGAGTACTTCAGTCGAAAGACGGAGAAGGGTTCGTGTGGTGGCGACTTGATTCCCCAGTGTTGGTTCGTTTTTGCATTTGAATCGATGTGAGGTCATTGATACGGTGTTGGAGCGAGGTGTAAATCACCCCCTTTTAGTTCCCGTAGGCACACCGCGCTTATACTGCTGAACTGGACAGGTCTTCTAATTGATGCGCGGTCACGATAAAGGTTATTTCTATGAGTGTGTGCGCCATGACCAGAGGTGAACTGAGTTCGTAACAATTGAACTCAGCACAGCACAGGTAACTCCGAGCCTGCTGAGTTGATTCAACTCTACGGCAACCACAGCTAACTCTATGTGATAAACGGGTGGATATTACGTTGTAGACCTTGTGCGTCAAGCCATCGATGTGACAGCTTTTTGCGCGTGGAGTGCACGTGTAACTATAGTATAAGCAAACCCGAACAGCAATGCGAGCGACGACCAACCTTGCCGTGACTGCGACGGGGACAATTGTCGGGATCGGGATAACAAAGACAGGAACTTCATCCGTCCTTGAAGACTCCTTGAAGACGTCCACAGCGGCCACCACGGTCACCGTGACGGGAAGGGTAGGCAGAATCCACTATCAAATGTGTAGTGGCACCGCCACATCTCCAAGGCTCGTTTGAAAGGCACACTCGCAACTGCTTTTATGAGGGTATCACAGGCTGAAATAGTACTGGAATTGAGAAATTTCCGTCTATCTGCGGCATATCTCGAGATTGAACCGGTTGTCGTTGGCATCACAGCAATTCGACCGACTGGCAACTACTAGTAGTAGGAGCCTCTGACGATGCCCGCTGATACCCTTACCTACCTCTCGACGAAACAGTCTGGTGAACTTCGACAAGTGGATCCATCTAAGGGTAACGAAAGTCAAGTAGACGTGTCCCGAAGATGCGATGTAACAACTTCTCACGTAAGTCTTCGACGGTGGAAACACTGGCAACAGTAGCACGTCGCAGTTGCTTTCAATTGCCCATCGCCCTATCCACACACCAGGCGGATTTGGCCATCCCGCTCACGGGTTAGGAGCAGCACAGTACTAGTGGGGGTAAGTGTCAGCGTCCAGATCCAATCCCTGTTCTCGGTGAATTCTCGCGCCCTCCGTTTACTTTTTTTTTTCCGCCAGAAAGGGTGTGTTTCACCAGCTTTGGAACAAGATCGGGCACCCTTGCCATGCCGTGACAGCTTGCTGCCGTCGCATTTTCTTATCCCGTCTTTTTGTACACCGGAACCCACTATCCCCTCTGCGCGGAAGTACGTCCTCCAGTTTTGCGGCTCAGGGCAACACCTCGGCTTGCTCGCAGACTCACTACGGGAGCGGTTGCTTATGACCTTCCGAAGTACCCATCTCGACTTCGCACCGTTAATCCCAACCTCCACCGGGACAGCCTGCAACTACCACAACTTCACGATCGGGGTTGTTTCGGCCCACAAGGTCTTCTATGTATCCGTAGGAACCTTCTAAGCACAATTCGACGAGGGCTGGGGCTCCGGGGACAGTGTGTGTTAGTGGAGGTCTGCCTATCCAACAGACCAACGACCACCTCCATTAACACACACTGTCCTCCCAGCCCTCGTCGACTTGTGTTTAGAAGGTCCCCATGGATAACAAGGGGACCTTGATCTGCCTATCCAACAGACCAACGTCCACCTCCATTGACACAAAATGTGTCCTTCGCCGGTCATTGGAATGTAACAAAGGATGACGCGGACAAGGTCACTAGTAGACAAGAGAAGCTTTGAGTCGGGAATGATTGAATCCTCGTAGGTGGATCCTGGCAATGCGATCGCGGTGTTCTAGTGCCAACGTACTGACGGCGTTCAAGTTGATCCTTCGAGTTGACAAAATCAAGACAGATTCTCATCCAAAATGCTTCTGGTCACCTCTTGTCAGAAACATAACAAAGACATGGCGATGAAAGGCTGCTACCATCCACTCTTCGTATACTCGACCGCCGCGGCCACGACAGATGATAAGCGTGGCATGCCCTTTTCTTCACAACGTCTTTCCTTTCCTTCTTTCCCATCGGACTGACAAACTCATTCGGTCTCGGCCGTTCTGACCACTCATATATCCATACACGTCCCTAAGCTCCGCCTTTCGAACGTAAACTAAGTGCTGTCCCCCATACGACTAGCATCAACACCTTATACATGAAAACAAGTACAACAGGTAGGGCGACATGTTTAGAGGCATCATTACACTTGATCAATGGAAAGGAACCTCACACACGATTCCTTTCTCAACCAATCCACAAGGCAATAGCCATAACCTAATCATGGATGTGTACCTTCTTGGGGTAAGAGCAATCGGTGGTAATCAAACGCTATGCAACGAGAAATACACAATAATGATGCCATATCACTATTTTCCTCAACCAGACTTCTCATCCTGAGTCTCATTTATCGATCAGCGGTATCGCACCGGGAGAGCTGCAAGGGCCTCACGAGCGCTTCACTTGCTCGGCGACGATCAGGTGAAGAAATGTCCTCGTGGTTGACATGATCAGAATAGGCCAACCACCCGCCCTGATTGCGGATCAAGACCGACCTCCCAGAACCCTGCGAAACCCACGACGCGTCTAGTCAATGTGAAGACTTTTGAAAGTAAGGGGGCGCACCTGGTCTGGTTCCGAGACCCGGCATAGTTTGCATGTCACCCAGAATGGGGTATAGGAAGCCTGCCCCTGCTGAGAGTCTCACAGAACGAATCGGAACGACAAATCCTGAAACCAAATCGAAAGAAAAAAAAAACACCCACGCAAGTCAGAAAGAAATGAAAAGCTGGTGAATTTACGTCAAAACTGACCCGTCGGTGCGTTTTTCAATTTCGGATCGTGTGAGAACGAATATTGCGTTTTCGCCATGCAGACTACACGACTTGGTCAGTTGCGAACGCACACAGCAAACACACCGCAGATCAACAGGACGGAGATACGAACTGGGGAGATTCCCGTAGCCTTGCCGGGTATACGTTTCGATCTGTTGCTTAGCGAGATCGCTCAGCTCTATGCCATCGGCGCCATAGATATCCCTTGCGATAATGGTAACCTTCTCTTCGATGGGGAGGTCCAAATCGTAAAGAAACTTGAATTGGGATTCGCCCTCGCAGGTAGCGACCAGAGCTTCCGCCAGCTCTCGCGCACCGGCGCCACCCTCGGCCCAGTGATTGCTAACAACGGCGGCATCCGCACCACTAGCCAGTGCTTGCTCCCGGATGAGCTGAAGTTCTGCGGGTGTATCGGACCTATGTTATCATCAGCCACCGCGCGACCAAGTAACATGAAAGAACGTCGTACGTAAAGCGGTTGATAGCGACCACCACCTTCAAGCCAAATTTCTTGGAGTTCTGAATGTGTCTGATCAGATTCTTCGTGCCTTCTTTAAGTGTGACTAGGTCTTCTTTGGTGTATGTATCCGCGAGTGGTTTTCCAGGGGTGACATCAGGTCCTCCGCCGTGCATCTTCAATGCACGTGTGGTCGCGACGATGACTACAGCGTCCGGGGTCAACCCGCTCATCCGACACTTGATGTTACAGAACTTTTCCATGCCCATGTCAGCACCAAAGCCGCCTTCGGTCAGAACGTATCCAACGTGCTCAGGTGGGTCACCCTCTTCCGTGCCCACCATCTTAAGTGCGACACGGTCGGCCAGAATGGATGAGTTTCCATGGGCAATATTCGCGAAGGGTCCAGCGTGTACAAAGACAGGGGTTCCCTCGAGCGTCTGCATGAGGTTAGGCTTGATCGCGTCTTTCAAGAGCACCGCAAGAGCACCGCCCACGCCAAGATCGTCAGCTGTGATAGCGTCGCCTTGCTTGCTCGTCGCAACCACCATAGCACCAAGACGTTCGCGCATATCTTGTAGACTCGTAGTCAAGGCCAGCACGGCCATGCATTCACTAGCAACGGAGATATCAAAACCAGCTTCACGTTGATGGCCCTTTTCAGCATCACCCTGACCAATAGTGATTTTACGAAGGAAGCGATCGTTGGTGTCCACGACACGGTTCCAAGTAATGGTCTGTGGATCCACATCTAGGCGAGCAAAGCGCTTGACCTCTCCTGGAGTGAGGTCGCTTGGGTGGGTCTTGTCGATGCCGAGCTTTTGCAACCGTTTGAGCATGAGTGGCGCAAACTCGCGTTTGCCGTCCTTTGGTGGCACTAGCCGATTGAACAAAGCCTTGTCTGTCTGCGTCGCTTCGTGGAATATCCGGGCATCGAGTGCCGCAGCTAGAGGGACGTTAGCGGCTTCGATCACGCTTGTAACGGAAGTCCTTACCCAAGAGATTGTTGGCTGCTGAAACAGCGTGGATATCACCGGTCAGGTGGAGATTAAACTGGGTTTACTCAGAACATAATCGGTTTTGTAAACCGGAACAGACTGACCTCGTCCATAGGAATAACTTGGCTGTACCCGCCACCAGCTGCACCACCTTTGATTCCAAATGTTGGGCCTTGGCTAGGCTGACGCACACAAGCAAAAGTAGGACGGCCCAAATGAACACCTATCGCCTGGGATAAACCGATGGTGGTCGTTGATTTGCCCTCCCCCAAGGGGGTAGGGGTGATACCCGAAATGAGGACATATTTCCCGTTCTTTCTATGTTGCAGGCGTTCCAAGACGCTCAGTTCAACCTTTGCCTTGTACTTTCCATAACTCTCGAGCTCATCAGGAAGAAAGCCGATTTCTTGGGCGAGGTGGAGAATCCGTTTCGGCGTCTGTTCCATTGCGATCTCGATGTCGCTAGGGACTTTCTCCTTGATGTGTAGTTTGAGTGGCTTAACTTTACGTGACTTGGCGTCCTCCCAAAGGCGCTCCGCTGACTTGAGTGTATTGAACATCAGCTGCGCTACTGTCATGGGCCCAACGCCACCGGGGACGGGTGTAATAAATGATGCGACGCGGCTCGCAGAAGCATAGTCGACATCTCCTACTAGGCGGTGGCCTGACTTCTTGGACGGGTCTGGGGGCGTGTGAGATGGTAAAGACGACCAAGAACGACGAAAGCGTACCTGGGATATAATTTGTACCAACGTCAATCACTACTGCACCGGGCTTAATCCACGAGCCCTGAACAAATTCGGGCTTGCCGATGGCAGAGATGAGGATATCTGCGGTTTTAACCTAAGTGGTCCGAGGTTCGTCAATAGTGTCGTCGCGTGGGGGATGACTGCGTACGATCTCCGGGAGGTCCCTTGTCTTGCTATGGCACTGGGTGACAGTTGCGTCTTTGCTGCGCAGCATCGCAGTGACAGGGGTCCCAACAATATCACTTCGACCAAGTACAACGGCATTTGCCCCAGGGACTTGGACGCCCGTTGACTCGAGAAGACGGATGACCCCGGTCGGTGTGCAGGGTGTAAACAGCGGTGTAGAGGCGCGAGAAGACAGATGGCCTATGTTGTAAGCATGGAATCTGCATTTTCAGCGTTAAAAGTGAGCGAAGCTTGTAAATTGATGTGTCGCGACAAGGCTCACCCGTCCACATCTTTCTCCGGACTGACGGCTTCAGTGACAATGCGCTCCCCGTCAGCGCCGATGTGGTCCCCCAGGGGTAGTTGGACAAGGATCCCACTGACGGTATCGTCGCCGTTGAGTTTCTTTACGATTTCAACGACCTCGTCAACAGTAGCTTCTGCGGGTAGGGTGATATGTTTGTGGCGAATGCCGACCTCTTCAGCGGCCTTCAACTTCATGCGAACATAAGTATTCGAGTCGGATCGCGCGCCCGCCTGCACTATAGTCAGGTGGGGCTGAAAGCGGGGGTATTTGGACTTGAGCGCATTGATCCTCTGGGCGACGTTATCCCGAATGGACCTGGGACGGAACGATCAATGTTGCCTCTGAAAAAGAAAAGCACACATATAATGACTTTGCGATGACTGTCCCGTCTATTATCGTTGCTGTGGCCATCAGTGGACTCTGGGGCGACAAGAATCGCTGCAAGTGCCGAAGAGGCACTGTGCGTAGATTCTGCGTCATCACGCGCACTAAACCCGGCGGTTGTTTATGGTCGTTTATGGCGCAAGCCGAGGTTTATCCGCCGCGCCGGTAAGCCTGAAGGTGAAGAACAGGTGAGCGTGAACTATTGAAAGTTCGGGGCAAGGTAAGACGAACGCGGGTGGGTTATTGGGGTTACAAAGGCGCGAGGTGCATCGATGTGGGTGCATACTATTTATCTCTAGCACTAGCACTGGTTCATATCTAAGGAAATCTTCCATTAATTCACACTTGGGGGAGTTGGGCGAGCTCGATCACACATTCCAACGTGAATAGGATGAGGACATGGGGTCATTCTGCTGAGGGATTGTCCGTTTTCGTGAGAAGGTTCGGCACTAGACCAGGTTCGACCCTTTATTAAAGCTCACTCGAGTCCCAAACGCGACGGCTGTCCAAAATCCGCGCACGTGGCTCACGCGACCAGTTTTCGGGTTTTCAGCGCTTTCGACCAACGGCGCCTTTGTCATTCTCTACGACAACCTCGACTCTCACACAAAACGCGGCTCAGTCTGCACCCTTAGACCTCTATTCTATTCCCCATTGAGCCACCTTACTCTCCTTAATCACGTCCTCCGCCCATCATGAGTCGCAATGCCTTGAACCTTCTCCGATCCGCCACCTCATCAATGCCACCCCTTGCCGTTACTCGCTCATACCGCCCTACGTATCGGAGAGTCGTGCTACATTCCCGAACTTACTTGGGTACAACATCAGATAAGGCGAATGGAACTCCGGAGGATGCAGGGGGTGCCGATAAGATTGCCGAGGACAAGCAAGACGCGGCTCCACCCTTGCCAGAGCTCGAAACTAAATTAAAGGCCAAGGAAGATGAAGTCTTGGACTTAACAGTGAGCCCTTCTCGTTGGCTTATCTACTAGATTCCCTCTCTGACACGTCATAAAATTTCAGGGTCGGCTAAGATATCTCCAGGCCGACTTTCTAAACCTCCAGCGAAATGCCGCTCGTGAAAAGGAGCAAACGCGAGACTTTGCCATCACCCGCTTCGCTAAAGACCTCCTCGAAACCGTTGACGTACTATCCCTCGCGCTCAAATCGGTACCTTCATCCGCTCTCGCATCGCCGGAGGGGGCGAACTCACGAGATTCAGACCAACCTCCACCACCGGAACACAAATCACCCTCTGCATACTTGCAAGAGCTGCATCACGGTGTCGAGATGACACAGCGACTCTTATTGCAGACGCTATTCAAGTATCAGGTGAAGCCCTATGATCCCACAGGCGACAAGTTCGACCCCAACAAGCACGAAGCGTTATACCAGGCGCCAGTGCCAGGCAAGGAGCCCGGGACAGTCATCGACTGCCAAAAAGTAGGCTATACAATCAAGGATCGAGTTCTACGTGCAGCACAAGTCGGAGTTGCTCAGGAGACGTCATGATTGTCATGGTACCCGTGAGAGGACCGTAGCGTATAACACTCATGTTGGGCTTAGACACGCAACCACGCCGTAGATCGGAGGATACATTCTCCGCCACACCTCATTACTGCACCAATAATTACCGAATCTCAACTCCTAACCGCTCCTCCAAACTTGAAACTACTCGATTCTGCAATGTGTTGACCTCTTCGTTCACTAAAGACCTGCGAGCGCATGAACACAGTCCTCAAGACCTAAAAACGTCGAGATTACCTATCAAATGAACGATAGACGACACGGACAGCGAAACTATGACGCTGGGTTTTCGGGTGTGTGAACCTGTCAATCTTTGCGGCAAGTGGATGAGGGCAGCATGACAATTGATCAACAGTGACATACGATTGCAACATCCTCGACGAGGTCCCCAGCGACATCTCTCACAACATCGTAGAGGTCATTGTCATGCATATCGCTCCTTGGTTTCCAAAAGCTGACATCCCGATAAGTGGCAGGATACTTGGAATACGGTTTGAACGTGTTGATTCTTCCATGGGTAAACTGCGAGAGAAACCGTGGGTCTTCAGACCAGAAGAGCCGTATATCGGGAATAGAGTAGAGAATCATGGCGATACGCTCTAGCCCAAGGCCAAAGGCCCAACCCATTTTGTTTGCAACACCTGCCAATGGAATGTTTGATTCTGAGTGACGTGTTTGCCATAGTTAGTTGTAATGTACCTGCGCGGTCAAGTGTTGACTGCAAAACAACGCCACAACCGAGAATCTCAAGCCATTTGCCGCGGAAGAAAACCTCGACCTCGTAACTTGGGCTAGTAAATGGGAAATATGCTTCTATCCATCTGACACGAAGAGGGTCGCCCTTGGAAGCACCGGCGACGCCAGCGAATAATTTATACATCAAACTGTTCAAGCAGAGCTTTAGATTTTTTGCGGTGACCTCCGAACTACGCACATCATGCGAAGTCTGCGCTGGGTTGGTCTCCGAGATATGTTGGACGTCTTCTATATCGATATTGGACAAGGCCAACTTGCGTTCCAGCCGCCGATTCTCTTGTTCGATTTGCTCGATGCTTGACGCGTCGGTGCCAAAGATTTTTGCTCCTTCCATCTGATGGAAGACGGGATAGTGTGACGCGTCTATCTCATCGCGTCGGTAAACATCCGCCGTGAGCAGCCAGCGCTCGGTTCCCTTGGCGAAGACTTCGACTTCATGAGCAGAGGTGTGCGTGCGGAGCATCGTATTCCTGTTGATGTAATAGGAGTCCGTCTTTGCTCTGCCGGGGTGATCAGCCGGAAAGGAGAGCGAATCAAAGTTCTGGGAAGGTGTAACGATGGGGGACAGTGAGGATAGATGTTCAAAGTCCGAGAAATGGGACTCTATGAGACTGCGTAGTGAACTGATTGGATGTCCCTTTTGTGCATGTAAGCGCCGGGAGAGTTTTGAGGATATCGAGGGAGTTAGGTTCGTGTGGTCATCGGTAGGATAAGTGTCTCCGAGGACACGAATGTGAGAAGGGGCCGATGTGCTTTGACAACACCTGGCTAGTATAGGCGTCCAACTCTGGAAACGACACGAGGTGCGAGTGTGCATAAGCAAGAAGGTCATTTCGGTGCTGCCAGTGTGTTGCCCCCGGTCACTGGCACTGGCAGACCTCTCGAGAGGCTGCAGAGAGGCTGCATAGTTCGCACGGCAATCCCGGGCCGCAGAATTTCGAAACCATTCTTTCAGTTCAGTTGTCTTGTCCGTGTCAGTGACCACTGGCAAAGTTCCTCTCATTGCCCATGCCGCTCACAATAAAGATATCAAAGAAGGGAGACATGAATTCATCGGTACTGTCTCTCTCACACGTCATTACAACCCTTTCCTAACAGGCCCCATCATAGGTGCCAGAACCTTCCAGTTCCCGCCGCAAGCCTAACAGACGACGGGTGACCACCGATTCAGAGGGGGAGGAATATGACCCATCTCCCCCTCGCGTGGAAACCAAGCCAAAGCGGAAACCTGCACCGAAAGTGAGGGGACACGTAGAAAAGGAAGAGGATACCTCAATACAAGATGAACGCAAACCGCAACCGACAAGGGCACGGGATCGCAACCAGCCTGGTGGATCAAAGCGTCCGAGAGACGAGGCTTTGTCTGCAGATGAACCAGAAGGGGAAGTCGATGTTGTGGCTGCTCCGGATGCAGAGTCATCCGCCACCGCTGGTAATTCCGCCGCCATCTCAGACGTCAAAGAGGAATCGCCACCTGTTGCTCCTCCCCCGTTTAAGAAAAAACGACTTCCCCCCATCAAGAAGAACAAAACCGGAACCGTCCCTTCCACGAGTGGCACCTCGAGCCAATCAGCGACAGGCAAGCCCGTCCCCAAGCCTCACGAATCAAAAGGTGGCCCTGGTTTCGCACAGGAAGGCACCTTGGATCCATTATCAGCATTGAAGCGACCAAAACGAGTCAACAACCAGCAAGAGGTCAACCTTAATGATAGGAGTGTGTATGAATCACTTTTCAAACAAGTACGTCTCTGTCATGTGGCTTGTGTCTCGAGGTTCCCATGCAATTCCCAGTCTGGCGGCTCTACGCCACGTGCAGGTCTCAACCCGAAGGAGAAAGAAGAGCGACGAAGGGAGTTGGATAGAATGCGGGAGGAGGATCGCGCACGACGAGCAGCGGACGTTGTAAGTTCTCATTGCGTGTGACGTTTCCTACCCACGTTGTTATCTTACATGGTATTGACAGGAACGCGTCTTTGACCTGCGCGCTCAACACGACAAGATAACATCGTATGTGGAGCGTTTGCAAGCCCGGCGCAGTGCGGCACTTTGGCCCAACATCCTTGCCGTTGCCTTCCGGCAGGAACGTGAACGGGATGAGCGTAGGCGAGAGCAAGAGCGAGCAAGGCAGGGGGAGTTTGCTACGAAGGAAAAAGAGACAGGGGGGGTTCCCAATGCAGGTTAGCTGGGAATCTGTGGGTTAATCTGGACTATGTCTCGCTTTTCCACAATGCGGTTTATCGGTATCTGGCAGGTCGTAGCTTTTGTGAACGGGTCGTTCGTAGGATTTGCCTCGAGGCGATCCACTACACGAAATGAATCACCGTCACGGCCAACGATAGCAGACTCTTTTACACCTCGCTCGTTCCCGACAGACGGAAAACAACCAAAATATGAAATTGTGCCAGGACATCATTTCGGTGGCGCCTCTATTCCCAGCCGTTCCAACTGGCTGCCGACGTGCCTCATTCCGCGCTCCGTGCAACGAGGATGGCTTACGGGATTTAAATACACTTTGCCCCCTCAAGTCAAGCGAGTCTTGTGTTTTGTGACTCTAGAGGACACACGCGGGAAGCGGTAATCTCGGAACCAACCATAAAGGTTGGTGGCATCACACCCATTACAGAGGGTATAAATATGAAAGTGGGTCGTACGTCAAATAGGCGCCTAACCATTTTTTTTCCATGACATCCCCAGCCCTTTTGTCCAACGTCAGCACCTCATCACTGTTGGAAGCGCTCATAGCAAGATTCGACAATGGCCTTTCCTTGGATGAGACGGGATCCGCAAAGTACGTCGCAGGGCTCCCTTCTTGACAAGCCGCGAATCGCTGACGGGGTCCTTCCCCAGTGAGAGTGACGCGCCAATCAACGTGAATTACGTTAAATTTGTCGGACTGACGCGTGTCGCTAAACTTGCCACTCTGCAGGCCGAAGTCCGCAAACTAGCCGCACTCCTCCCTCGCGTACAAACAATTCTCGCCCGCCAGCAGAACGCCGAGCCCGCTATCAACCGCATCCCTATTGAAATTCTTGCCCACATACTCAAACTAGCAAGTACCGCGGACGCGGAAACCCACCCGGCGCACTGTATCATCACCCTCTCTCTGGTGTGTTGTCACTGGCGTCAAACGGCCCTCGGATTTCCGGCCCTATGGAGCGCAATCCATCTCCGGGACGGTTCCATTCACGATTTCCAGCTCGCCACCCTTTGCTTGGAAAGGTCAAAGGATGCGCCCCTCAGCATCATCATTTCGACGCTTTTCCGCGGAGAACAGATATCCAACTTCTTCTCGCCGTATTCGCCTCGAATCGAAAGCGTTTCAATCTGCGTTCCGTTCAAATGCTCATCGTATGACGTTCCGCGCTTCCTCTTATCCACGTGCGGATTCCTCGCCCCGAGGCTGAAATGCCTTCGTCTGTGTACCGCGATGTGGGGTTCTTACCACTCTCCTGTTCTTCCTTCAATCCTCGGCGGCGATATATCAAATGTGACACACCTCCACGTTGAATCGTTCTCGCCATATCCCGGGCACACCTTTGGTCACCTCACTCACTTGGCGTTGAGCTCACAATCCCAATATGAAAGGAGGCCTTCCATGATGGAATTCCTCGACCTCCTCGAAGCAAACCCTTTTCTGGAAGAGCTCCTCTTGGATGATGCCGGCCCCTCCATCCACACCTCAGACAGCCGTCCCCCCATTCGGATGCCCCATATGCGACTTCTGTACTTTGTCGCAACTTTGACAGAGAGGGCGTTGGCATCACGGGTGCTATCGCACCTCCGACTTCCCAGCCAGTGCTCTATTCGGGTGCATCGGGACATGGACCCATCCCATCTAGACGAGCTTTTACCATCACCCTTCCCAGAAGATGTTGACCACCTACCGACCTTCTCGATCGTCGAGAAACTCTCACTCCGGGACGATATGAAAGGGTTTGGAGAGTCTTCCGTCCGATATAGCGCCACCTCTCGTCATTCCGGTGTCTCCACGTCATATCGCCTGCGGGGTCCGGACGCCCATGATATGTGGCCAGAAGCCGCCCTCAATAGCTTTCTTCGGTCCATTCCTTGCTCCCAGATACGGGTATTGTGCCTTAATCTAGAGAAAACGACACAATCATTCCACCCAGGCGGATGGCGTAGTCTATTCGGACGACTGACGGCCTTAAAGGAACTCTACCTTGCTAATATGGACGTCTCCAACGTTGTGGAAGGCCTAGTATCTCTCCACCAAGATACAGAGGACAAGGACATCCTGCCGGGACTGACCAAGATTTGCCTTATTCGCCCTAAAGCCTTGGATATCGACGCACTGCTCTCATGGAGCGAAGAACGCATGACGCGGGAATACCCCGTCAATCACGAATTGATCATACTTATGGATGCACACAAAAGGTCCTTATTGAACCCCAAAATACCTGAGCATTTATCCAAGAACGTGCAAATTCATGCCGCAGAGTCCACGTCTGGTGACACCTATGATCATACCGCGGTCTTCGAGGAGCCCTTTGACATGACTTGTTCACCTTTTGGGAGAGATATTTCTTGACTGCGCTGACCAGACACTCGTAATTGCATTTAGATGTACTGCATATAGTTTGCTAGAACCTTATTTTCCTAGAGACAGTCGTAGTACTTACTTTTACTTAGCTTGTACATACCAGAGGCCGATGTTAATATTACTAGTATCACGTGACTGCTGCGTGATCTATCAGCAAACGCGTTAAGGTTAGCTCAACGCGACCCAGGGTTCTCGGGTCAAGCCAACCAGTCGCCTTGCTCGAATCGTCGCCAACGGGCCTTTATTCTACAAAAGCAAATCTCATGAAGTTTCTTATTGATGACCTTCCTGTGGGTCGCCAGTGCACTTTTCTCAAACAACATCGAATAACATGCCGTGGCAGATAGTCTTTCCTTATGACCGAATATATCCTGGTGCGTCAAACCTTCCTTGAAAGCGATTTTCTCACACTCACTGTACCACAGAGCAATATGCGTACATGTGTGACTTGAAACGAACTTTAGATGCAACGGTGTGTACTTGTAGCTATTCCTAGACCGTCGCTCATCCCTGTGTCATGACGTAGGGACATTGCGTACTTGAAATGCCCTCAGGGACGGGGAAGACCGTCTCCCTACTCTCCTTGATCGTCTCGTACCAGCAGGTATCTGCTCAGTCTCCTCGTGAGATAAACCCACAGACTGCCCTTGTTCCCCTAGTTCTTCCCCGTGAAACGCAAGCTCATCTACTGTTCCCGAACTGTCCCTGAGATCGAGAAGGCTCTTTCCGAATTGAAACGATTGATGGAATACCGAATATCAGTTGCAGAGACAGAACAACAGCGAGAGAAAGAAAAGGCTTTCACGGGCTTGGGGTTGACAAGTCGCAAGAATCTATGCATACACCCCGAGGTAGAAGGGCGCTGCTAACGATCCGTGTCATATATGCCATTCATGACTTACATTTGAAGGTGTCCAAAGAGAAAAAGGGCAAGGTCGTGGATGCCCGATGTCGAGACCTCACGAATGCCGCCGCTGTGAACAAGGCAAAAGCGGAGCCGGGCTCCGTCGAAGTGTGTAATTTCCATGAGGTGGGTATCTCGTTCATTACTTTTCACCTAGCTGTCATTCATGGACGTGTTGGAAGAACATGAGCGAAATTCCCAACGACCAGGTTCTGGCACCCGGCATCTGGACATTGGCGGATATCTTGCAACACGGGCGAGACAAGTCAACCTGCCCGTATTTTACCATTCGACGTTCGGTTTGCTCGCGCCTTTTGTTCTCCATGACGAAGGGCTGATCCGTGCTTCAAAGATGCCATTCGTCGACGTCATCATTTACTCCTTCCACTATCTTCTCGATCCGAAGGTAGCAGAGCAAGTTTCAAAGGAGATGTCGAAAGACTCCATCGTCGTATTCGATGAAGCACATAACATAGGTGCATAGTATGATTATCATGGGCCATTCCTTCGTCTAAGGAGCCCACGATTCAGATAACGTGTGTATCGAGTCATTAAGTATCGATTTGACACGGCCGATGCTTGATGCGGCTGGTCGGAGCGTAGACAAGCTTGCAGAACAAATCGACGAGCGAGTCATTTCCGAATTCTCCATTCGCGGGCAGGTGATACTGATCGGAACTCCAGGATTAAGAAGACAGACGCGTCTAAGCTGCAAGACGAATATGCCAAGCTTGTGGAAGGGCTACAGGAGGCAGCAGCTGACGAGGACGCCTTCATGAGTAATCCAGGTTCGCACACCACCCCATCCACGACGATGGTTCGGCTGAGTCGTAGTACAGTTCTCCCAGAAGATCTCCTCAAAGAAGCTGTTCCTGGGAATATCCGAAAAGCAGAACACTTCGTAGCTTTCCTCAAGCGGCTTGTCGAGTATCTCAAGGTTGGATCTTTTCATTTTCCGTCCGAGGAAACTCTACCCGCCGTATGCTGATCCCCGCATAGACCCGCATGCGCGTGTTGCATGTCGTCGCCGAGACGCCGTTATCGTTCCTCCAACATTTGAAGGACATTACTTATATTGAAAGGAGGCCTCTCCGGTATGCCAGCCTTTGGGCATAATTGGATGTCATCGCTAGACTACATGTCGCGATAATGCCCTCCATGAATAGGTTTTGTGCAGAACGATTACAATCTCTCGTCCGAACGCTCGAGCTCAACCGATTAGACGAATATTCGTCTCTGCAAAAAGTCGCAAATTTCGCGACGCTGGTGTCGACGTACGAAAGAGGTATTAGCGTTTCTACTATTCAACGCTTCTTTTTCGAAATGACTGTGTGGCTCTTAGGCTTCCTCCTAATTCTGGAGCCGTTCGAAACAGACAACGCTACAGTGCCAAATCCTGTCTTTCACTTTGTGTATGTCCTTGATTCAGCGCCCCATGTCAGTGGCCTGTTCTTAAGTGTGACACTAGCTGTATGGACCCTGCCATTGCCATCAAACCCGTTTTCGAGCGTTTCAGCAGCGTCGTCATCACCTCTGGAACAATTTCACCACTCGACATGTATCCTAAGATGCTACAATTTACCCCCGTAGTTCAAGAGACATATGCAATGACTTTGACACGCAATGCCTTCCTACCACTCGTGCGTCGCAACTCAATCGCTCCTCCCCCAATGGCATTTGATCACGAGACAATAGGTCATAACCAGAGGCAGTGATCAAGTCGCCATCAGCTCTCGCTTTGAAGTACGAAACGACCCAGCCGTTGTCAGAAATTTTGGAACTATCTTGGTGGAATATAGCAAGATTGTGCCTGATGGCGTTGTTGCATTCTTCCCGAGCTATCTCTACATGGAGTCCATCGTTGCGGCCTGGAACGACATGGTACGCATTCGTGGACCTACCTACCATCATCCCAATGTAACCAATCGCTTCCAAACAGGGCATTTTAAATGAAGTCTGGAAGCATAAACTTATCTTCGTTGAAACGCCCGACGCCAATGAGACGAGCATCGCTCTTGAAAACTATCGCAGGGTACGTTTCGCCGTTGTCCCCCATACACATGCTTTATCCCAAGCCAGGCATGTGACAACGGCCGAGGTGCGGTTCTGTTGTCAGTTGCGAGAGGGAAAGTATCCGAAGGGATTGACTTTGACCATAACTATGGCCGAGCTGTGATCATGTTTGGGTATGTTGTCATGTCGCGAAGAGATCGCCACTCACTATTTTGAACTAGGGTTCCATACCAATATACAGAAAGTCGAATCTTAAAGGCGCGCTTGGAGTACCTGCGTGACGCTTATCGAATACGCGAGTCCGAATTCCTGGGCTTTGACGCGATCCGAAATGCTGCCCAGTGCGTCGGTCGTGCCCTACGGGGCAAGACCGACTGGGGCCTCATGGTGTTTGCGGATAAGGTTCGTCGGCGGATGTTGATCATCGTCACCGGAACTTAGACTTGAGCTCATGCCTCGTGGCGATCTTAGCGCTTCGCACGTGCGGATAAGCGTGCAAAGCTGCCCCGGTGGATTAATCAGTACATCACCGAAACGGCGGCGAATCTCTCCACGGACATGGCTTTGACGCTGTCAAAGCTCTTCATGCGTACCATCTCACAGAATGCGGGTGAGAACTTGACCGGGGTGTCGTTGTGGACGGTGGAGGATGTTGAGAAGGCGCAAGCGGCGCACCGGCAAGCCTTGGCGGAGCAAAGTGCCGCTGAGGCTCTTGGACGATCACAACAAAACCTTGCGGGAGGACCGGTGGAGCCGATGGACGAGGATGATTTCTACGAGGAGGGCGGTTTCTCAGACCGAATGCTAGGTGGGGTTGACCTGGATATATAATCGTACAGACGTCACGGTGCGAGATGATCTACGTATACGCTACAACACAAAAAGGAAACGATTAGCTGAGGCATCACAGCAACTCTATCATGACGATCGAGATAAACATGAAGGACATTTGTTTGGCAGCTGTCGGTGGGTGTAAGTAAGAGTGAAGGTGGGAAAGGAAATGGGGACAAGAATTAATACCAGGTTTGGATTAACCACGCGTTCTGGTTGGCTGGCGTAGCGATGGATGAGTGCGGCGCAGGACGCCCGGAATGAATGGGGACGTACGTATAATATCTGCGACAGCAACAACGAGCACGTCCAGATCGGGCAGCACAGTTGGAAGGATGCGCAGAACTATTATAGCATTCGGGATCTTGACAATCGACTTGTCGCTCCTCGGTCAGGATTAAATGACCGCAGGCGGAACTCTTTTTGAAGGTGAGATGTCGGTGGCACATCTGCGTAACTTTGTCTTAATCTGAAGGGAAGGGGAAAAAGGGGAGCAGCGACGACGAGGGCGGACCTGAGCGTTGTCGGCGGAGGTAAGGTGTCAGTCGTCGGTGGACGGGAAGACAAAGGGGGTTGGGGTTTGGAAGTGTGCAATGCAATGCAAAAGAACGACGCTTTTTGATCAAAATGGTCCGTTTAAGTTTGAGATCGACGACGAGAAATGGTTCATTTGGACGGGTGCTGAATTGAAAAACCCTACGGTGCGGTACTGCGTCCACCGCGCGCGCTGAATGGAAGACACGTCAAAACCCATGCCCACACCGACGGTGCCCTCTTCAATGATTCGGATTCGAAAAGAGGGGCTTGCTGACACCCCACCGCAGTATGTAATCGTTATGCACTGGGTCACGACACCCCCCTCCTTCCAGTCAAGGTAATATTGCTCTTTCTTTTTATTCTTCACATATCTCCGCAGGCACACTGCGTAAATCTCTTTGGGGAAACGGAGAAAGAAAAAACAAAACCTAGGACGGGCTAGCTTGGAATATTCTTGGAATAACGTCGATTGTGAGCGGTTTGCGGCTCAGATCTGTAATGTATGTAAGCGCTCGGCAGAGCCCGTTCAACGGTTCCAGGGCGCGGCACAGAAGTGCCTCATTTGGGTAGTCGGTACTGAAGGTTTACGGAATGGAAACGGGATGGATCACCCCGAACCGGCACTCATCTACCGGTATCCCTCCCAATCAGGTGAAACCGACTTGGTCGTAAAAAAACATTCAGAAGCCGTGGTTGACGGTTGGACTTTACTGGCATGTCATACCACCAACGACAACGCCCGCGGATTCGGAGGAGGTCGAGAAGGCTTCGTGTGGGGTGAGGTGGTGTTTTGGTGGTGTTTGGTGGTGCCATTGTGGTGTGCAAATATACTGTACTCCCAATCTTTTTCCCAAATGCTGCGTGACGTTGCTCCTTTCGTACATTGATCTTGTGGCGCATGCTATGGTGACAGCACCAGGCTTCGCGGGTCACACGCACCCTGGCCGTTCTGTCCCCCTTTGTTTGTTTGCCGACGGCTTACCATTCCCTTTTCTTAAAAACAGTACTCCATGTCGTTGTGTGGCATACGTGTACATGTAATTGTCAACCAACACGAGACTCGCCACGCCTTGCCTAGTGGGAATCCAACGAGGCTGAACGGTTTCTTTATACCAGCTCTTCGTTCATGCCGTATCCGTATCCCTCCTCTGTTATTCGGGAGCTTTTAATATCGCATGGACTATATCCCTTCCTGGCCAGGCGCATTCGGTGATGCCAACAGGGAAGCCATACGATATATTGGCGAAGCCCCGTGGGGTCACACGTTACGATACGGTTATTTTGCTCAATTCGCGCACCCTTTTTTTTCTCTCCCCAAACGGCATCATCTTGGCGTTGGCAACTTCTATCCCTATCCCGGCAAGTATCAAGTGGGAACCCATGATATATATGCCCGCCGCGGCGGGCCACACCTTGCTACATGACCTTTGGTCTGGGATTGCACAGTTTGTCTCTCGTGGTGACTGCCCTTCGAGGCAAAGCGCGCACGGCGCCCCGTACGTGATCGGTGGTCCTGGGCCTGTGGGGGGGACCAAACGAGCGGCCAACCATAACCCTTATTGGGAAACGATTACCCGGAAAGACTTGGTTTGTCCTCAGGGTGAACTTCCTCCGGATTCTACAAAGAACTTCTACCAGGCCAGTGCAGATGCATGGGATGGTGTCATTCATTTTGGCTTTGCGCTCCGCGAGGATCGCGGGTTGTATAGCATAATTCCATGCTGTCCGCTCACTGCGGCGCGCACTCTCCCCACCGGCATGAGCGTAACAATGGCTAGGAACGAATCAATGACCTTGTGCTTCGTCCGATTCGGGCTCTCGTGTCCTACCACAGAATTCGATTGTGAAGGTTTCACGTTCGGACTCACGTTCGGACCACCCGCGGGTTTATCGCTCCCCTGATGTTGCCTTGCCCTCAGAGAGCGGAGCCTCACCATGAGCCCTTAAGGCGGTAATTATCAGCTCGACAACGGAGACTGCCCGATTACGCAGGGTGTTTTGCACATCTAAATAACGCCGTGCGTAAACACCCTCTTGCACTTAGTAGTCGCATCAAGTCAATGGTGCACTCATGATATGCCATGGAAATTAACAAGGAAGTAAAATCTATGCGAGGGATGCTATGACGTGGCTACTGCCGATGGAGGCTCGGTGGCGGGCGCACCTATACGGGACAAATCCTCGTTGATTACATCTTTGATGTTTCGTATAGGCTCTCCTCGAATCACCCTCTTCACTTCCTCCAGGTCAAGTGTTTCATGCTCAACAAGTGCAAGAGCGAGCTATGCATGAGTGCTTCAGCAAGTGGCCCGCAGGCAAAATAGACACCGAAGGAACCTACACGGTGTAACTCCTGTTGTTTCGACCGCAGAAGAGCAAAGACTCTGGTTTGTCCGGCTTGAAGTAATCTGCAGGAAACATGCGTCCATTAGCAAATGATAAAAAAAATACCAGAGCAAGTGAACTCTGCCTCACCTCCGTACTTCATTTTCGATCTCCTCGCGTTTGCTCATGGAGATGCTCTCCTCTCGATCATTGAGATACACCGGGCCAATCTTATCCGAGTATCCCCAATTCTGCAAGAAAAAAAAAAGAGAGAAGGCGTCATATTTGTCATTTTGATATACAGCTAGGCAGACTGGACTTACCTTCACCATCCGAGTTGCAGTGGCAGTTGCCTTCCGCAGATCGGATGACGCGCCACTCGTGACATTTTCCGGACCAAAAATTAGTTCCTCGGCCACACGACCACCGAGTGCAACGTCTATATCAGCCAAAAACTCTTTCTGTGTGATCATTAGTCTATCATCTTTTGGTAGTTGGGATGTCTGCTCGGTATCACCGATCAGCAGTTTTCGCAGGAAGGAGAAGATGTGAGACGTACGACTCCAAGTGCATGCCCACGTGGCATGCAGGTAACTTTGTGCAAAGGCATTGCACCATCAGTGTAGAGAGCCGTGAGCGCATGACCACCTTCGTGGTACGCTGTGAGACGCTTGACCCTCTCATCGATGTACGAGCTGCGTCGTTCCGCCCCCATAACAATGCGATCCTATGCGCAAGTACACCTTCCGTCATGACCCCATTCTGAAGCGAAAATACAGTACTGACCTTGGCCCATTCTAAATGCTTTAGGGCAACTGCCTTACATTGTTCTTTGGATGCCTGAATAGCAGCTTGGCTAGTGGCAACACATAAATAGTAAGGACAGGAACGATGCCTCCGAAACTTACTTGACCATATTCTGCAGGTCGGCACCCGAGAAGCCTGGGGTCCCCCGTGCCAAAATCATTGGATCGACATCGGGACCAAGAACGATTTCCTTCATGTGATGTACCAAGATTTGGGCGCGTCCGCGAATGTCAGGGAGTGGGACAGCGATATGTCTGTCAAACCTTCCTGGACGAACGAGAGCTCTTTCGAGTACACAACACCAGTAAGGAGCCCGTCGCGAGCCAACCGAACAGAGCACGTACTCATCGAGAGACTCGGGGAAATTAGTTGCAGCAATAACAATGACTCCTTCGTCTTGCACGAATCCATCCATCTCGACCAGGAGTTGATTAAGGGTTTGTTTCATATATTGCTGGTCACGTGCGCTGCGCTTGCCACCTACGGCGTCGAGTTCATCAATGAAAATAATTGCTGGTTGCTTCTTCCGTGCCGTCGCGAAGAGCTCGCGCACGCGTTTAGCACCGACACCGACGAACATCTCGTCAAACTCGGAGCTTCGTCATGTCGGGAAGGCGAATTAGATGCTAGAGGTGTTGGCACGCACCCTGACGCGAAAAGAAAAGGGACCCCAGCCTCGCCTGCCACAGCCCTCGCAAGCATGGTTTTGCCAGTCCCGGGTTCACCAGTAAGTAGCACGCCCTTCGGAAGCCTCCCACCGAGCTCGGCAAACTTTGATGGGTCCTTCAAAAACGCGACCACATCTTTGAGCTCCTCTTTTGCTTCATCGACACCGTGGACGTCGCTGAAGCGAACGGGTTTGCTAGATTCATGGGGTTCAAATTCGGACTGACGAGGTGCAGCCTTGACAAGCCCGGAATTCTCGACAAGGACGGAGAGTATGGTGAGTATGACTGCATATAGTCAGAGTAACTTTCGTGAAGGAAGGCGTAAAGGTATCTCACAAAAAGTGGCTATGCCAGCAAAGACCAAAAAGCGCGCAAAGCTTGGAATCCATGCACCTTTACCTACGACCGGGATAAGATAACGGCAAACCGATCCTTTATGACTCACGTTCTTTGATTATAACATGGACGGGATTACCACTACCACCTTGGCCACCGCTCAGGGCTGCGAGAAGCTTCGTCATTTCCGGAGACAGCTGACCAGGGGAGCTTGGTCCAGGAGTAGAGGGAGATGATGACTTGACGGTCGTTCCTGAAACAACTGAAGAGGCGATTTGTTGACTACGGGACATGGCCTGGGGTGATGTAGTGGTTACACCTTCTTGTGCGGAAGCTGATGGGACTTCGGACGGATCGGCTTGTGGTGTGGGGGATGACGTAGTGGTTAGAGGATGAGCAGCAAGGAGAGACTCGCGCCTGCGCACTGCGGGGTTGATCGATGCCTCTTTGTTCGATTTGAGAAGAGCCTGGAGATAATGCTCGAAAGCCTTGTCCGAATGAAGGAGTGGGGAGGTAGAATCCTACAAGTTAGCGGGATCCATAGGTCAGCGAAGACGTCCATATATGTTCAGAAGGGAACGTACAAATTCACACATCCTCTCCCACCGGTTCATTATGAGCTCGTACCCAGGCTGAATATTGGTCTCGGAGAGGGCCTGGAAGAGGGCGAGCTGTTTTTCGACGTCATTAGGGTGCGCGTTTGCGTCTGCTTCTATCCTAGCCACGTGAGCTACTGCATGGGGCGAGGGTGTCGGAGAAGGTTTTGAGGAGAATACTGAGCCAAAGGAGATGGTACGTGACGTGACGAATACGAGCTGAAGTGGGCGAGTCGGAAACGAGGGACGAAAGTTGTGAAAAAGGGATGATAACGTGTCAAGTCGGTGTCGGAAAGGGCTTGTGTGCAGGGCTCTGGACTGACATCGCGCCACCGAGGGCGCGGTGAACAGCCTGAGCCTCATCAAAGTGGTCATCGTGCAAAGGACGGGAAATGTGGATGGCTGAAGCGCCAGCCGCGTACCCTTGGCCACGTGAGCGGTGTCATCATGTCCTCCTCCGTCAGTGACCCTCAGGCTCTGTCCGTCCGGGCATCCCTTACTTTGCTTTCCCATACCTGCGCTCTCTCCATCGCAGCCCTCGATGCAAAGCGAGATGTGCAGGAGCTTCCACTTTCCACACTGCGCGCCGATTTTATCTCCATACTCTCTGTGATCTATTCAAACACAACAAAACTCTCCATCGCGCTCAATCCAGCCAGTCCCACCTACTCTGCCGCTCTCACCCCCCTGAAGGACCTCACAACTTACTCGTCCACGCTCGCGTCCAATGCCTCCTCATTTCTTTCCAACGTCCACGGCCGCGCCCTCACCACGGAAGTGCATTCCACGGCGAGGGGCGTGTTCACGGCACTCCAGGAGCTCGTCCACGCGCACCTCTCCCTCCTCGCCGATCACGCGAGCAAAGACGACGACGCAGTCGCGGTTTCCAAATCGTCTTCTAAAAATGGAAATGACACCTATCTCGCCAAGACGGCCGTCGTTCACGAGCTCATCACGCAAGCAAAGGCAGAAAAGCACCCGCGGGGTCTCTCCAAAACCAATCTGATCGCCGTCCGCAAACGCTGGCGCGAACACTCCGAGATTATAGCCGACGCGGTAGAAACGCTTGAAGCCGAGGGATCACCCTCCGATGGCGACGACGAGGACTTTGATGATGGCTGGGACGATCCTGATCTCGGTCTTATCATGCCAGGCAAGCTGAGCCCGGAGCAGGTAGAGCTCGCAAAGACGGTGCGCATTCGCTGTTCGCATTTTCCACACCACGCCATTGACTAATGCGGGCCCCC